>Ga0207735_100251_pt1 | contig 12532 bp, 12 predicted proteins | sample TtaePargueraPR_9_FD_187280 | JGI IMG/M metagenome (GOLD analysis project Ga0207735, IMG submission 187280) | Aerobic enrichment media microbial communities from Bioluminiscent Bay, La Parguera, Puerto Rico - Tt and E2 (1) (SPAdes) | ecosystem: Environmental > Aquatic > Marine > Unclassified ... | reverse complement strand
TACCCCGACCGCTACCCCGCCTGGGGCATGTCGGGGCGGCCGGTCAGGCACATCAGAGTCTGGGCCATGCGCGCGCAGGCCTTCTCCACGCCCTCCTTGACCACCACGACCTCCGCTTCCGTAACCGTCAAGGTGCGGCCCGGCTTCACCACCCGGCCGACCGCGCGCAGCAGGTCGCCGTCGGCCGGCGCCAGCAGGTTCATCTTGAACTCCACCGTCAGCACCGAGGCATCGGCGGGAAACAGCGAAAAGCCCGCGTAGCCGCCGGCGGAATCGGCGATGGTGCTGGTCACCCCGGCGTGGAAGAAACCGTGCTGCTGGCAGAGGTCCTCGCGAAACGGCAGTTCGATCTCCACCTCGCCGGGCTCCACCCGCGTGAGGCGCGCACCGATCAGACCCATGATGGTCTGGCGGTCGAAGCTGGCGCGCACCCGCCGGGCGAAATCGGGGTCCTGCGCCTGTAAGGACGGAGTCGTGAAAGGTGGCATCTCGGCAGAATCTCTCGCGCTGGTCCAGGAAAGCGCCCCAGCATATCGCCGCCTCATCCCTTGCACAGCCCCCCTGTAACGCGCCATATTGCCCCGCGGCGGGCCAGTTAGCGCCTTGCTGGGTCCGCCGCGAAGGTCCTGCGCCAGGAAAGAGAGCATGTTCCACGTGAAGAAAAGCCGCCTGCTCCTCATCGGAACACTGGTCGTCGCCGCCGGCCTGGCAGCCGCCTGCGAGTCCGATATCGACCGCAAAATGCGGCTCGAGCGCGAGGCTCTGAAGGATTCCGGGGAGCTGGAGAAGCTGGAGGGCCAGCTCGATACGGTGAACCCGGATCCCTACGCCCCCGGCAAGACGGGCACCAAGAACATCGGGCGTTTCAAGAACGATTGAAGGGCGCCGCTGAAACGCAAGTCATGAGCGCGCCGCGCCTGCCCCTTGCCGGCCACTGCCGCTGCGGTGCCACGGCTTTCGAAGTCTCCGCTCCTCCCCTCCTGACCGCGGCCTGCCACTGCCGAGGCTGCCAGCGCATGAGTTCCAGCGCCTTCTCCCTGACGGCAATGTTCGCGGAGACGGCGTTTCGCGTGGTTGAAGGGGCGCCGGTGAAGGGCGGCATGAGAGGGCCGGAGCTCGATCACTATTTCTGCCCGGACTGCAAGACCTGGGTCTACACGCGGATAGCCGCGCTGCAGAGCTTCGTCAATCTGCGTCCGACCATGTTCGACGATCTGCGCTGGACCGAGCCTTTCATCGAGACGATGACAGCTGAAAAGCTGCCCTGGGTGCAGACAGCCACCAGGCACAGCTTCGAAGGGTTCCCTTCGATGGAGGAGTTCCAGACGCTTCTGGCGGAGTTCGCCGCCTCGGGCTGAGGCGACCTATCTCAAGAGCCTAGAGCAGGAAAATCGTCGCTAGGCCGAGGAAGGCGAAGAAACCGATCACGTCCGTGACGGTGGTCAGCACCACGCTGGAGGCGACCGCCGGATCGACGCCGACCTTTTCCAGGCCCAAGGGGACCAGGGCTCCGGAGAGGGCGGCCACCACCATGTTGATGATCATGGCCGCGCCGATGATTGCTCCGATCATCGGCGTTTCGAACCAGAACCAGGCGACCGCGCCGGCCACGATGGCGAAGAGGATGCCGTTGGCCAGGCCGACCAGCAGTTCCTTGCTGACGAAGCGCAGGGCGTTGCCGGGACTGAGGTCGCGCATGGCGATGGCACGCACCGCCACGGTCAGGGTCTGGGTACCGGCGTTGCCGCCCATGGAGGCGACGATGGGCATGAGCACGGCAAGCGCCACGATCTGCTGCAAGGTGCCTTCGAAGAGGCCAATGACCACCGAAGCCGCCACCGCCGTGAAGAGGTTGATCAGCAGCCAGGAGAAGCGGGCTTTGGTGGTGTCCAGCACCGCGCTGTAGAGGTCGGTCTCCTGCACGCCGGCCAGTTTCAGCAGGTCCTCCTCGGCCTCCTCGTCGATGATGTGGACCACGTCGTCCACCGTGACCACACCGACCAGCCGCCCGGCGTCGTCGACCACCGGCGCCGAGACCAGGCCGTACTGGCGGAACAGATAGGCGACCTCCTCCTGGTCCATGGTCACCGGGATGGTGCGCATGTCCTCGTTCATGATGTCGGTCAGCAGCACCGGCCGGCGGGTCCGCATGGCGCGGCTCAACGGCACGAAGCCGATGGGCTGATGCTTGGGATCGACGATGTAGAGGTCGTAGAAGTCGTCCGGCAGGTCCTTGGAGGCGCGCATGTAGTCGATGGTCTCGCCGACCGTCCAGCTGGACGGCACGGCCAGGAGCTCGCGCTGCATCAGGCGGCCGGCGGAGTCCTCCGGGAAGCTGAGGCTCTCCTCCAGGACCAGCCGCTCGGCGCGCGGCAGGGCTTCCAGGACGCGCTGCTGCGCCTCCTCGTCCAGGTCCTCGATGATGTCGACGGCGTCGTCGCTGTCCAGTTCGGACAGGGAGGAAGCGATGTGCTTCGGCTCCAGGGCCTCGACGACCTCCTCGCGCACCGAGTCGTCGAGGTAGGTCAGCACCTCCAGGTCGAAGTCGCTGCCCAGCGCTTCGATCAGCTGGGGGCGTTCGTCACGGTCCAGGTTTTCCAGCAGGTCGGCGAGGTCCGCCTCGTGCAGCTCGCCGGCCAGTTCCCGGGCCTCGGCGGGCTTGTCCTCTTCCAGCGCCTCGGCGACCGAACGCACCAGCTCGGGAGAGATGCCGTAGCTTTCGGGCTGCACCTCCGGCAGCCAGGCATCCGTGTCGTCTCGCTCGGGCGGGGTCTGCGACATAGCCTGGCGTTCTTCCTTGCTGGCCGTCGGGGGATGCCCCCGCGGGGGATCAGTCTGCGATGGCGCGGTCCTGGGCGTCGACCACGGAAACGGCGCTCATGTTCACGATACCACGGGCCGTGACCGAAGGCGTCAGGATATGCGCGGGCGCGGCGGGGCCGACCAGGATGGGGCCGACCGACAACCCCTCGCCCAGCGCCTTCACCAGGTTGAAGGCGATGTTGGCGGCGTCCAGCGTCGGCATGACCAGCAGGTTCGCCGTGCCCTTCAACTTGGAGTTTGGAAAGATGTTCTCGCGAATCGTTTCGTTGAGCGCCGCGTCGGCGTGCATTTCGCCCTCGACCTCCAGGTCCGGGCAGCGCTGATGCAGCATGGCCAGCGCCTCGCGCATCTTGCGCGCCGAGGGCGTCAGTGCCGAGCCGAAGCTGGAGTGCGACAGCAGCGCGACCTTCGGCGTCAGGCCGAAGCGGGCGACATGCTGGGCGGCCAGGATGGTCATCTCGGCGATCTCCTCGGCCGTCGGGTCCGGCGAGACGTAGGTATCGACGATGAAGAAGGAGCCGCTGGGCAGGATGACCAGGCTGATCGCTGAGCAGTCGAGAACGTTCTCCGAGCGCCCGATAACGTTGCAGACATGGTCGAGGTGGTGCTTGTAGCGCCCGGTCACGCCGCAAATCATGGCATCGGCATCCCCCAGGCGCACCGCCAGGGCGGCGATCACCGTGCTGCGCGTGCGCACGATCTCGCGCGCCGCCTCCGGCGAGACGCCGTTGCGCTGCATCAGCTCGTGGTAGGTCTGCCAGTAGGTGCGGAAGCGCGGGTCGTCCTGCGGATTGATCAGCGGGATGTCGTCGCCGGGCCGGATGCGCAGGCCGAGACGCTTGACCCGCGTCGCCACCACCTCCGGGCGGCCGACCAGGATCGGCTTGGCCAGCCCCTCGTCGACCACCACCTGGACCGCGCGCAGCACGCGCTCGTCCTCGCCCTCCGCGTAGATCAGCCGCTTGGGGTCTTCCTTGGCCCGCTGGAAGATCGGCTTCATGATCAGGCCGGAGCGGAAGACGAAGCGCTGCAGGTCGTTGCGGTAGGCCTCAAAGTCCTCGATGGGGCGCGAGGCCACGCCGCTGTCCATGGCCGCCTTGGCGACGGCCGGCGCGATCTCCAGCACCAGGCGCGGATCGAAGGGGCTGGGAATGATGTAGTCAGGGCCGAAGCTGCGGTCCTCCCCGCCCATCGCCTTGGCGACGACGTCGCTCTGTTCCTTCATCGCCAGGTCGGCGATGGCCTTCAGGCAGGCCAGCTTCATTTCCTCGTTGATCGCCGTGGCGCCGCAGTCCAGCGCGCCCCGGAAGATGTAGGGGAAGCAGAGGACGTTGTTCACCTGGTTGGGATAGTCCGAGCGGCCGGAAGCGATGATCGCGTCCTCGCGCGCTGCCTTGGCGTCTTCCGGCATGATCTCCGGCACCGGGTTGGCCAGCGCCATGATGATCGGCTGCTCGGCCATGGCCTTGACCATCTCCGGCTTCAGCACGCCCGGCGCGGAAAGGCCCAGGAAGACGTCGGCTCCCTCGATCACCTCGGCCAGCTTGCGCTTGTCGGTCTTCTGGGCGTAGCGCGCCTTCCAGCGATCCATCAGTTCCTCGCGGCCCTCGTAGACCACGCCGGCGATGTCGGTGACCCAGATGTTCTCCTGGCGGATGCCCAGCGAGACCAGCAGGTCGAGACAGGCCAGCGCGGCCGCGCCGGCGCCGGAGGTCACCAGCTTGACGTCGCCGATCTCCTTGCCGACCAGCCTGAGGCCGTTGTAGATCGCCGCGCCGACGATGATCGCCGTGCCGTGCTGGTCGTCGTGGAACACCGGGATGTTCATGCGCTCGCGCAGCGCGGCCTCGATCTCGAAGCACTCCGGCGCCTTGATGTCTTCCAGGTTGATGCCGCCGAAGGTGGGCTCCAGCGCCGCCACCGTCTCGATCAGGTGCTCGGAGGACTTGGCGTCCAGTTCGATGTCGAAGACGTCGACGCCGGCGAACTTCTTGAAGAGGACGGCCTTGCCTTCCATCACCGGCTTGGCGGCAAGCGGGCCGATGGCACCCAGCCCCAGCACGGCGGTGCCGTTGGTCACCACGGCCACCAGGTTGCCGCGCGCGGTCAGGGTGGAGGCCTCGGCAGGATCCTCCGCAATGGCCTCGCAGGCCGCGGCTACGCCCGGCGAGTAGGCCAGCGCCAGATCGCGCTGATTGGCCAGGGGTTTGGTGGCACTGATCTCCAGCTTGCCGGGTTTCGGCATGCGGTGATAGGCCAGGGCTGCCTCGCGAAGGTCCTTTGCCATCCCGTCCCTCGTCACTCTTTCTTCTTGTTTCGGTCCATTTCAACTGCGCATGGCCAGCGAGGGGCCGGCACCCGGCGACGCTGAAAAGATGACCGGCACCCTGCCCCAGCGCAAGGGCCTAAGCAAATGAAAGAGATAGCAATCTCCGGTATAGGAGCTATCTTCCCTGGTCATGGAAGGTCCCCCGGCAGCACAAAGCCCGCAGCCCGTCGAGTGGCGCGTGGCACCCGGCCTCACCCCCTACCCCGCCGCCGTGGCGGCGATGGAGGCCCGGGTGGCGGCGATCCGCGCCGGCGAGGCGCCGGAGCTGGTCTGGCTGGTCGAGCATCCGCCGCTCTACACCGCCGGCACCTCCGCCGAGGACAAGGACCTGCTGCAGCCCGGGCGCTTTCCGGTCTATCGCAGCGGGCGCGGCGGCGAGTTCACCTACCACGGCCCCGGCCAGCGGGTGGTCTACGTCATGCTGGACCTGAAGCGCCGCGGTCCCGACGTCCGCCGTTTCGTGCAGGACCTAGAGGCGTGGATCATCCGGGCACTGGCGAGTTTCGCGGTGACCGGGGAGCGGCGCGAGGGCCGCGTCGGAATCTGGGTCGAGAGAAAGGATCCCTTGCTCGGGTCGCGCGAGGACAAGATCGCCGCCATCGGCGTGCGCGTGCGGCGCTGGGTCACCTACCACGGCATCGCCATCAACGTGGAGCCGGAGCTGGAGCACTTCAGCGGCATCGTGCCCTGCGGCATCAGCGAGCACGGCGTCACCTCGCTGGTCGACCTCGGCCTGCCGGTCGGTCTCGCCGACCTGGACGCCGCCCTGCGCGCCAGCTTCCCCGGCGTCTTCGGCGCCACCGCCTGGACCGAACCGGAAGACCCCCTGTCAGAGACTCAGCCCGCCAGCGCCAGCACCGCCTGATAGGCAAAGCCCGCCAGCAGCGAGCCCGCCAGGGCCACCGCGAGATACCAGAGGAACACCGTGCGGCGCACCAGGGCGTGGACCGCCATGGCCGCCGGCAGGCTGGTGACGCCGCCGGCGATGAGGAAGGCCAGCGCGGCGCCCGGCGCCATGCCGAGAGACATCAGCTCGCCGACCAGCGGGATGGCCGCGAAGCCGTTCAGGTAGGCCGGCACGCCGACGGCGACGGCCAGGGGAATGGCCTGCCAGGAGCCGCCGCCGAGGGTCGAAGCGACCACCTCGGCCGGCAGCCAGGCCGCCATGAGGCTCTCGATGGCGAAGGCCAGCAGCAGCCACTTCGAAAGGAACAGCGCCGTCGAGCGGGCTTCGTCAGCGAAGGCGCGGCGCCGCGGCGCCTCCCGCCAGAAGGCCCAGCGCAGCGGCGCGGAGGCCAGCTTCGGCCCGCCGCAGCCACCGCAACCCCCGGCACCCGGACGCAGGGCGTCGGCGAACCAGCCGGCCCGTTGCAGCGCCAGGGTCGCGCCGCCGGCCAGCAGGCCCAGGCTGATCGCCGCCGTGGTCTTGGCCAGGGTGAAGGGGACTCCCAGGGTCGCGGCCATGAGGATGAACTGCTCCGGGTCCATCAGCGGCGAGGCGACGCAGAAGGCCAGTACCGGCGCCAGCGGCACCCCGGCGGCCAGCATGGCGGCCATCAGCGGCACCACGCCGCAGGAGCAGAAGGGCGAGAGCGCGCCGGCCGCCGCGGCGATCGCCAGGGCCATGAGCGGCGCCCGGTTGACCATGCGCGCCACCAGGCCGTCGGCGCCGGCCGCCTTCAGCCAGGCCGCCAGGACCACCGAGAGCAGCAGGAAGGGCAGCAGCCAGAGGAAGGCGTCGAGGGTGAAGACCAGGCTGTCCACCGCCTGCCCCGGCACGAGGAGCGCCAGCCCGGCGAAGAGCAGGCCGATGGCCAGCCAGACGCGGTCGAGGGAACGGAGGAAACTTCCGGCGGAGGTCGCGGCAGTGGTCAGGTCGGTCATCTTCGGAGGTCCTTGTTCTCTTCTATTTTTCTAGGATCATCGAATTGTCAGGTCAAAAAAAGGGGCCGCTCACCCGGCGTCGCGCGGCGCTTCCGGTTTGCCGCTCAGCATGCAGCACTCTTCGGTGAGGAAGCCGATGAGCCCGTCCATCAGCGCGAAGTCCGGCCTGCAGATGAGCTGGCGCCCCTCGCGCTCCTGCACCACCAGCCCGGCGTTCACCAGGTGGCCGATGTGGTGCGACAGGGTCGAGGCCGGGATGCCCAGGTGGTCCTGGATCTCGCCCACCGGCAGGCCCTCGTGGCCGGCCCGCACGAGGAGGCGGAAGACCTCCAGGCGGATCGGGTTGCCGAGTTTCTCGAGGCAGCGGGCGGCTTGGTTCAGGTTCATGGCCGGAAACCTACACCCGCTGGCCGCCGGAGCGCAACGACTATTCTAGAATATTCGAAATGATGACAAATCCTACCCTGAGATATGATTGAAGAAACCACCCCTACTCCGTTGATTTAACGATGAAACCAGGCGCGATCTGACTGCTGTCCTCGAAACGCTCCACAGCGGTGACATCGGCCAGCGGCGGGCCCTCCCAGAGGGACTGGACCATCGACTCGACGGTCTCCGCGTCACCGGAGAAGACCGCCTCCACGCTGCCGTCGCGCCGGTTGCGCACCCAGCCGTCGAGGCCCAGGGCCGTCGCCTGTTTCTCGGTCCAGGCGCGGTACCACACCCCCTGCACCCGCCCGGAAACGACGACCCGAACGGTCGTGGTCATGCCTCTTCTCCTGCCCTGGTCGACTTTTCGCGGGCGGCAGGATAGAGCGCGCCGAAGGCGATGACCACGGCGCGGCGCGCCCGCTCCTCCCAGAGATCGCGGCGCAGCCACTGGTCCTCCACGGTGAGTTCCGGATCGTTGCGGTTCTCGTGGCTGAGGCGATTGCGCAGGGCGCGCAGCCAGCGGTACTCGCGGTCCGGCACGCCGGGCAGGCTCTCCCGCTTGGACCCGCCCTGGGCCTCGGTGACGGCGCAGGCCAGGATCACCGCCGCCGCCCAGGCACCGGCGCAGAACACCGCCTGCAGGTCGAACATCAGGGCCGAGGCCTGCTCGCTGGGCGCCCGGGCGCCGGCGCGGGCATGACGCGCCTGCTCCTCCTCGAACCAAAGCCGCCGCTCGTCCCAGACCTCTTCACTCGGACGCTCGAGATGTTCCAGCGCCGCCTCCTACCCCTACTCGAACTCCAGGATGGCCTGGTCGACGGCGAGGCTCTCGCCGGGGCCGGCGTGGACCTTGGCGACGGTGCCGTCGCGCTCGGCGCGCAGCACGTTCTCCATCTTCATGGCCTCGACCACGGCCAGCTCCTCGCCGGCTTTCACCTCCTGGCCCTCTTCCACCTTCAGGGACATAAGGAGGCCCGGCATGGGCGACAGCAGGAAGCGCGAGAGGTCGGGCGGCTCCTTCACCGGCATGCGCTGGGCCAGCTTGGCGGCCAGCGGCGTCAGCACCAGGGCCTCGATGTCCGCCCCGGCGTAGCTGAGGCGGATCGCCGGGCCGCGGCGGTCGGCCTGCACCGTCACCGGACGGCTGTCGATGAAGCAGGGAATGACGAAGTCGCCGAGCTGCCCGTCGGTCTCGATCAGCAGGTCGGCCTTGCCGCCGGTGACGCGGAAGGCGCCGTCCTCCGGCGTCACGGTGCGCGGGTAAGCCTCCTGGCCGGCCAGCATGACCACCCAGTCGGCCGGCCTGGCCGCCTCGAAGACGATGCCGCCGTCCATCTGGCCGGAGATCGAGGCCGCCTTGGCGGCACGCCGATGCTCCAGGATCGCCGCCACGGCGATGAGGATCTCCAGGGTCTCCTCCGTCACCTCGGAGCCCTGGAAGCCCTCGGGGAACTCCTCGGCGATGAAGTTGGTCGAGAGGTTGCCCGCGCGGAACCGCGGGTTGGTCATCACCGAGGCGAGGAAGGGGATGTTGTGGTTGATGCCGCGGATGCAGTAGGCGTCGAGCGCCGCCTGCATGGCGTCGATGGCCCGCTCGCGGTCCGGCGCGTGGGTCACCAGCTTGGCGATCATGGGGTCGTAGAACATGGAGATCTCCGAGCCCTCCTCGACGCCGCTGTCGATGCGCACGGTGACGTCCGCGCCCTCCGGCGCCCCCGGCGTGCGGTAGCGCACCAGGCGGCCGATCGACGGCATGAAGTCGCGCAGGGGATCCTCGGCGTAGACCCGGGTCTCGACGGCCCAGCCGTCGAGCCTCACATCCTTCTGCCCGAAGCTCAGCTTCTCCCCGGCGGCGATGCGGATCATCCACTCGATGAGGTCGAGGCCGGTGATCAGCTCCGTCACCGGGTGTTCGACCTGAATGCGGGTGTTCATCTCCAGGAAGTAGAAGTTCTTGTCCTTGTCGACGATGAACTCGACGGTGCCGGCGGAGACGTAGTCCACCGCCTCGGCCAGGGCCACGGCCTGCTTGCCCATGGCTTGGCGCGTCTTGGCGTCCAGGAAGGGCGACGGCGCCTCCTCCACCACCTTCTGGTGGCGGCGCTGGATGGAGCATTCGCGTTCGCCCAGGTAGAGCGTGTTGCCGTGGGTGTCGGCCAGAACCTGGATCTCGATGTGGCGCGGCTCCTCGATAAACTTCTCGATGAAGACCCGCTCATCACCGAAGCTGGAGCGCGCCTCGCTGCGCGCCGAGCGCAGGCCCTCGCGCGTCTCGACCTCGTTGCGGGCAATGCGCATGCCCTTGCCGCCGCCGCCGGCCGAGGCCTTGATCATCACCGGGTAGCCGATCTCCCCGGCGACCTTCACCGCCTCCGCCTCGTCGTCGATGGCGTCGGGGTGGCCCGGCACCGTGCTGACCTTAGCCTCGGCGGCCAGCTTCTTGGAGGTGATCTTGTCGCCCATGGCGCCGATGGCCTTCACCGGCGGGCCGATGAAGACAAGGCCGGCGGCCTCCAGCGCCTCGACGAATTTCGCGTTCTCGGAGAGGAAGCCGAAGCCGGGATGCACCGCCTCGGCGCCGGTCTCCTTGGCGGCGGCGATGATCTTGTCCATGACGAGGTAGCTCTCGGCCGCCGCGGCGGGGCCGATGGCGACGGCCTCGTCGGCCTCGCGCACGTGCAGGGCCGTGGCGTCGGCCTCGGAATAGACCGCGACCGTCCGGATGCCCAGGCGCTTGCAGGTCTTGATGATGCGGCAAGCGATCTCGCCCCGGTTCGCGATGAGGATTTTCTTGAACATCCGTCCCTAACGCCCTGTTCTATAGACTCGTTTCGTTGGGCCGCCCCTACCGCAGGCCACCAGGTTTCAGCCGTTACGCTATGCCTTCCGGTCGTCGTGCTCCTTCAGGCGCCCGGCAAAAGGCACATAGCCCTTCAGCCCCGGAAAGCGCCCGATCCACGCCCGCACCCCCGGATAGTCCGACAGGTCGAAGCCCCCCTGATCGGCGACGTGGGTATAGGCGTAGAGCGAGATGTCGGCGATCGAGGGGACGTCGCCCAGCAGCCAGTCCTGCCCGGCCAAAGTCCTCTCCATGACGCCCAGCGCGTCGTAGCCGCGCTTTTCCTTGTCGGCCCACTGCGGCTCGCTCTGCCGGGTTTTGTCGGTATGCCGGGTCCAGAAGCGCAGCACGGCGATGTAGGGTTCGTGGCTGTACTGCTCGAAGAACATCCACTGCAGCGCCCGGGCCCGCTCCAGCCGGTCGTCCGGCAGGTAGGGCGTGCCCTCGGCGAGATAGAACATGATGGCGTTCGACTCCGGCAGGAAGCTCCCGTCCTCCAGCTCCAGCAGCGGGATGCGCCCGTTGGGGTTCTTGGCCAGGAAGGCGTCCTTGCGGGTCTCGCCCTGGATGGCGTTCACCTCGACCAGTTCGTAAGGCGTGCCGAGAAGCGCCAGCGTCAACAGCACCTTGTAGCCGTTTCCTGAATCCGGATCGTCGTAGAGCTTCAGCATAGGCTCAAACTCACCCCCTCACAGGTGACGCCCGCCCTTGCCACATCAAAACTGTCATCCCGGCACTTGATGCCGGGATCCATTGCCCTCTCGGCGGCGCAAGCAACCGTCGAGGACGCAATGGGCAGGGGCCGTCGCACCGCGGCAACGCCGATGGACCCCGGGGTCAAACCCCGGGGCGACAGCGAAGTTTGCAGAGAGACCTTGCGAACCTGTCGCGTGTTGCGCGCCACGGTGACCACCTTTCTCAAAGCGGCAGGTTGTCGTGCTTCTTCCAGGGGTTTTCCAGCTGCTTGTCGCGCAGCATGTTGAGCGCCTTGCAGACGCGCCGGCGGGTGCCGTGCGGCTTGATCACGTCGTCGATGAAGCCGCGCGAGGCGGCGACGAAGGGATTGGCGAACTTCTGGCGGTATTCCTCGGTGCGCGCGGCGATCTTCGCCTCGTCGCCGATGTCGCCGCGGAAGATGATCTCCACCGCGCCCTTGGGGCCCATGACCGCGATCTCCGCCGTCGGCCAGGCGTAGTTCACATCGCCGCGCAGGTGCTTGGAGGACATGACGTCGTAGGCCCCGCCGTAGGCCTTGCGGGTGATCACCGTCACCTTCGGCACGGTCGCCTCGGCATAGGCGAAGAGCAGCTTGGCACCGTGCTTGATGATGCCGTTGAACTCCTGCGAGGTGCCCGGCAGGAAGCCCGGCACGTCGACGAAGGTGACGATGGGGATGTTGAAGCAGTCGCAGAAGCGCACGAAGCGCGCCGCCTTGATGGAGGAGGCGATGTCCAGGCAGCCGGCCAGCACCATGGGCTGGTTGGCGACGAAGCCCACGGTGTTGCCCTCCATGCGCCCGAAGCCGGTGATGATGTTGCCGGCGTAGGCGGGCTGGATCTCGAAGAAGTCGCCCTCGTCGACCACCTTCTCGATCAATTCCTTCATGTCGTAGGGCTTGGTGGGATCGGGCGGCACCAGGGTGTCGAGGGACATCTCCTCGCGGTTCGCCGGGTCCTCGGTCGGCCGCCAGGGCGGCGCCTCGCGGTTGGAGGCCGGCAGGAAATCGACGAAGCGGCGCAGCTCCAGCAGGGCCTCGACGTCATTCTCGAAAGCCACGTCGGCGACGCCGGACTTGGTGGTGTGGGTGATGGCGCCGCCCAGCGCCTCGGCCGTCACCGTCTCGTGGGTAACCGTCTTCACCACGTCGGGGCCGGTCACGAACATGTAGGAGCTGTCCTTCACCATGAAGATGTAGTCGGTCATGGCCGGCGAATAGACCGCGCCGCCGGCGCAGGGGCCCATGATCATGGAGATCTGCGGCACCACGCCGGAGGCCAGCACGTTGCGCTGGAAGACCTCGGCATAGCCGGCCAGGGAGGCGACGCCCTCCTGGATGCGCGCGCCGCCGGAATCGTTGAGGCCGATGACCGGGGCGCCGACCTGGATGGCCTTGTCCATGACCTTGCAGATCTTCTCGGCATGGGCCTCTGAGAGAGAGCCGCCGAAGACCGTGAAGTCCTGGCTGAAGACGAAGACCAGGCGGCCGTTGATGGTGCCGTGGCCGG
>Ga0207735_100250_pt1 | contig 12549 bp, 12 predicted proteins | sample TtaePargueraPR_9_FD_187280 | JGI IMG/M metagenome (GOLD analysis project Ga0207735, IMG submission 187280) | Aerobic enrichment media microbial communities from Bioluminiscent Bay, La Parguera, Puerto Rico - Tt and E2 (1) (SPAdes) | ecosystem: Environmental > Aquatic > Marine > Unclassified ... | reverse complement strand
CCGATCACCGCCCAGCGCCCGCGTGACGATGGCGCCGAAATGCCTTTGCGCGCCGCTGCGTCGCAGGTCTGCCAGCAGGCGGAGCGCCTCCCCAAGGCGTTCGGGATAACGCGCCAGCTTGCAGGCCACCCGCAAAGGCGCGGCTGGCTGCATCTCGACAAAGTGATCCAGCCGCTGGCCGGCCTTAGCAAAGGTCGAGGCGACTGCCAGCAGGAACGGCCCGCTGCCGGCCAGCACCGTGGCCCCTTCGAAGGGCAACCGGGGCTCTACCGTGCCCGCTTTCATCAGGCGTTGCGCCGCCCCGGCGGAGATGACCCCCGGCAGGGTCCAGCCCGCGAACGGCAAGGGGCGCTCCATCGCCCCGCAGGCAGCGACCAAGGTGCGGGCGGAAACCACCGCCGCCTCGCCGCCATGGCGGCAAAGACTGAGCTGAAAGCCGGCGCCGCTTTCCCCGAGCGACGCCCAGAACAGCTCGCTGTCCAGCAGAAAGCGCACCCCGGCGGCGCGAGCGACCTCGATCGCCGCGCGGCCCTGGGCGACCTGCGCGGTTTCTTGGAGAACGCTCTCCGGCCCCGGCGGCTGCATGTGGTATTGGCCGCCAGCCTGATTGAACTGATCGATACAGATCACCTCGGCACCCGAGCGTGCTGCTGCCTCGGCAGCCGCAAGACCGGCGGGCCCGGCGCCAACGACGGCAACATCGCAACGCAGATGCTTGCCTGTCATGCGCCATCCCCCGAGGCAACGCAGCCTGTCGTCACCGCCATCCCCTCGGCCGCGCGCACCAGGCAGGCCCGGCGTGGCTGGCCGTCGACCTCGACCGTGCATTCGAAGCAGAGCCCCATGCCACAAAACAAACCCCGCGGTGCCGCACGCAGGGGGCTGCATCGCAGGACCGGAGAGCGCTCCGTCAAGAGATGGCTGAGGGCCGTCCCCTCCACGCAGGTAACGCTTTGCCCGTCAATAGTCAGGGTAATGGTCGTCATGCCGCCGTCGCCTCTTCGAAGCGCAAGGGGTCATAGAGCCGCGTGGCCTCCTCGGCCAGATTTTCAGGGAGCGCGCTGCCGCCAGCCACCAGCTGCGTGATGTGCTGGCCCAGCATAGGTGCGCGGCAGAAGCCAGAGCCGTTGTCGCCGGCACAGACGTAGAGTCCTTTGACCGGCAGTTCGCCCGCAAGGAAACGGGCGTCGGGGGAAACCGCCTCGAAGCGCACCCAGGAACGCAACAGGTGGACCCGAGCAAGGCTGGGAAACAGCGTCGCCAAGGTATCGATGGAATCGACCACGAAACCCGGCGGCACCTCATGTATCGAATCCTGAGCTCCCTCAGGCGCGCGGACAGGCGCGGTCACCGTGTTGAATAGGATCTGGCCGCTCGCCGACTGTTGGATCTGGGTGTACCCGCTCTCCACGCCGCCGGCGCTTTCACAAGCGCTGATGACCCGTCGCATGGTGCCGGCAGGCTGCCGGGTCGAGGCCAGGCACTGCGCCTGGCGCGGCAGCAAGGGCAGATCGACACCGACGGCGCGTGCCAACCCAGCGGTCCAGGGTCCGCAGGCCAGAACGACCGCATCCGTGCGCAGCAGGCTGCCCTCCGCGGTACGCACGCCGGCCAGGCGGCCATCCCGCACCACCACCTCACACACCGGCTGGCGATCGAAAGCCAATGCACCTTTCTGCCTCGCGAAGGCCAGCAGCGCCCGCACTGCCAGAAAGGGATTGACCGTCGCGGTATCGGGTGCCCAAGTCGCCGCCCGCAGCGATCCGGTCAGTCGCGGCTCCAGTTCGGCGGCCCGCTGAGGCGAGACGAGTTCGCTGCGCGCCCCGCGCGCACGTTCCTGGCGCACCCAGTCCTCGCCGGTCTCGACCAGCTCGTCACTGAGAATGAAGCCGATCTGGCCACAAAGATTGTACTCGAAGGGGTTGTCCAGACTGGCCGACAGGTGGCGCCAGGCCTCAGCAGACCAGGCCAGCAGATCATACTCCACCATGCCGTGCATGTGATTGCTGATGGCGGCGAGACTGCCACCCGTGACAGCACCACCGAAGGCCCGGGCTTCCAGCAGAACCGGCTTGAGCCCTGCCTGGGCCAGCGCCACGGCTGTCGTGACACCGATGATCCCACCGCCCACGACGACGACATCGGCATTTTCTGGCAAGGACTCTGCCAAGATCAGGCCTCGACCGGCCAGTCGCGACGGCGGAAGGCCGGCGGGGAATGCCTCCAAAAGCGGTCGTCACGCAGCCCCTCGACTGGGGGTGTCACCTCCCCGACATCGGTCAGGGCCGTGACGGCACGCGTCATATGCTCCGGATCCGGATAGCCGAGGCCTTCCGCCAAGGTGGCCCCGGTCAACGAGAGCGCCCGGATGGCGGCGAGTTGACGGGACTGCTCGGCACGTGACATATCCGGCCGCGCCGCGCAGCAGGCATCGAGCGCCTGCTCTTCGTCGCTGAAGGCCAGTGTCCATCCCGCCAGGACCGCATCGACGACAGCCTGAACCACCTCCGGTTCGTCCGCACACAGACGCGCATCGGCGATGAGGCCGTCTTTCAGAATGCTGGCCCCATAAGGCTCAGCCTTGAAAATCACCAGGTCATCCGCCGCGACGGCCTGCTCCACCTGATGAAGTTCGTGGTAGTTGGTCATCTGCCCCGAGGCGATCTCGCCCGCCAGAAAAGGCCTTACCGTGTCGGGCATCTCCACCCGTGTCACGGCGTCCGCGGGTACGCCGGCCTTCACCAGCATCCAGCGAAATTCCAGGTCTTCGTGCCCCGGCCAGACCCCGACCTCCCGCCCTGCCAGATCGGCCAAGTTTTCGATACCTTCGGCACGGCGCGCCGGATAGACAAGGGGGCTCTCCTGCTGGATGGCCAAGAGCCAGCGCAGCCGCTCTGGACTCTCGGATTCCAACAGATGCGCAGGGCTGGCTACCGCCATCTCCGAACGCCCGGTGAGGACCGCGGCGACATGCTTGCAGGAGAAATCCAGCCCCTCACACACGATCTCCACACCGGCGTCACGCGCCAGCCCGAGCCGTTCCGCCAGCAGATAACCGGCGAACTGTGCCTGCTTGTGCCACAGCAGTCGAATGCGAACTGTTTTCATGATCAGCTATACAAGAGGAAAGGAAAAATGAGGCCGTCCCGGGGGGAGCCGGGACGGCCAGTCGGGGGGAAGGCCTCAGTCGCAGGTCACATTGCGATAGTCCGTGGGCGCCGCGTCCACGAACTGGTTGGTGTAGCCGTCGGCCAGTTCGATCGCCGTGTCGATCAGCTTTGCCTCCAGCAGAATGCTCTGGGCGGTCTGCCAGTCAGCGGCTTCCGTTTCACCGAACTTGCCGTCCAGGGTTGGCCCAGCGCAGGCGATGTCCGCCATGGCCTTGATCTGCTTTACCTGGAAATCGTGCTCCAGCTCGGAGTTGTACTTGAGGACGATTTTTGCGGCCGCCTCAGGATCGGCGAAGGCCTCCTTCCAGCCGCGCAACGTTGCCTCGACGACCTTTTGCACCATGTCCGGATGCTGGGCGATCTGTTCTTCAGTGGTAAAGAGGCCTCCGCTGACCAGGGCGGACTCGTACTCGGAGGGATCCAGCAGCACCACGCTGTCAGGCGAGAAGCCGTTCTCGTATACCAGCTGCAGTTCGTTGTAGTGCGTGACCTGCATGACGTCGTAGTCGCCGTTCAGCCAGCTCACGATATCGTAACCCTGGCTGACGAGCTTCACGTCGGACTGGTCGATCTTTTCGTGGTTGAGCATGGCAAGGAACTCATGCTCATCGCCGCCGAACCACAACCCTACTGACTTGCCCTTAACATCAGCGAGGGTTTCGATGCCACTGTCCTTGCGCGCGACATAGGTGGAAGCCGACTTCTGGCCCCACTGGCTGACCATAACCAGCGGCACGCCGTTGGCCCGTGCCGCGATGATCTGGTTCGGATGCCCGATGCCGAATGTATCGACCCCTGTCGCCACCATGACAGTCGGCTTGAGGTCCGGCCCGGCCGGCTCAAGCTTCATATCGATCCCGGCGTCCTTGTAGTACCCCTTGTCAAAAGCGATGATGGGACCGGCAAACTGTCCCTGGATCACCCATTCCAGCCGCATCGATTCCGCCAGCGCGGCGTTTGCAGCCACCATGACCGTCATCGCGGTGATGGCCGGCATCAGCTTTTTCATCATTCCCACTACTCCCCGTTTGGTCGAAACTGACGTTTCACTCCTGTTGAACTCTGCCGGTTCCCCCGGCTTCGAACACGCTTCCCGACCGCCGCTGATCATCGACTCTCGTCCATTGACGCATGCCAGGGGATCAAGAGCCGCTCCAAGGCGGCGATGATGAGAAAGAAGAGGATGCCCATCAGGGCTGAGAGCAGCATCGCGGCCCAAAGCCGCGGCATGGCCATGGTGCGATAGGCCGTCATGATCACGAAACCGAGGCCGCGGTCGGCCTGCACGAACTCCGCGACGATGGCGCCGATCACCGAAAAAGTGACGTTCAGCTTCAGCCCGACAAAGACGTAAGGCAGGGCACCGGGCAACCGCATCTTGAAGAAGCGCTGCGTGGGACTTGCGGCCGCGACATGGAAGACATCCATTACAACCCGGTCGTAGCTCTGCAGTCCCTTCATCATGTTGAGGGCCAGCGGAAAGAATGACAGGAATGCCGTGACCGCAATCTTGGAGGTGATGCCGTGGCCGAACCAAATGATGATGATCGGCGCAATGGCGACGACCGGAATGGTGTTGGCCGCGATGATGTAGGGCAGCAGGCCGCGGGCGAGGAAGCGTGACCCGGCGAAGGCGGTGCCGAGCAGCGCACCCAGCGCTGAGCCGATGACGAAGCCGCTGACCGCCTCCAGCGCCGTCACGCCCGCATTGTAGAACAGCGGCCCCGGCTTCGACTGCACCGCGGCCCAGATTGCCGAGGGAGCCGGCAGGATGTAGGGAGCGATCTTCATCAGCCGGCAGGCGAGCTCCCAGCCACACAGAAGCAGGACCAGAATCACCAGCGGCGGCCAGACCCGGGCCAGGGCCCCGAGTACAGCCTGCGAGCGGCCAGAGAGCACAGCGGCCTCAGACATGCGCGTAGCCCTCCTCCAGTTCCGCGTTTCCAAGGCGCACCAGTTCCTCGTACAGAGGATTGCTTCGGCTTTCCAGGCTGCGCGGGCGTGGCAATCGGTTCTCAATGATGCGGGAGATGCGCCCGGGCCGCGGCGTCATGACAACGATGCGGTCGGAGAGCAGAACGGCCTCGCGAATCGAGTGAGTGACAAGAACCACGGTGACGCCGGTCACCTGGTGGATCCGTGCCAGTTCCATGTTCATCCGGTCGCGCGTGATTTGATCGAGGGCGCCGAAAGGCTCGTCCAGCAGCAGGATGTCGGGCTGGGTGGAGAGCGCCCGCGCGATGGCGGCCCGCTGTCGCATGCCGCCGGAAAGCTGCCGTGGGTATGACTGCTCGAAACCCGCGAGCCCAACCATCTCGATCAGTTCGCGCGCCTTGCCCTCGCGCGTCCGCCGTGGCGTGCCGTACAGCTCCAAGGGCAACGCGATATTGCCCAGGATGGGTCGCCATTCCAGCAGGGCAGCCTCTTGAAAAACGAAGCCGATCTTGCGTTGCAGCCGCTCCTCGCGCGGCGAGCTGCCGTTGATGCGGACCGTACCGGCGCTGGGTTGCAGCAAGTCACCCAGAACTCGCAGCAGCGTGCTCTTGCCGCAGCCGGAAGGACCGATCAGCGAGACAAAGCTTCCGCCGGCGATCGTCAGATCGACATCGCTCAAAGCTTGAACCGACGAGGCTGACGTCTCGTAGATCAGCGAAAGCTTGCTGATTTCGGCGGCCGGCGTGTCTGTGGTTCTCGCGCGCGCCTCAGCCATAGCGGTCACCTCCCGCGAACCAGTCGGTGAAGGCCGGCGCCGTACGCACCGTCACGGAGGATTTGATGAGGTAGCCGAGCAGTGCGTCCCAGCCGTTCTCGTGGCCGTAGCCACTCTCCCCCGAGCCACCCCAGATGGAGCGCGGGTCGTTCTTGTGGTGATCGTTGATCCAGATGACCCCGGCACGCAACCGCCCGGTAATGCGATGGGCCAGCAGAATGTCTCGGGTCCAGACGGAAGCGCCCAAGGCGAAGGGCCCGCTGTTGGACAGGGTGACCGCTTCCTCCTCGCTGTCAAAAGGGGTAACGCTCACCACCGGACCGAAGACCTCTTCGCGGAACAGCGCCATTTCCGGCGTGACGTCGGCGAAGACCGTCGGCGGGACGAAGAAACCCTCGGAGAAAGGCGCCGGCAGCTCGCGCGGGCGCCCCCCTGCCACCAGCCGGGCACCGCTCGCCTCAGCGGATTCGATGTAACCGAGGCAGCGGTCGCGGGCCTGGGCGGAGATGACCGGGCCGATGTCGGTATCAGTCTGCGCGGGATCGCCTTGGCGCAGATTCTCAACTCGCGCCGCCAACTTTTTGACGAAATCGTCGTAGACCTTGCGCTGGACGAGAAAGCGACTGCCCGAAACGCAGGTCTGGCCAGCGGCGACGAAGCCCGCGAAGAGTGCCCCGGCGACCGCTTCGTCCAGATCCGCGCTGTCGAACACCACGACCGGCGTCTTGCCGCCCAGTTCGAGCGTGCAGGGCACGAGGCGGCGTGCCGCCGCGGCGGCAACAATCTTGCCCGTCCGGGTACCGCCGGTCAGATCGATATGGGCGACGCGCGGATCCTCCACCAGCGCCGCCCCTGCCGTGGCACCGCCGGTCACGACGTTTATGACCCCGGCCGGCACACCGGCCTCATGGGCCCAATCGGCCAGCAACAAGGGTGTTACCGGCGCTAGCTCAGAAGGCTTTATCACCACCGTGTTGCCCGCCGCGAGGGCCGCCGAGAGCTTCTTCGTCAGGATCAGGATTGGATGGTTCCAGGGTGTCAGCAGGGCGCAGACCCCGTGCGGTCGGTATTGGGTGTAGGTGAGGAAGCCGCCCTTCACCCGGTTTGCGCTGCCTTCCAGCCCCAGCACGATCGCGGCGAAGTACTCCAGCCACTCCGGAATGCGCGACATCTGCGCCTGCATCTCACGGATCGGCCGCCCGGTGACCGCCGACTCCAGCCGGGCCAGATCAGGCATGCGAGCGCGCACGATTTCCGCCAGTCGGCGCAGCAGGCGCGCTCTTTCATCGCTGTCGGTCGCCGCCCAATCCGCGAAGGCCGTCTCGGCTGCGAGGCAGGCCCGGGCAACGTCCTCCTCGCCCGCCTCCGCCACCGACCAGCGCTTCAGCCCGGTCGCGGGGTCCAGAACCTCACGCTGCGCGTCGGAAGAGGCCCGCGTCCAGCAGCCGTTGATGTGGAGAGGAAAGTCCTGAGCAAGTGCCGGATCAAGCACGGGCTCGAATGTGAGTTCTGGACCGACCATAACCGTGCTGACGTCTTCCCACTGCTCCGGCCGCGACAATTGAGAGGCGCTCCCGGGTCACGACCGCTCTCCCCGGTTCTCCATGGACAGACAGGTCCCGCGCTACCGCCGGAGTGCTCGAGTTGATCCCCCGCGAGTTGCAAGCTGAAGCGGAGCCGGCCGGCGAGCGACGGCTCCCGCCCGCCCGTTCACCCGTCATGCGCAAGAAGGGTATCGCGTTGCATAATTTGTGTATACAACAAAAATGCAAAAGACATCCCCGCCGCAGCGCCGAATCTGACGCTTGGTCACACACCGGTTTTTCGGGCATAACGTTCGGCAATCTAAAGGAGGCAGAATGACGACGACTGAAATTCAAGGTGGTGCTCAACGCAGCGAGCACACCGGCAGGCGTCGTGACAAACCTGCTACGCGCGCCGAAAAGATCGCCGTCGAGCTGGAGGCGGAAATCGTGCGGGGCGACCTTCTGCCTGGGCAGCGTCTTGACGAGTTGGCGATCAGCAAGCGGTTCAAAGTCTCCCGAACGCCGGTGCGTGAAGCCTTGCGCGCACTCGCCGCCAGCGGGCTGGTCGCACACGAGCCACGCATCGGCGCGATCGTCGCCAGACCGACCGTGGGCGAGATCGTCGAGCTGTTCGAGTTGGTCGGCGAACTGGAAGCCGTGGCCGCGCGCCTCGCCTGCGAAAGGATGACTGAGGTGAGCCGCGCGCGAATCTCGCAGACCTACGAGGCCTGCCGGGACGCCGCGCTGTCCGGCGATGCAAACGAGTATCTCGCCAAAAATGACGATTTCCACAAGGCGATCCAGGAATCGGCCGAGAACAATGCTCTCTCGGCCCAGATCGACGCGCTGAACAACAGGCTGGCCCCCTATCGCCGCTTCATCACATTCCAGAGGGAGCGAAAAGAAACGGCCGAGCGGGAGCACGAGGTCCTGGCAGAAGCCTTGTTGGCAGGCGATGGCGACGCCGCCGCGAAGGCCATGCGAGACCATGTCAAGGTCCTGGCAGCGGACGCCATGAACATGGCCCTCAGTCTGCGCCTATAAAACCGCCGCCGGGGCCGCCAGCTGCCAGTGCTCGGGTGTGAGGACCGTTACTTCCGACAGGGGCCGGCTGCTGCCAGGAACGCAATGAGGTCGGCCCGTTCCTGCGGGTCTTTGACCCCCGCATAGCCCATGCGCGTGCCCGGCACGGCCTTGAAGGGATTCTCTAGAAAGCGATCGAGCGTGTTCTCGCTCCAGACCAGGCCCGAAGCTTTCAGGGCCGGTGAATAGGCATAGCCTTCCAGACTGCCGGCCTGCCGGCCGATCAGGCCACAGTGCCGTGGTCCGCTGCGGTTGCGCTGCAGCGAGTGGCAGGCCTGGCAGCGTTCGTAGATCACTTCACCCCGCCGTGCATCGCCCTGGGGCGGGGTCGCCATTGCCGTGGCTACCAGAAAGAAGATTCCGGCGAGGCCGGAGATGACAGGAAGTACCCTTCTTACAACCACGACCTGGCCTCCTGCCCCGGCGCAGAATGGCGCGCCGGGGCTCTGCTTTCGTTTCCTCTCTGCTCGGGGATCATCAGGAAACGAAAGCAACGGGGACGGGATTCTCACCCAGGGCCTGGCGCAGGACCGCCCAGTGCATCGCCTCATCACCCAGGATGCTGGCGGCGGCCTTCGCCAGTTCGCGCTCCTCGAACAGCGGGACCGCCCCCAGATAGGCACTCACCGCACCCTTCTCCAGGCCCGCGGCAAAGCGGAGAACGTCGGCCTCGGCCTTCAACTGTTCCACCGGAAAGTCGTAGCTGGCGAGCGGCTCGACCGGCCTGCCCCCCAGGTCCGTGACCGTCTTGGCGAGCACTTCGGCGTGTTCCTTGTGATGGCCCTGGAACTGCACGGCGAGATTCAGCGCAGGTTTGGACAGGAGGCCGCTCTCGGCGCCCACCTGGTAAGCCGCAATCGCTTCCTGTTCTGCACCCAGAGCAGCATTCAGAATGTTGATGTCAGCATCCGGCGCCGCCGCCATCGCGGCCCGGTTGCCGCTGCAGCCGGCCAGCAGCAGGACCGCTCCCGCCGAGAGCGTGGCTTTGCCGGCAGTCGCCAGAAAACTGCGGCGCGGCGCAACAGTAAGGTCATTGGTCATTGGTCTCTCCTTTGGTTCATCGAATGACAAGTACTCTGAGAATAGGCAACTTCCGCTCGCCGCAGGCGCGGCATCGCTGCGGCGGACAAACCGCCGATAACTTGCGAAACTCTTGGAATTGGGAAGCGGGTTATCTGCCTGGCGGCTCTAGGCCGAGGCGCCGAAAGACCCGCGCGACGATGCGGTCGCAGCGCGTGCCGGCGAAGGGAAAAATGTCGCTGAGGGCCGCATGGGCACGGCGTTCAAGGCTGCGGCGCAATTGTCGCTTGGCGCGATGCAGACGAGTCTTCACCGTTTCAGAAGGAATGCCGAGGCACTCCGCCGTGTCGTCGGTGCTGAATTCCTCCACTGCGCGCAGCATGAAGACGGCGCGCTGAGCCTGCGGCAGGGCATCGATCGCCGCCTCGAGGTCGCGACGCAGCTCACCGTGCGCAGCAGCCTCCTCCGGTGAGGGAGGCGCCTTGGAAGCATCAGCCGTCATGTTCCACTCCGCCGATTCATCCGCGGGAACGACAGGCATGCGCCGGCGCAGCCGTCCCAGGGATTCGTTCACCGTGATCTTGACCAACCAGGTCGACAAGCGGGCGCCGCCGGCATAGCTGTCAAGGTTGAGATAGGCTTTCAAGTAGGCTTCCTGGACGGCCTCTTCGGCGTCGGCATCGTTGACCAGGATGGCACGGGCCGTGCGGAACAGCAGCCGATTGTGCCGCCGCATGACGGCTTCAAAGGCCTGGGCATCCCCTGCCAGGACCGCCGAGACGAGAGCCGCGTCGTCGCGGTTCCCGGTATTGCCGGGTGATGCCGAGATCTCCACCGCCGGGGACGCCCTTCCAATCACCGTTGCCATGGCCGCCTCGCTGCCGTGCCTTGCATTATCTGACCATTGGATGCCACCGGCGGCAAAAAGGTTCCCGCTTTTTCAGCGGGGGGCTCCAAGTTCCTCGGACAGCGGTGGCGTCAGACGCCTTCGAGGACCTCACAGCGTGCGATATTTCGTTCGTGGGCCTCGAGCATCTCACGCAGGTCGCACAGCAGCCGGTCGTCGGAGATCCGTTCCACGGCTTCTCTCAGCCGCCGCACCACCCAGTCCTGCCCTCGATTGAGCAAGGCAATGCGCTCAGCCGGCGTCTCCAGGGCAAGGACCTTGTCGTAGAAGGCGCCGACCGCGGTACTTGGCGTGCCACCCAGGCGACTGACGTGACGCGCCAGCATGGCGCAGAAACGGGCCTCGTCCATGGCCACGTCGCGCAGGGCCGCGCGCGCCGTCCCCTCTCCCAACAGCCGGCCGGTCTCCGACACAGCGCGCGCGCCGGCACGCTCACCCTCCAGCAGCTCGTTCAGCAACTCGACGACTTCCTCAGCCGCCATATACCCGAGGTAGCTGGGATCCATTTCATGCATGCTGCACGGCGGCGACGCATAGCTTCGTTCGGACCGGTCCTCGCCGCCATCAGATAGCATGATCCCTCCGGACAGCCTGGCATCCGCAGGCCCCGGCACTGCCAGCGGCTCGCCCCTGTAGCGGTAACGGGTCACGCCTGCCTCGGTCACGATGGCATCGAGCGGAATATCATGCGGCTGCGGGAAGATCGTCGCCAAGCGACCGCCGGCGTAGCCGATGCCAATCGTCAGCGGCCGAGGGTCGAGTTGCGCCAGCGTGCGGTCGTAGTAGCCACCGCCATAACCGAGGCGATAGCCGGCCTCGTCGAACCCGACCACCGGCACCAGGAGAGCGGTCGGCCGCACCGGCCGGCGCTCCTCGGGCACCGGGATGTTCCAGATGCCGCGCGCCATTTTCATGCGCGGCTGCCAGGCCCAGAATTCCAACGGGCGGTTCCTCTCGACCACCACCGGAAGAGCTGCCTCGGCGCCCATCCCGATGAAATCCCGCACGAGATGGCGCAGGTCGATTTCGCCCTTGAAGGGCCAATAGAACCCAATGCAGGCGTGGCGCAGCTCTGGAAAATGCAAGGGGATCTGACCACCGATCAGCGGACGCAAGAACAGCTTCTCAGAGCGCGGGATTGATAGGCGCTGCGACAGCAGCTCGCCGCGAGTCGTGCGGCGCCAGGCCCGTACCTTGTCCCAGTTCCGCGCGGTGGAAAGTTGCGTCATCCTCTATCTCCCTTCGGTCGACCCAGACGCCTCAATGTGGCGTGAGCCGTGGTCACGATTTCTTCCATCAGTGCCGCTGCGGGCAGGACGCGGTCCACGCTACCCGTCACCTGCCCGGCAAAGAGCGCGAGTGCCTCCAGCTCTCCGGTTGTGGTCCTAAGCGGGGAGTCGGTGCTGAAGCGGTAGAGCGGACGCCCTTCGTCCCTTGCCACCTCGAGGCGATCGAAGTCTTCCGGACGATATCCAAGCAGCAGAGGACCGAGGGACTTGGTCAGGCTGTTGGCGATCACCCGCACCGGGGAGCTCGGCGGCCAGTTGATTGCGAAGGCGTCGGTATGCACCGTATCCTGCGAACAGGCCGCCACGACACGCTGCTTATGATAGTCGTGGGCAAAGGACTCCTCGGTAGCCAGGAAAGCGGTCCCACAATGAATCCCCTGTGCGCCGAGAGCCAGCGCAGCTACCAGGCTGGCCCCTGAGGCAAAACCACCCGAGGCCACCACCGGCACTGAGACCGCCGCTACTACCTGCGGCAGGAGCACAAGCGAAGTCAGTTCGCCACGTACGTGGCCGCCCGCCTCGAAGCCCTGTGCAATGATAGCATCAGCGCCGGCCGCCTCGGCCGCACGCGCATCCTCGACGGAGCCCACCTGGTAGAGCACGCGGCAGCCGGCCGACTTGGCCCGGGCTACCGCGTCGGCATCTACGTCCCAGAAAAAACATAGTGCATGCACCGCCTTTTCGAAGCAGACGGCGAGCTGCTCTGCCAGGAGCTCCGGGTCGGTTGCCGCGGGAATGAGGTTGACGCCGAAGGGACGTTGCGTGCGCGCCCTGACCGCGTCGACTTCGCGCGCGATGAGTTCCGGCGACTCACGGACCATGCCGAGGAAGCCATAACCGCCGG
>Ga0207735_100249_pt1 | contig 12593 bp, 13 predicted proteins | sample TtaePargueraPR_9_FD_187280 | JGI IMG/M metagenome (GOLD analysis project Ga0207735, IMG submission 187280) | Aerobic enrichment media microbial communities from Bioluminiscent Bay, La Parguera, Puerto Rico - Tt and E2 (1) (SPAdes) | ecosystem: Environmental > Aquatic > Marine > Unclassified ... | reverse complement strand
CGAGGTCGCGTACGACGCGATCGTGCGCGACGCGGTCGCCAAGGGCGCCGAGGTGCTCATCGTCCCCACCAACAACGCGACCTTCGGCGAGACCGCCGAGAGCACCCAGCAGCTCCAGATGAGCCGCATGCGCGCCATCGAGACCGGCCGCTGGACCGTGCAGATCTCGACCGTGGGCGTCAGCGCGGTCATCGACCCGTTCGGTCGCGTCCACGCGGACACCGAGCTGTTCACCGCCGACCACCTGGTCGAGCGCGTCGGGCTGCGCACCGAGATCACCCCGGCGGTGCGCTTCGGCTGGTTCATCGGCTGGGGTCTGCTCGCCGTGCCCGCCGTCGTCGCCCTCCTCGCCGTGCGCCGGCGCATCGCGGACCGGTACGACTGGTGACCCGCACGCTGGTCATCATCCCGACGTACAACGAGCGGGAGTCCCTGCCGCGCCAGCTCGACGCGGTGCACGAGGCCGCCCCCGACGTCGACGTGCTCGTGGTCGACGATGCCTCGCCCGACGGCACCGGTGCCTGGGCAGACCAACGGAGCAGGGACGATGCGCGGGTCCACGTCCTGCACCGGGCCGCCAAGGAGGGCCTCGGCGCGGCCTACCTGGCGGGGTTCCGCTGGGGGCTCGACCGCGGCTACGACCTCCTGTGCGAGATGGACGCCGACGGCTCCCACCGGGCCCTGGACCTGCCCGCCCTGCTCGCCCGCGCATCGTCCGCCGACCTGGTCATCGGGTCGCGCTGGGTCGCCGGGGGAGAGGTGGTCAACTGGCCGCGTCACCGCCTGTGGCTGTCCACGGGCGCCAACACGTACGTGCGTCTCGCGCTCGGGGTGAGCGTGCACGATGCGACGGCGGGCTTCCGCGTGTACCGTGCCGCGACGCTGCGGGGCCTGGACCTCGACCGGGTCGAGTCCCAGGGGTACTGCTTCCAGGTCGACATGGCCTGGCGCGTGATCCGCGCCGGCGGCACCGTCGTCGAGGTGCCCATCACCTTCGTCGAGCGCGAGGCGGGCGTGTCCAAGATGTCCGGCGCGATCATCCGCGAGGCGCTGTGGAAAGTGACCCTGTGGGGCCTGCAGCACCGGGCCCGACAGCTGGCGGGGCTCGTCCGGCGCGGTTGACCCTTCGCATCGTCCCTCCTAGCCTGGCCGCAGACGGCTTCTCCGGGGGGCGGGATGGGCAGGCGTGAGGACGCGCGGATCGCGCTCGGCGACCTCGTCGGCGGGGGAGTGGTGCCGCTGCACATGGGCGACGGCCCGTGCGGGGTGTCCGCCCAGCCCGGCGCGACGGTGCTGCCGAGCTCGCTCAACCTCGCGGCGACCTTCGATCCGGCGCTGGCGGAGGCCTACGGCGCGGTGATCGGCGCCGAGTCGCGCGCCGCGGGCCGGAACGTCGCGCTTGCGCCGGGCCTCGACATCGCGCGGTCGCCGCGCGCGGGCCGGCTCGGCGAGGCGCTCGGCGAGGACCCGCTGCTGGCCGGAACGCTGGGCGGCCCGATCGCGGAGGGCATCCAGGCGCAGGGCGTGCTGTCCGTGCTCAAGCACTTCCCGGCGTACGGCTTCGAGCGCAACCGCACCGGCGAGGGGCCCAAGCCGCTGCGCACCGAGGCGCGGGACGTCGTCGTCGATCCGCGCACCCTGCACGAGCTGTACCTGGAGCCGTTCCGCCGCGTGGTCCAGGACCACGGCGCGAGCGGGCTGCTGTGCCACTACAACCGCGTCAACGGCGAGTACCCGTCGCAGTCGCGCGAGCTGCAGGAGATCCCGCGGCGCCTGTGGGGCTTCACCGGGTTCACGGTGCCCGACCTCGTGTTCGCGGTGCGCGACGCGCGTGCGGCGCTCGCCGCCGGCCTCGACCTGCCGCACCTGGCCGTGCACGTGCCCGACGAGCTGTCGCCGTACGCGCCGCGCACCGAGGAGATGGTGGACGACGCGTCGGACGAGGCCCTCGCCGCGATCGGCGCGCACGTCCGCGCCGCCGTCGACGCCGTCGGCATCGCCGCGCCGGACGCCCGCGTCGATCCCGCGGTCATCGGCTCACCGGAGCACCTGGAGCTGGCGGAGCGGGTCGCGGTCGAGAGCGCGGTGCTGCTGCGCAACGCCGGCGTCCTGCCCCTCGGCGCGGGGACGCGGGTGGCGCTCGTGGGTGGCGAGGAGCTCGCGCACCGGATCGTGATGGGCGGCGCGGCGAGCGTCGTCGTCACCGCGGACCGGGTGACCGCCGTGCGGGACGCGCTCGAGGACCAGGGGCTGACCGTCGTCGGCGAGGCCGCGGGGCTCGCCGCGGTGCCGGTGCCGCCTGTGCGGGCGGGCGACGGGGTCGAGCTGCGGTGCACGCTGACCGACGCCGCGGGGACCCGGGACGTGGCGGTGGATGAGGCGGTGCTGCCGACGGCACTCGCGGACCACTCCGCGGCCTGGGAGGCGACGCTGACGGTGACGCTGCCGGCCGCGCCGGCGGGGGTTGTCGCCGTGGAGTTCGCGGGGGAGGCCGAGGTGCTGCTCGACGGCGATGTGCTCGCGCGCGGCTTCCGCGACGCGTCGCCCCTGCTCGGGGGCCCGGCCTACGTCCTGCGCGCCGTCGTGCCCGGCGCGGACCGCGAGCGCACCCTGACGGTGCGCTACCGGACGGGACCGGCGTTCGTGAGCCCGACCGTCGGGCTGATGCCGCACCTGTCGCTCGGCCTCACGCCGCTCGACCCGGCGCTCGAGGCCGCCGTGGCCGCCACGGCCGCCGCCGATGTCGCTCTCGTCGTGGTGGGCCGGCCGACCGGCGGCGGGATGGACGCGGACGGGCTGTGCCTGCCGGCCGGGCAGCCGGAGCTGATCGACGCGCTCGCCGGCACCGGCGTGCCCGTCGTGGTGGTCACGCACGGCGCCGGGCCCGTGGACGCGCCGTGGCGCGACCGCGTCGCGGCCCTGCTGCACGTGGGATTCGCGGGGGAGCGCCTTCCGCAGGCGCTCGCGCGCATCCTGGCGGGGGAGACCGAGCCGGGCGGGCGGCTGCCGCTGACCTGGCCCGCCGGCAACCCGCCGCTGACCGACCCGCCGTTCGAGCAGGTCGACCGCTTCGAGTACGTCGAGGGCGTCGACGTGGGCTACCGCGGCTACGAGCGCGCGGGCATCGAGCCGGCGTACTGGTTCGGGCACGGGCTCGGCTACGCCGACCTCGACGTCGTCGACGCCTCGCCGGCCGACGGCGCCGTCCACGTCACGCTCGCGTGCGGCCCCTCGCGAGGCGGCAAGGCCGTCGTGCAGCTGTACGCGCGGCCTGTACCAGGGGAGACGCTCAAGCTGGTCGGCTACCTCGCGGTGCGCCTGCGGCCGGGCGAGCGGCGCATCGTCCCCGTGCCCATGGACCGAGACGCGCTCGCCACGTGGTCGGGCTCCGCGATGACGCCCCCGGCGGGGGAGTACGACGTCCACGTGGGTCTCTCGCGCGGCGACCTCCGGCGCATCGTCCCGGTTCCTCTCCAGGCGCGCCCCGGGGCATGAGAAAGGCCCCCGCCGCGACGGGGGCCCTCTCGACGAACGTCAGCGGCGGCTGGCGCGGAGCAGCTCGAGGCGCTCCTCGAGAAGCTCCTCGAGCTCCGGGATGGTGCGCCGCTCGAGCAGCATGTCCCAGTGGGTGCGCTGCGGCTTCACGTCCTTGGCCTCCGGCTTGTCGCCGTCGCGCAGCAGCGCGAGGGCGCCGCAGTGGCACTCCCACGACAGCGGGATGTCGGCCTCGACGGAGAAGGGCATCGCGAGGACGTGCCCGTTGGGGCAGTCGTAGTGGACCTCGACTCGCTCGGCGAGCTCGGCGTTGTGGATCGACTCCATCGACTGGGTGCCCAGTCGCATTCCTCTCAGCGCGCGGTCTGCCATGGCCTTCTCCTTCCGGCAGGCTGGCGCCTGCACGTTTGGTCAACGTCTGCCCCGATGACGTTGTTCCACCAGGCAGTTCCTGCTGCGGTGGGCGACGTGATGGGAGCATGGGCCGGCTCGCACCGGGTCACGGGCGGCCGTCTCTCAACATAACGACGTACAACGATGTGCGCGCGGCGAGACGCGCCGGACGCACGACGGGTTGCCAAGGCCTGTCGCGGGGTCCATTGTCGGAGGCATGAGGTTCCTCATCGCGGTCATCGACGATTCGACGGGCACCGCGACGCGCGACGAGATGGCCGCCATCGACGAGTTCAACGAGCGGCTGCGCGACGACGGCCATTGGGTGCTCGCCGGCGGGCTCGCCGCGCCGTCCGAGGCGACGGTCATCGACAACCGCGGCGGCTCCGGGCTGATGGCCGACGGCGCGTACATCGAGGCCGACGAGTTCATGAGCGGGTTCTGGGTGATCGACGCCGCGGACCTGGACACGGCGCTCGAGATCGCGTCTGACGGGTCGCTGGCGTGCAACCGCAAGGTCGAGCTCAGGCCGTTCCAGTAGGTGCGGGCGCCTCGTGCACGCCCTTCCGCGTAACGCCGATAATGCACATTATGTCAAGACGAGGGATTCACGAGGCGGATCCGTCGATCTGGACGACCGGCCCCTCGTCCCCTCGCGGAGCCTCGAAGCCGTCCAGGTAGGCGTGCGCCAGGTCTGCTGGCACGGCGATGTCGTCCGGTCCGCTGTTGCGGCGACGCGCGAGCCGCTCGAGGACCACGTGGCGCGGTGCGGTGACATGGTGAACGACGGGAACCACGTTCCATCGCTCGAGGAGTCGGCGGTACTCGTCGCGCGACGCGCGCGACCAGAACGACGAGTCGACGACGACGTTCTCGCCCGAGGTGACCGACCGGCGGAGCCGTTCCTGCAGCGCCGCATGGACCTCGGCCCGCGCGCCATCGCCCAGCGGATGCTGCCGATGCCCGAGCTCCCAGGCAAGCGCGTCGAACGACAGCACCACATAGCCCTGTGCCGTCAGCTCCCGAGCATGCGCGGACTTGCCCGAGCCCGCCACGCCGCTCATCAGGATGACCTCGCCCACCCGACCTATCCAAGCGTCAATTCCCGCATCTGCCCAGGGAGGGAGGCACGGATGTGGCCCGCGCGCCGCAGACCACGCGCCTGCCCACGGCTCGGGCGCCACGCCGCCCCTCCCCCATTTCCCCTGGTAGCGCAGGGGGGACGGTACCCTCGTCCTCCCGGCGCACTGCGCAGACCACGCCGGGAAGGCCGGAGGACATCGCGATGACACCCGGAGCCGAGACGGCGCCACGGCCGGCGACGGCCCAGGTGATCGACCTGGCGGACCGCTGGCGCGAGCTCGACGCGCGCTTCAGGACCGCCCGCACGCGGGCGCACGACGGCGACCCCGCGATCCTGGTCGACCGCGGCAGCGCCGTGGTCCTCACCGCCCCGCACGCCACGCCCCACCACCGCGCCGGCGCGATGAAGGCCGCCGACCTCCACACCGGGTCGCTCACGCTCCTCGCCGGCGAGGTCGCCCAGGTGTCGGCCGTGGTCTCCGCGGGCGCGAGCGCCGCGTGGGACACCTGGGACGAGCGCGACGACGAGTTCACGCGCCACCTGCGCGACCTGCCCGGACGCACGCGGATGCTCCTCGACATCCACGGCATGGGTGACCACCACGGACCGGACTTCTGCCTGGGCACCGGCCCTGAGCCCGGGCCTCTCGAGCTGCGGATGGCGCAGATCCTCCGCGAGGAGCTCGAGGGCTTCGAGGTCGCCGTCGACTCCCCGTTCAGCGCACGCGCCCACTACACGGTGACGAGCCTCGCCCAGCGGCACCTGGGCCTGGCGGGCCTCCAGATCGAGATCGCCGCGCGCTGGCGCAGCCCGCACGGCGGTGCCGGCACCCCCGCGGTCGCGGCGCTGTCCCAGGCCCTCACGGCCGTCGAGGAGCACGTGCGCGACGCCGCCTGACGTACCCTTCCCGGGTGACCGCCCGCAGCCTCCCGAGCACCATCGCGGCCCAGGTCGAGCACACCCTCGAGATCAAGAAGTCGGTGTTCCTCACCCACCTCGCGCCGGTCACGAGCATGGACGAGGCCGACACGGTCATCGCCCGCATCCGCAAGGAGCGGTGGGACGCCCGCCACCACTGCACGGCGCTCGTGATCGGCACCCACGCCGACCGGCAGCGCTCCAACGACGACGGCGAGCCCGCCGGCACGGCCGGAGTCCCCATGCTCGAGGTGCTGCGCCGGCGCGAGGTCACCGACGTCGTCGCGGTCGTCAGCCGCTGGTTCGGCGGAGTCCTGCTCGGCGCGGGCGGCCTGGTCCGCGCCTACGGAAGCGCCGTCGCCGCCGCCCTCGACGCCGCGACTCCCGTCGAACGGGCGTTCCTCACCCAGCTCGCCGTCGACGTGCCGCACGCCGACGCCGGACGCGTGCTCGCCTTCCTCCACCAGTGGGTGGAAGGGCACGATGCGGTGCTCGACTCCCCCGCCTACGGCGCCTCCGCGCGGCTCGCCGTCTGGGTGCCGCCGGAGCGCGTCCCGCGCCTCCAGGCGGACCTCGCCGCCTTCAGCGGCGGCGCCCTCACCCCCGCCCAAGGTCCGACGAAGGTCGTCGACCGGCGGCTAGGCTGAGGCCATGCGGCGCGCATCGTTCCTGGTCCCGGTCCTGGTCCCCGTGCTGGCGCTGGCCGCCTGCTCGACCACGCAGCCCACCACCATGCCCGCGGCCGTCGCCGACCGGCTCGACCAGATCGACGCCGCCGTGACCACCTGGGCCGACGCCGCGACCGTGTCCGAGGCCCATGCGGCCGCCGAGGAGGCCCGGAACCTCATCGTCGGCCCGGCCGGCCCGTTGTACGGCGACGCCGACCAGGACGGCACCGTCGCGGGCGACGCCGAGGAGGGCCTGCTGCCCGGCCTCGACGGCACGCCGGGACTGGTGGGCGACCCCGCGCTCAACGCCTGCGTCGAGGCCGACGTGCTGGGCGGGTCGTGGCAGCATCCTGACGAGCGCTGGGACGAGGCGCTCACCGCGATCGCCGAGTGGGCGCCCGGCAACAACACGTTCCCGACGCTCGCGTCGCACCCGCAGCGCGTGGTGGGGTGGGCGACCCTCGCGCTCGAGACCGACGACCTCGACGAGGCCCACGAGTACGCCTCCCACGCGGACATCCACGTGAACGTCAGCAGGCGCGCGTACACGGCCTGCGAATCCTGACGCGCCGCGCGGCGCATCGTCCCGGCGCGCCCTCGATGTCACAAGATGTAACAAGACGTCACAAGGGAGCGCGATGATCAACCCGTTCAAGCCGACCGCGGGCGCCGTCCCGCCGCTGCTGGTGGGCCGCGACGCCCTGCTCGCCGAGGTCGACGAGGGCATCCAGTCCGGCCCCGGCCACCCGGCGCGCATCACGATCTTCACGGGCGCGCGCGGCACCGGCAAGACCGTCATGCTCACCGAGTCGGGCGACCGCGCCATGCAGCATGGCTGGCTCGTGATCGACGAGTCCGCCTCCCCCGGCATGCTCGCCAGGATCGGCGAGGCCCTCGACCGCCTGCTCGAGGGCGTGAGCCCGCGGCCGCGGCGCCGCATCACGGGCATCAGCATCGGCAGCATCGCGGGCGTCGACACCGAGCTCACGCCGCAGCTGACCGAGGGGGTCCGGCACCGCATCGGCCGGCTGCTCGACACGCTCGAGGCCGACGGCACCGGGCTGCTCATCACGGTCGACGAGGTGCACGCGAACTCCGACGACCTGCGCGAGCTCGCGCTCATCACCCAGCACCTCGTGCGGGAGAACCGGCAGTTCGCGATCGTGATGGCGGGCCTGCCCTCGGCGGTCTCGGACCTGCTGCGCTCGGACGCGCAGGGCCGCGTGCTGACCTTCCTGCGCCGCGCGGACAAGCACGTGCTCGCGGACGTCGACGTCGACGAGGTGCACGCCGCGCTGGTGCAGACCATCACCGACAACGGGCGCGAGATCTCCGACGAGGCCGCGGGGGCCGCGGCCGAGGCGACGTCGGGCTACCCGTTCCTCATCCAACTGGTCGGCTTCCACGTGTGGCGCGCCGCATCGTCGCACCGCATCACCCGCGCCGACGTCGAGCGCGGCGTCGAGGCGGCCCGGGAGCGGCTCGGCTCTCTCGTCACCGAGACCGCCCTCGCCGACCTCTCCCCCCGGGACCTCGACGTGCTGCGCGCGATGGCGCTCGACGTCGGGCCGAGCCGCATGGCCGACATCGCCGAGCGCACCGGCATGGCCCGCCAGAACGCCGACACGTACCGCCGCCGCCTGCTCGACGCCGGCGTCATCGTGCAGGTCGCGCGCGGCCAGATCGACTTCGCGCTCCCCTACCTGCGGGAGCACCTGCGCGGCAGGTGACGATGCGGCGGTCGGGTCAGTCCCGCGCGGCCGCCTCGTCGTGGGGCACCACCACGTCGTCGGCGGCCTCCCCGGCGTCCGGGTAGAGCGCGAGGATCAGGGCGAGCGCGACCGCCAGCCCGACGATCTGCGCCGCGATGAACGGCGCCACCGAGCCCGGCGCGATCCCGGCGAACGTGTCCGAGAAGACACGGCCGATCGTGACCGCGGGGTTCGCGAACGACGTCGAGCTGGTGAACCAGTACGCGGCGCCGATGTACGCGCCGACCGCCGGGGCGGCGAGCACTCCGCGGCCCGAGCGGGCCAGCGCGAAGATGACGAACACGAGGCCGGCCGTCGCGACCACCTCGGCCAGCAGGTGCGGGCCCGTCGCGCGGTCCTTGGTCGACAGCAGGGTCTCGACGTCGAACATCAGGTTCGCGAGCACCGCGCCACCGATGCCGCCGCTGATCTGGGCTACGCTGTACAGCCCGACCTCGCGCAGCGACAGGCCGTGGCCGGAACGGCGGCCCAGGAACCAGTCGGCCAGCGACACGACGGGGTTGAAGTGCGCGCCGGAGACCGGGCCGAACATGAGGATCAGCACCGTCAGCCCCATCGCGGTGGCGAGGGCGTTCTCGAGGAGCTGGAGGCCGACGTCGTTCGGCGACAGCTCGGCGGCGGCGATGCCGGAGCCGACCACGACGGTCACGAGCAGCGCGGTGCCGAGGAACTCCGCGGCGAGGGCGCGGAGGCGGGCGGCGGTCATGCGTCGCCCAGCGCGCGTGAGACGCGGTCGAGCGCGCCGGGGACCAGCGAGAAGTACGCCCACGTGCCCCGCTTGGTGCGGCTGAGGAAGCCGGCCTCGGTCAGCACCTTGAGGTGGTGCGACACCGTGGGCTGGCTGAGCCCGATCGGCTCGGTGAGGTCGCACACGCACGCCTCTCCCCCGGCCGACGCCGCCACGATGGACAGCAGGCGCAGGCGCGCGGGGTCCGCGAGGGCCTTCATGGTGTGGGCCAGCTCCTCGGCTGCCGCCTCGGACAGCGGCTCGCCGACCAGCGACGTGCCGCACGCGGCGGTGACGTCCGTGATCTCGATCTCGGTCATGACATCGACAGTAGTCGATATTGACAGATTTCGATACAGCCAGGCAGACTCGGATCCCGAAACGTCCTAGGAGAAGCCGATGACCCTGCTCGACCTCACCGCCCGCCCCGCCGCGCGTCCTGCGAACGACCACCTCCCGGTGGCGATCATCGGCGCCGGACCGATCGGGCTCGCGGCGGCAGCTCACCTGCTGCGCCGCGGCATCGACTTCGTGATCCTCGAGGCGGGCGACACGGTGGCCGCGAGCGTGCGGTCCTGGGGTCACACGCGCCTGTTCTCGCCGTGGCAGCACCTGGTCGACCCGGTCGCGACCGACCTGCTCGAGGACACGGGCTGGGAGCTCGCCAAGCCCGACCGCGCGCCGACCGGCACCGAGCTGGTGACCGACTACCTCGAGCCGCTGGCCGCGCTCGACGGCATCGCGTCGCGCATCCGCCTCGGCGTCGCCGTGACCGACGTCGCCCGCGAGGCGATGGACCGCACCCGCACGCGCGGCCGCGCGGCAGCGCCCTTCGTGGTGCGCACCCGCGACGCGGCGCGCGAGGTCGCCGACGCGACGTACCGCGCGGTGATCGACGCCTCCGGCACCTACCTCTCCCCCAACTCGCTGTCGTCGAACGGGCTGTCCCTGCCCGGTCTCGCGGACATCGCGGACCGCGTGATGCCGGCGCTGCCCGACGTGCTCGGGCGCGACCGCGCGGCCTTCGCCGGGCGGCACACCACCGTCGTGGGCGCGGGGCACTCCGCGGCCAACACGGTGCTCGCGCTGGCGTCCCTCGCGCGCGACGAGCCCGGCACCGCCGTGACCTGGGCGATCCGCACCGCGACCCCGGACCGGGTCACCGACTCGGAGGACGACGGCCTCCCGGGCCGCGCCTCGCTCGGCACGCGGGCCCGCCGCGCCGTCGCCGACGGCCGCGTGACGCTGCTCGACGGCTTCGAGATCGCCGGCGCACGCCTCGCGGGCGACGCCGTGGAGCTGATCGGCCGCCGCGGCGGCGGGCTGGAGACCCACGCCACGGACCTGGTGGTCAACGCCACCGGCTTCCGCCCCGACCTCAGCCTGTACCGCGAGATCCGCCTCGAGGTCGACGACGTGGTCGAGGCGCCGCGCCGTCTCGCGCCCCTCATCGACCCCAACGAGCACTCGTGCGGCACCGTCGAGCCCCACGGCTACCGCGAGCTCGCGCACCCCGAGCAGGGGCTGTTCATCGTGGGCATGAAGTCGTACGGCCGCGCGCCGACGTTCCTGCTCAAGACCGGCTACGAGCAGGTCCGCTCGGTGGTCGCGTGGATCGACGGCGACATCGCGTCCGCGCAGGCGGTCGAGCTGGTCCTGCCCGCGACGGGCGTGTGCAGCACGGACGCCGGCGACTGCTGCTGACCGCGTCGTCGCCCCGTCCGTTCGATCCGGTCACGCCGGTCACGCCGGTCACGCCGAATGGGGTAGATCACGGTCGCTTCTGAGCGATTCTTGCGCCGCAGGGGTGAATCAGTGTCGGTGCCGACCACCATCCACCACTGCCGCGCACGGATCCCGCGAAACCGACCACCATCTACCCCAACCGCGGGGCGGGGCGGGAGGGGGTGCCGAGGCGCACGACGAGGGGGCGCCCACCGGTCGGTGGGCGCCCCCTCGTGACGCGTCTGCGGCGGGCTACGCCGCGGCGATCGCCTCGAGCTGGGTCGCGACGCCGTCCGCCCAGTCGCGGCACAGCGTGAAGTCGCGGAAGTCGCCCTTGGGCGGGTTGAGGGTGCGGATCAGCGCCTTCTCGCCCACGTTGAGGCGGTCCCAGTTGATCGCGCCCGGGAAGCGCGCGTGGTCGTGCGCCTCGATGTCGGTGGCGAAGCCGTCGGCCTCGTCGAGCGGCTGGCCCGGCTTCACCACGGTCTCCATGCCCACGGAGAACATCCACACGTCCTTGGAGCGCAGCTCGTCGCGGTGGTCCTTGATCAGCGCGGCGGCGTCGCGGCGCCACAGGCCGCCGTAGACCGCCGAGCCGATGATGACCGCCTCGTAGTAGTGGATGCCCTGCACGTCACAGGCGTCCTGGAAGTCCACCTCGAAGCCGTGCGACGCGATCTGGTCGGCGATGCGCCTGCCGACCTCTCGGGTCGCCCCATACTTCGATCCGACCGCTACCAGCACCTTCATTGGCGTCCTCCTCCGGGTTGTGGGCACCATGCTCCCGCGATCCGGAGCCGGATCGCGGGGACATTGGTCCCTGCCTATTCGACCACGAGGACCAGGTCGCTGCCCGCGAGCGACTGCGACCCGTTGATGACCACCCGTGACACGGTGCCCGCGACGGGAGCCGTGATCGACGACTCCATCTTCATCGCCTCGATGACCGCGACGGTCTGGCCCGCCTCGACCTGGTCGCCCTCGGCCACGCGGGCCGTCACCAGGCCGGTGAACGGCGACGCGACGTGCCCCGGGCGGCTCGGGTCTGCCTTCTCCCGCTCGACGATGTCGACCTTCACGGACAGGTCGCGCACCTGGATGGGGCGGATCGAGCCGTTGAAGCTGAACATCACGGTGCGCTCGCCGTGCGAGTCGGGCTCGCCGATCGCCTCGACGGACGCGATGATGCGCACGCCGCGGTGCAGGTCGATCGCGGCCTCCTCGCCCGAGCCCTCGGTGAGCCCGTAGAGGTAGTGGAAAGTGTCGACGACGGAGATGTCGCCGTACTTCTCGATCGCCTGGTCGAACTCCTTGGCCGGCCCCGGGAAGAGCAGGTGGTTGAGACGACGCTGGCGGACGGGGCCGGGCTCGGCGAGGGCCTCGCGGTCCTCGTCGGTGAGCTCGGGCAGCTTGCGCTCCACGTCGCGGCCCGCGAGGGCCTTGGTGCGGAACGGCTCGGGCCAGCCGCCGGGCGGGTCGCCCAGCTCGCCGGCGAGGAATCCGATCACCGAGTCCGGCAGGTCGTACTTGTCGGGGTTCTCCTCGAAGTCCGCGGGGTCGGCGTCGTTCGCGACGAGGTGCAGCGCGAGGTCGCCCACCACCTTCGACGACGGCGTGACCTTCACCAGGTTGCCGAGGATCCGGTTGGCGGCCGCGTACATGTCCTCGATCGCCTCGAACTTGTCCGCGAGGCCCAGCGAGATCGCCTGCTGGCGCAGGTTGGACAGCTGGCCGCCGGGGATCTCGTGGTGGTAGACGCGGCCGGTGGGGCCGGGCAGGCCCGACTCGAACGGCGCGTAGAGCTTGCGGAC
>Ga0207735_100248_pt1 | contig 12597 bp, 12 predicted proteins | sample TtaePargueraPR_9_FD_187280 | JGI IMG/M metagenome (GOLD analysis project Ga0207735, IMG submission 187280) | Aerobic enrichment media microbial communities from Bioluminiscent Bay, La Parguera, Puerto Rico - Tt and E2 (1) (SPAdes) | ecosystem: Environmental > Aquatic > Marine > Unclassified ... | reverse complement strand
CAGGGGGACCTCCAGGTCCGCCGCCTCCGCGAGCAGCGCCCAGAGTCCACGACCGCCCGCGTCGAGGGAGCGCCAGGCCTCCCGCGTGGCGAAGGGACCGGGTGCCAGCGCGGCGCCCAGGTCGGCGAACCAGCGCCGCACCGCCGGTCGCGGCGTGGCGCGCACGCCGGCGAACGCGTACAGGCCGCGGCTCAGCGCGTCCCACCCCGCCTCCGGTGCGACCTTCCAGCCGCCCTTCTTCGCCGGCACCACCGGCCGGACGGACAGGCCCGGCGCCGTGTCGCCGAACGCGCCGTCGAGCCGGAAGCGCAGCGCGACGCGCAGGACGTCTCCCCCGCCGTGCTCCGCCGTCGCACCGGGAACGCGGCCGGTGACGCCGGCCAGTCGTCCACGCCAGCCGTCGGCGCCTGCGTCGCGGTCCGGTCCGTCGACGCCGTGCCGGCCGACCTCGAGCAGCGCGGCGGCGACGTGCTTGCAGTCGACGCCGACCGGGCACGTGCAGCTCGAGTCCTCGAAGCCGTACCGGTCCCCGTCGACGACGAACCACACGCGGCAGGTGTAGGGCTGCGCGCCGCTGCCGGTCACGCGCGCGGTCAGGACGAGGCCGTCGGCGTCCCAGCGCCACGAGCGGACCATGCCGGCACGCTGGTACCCCTGCCCCCGGCGGAACATCGTGGCCCCGACGACGCCGCCGACCACGAGCGGGTCGAGGCGGGGCGGGGCGGCGGTCACGGCGTCCATGCTGCCACGCGGCGCCGACACCCTCCGGTGGGCGCCGGCGCAGGGCCGCCTGGCACACTATTCTCAGGGTGCCGACTCGCTGCGCGCGCCGGGCCACCGAGCCGCCGACCGGACCGCCGACCGGACCGCCCGGCCGCCGTCAGAAGCGCCCGCGGACCGCCTCGCCGTGCGCCGGCAGGTCCTCGTCGTCGGCGACGGCCACGATCCGGTCCGCCACCTCGGCCAGGGCGTCCCGTGTGTACTCGATCACCTGCACCGACTTCAGGAAGGCGTGCACGCCGAGCCCGCTGGCGAACCGTGCGGTGCCGCCCGTGGGCAGCACGTGGTTCGACCCGGCGAGGTAGTCGCCGAGGGAGACCGGCGACCAGGGGCCCACGAAGATCGCGCCCGCGGACCGCACCCGCTGCGCCAGGTCGGCGGCCTGCCGGGTCTGGATCTCCAGGTGCTCGGCGCCGTAGGCGTCCACGACCGCCAGCCCGTGCTCGACGTCGTCCACGAGCACGACGGCGGACTGCGGCCCGCCGAGGGCCGTCGCCACCCGCGCCGCGTGCTTCGTGCCCTCCGCGAGGTCGACCAGCCGCGCCTCGACGGCCCCGGCCAGCTCGACCGAGGGGGTCACCAGCACCGAGGCCGCCATCGGGTCGTGCTCGGCCTGGCTGATGAGGTCCAGCGCCACGTGGTCGGCGGAGGCCGTGTCGTCGGCGAGCACCGCGATCTCCGTCGGGCCCGCCTCCGAGTCGATGCCCACGACGCCGCGCACGAGCCGCTTGGCCGCCGCCACGTACACGTTGCCCGGGCCCGTGATCACGTCCACCGGCTCGCACAGGACCGCGCCGTCGACCGGTTCGCTGCCCGCCGCGCCGTACGCGAACATCGCCACCGCCTGCGCGCCGCCGACGGCGTACACCTCGTCCACGCCCAGCAGCGCGCACGCCGCGAGGATGGTCGGGTGCGGCAGACCGCCGGAGTCCTTCTGCGGGGGCGAGGCCACGGCCAGCGCGGCCACACCGGCCTCCTGGGCGGCCACGACGTTCATGATCACCGAGGACGGGTACACGGCCAGACCGCCCGGGGCGTACAGACCCACGCGCTCCACGGGCACCCAGCGCTGACGCACCTCGGCGCCGTCGGCGAGCACCGTGGCGTGCTCCCGCGGGACCTGCGCGGCGTGCACCGCGCGCACACGGCGGATCGACTCCTCCAGGGCGGAACGCACCGCGTCGTCGAGACCCTCCAGCGCCGTGGTCAGCGCGCCCGCCGGGACCCGCAGATGCTCCGGCCGGACGCCGTCGAACCGCTGCGCGAGGTCCCGCAGCGCCCCGGCGCCACGACCGCGCACGTCCTCGATGACCGAGGTCACCGCGGGCAGCGCCTCCTCCACCCCGATCTCGGGGCGCGGGAGCACGTCGAGGAGGTCGGCACGGGACAGGGACCTGCCCCGCAGGTCGATTCGCTGGATCACCCACCCAGTCTAGGTCCGGCGGCGGCGGTCGGCGGGGCCGTCCCGGACAATGGATCCATGGACACCCCGATCGAGGTCCCCATCCGCGACGACGTCATCCGCCTGGGTCAGTTCCTCAAGCTGGCCGGGCTCGCCGAGTCCGGCACCCACGCCCGGGACCTGGTCGCCGACGGCGACGTGCTGGTCGACGGCGAGGTCGAGACGCGACGAGGTCGCCAGCTCCAGCGCGGGGCACGCGTCACCGTGGCCGGCCCGGAGGGCGAGGAGACCGCCGTCGTCGCCTGATCCGCGCTGTGGGCATGAGATCTGCAGCTCCACTCCGGGGTGGAGCTGCAGACTTCATGCCCACAGCGGGGAGGGGGTTCAGGAGGCCATGTAGGCCGACGACATGGTCCGGTCCACGTGCAGGTGCAGCACGATCCGGTCGGGGTCGTACTCGACCTGCCGGTAGCGCCGGGCGTAGCGCCGCACCGCCTCGGCGACCTCGTCGGGATCCTCGACCGCCTCGAGGGTGCCCTCGAGCGTCAGCCACCGGCCGCCGTCGACCTGGCACAGCGCGGCCCGCGGAGGTGCGCCGTCGGCGCCGCGTCGCCGGGCGTTACGGGCCTTGACCGAGCCCCGGCGCGCGGTGACGCGGGCGATACCGCGCTCGGCGTCCCACGTGAAGGCCACCGGCACGACGTGCGGCGTGCCGTCGGCGCGCAGCGTCGTCAGAGTGGCCAGGTGACGTTCGGTGACGAAGACGAGCTGTTCCGGGTTGAGTCGCACCCGGGACACCCTACGACCCGAACCCGAAGGTCATCACGGCGGGCAGCACGCCGTCGTGCAGCCCGCGCAGCACGGGCAGCTCGTGCGGCACCACCGGGTCCGGCAGCGCGACGAGCGGGAACCAGCGCAGGTCCGCGGTCCGCTCGGGCTCGCGGATCTGCAGCTCGCCGCTCCAGCGGTCCGCAGCGAAGAAGACGTCGACGCGCTGCTCGAGCGCCGGACCGCCGGGCAGGCCGCGGTGCTGGACGGTCAACGGCACCAGGTCCGACGGCGTCACCGTGACGCCGAGCTCCTCGCGCACCTCGCGCACGGCGGCGTCGAGCACCGACTCCCCCGCCTCGACGTGGCCCGCGGCCCCCGCCGCCCAGAAGCCGTCCATGAACCCGGTGCCCCGGCGCAGCTGGAGCAGGACCTGCCCCTCGCGGCGCAGCAGCACGTACGCGGCCGGCACCACGCGGAACCGGTGGTCGGCGCTGCCGTCGTCCCAGCCGGGACGCGTCGGCCCCGTCATGACAGGCAGCTCGGGCCCAGCAGGGCCTTGAGGTCGCCGAACAGTGCCGGGGACTTCTCGACCCGCAGCCCGTCGCCCGCCTGCACCAGGGTGCGCTTGCCGGGTTCGGCGACGGACACCTGGACCGCGGCCGACCCCGGGTGCGTGACCAGGACCTCGCGCAGCCGGACCATGACCGGTTCGACGCACCGGGTGTGCGGGACGGTCACCTGCACCGGCGAGTCCGCCACCGCCGACGTGTCCGGCAGCGAGACCTCCTGCGCCTGGAGCTGCATCTGGTCGTCGCGGCGGCGCACCCGACCCTTGAGCGTGACCACCTGGTCCTCGGCCAGCACCGTGGAGTAGGCGAGGTACGTCTCGCCGAAGAACATCACCTCGACGGCGCCCTCGAGGTCCTCGATGGTCACCGCGGCCCACGGGTTGCCGTTCTTGGAGATCTTGCGCTGGACCGAGGTGAGCAGACCGGCCACCGTCACGCTGGACCCGTCCGCGCGGTGCTCGTCGGCCATCAGGGTGGCGATCGAGGTGTCCGCCGCACGCGACAGCACGTGCTCCAGCCCGGACAGCGGGTGGTCGGAGACGTACAGGCCGAGCATCTCGCGCTCGAACGACAGCCGCTGCTTCTTGTCCCAGTCCGGCAGGTCCGGGACCTCGACGGCGAAGGTCACGGCGTCGTCCGACCCGCCGCCCAGGTCGGCGAACAGGTCGAACTGCCCCTCGGCCTCCTTGCGCTTGACCGAGATCACCGAGTCCACGGCCTGCTCGTGCACCACGAGCAGCGCCCGGCGCGGGTGCCCCAGGGAGTCGAAGGCCCCGGCCTTGATCAGGGACTCGATGGTGCGCTTGTTGCACACCACGGCGGGCACCTTGTCCAGGAAGTCCGTGAACGACGTGAACGCCCCGTGCTCCTCGCGCGCGGCGACGATGGCGTCCACCACGTTGGCGCCGACGTTGCGCACCGCCGTCAGGCCGAACCGGATGTCCTCCCCGACGGCGGTGAACTTCGCCGCCGACTCGTTGACGTCCGGCGGCAGCACCGTGATGCGCATCCGGCGGCACTCGCCCAGGTAGAGCGCCATCTTGTCCTTGTCGTCCCGCACGGACTGCAGGAGACCGGCCATGTACTCGGTCGGGTAGTTCGCCTTGAGGAAGGCGGTCCAGTAGGCGACCAGGCCGTAGCCCGCCGAGTGCGCCTTGTTGAAGGCGTACCCGGCGAACGGCACCAGGGTGTCCCACACCGCCTGGATCGCGGCGTCCGAGTAACCGCGCTCCTTGCAGCCGGCCTCGAAGTTGACGAACTCCTTGGCCAGCACCTCGGGCTTCTTCTTGCCCATGGCGCGCCGCAGCAGGTCGGCCTGTCCCAGCGAGTACCCGGCGAGCACCTGCGCCGCGCGCTGGACCTGCTCCTGGTAGACGATCAGGCCGTACGTCTCGTCGAGGACCTCGGACAGCGGCTCGGCGAGCTCGGGGTGGATCGGCTCGATCTTCTGCATGCCGTTCTTGCGCAACGCGTAGTTGACGTGCGAGTTCATGCCCATCGGCCCCGGTCGGTACAGGGCGATGACGGCCGAGAGGTCGTCGAACTTGTCGGGACGCATCTGGCGCAGGAGCGAACGCATGGGACCGCCGTCGAGCTGGAACACCCCGAGCGTCTCGCCGCGGGCCAGCAGCTCGTAGGACGCCTTGTCGTCGAGGGCCACCGTCTCGATCTGGACCGGGTCCTTGCCGTTGGCCTCGATGATCTCGAGGGCGTCCTCGAGGATCGTGAGGTTGCGCAGCCCCAGGAAGTCCATCTTGATCAGGCCCAGGCCCTCGCAGGTCGGGTAGTCGAACTGCGTGATGACCGCGCCGTCCTGCGGGCGGCGCATGATCGGGATGACGTCGATCAGCGGGTCCGAGGACATGATCACGCCTGCCGCGTGCACGCCCCACTGCCGCTTGAGCCCCTCGATGCCGCGCGCCGTCTCGACCACGCGCTGCGCCTCGGGGTCCGTGTCGTGGAGCTGGCGGAACTCCCCCGCCTCCGAGTAACGGTCGTGGTCCGGGTCGAAGATGCCCGACAGCGGGATGTCCTTGCCCATGACGGGCGGCGGCATCGCCTTGGTGAGCCGCTCGCCCATCGCGAACGGGAACCCGAGCACCCGCGAGGCGTCCTTGAGCGCCTGCTTGGCCTTGATCGAGCCGTAGGTGGCGATCATCGCGACCCGGTCGTCGCCGTACTTGTCGGAGACGTAGCGGATGACCTCGGAGCGCCGGCGCTCGTCGAAGTCCACGTCGACGTCGGGCATGCTGACGCGCTCGGGGTTGAGGAAGCGCTCGAAGATGAGGCCGTGCTCGATCGGGTCGAGCTCCGTGATGCCCATGACGTACGCGACCATCGACCCGGCTGCCGAGCCGCGGCCCGGGCCGACCCGGATGCCCTGCTCCTTGGCCCAGTTGATGAAGTCCGCCACCACGAGGAAGTAGCCGGGGAAGCCCATCTGGACGATGACCTCGGTCTCGTACTTCGCCTGGGCGCGCACCGCGTCCGGGATGCCCTGCGGGTACCGCACGTGCATCCCCTTCTCGACCTCCTTGACGAACCAGGAGACCTCGTCCTCGCCCGCCGGGACCGGGAAGCTCGGCATGTAGTTCGCGCCGGTGTCGAAGGAGACCTCGCAGCGCTCGGCGATCAGCAGGGTGTTGTCGACCGCCTCGGGCATCTCCGCGAACAGCCGTCGCATCTCGGCGCCGGACTTGACGTAGAAGCTGTCACCGCTGAACGCGAACCGGCTGCCGCCCTGATCGTAGGTCGGCTCGTCCAGCGTCGAGCCCGAGTTCACCGCGAGCAGCACCTCGTGGGCGTGGGAGTCCTCCTGCTTGGTGTAGTGCAGGTCGTTCGTCGCCACCAGCGGCGCGCCGATGTGCTGCGCCAGGCGCAGCAGGTCCTTGGACGTGCGGGACTCGATCTCGATCCCGTGGTCCATCAGCTCGACGAAGTAGTTCTCCTTGCCGAAGATGTCCTGGTACTCGCCGGCGGCCCGGACCGCCTCGTCCCACTGGCCCAGCCGCAGCCGGGTCTGGATCTCCCCCGACGGGCAGCCCGAGGTCGCCATGAGGCCCTCGGAGTAGGTCTCGAGCAGCTCGCGGTCCATCCGGGGCCACTTGCCCATCTGACCGTCCAGCGACGCCAGCGACGAGGCCCGGAACAGGTTGTGCATCCCCGTGTTGTCCCGCGACCAGAGCGTCATGTGGGTGTAGGCGCCGCCGGCCGAGACGTCGTCGCGCTTCTGGTGCTGCTCGCCCCACTGCACCTTGGTGCGGTCGTGCCTGCTCGTGCCGGGCGTGACGTAGGCCTCGACGCCGATGATGGGCTTGATGTCGTACTTCCGGGCCGTGCTCCAGAAGTCGAAGGCGCCGAAGAGGTAGCCGTGGTCGGTGATGGCGATGGCCTGCTGGCCCAGCCGGGCGACCTCGGAGAACAGGTCGTCCATCCGTGCCGCGCCGTCGAGCATCGAGTACTCGGTGTGGACGTGCAGGTGGACGAAGTCGTCGGTCTTCGAAGAGGTCTCGGCGTCCGGCATGCCCCGAGTCTAGGACCGCCCTGTGACGCTCCCGCCGAGCCTCGCCGTGACGAGGTTCACCGGCTCACCGGTAGGCGTCGCGCAGCGTGTCGAGCGCGCGGGCCAGATCCTGCGGGTACTCCGACTCCACCACGACGTCCCGGCCGGTGACGGGGTGGGCGAACCCCAGGCGCATCGCGTGCAGCCACTGCCGCTCCAGACCCGTGCGCGAGGCCAGCACCGGGTCCGCGCCGTAGGTCAGGTCGCCCACGAGGGGATGCCGCAGCGCGGCGAAGTGGACCCGGATCTGGTGCGTGCGCCCGGTCTCGAGGTGCACCTCGGCGAGCGACGCCGCCGGCAGCATCTCGAGCACCTCGTAGTGCGTCACCGAGGGCTTCCCGCCGGCCACCACGGCGAACCGGTAGTCGTGGTGCGGGTGCCGGCCGATCGGCGCGTCGATGGTGCCCGTCGTCGGCTCGGGGTGGCCCTGGGCGAGCGCGTGGTAGACCTTGTCGACCGTGCGCTCCTTGAACGCCCGCTTGAGCCCGGTGTAGGCGGCCTCGGACTTGGCCACGGCCATCAGGCCGGACGTGCCGACGTCGAGCCGGTGCACGATCCCCTGGCGTTCCGCCGCGCCGGAGGTCGAGATGCGATACCCGGCCGCGGCGAGCGCGCCCACGACGGTGGGCCCGGTCCACCCCGGCGACCGGTGGGCCGCCACGCCCACCGGCTTGTCGACGACGACCACGTCGTCGTCCTCGTACGCGATCGTCATGCCCTCGACCGGCTCGGCGACGACCTCGACGGCCCCGGTCGGTGCGTCCGGGACGTCCACCTCGAGCAGCGTGTCGGGGACCAGCCGGTCCGACTTGCCCAGCACCCGGCCGTCCGCCCGCACCGCCCCGGAGGCGGCCAGCTCGGCGGCCTGGCTGCGGGAGAAACCGAGCATCCGCCCCAGGGCGACGTCCACCCGTTCACCGGCGAGCCCGTCGGGCACCGGCAGCGTGCGCAGCGCCATCAGTCGCGCTCGTCCGTCTCGCGGGTGCCGTCCAGCCGGATGCCGCGGAACGTCAGGACGATGATCAGGCCGGCGGCAGCGACGATGGCGATGTCGGCGACGTTGCCGACGAAGAAGTCGACGTAGGCGATCATGTCGACCACGTGCCCCTCGGCGAAGCCCGGCTCGCGGAACAGCCGGTCTGCCAGGTTGCCCACCGCGCCGCCCAGCAGGAGGCCGAGCGCCACGGTCCAGCCGCGCGATCCCAGGCGGCGCATGGCCCGCAGGATCACCACGACGACGGCGACGACGACGATCGTCAGGACCCAGGTGTACCCGTTCGCCATGAACGACAGGGCCGCACCCGGGTTGAAGACCAGCGTCAGGCCCAGCAGGTCGCCCACCAGGTCGATGCGCTCGCCCTCGGTCAGCGACTCGAGCGCCCACCACTTGGTGAGCTGGTCGGCGACCAGGACCAGCGCGGCGAGCAGGAGGGCCAGCAGGCCGAGCCGACGGCTCGCCGGGCGCTCGGGCGGCGCGCCGGGCGCCGTGCCGGTGGCGGCGACGCCGGTGGTCGGCGTCGGCCCGTCGGCCTCGTCCGGGGTCTCGGGAACCGGTGCGGGACCGGCGGGCGTGGTGGACATCGCGGCCGATTCTACGGCGCTAGCGACGCTCCTCGCGCGCCTTCGCCTCCACCGACAGCGTCGCCCGGGGGAAGGCCTGCAGGCGGGCCTTGCCGATCGGCGCGCCGGTCATCTCGCAGGTCGCGTACGTGCCCTTGGCGATCCGGTCCAGCGCGTGGGTGGTCTGCGCCAGCAGGTCGCGCAGGTTGTTGACCAGCGTGAGCTCCTGCTCGCGCTCCAGCGCGCTCGACCCGTAGTCCGCCTGGTCGTCGCCGGCGCCGTCGCCGGAGTTGCGCAGCAGGTCGGAGAGCTCGGCGTCGGCCGCGGCGAGCTCGACGGTGAACCGCTCCTTGTCGTCGAGGAGGAGCTGGACGAGCTCGGAGACCTCCGCCGTCGTCCACGGTTCCTCCCCGTCGCGGACCGGGAACTTCTTCACGTCGCGCGAGAGGTTCGGGAACTCCTCGCGGATCGTGGCCCGCTGGGTGGTGGAGAGCTTGGGCATGCGCTGCCTTCCGTTCGTCGAAGTCACCAGAGCGTAAAGGGGCGGACCGGCCCGCACAACAGCACGCGCCGTGCAGGCGTGCGCCGTGCGGGGCCGGTCCGCCCCCGACCGCTCCGGTGACGCTCCGGGGAGCGGCTCAGACGTTCTCGCCGGACCTGCCGGCGCCGGCGTTCTGACGCTGCGGCGGCAGGGCCGAGCCGCGGGCGTCCAGGTCGCCGAGGAGGTTCTGCAGGAAGCTCTTCAGCCGCGTGCGGTAGTCGCGCTCGAACAGGCGCAGCTCGTCGATCTTGCGCTCCAGCAGCGAACGCTCCTGCTCGAGCTGGGACAGGGTGCGGTGGCTGGTCTCCTCCGCTTCCCGCACGATGCGGCTGCCCTCGGCCTTGGCCTCGGTGATGAGCCGGTCGCCCTCCTCCTGGCCGGAGCGGACGTAGTCGTCGTGCAGCTTCTGGGCGAGCTGGAGCATGCCCGTGGCCGACTCGGGCTCGGCGGGCTTCTCGCCCGCGACCGCGGGCGCCGGGGTGGGCGCGGCCACGGGGGCGGGGGCCTCGGGCTCGGCGGACTGCTGCGCGGCCTCGTTGCGGCTCAGCTCGGCGACCCGCTGCTCGGCGGCGGTGAGCTTCGAGCGCAGGTCCTCGTTCTCCTCCTGCACCGACGTCAGGGTCCGCACGACCTCGTCGAGGAAGTCGTCGACCTCTTCGACGTCGTAGCCCTCGCGGAACTTCGTCGCCGAGAACTTCTTGTTGAGGATGTCCTCTGCCGTCAGCAGTGCCATCGTGTCACCTCGTTGCCGTAGCGCGGGTCTGGGCACGGACCCGGAGCGTCCGTGGATGACCACGGTAGCGGACCGCGGCCGGGCGGGCCGGTCGGGAGCGGCGCGATCACGACGTCTTCACAGGTCGGACCCGCCGACGCCGGGTGTCAGGACAGGCTCAGGGCGACGTTCCACAGGATGGACGTGCCCAGGAACAGGATGAGGAACGCCAGGTCGAGACGCACGGAGCCGAGCGTCAGCGGCGGGATCACCTTGCGCAGCGCGCGCAGCGGCGGGTCGGTGACGGTGTAGACGGCCTCCGCGAGCAGGAGCACCACGCCACGGGGCCGCCAGTCGCGCGCGAAGAACTGCACCCAGTCGAACACCAGCCGGACGATCAGGCACAGCATGAACAGCAGCAGCAGGAGGGCGACGAGCCCGAAGATCACACTCACGGGGGCAACTTACCGGACGCAGGACGCACGGCCCGAGGGGCGTGCTCGGGCCGCGCGTGCTGTCGTGCCGGTCAGCTCTGGTTGTAGAACGCACCCGTGCGGCCGTCGGGGCGCTTCTCGACCTGCTCCTCGCCGGCGATCTCCACGTGCTCGGGCGAGAGCAGGAAGACCTTGTTCGTCACCCGCTCGATCGATCCGTGCAGGCCGAAGATCAGCCCCGCCGAGAAGTCGACGAGCCGCTTGGCGTCCGCGTCGTCCATGTCGGACAGGTTCATGATCACCGGCGTGCCGCCGCGGAAGGCCTCGCCGATCAGCCGGGCGTCGTTGTAGGAGCGCGGGTGGATCGTGGTGATCCGCCGCAGGTCACCCCCGACGAACGCCTCCGCCGGGGCACCGTCCCGGTGCAGCGGCGTGACCTCGGCCTGGTAGTCGTCGTCGCGCACCGGCTCCAGCTCCTCGTCGAACTCGTCGAGGTACTCCCCGTCGGGGCGCTGGTCGTCGGCCAGCCCCAGGTACAGCATCGTCTTGCGAAGCGCTCCGCCCATCGCCCTGCTCCGTTCCTCGGTAGGTCAGTGACTTGACGGTAACCAGGTCGGCAGGCTAAGGATCGCGCGACACGCCGGGCCGAGATCGATGCGCGGGCTTCATCCCGTGCTCCGACCGGCACGCCGTCCCCGTGGTCACGTGGTCGTCAGGTCAGGTCAGCACGACGACGCCGGCCTGCCGCCCGGTGACGTCCCCCGCCGCCGTCGCACCGCGGTGGGAGTACAGGTCGGGGTCGGTCAGCGTGCAACGCTCCACCCGCGTCGTCGGCACACCCCGGGCGGCCAGCACGGCGAGCACACCGGCGGGCAGGTCCAGTCCCGCCGTGCCCGCGGCCGTCGTCGCCCAGGCCTGCGGCACGACGGCGGACACCTCGTCCCGCATCTGCTCGGGGACCTCGTAGCAGTCGCCGCACACCGCCGGTCCGACGGCGGCACGCAGGCCGTCCGGCGTCGCACCGCGGGCGAGCAGGGCGTCCACCGCGCGGTCCACGACGCCGGCCACCAGGCCGCGGCGTCCGGCGTGCGCGACGCCGGCCACCCGGGCGACCGGGTCGGCCAGGACCACCGGGACGCAGTCGGCGACCAGGACGCCCAGGCCGAGCCCGGCCTCCGACGTCACCATCGCGTCGGCGACCCCGGCGCTGTCCGTCCGGCCCGACTCCCACTCGGCCCGCTCGGCCGCGCCGAGGGCGAGCACGTCGTCGCCGTGGACCTGGGTCGCGAACGCGACCGGCGCCCCGACCCAGCCCGCCAGCACGTCGCGGTTGCGCCGCACGCGGGCCGGGTCGTCACCCGTGGCGGCCGAGAGGTCGAGCGACGACCACGGCGCCGGCGACACGCCGCCGTGCCGCGTGGTGAACCCCGCCACCACGCCGTCGCCGAGGTCGACCCGCAGCAGGCCGGCCCCCAGGTCGTCCGGCAAGAGCGCCTCCTGGGCCCAGGGTGCCGGCGTCGTCACTTGAGGAAGTCGGGCACGTCGAGCTCCTCGGGCGGGCGGGTCCGCTCGACGACGCGCGGGACGTCCACGGGACGCTCGACGGTGACGCCCTCGCCCTCGCCGTCCTCGACGACGGTGAACGCCGGTCGCGACTGGCGTGCGCCGACCGGCTCCAGGCTGGCCGGCACGTCGTCCGGGTCGGCCGGGATGGGACGCGGCCGGGCGTGCGCCGGCTCGGCGGCCGCCGGGACCGGAGCGGTGGCCGGCGAGGCGCCGGACGTCGCGCTGCTCGTGGCCGACGCCGGGCGCGGGCCCGACTCCGAGGACCGGGCGGCGTCACCGGCCGCGGCGCGCGACCCGGAGACCTGGCCCAGCGCCCGGGAGTCCTCACGCGCCTTCGGCAGCCCGCCGTCGAAGCCGGCGGCGATGACCGTCACCCGCACCTCGTCGCCGAGGGCGTCGTCGATGACCGTGCCGAAGATGATGTTGGCCTCGGGGTGCGCGGCCTCCTGGACGAGGCGGGCCGCCTCGTGGACCTCGAACAGGCCGAGGTCGCTGCCGCCCTGGATGGACAGCAGCACACCGTGGGCGCCGTCGATGGACGCCTCCAGCAGCGGCGAGGAGATCGCCAGCTCGGCGGCCTGGACCGCGCGGTCCTCGCCGCGTGCGGAGCCGATGCCCATCAGCGCCGAGCCGGCCCCCTGCATCACCGACTTGACGTCGGCGAAGTCGAGGTTGATCAGGCCCGGGGGGGTGATCAGGT
>Ga0207735_100247_pt1 | contig 12622 bp, 12 predicted proteins | sample TtaePargueraPR_9_FD_187280 | JGI IMG/M metagenome (GOLD analysis project Ga0207735, IMG submission 187280) | Aerobic enrichment media microbial communities from Bioluminiscent Bay, La Parguera, Puerto Rico - Tt and E2 (1) (SPAdes) | ecosystem: Environmental > Aquatic > Marine > Unclassified ... | reverse complement strand
CCGGCCGCTCGAAGACTGGAGCCCGTTCGACGCGGTCGGAGCTCAGCCGGTGCCGGTCTCGATCCGGGTGGTCACCGGGGCGCAGTTCGTCCAGCAGTTGGCGTCGGGCCTCAACCTCGGCATGGTGCTCGCGCTCGGCACTCTCGGCCTGGGGCTGGTGTTCGGCACCACGAGGCTGACCAACTTCGCGCACGGCGAGGGTCTGACGCTGGGCGCGCTGGCTGCCTACGTCGGCACCACGCTGCTGTCGCTCCCGCTGGCGCTCGCGGCGGTGTTCGCGATCGCTGTGGGCGCCGGCGCCGGCTGGGTGCAGAACGCCGCCGTGTGGAAGCCGCTGCGGCGCCGGGGCGTCGCCATCATTGCCGCGATGATCGCTTCGATCGGCATCGCGCTCATGCTGCGCTTTCTCTATGCGGCGGTCTTCGGCTCGGTCACCAAGCGCGTGACGCTCGAGCCCATTCCTACCTGGACGATAGGCCCCGTGGCGTTCCCCGCGAGCGCCTATATCGGTGGTCTCGCGGCACTCGGAGTCCTCGGCCTCACCGGACTGTGGCTCATGCGCTCGGCGACCGGGCGCGCGGCACGCGCCGTCGCCGCCAACCGTGCCCTCGCATCGGCCACGGGCGTCGACGTCGAGCGCACCATCTCCGCCGTGTGGGTGGTCTCGGGTGCGATCACCGCGCTGTCGGGCGTGCTGTTCGCGCTGCTCAACGGAGTGTCGTGGGATATGGGCTTCAAGGCGCTGTTGCTGGTGTTCGCCGCGATGCTCCTCGGCGGTCCGGCCACCGCCCGCGGCGCCCTCGTAGGAGGCCTCCTGGTGGGTCTGCTCACCGAGGTGCTCGTGCTCTGGCTCCCGTCCGACATGAAATACGTGGGGGCGCTCGCCGTCCTCATCGTGGTCCTGATGGTGCGGCCGCAGGGGGTCTTCGGCCGCGCGGAGAGGGTGGGCTGACCCATGGCACTCATCGACGCACTTCTCGCGGCAGGACAGCAGATCCTGTCGCCCGTCACGGCGGCGTTCGCGCTCGCCGCGATCGGCCTCAACATTCACTACGGATACACGGGCCTCATCAACTTCGGCCAGGCCGGCTTCGTGGCCGTGGGCGCGTATGGCTTCGCGCTGTCGGTGGTCTGGCTGGGGCTGCCGACGTGGGTGGCCATCCTCATCGCGTTCGGGGCCGCAGCACTCTTCGCGGTGCTCTTGGGCATCCCGACGCTCCGCCTGCGAGGCGACTACCTCGCGATCGTTACCATCGCGGCGGCCGAGATCGTCCGATACACGGTGAACTCTGCGCTCTTCGACGACGTCACCGGTGGTGCGCAGGGCATCACCAACAACCCGTCGCAGGGCTCTGACTACTCGACGTGGCTCGACCAGTTCAACCCCTTCGGCGAGGGCCGGATCGAGCTGGGCCCGTGGGTGTTCACCGGCACATCGCTGTGGTGGGCGCTCGTGACGTGGGTCATCGTCGGACTCGTCACGCTGCTGGTCTGGCTCCTCATGCGCAGCCCATGGGGCCTGACGCTCCGGGGCGTGCGCGAGGACCAGGAGGCGATGGCGAGCCTGGGCAAGAACGTGGGCGCGATCAAGATGCAGGCGCTTGTGCTGGGCGGCGTGATCGGCGCGATGGCCGGAATTCTCTACGTCCTTCCCGCAGCTGTGTCTCCCATCGACTTCAACTCGCGCATGACGTTCAACCTGTTCACGATCGTCCTGCTCGGCGGAGCGGCCACGATCTTCGGTCCCATCCTGGGCTCGATCCTGTTCTGGGCCGTGCTGGTGCTGTCCGAGGCGGCGATCACGTGGCTCGTCGACATCGGCGTGCTCGCTGCAGTCGCCGACGCGCCGCAGCTGCGTTTCGCGCTCGTGGGCCTCGCCCTGGCGCTGCTGATCGTGTTCAGACCACAAGGAATCCTGGGCAACCGGAAGGAGATGAGCTTTGACCGCAGTTAGGCATGCAGAGGACCCGATCCTCGTCGCCGAGGGCGTGCACCGTCACTTCGGTGGAGTCACCGCCGTGGATGTCGAGCGCATCGAGGTGCCCCGCGGTCAGATCACCGCGCTGATCGGCCCCAACGGCGCAGGCAAGACCACGCTGTTCAACTGCCTCACGGGCTTCGACGCGGCCGATGCGGGCACGTGGACGTTCGACGGGCGCGCGATGGCCGGGCTCGTCCGCCACAAGGTCGCGCGGGCGGGCATGGTCCGCACCTTCCAACTTACGCGTGTGCTCGGCAAACTGACCGTGATGGAGAACATGCTGCTGGGCGCGGCCCAGCCCGGCGAGAAATTCTCCCGCGCTCTGGTGAAGCCATGGTGGAAGGCGGCGCGCGAGAGCGAGATCCAGCACGCCGAGGAGCTGCTGGTCCGCTTCAAGCTCGACGCCAAGCGCGACGACTACGCGGCCAGCCTGTCCGGTGGTCAGCGCAAACTGCTCGAGATGGCGCGCGCACTCATGGCACGGCCCCGTCTGCTCATGCTCGACGAGCCGATGGCAGGCGTGAACCCGGCGCTGGTGCAGTCGTTGCTCGACCACATCGCGGAGCTGCCGTCGCAGGGAGTCTCGGTGGTGTTCGTCGAGCACGACATGCACGTCGTCAAGACCATCGCGGACTGGGTGGTCGTCATGGCCGAGGGCAAAGTGGTGGCGGAGGGAGAGCCTGGCCCGACCCTCGCCAACCCCGCCGTGATCGATGCCTACCTGGGCGCCCACCACGACGTGGACCTGCGCGCCATCATCCGCGAACGAGAGGGGAGCGCCTCATGATGGGGAACGGCCCGCATCTGGAGGTCGTGGACCTCGTCGCCGGGTACCTGCCCGGCATCGACATCCTGAGAGGGTGCTCGATCACGGCCGACGACCGAGAGCTCGTCGGGATCATCGGCCCGAACGGCGCCGGCAAGTCGACGCTGTTGAAGGCGATTTTCGGGCTCGTGCCCGTGCGTTCCGGCTCCGTCCTCCTGTCGGGCAAGGAGGTCGCGAACCAGCAGGCGGACCGTCTGGTTGCCCAGGGCATGGCATTCGTACCCCAGTCGGACAACGTCTTCGCACCGCTGACCGTTCGCGAGAACCTGCAGCTTGGCACGCACCTCAACCGCAGCCTCTTCGATCAGCGGCTGCAGAAGGTCGAGGCGATGCTGCCCGAGCTCACGGAGATGCTGGGCGCCCGCGCGGGCGCCCTGTCCGGCGGCCAACGTCAGCTGGTCGCGATGGGTCGCGCGCTGATGTCGGAGCCGTCGGTACTGCTGCTCGACGAGCCCTCCGCAGGGCTGTCGCCTGCGCGTCAGGACGAGGCGTTCCTGCGCATCCGGGAGATTCGGACCGCTGGAGTGTGCGTCGTGATCGTAGAGCAGAACGCGCGGCGGTGCCTCCAGATCTGCGATCGCGCGTACGTGCTCGACCAGGGACGAGATGCGTACCACGGCACCGGCGAGGACCTCATCCACGACCCGAAGGTCGTGGAGCTCTACTTGGGCGACCTCGGCGCCAGCGAGGACGGCGCGGCATGATGGGGACACGGCTCGACTCCGTCGCGATCCTGGGCGGTGGCAACATGGCCGGCGCCATCGCGAAGTCCCTGATCGCCACCGCGCGCCCCGAGGGCATGCGGGTCACGACGGGCTCCACGACGCCTTCGTGGGTACACGCGGACGGCGTCGAGCATCGCACCTGTGCGCTCGACCCTTTGGCGAACCTGTGGGCGGCGTCCGGAGCGGACGCCGTGATTCTGGGCGTGAAGCCGCCGGGGATCGCGCCGCTTGCCGCGGAGATCGCTCCGGCCCTTAAACCAGGTGCGCTCGTGATCAGCGTTGCTGTGGGCGTGACACTCGACGCTCTCGCCGCTGCGCTCCCGGCTCACGCGGTGCCGGTGCGCGCGATGCCCAACACTCCAGTGGCCATCGGCCGAGGCATCACCGCCATCTCCTTGAAGGATGACGCGCCCGAGGGCAGCGCAGAGCGGGTCCGTGCTCTACTGGCACCGACAGGCGTGGTTCGCGAGTTGCCCGAAAGGTCGATTGACAACTTCTCGGCAGTGTTCGGCTCGGGGCCGGCCTACGTCTACTACGTGATGGAGGCTCTCGCCTCGGCTCTCGACGAGCAGGGCCTGACCGACGAGGCGACGGGTGACTTGGTTGCGGAACTGGTCAGTGCGTCGGCCGCCTACCTTCAATCCGACGGTCGTGAGGCAGTCCAGTTGCGGGCAGAGGTGACGAGCCCCGGTGGCTCCACTGCCAGGGCGATCGGGGTCTTCGACGATCGCGATGTGCGCGGAGCCATCGGCGATGGTGTTCGCGCGGCCGCCATGCGTGCGCGCGAACTCGGGCACGCCGCTCCCCAGCGCTAGCAACGAGTTCCCGGCGCTGCGTCCCCAGGCCGCACACGCATCGGCGCTGTCCACAGTTCCCCAGCAGCGCCGATGCGCGTGCTCGGCTCCTCGCGTCACTGTGGCTTCCAGCCGCGACGGTCGCGGCGGTAGCCGAGGAGGCGACATGAGTGACTTGAGCATGACGGTGACCGGATGGGTCGCCACGAATCCCAAGATGGTGATGACCCGAGAGGACAAGGGCACGGACATGTGCTCCTTCAGGCTCGCGCAGACGTCGCGGTACTTCGACCGCGCGAAGCAGGAGTGGGCAAGCGGCAGCACCGTGTGGTTCACCGTCCGAGTGTTCAGGGACGCCGCCTGGACAGTGATCAAGTCGGTGTCCAAGGGCCAGCCCGTCATCGTCGAGGGACGGCTGCGGACCAACGAGTGGACGGACCAGAACGAGCAACTCCACGTCGACCTGCAGCTCGACGCGAACGCGGTGGGCCACGACCTGACCCGCGGGGTCGCGGACTTCACGCGAACGGCGGTGGCGGATGGCGAGCCAGATGAGGCCGAGCCCGACGGCGATGGCGAGGCCGATTCCGATGCCGCGACTGTCGCCGCTGCGGACGCGCGCGGTGCAGCCGAGCTCGAAGCCGATGACGAGCTCGAGGACGAAGGCCGCGCCGCCGTGCTCGCCTGAGCCACCAGACCCGCCCCGCGCGCCCGCACCCCCTCGCGCGGCGTGCGGGGTGCTGGGGGCGCTGCGCCCCGGCCCGCGCATCGGCCGTCCGCTGTGGCCCCGCCCCCCAGAACTCGTGGCGCAGAACCCGTGCCGCGAGACCCGTGGCGCGAACCGCGTAGGCTGGTCTCCGGACATCCCGGAGGGCGCCCAGCGCCCCACGACGACTTCACGGAGCAGCAGTGGCTGAGTTCATCTACACGATGCAGAAGGCGCGCAAGGCGCACGGCGACAAGGTCATCCTCGATGACGTGACCATGGCGTTCTTCCCGGGCGCGAAGATCGGCGTCGTGGGACCCAACGGCGCCGGCAAGTCCACGATCCTCAAGATCATGGCCGGCCTCGAGGAGCCATCGAACGGCGAGGCCCGGCTCAGTCCCGGCTACACCGTGGGGATCCTGCTGCAGGAGCCGCCGCTCAACGAGGAGAAGACCGTGCTGGGCAACGTCGAGGAGGGCGTCGCCGAGATCAAGGGAAAGCTCGACCGCTTCAACGCGATCTCGGAGGAGATGGCGAACCCGGACGCCGACTACGACGCGCTGCTCGCCGAGATGGGCACGCTCCAGGAGGAGCTCGACCACGCCGACGCCTGGGACCTCGACAGCCAGCTCGAGCAGGCCATGGACGCCCTGCGCTGCCCGCCGGCGGACGCTGACGTCTCGGTGCTGTCCGGCGGTGAGCGTCGCCGCGTCGCGCTGTGCAAGCTGCTGCTCGAGAAGCCGGACCTGCTGCTGCTCGACGAGCCCACCAACCACCTGGACGCCGAGTCCGTGCTGTGGCTCGAGCAGCACCTCGCGAAGTACCCCGGCGCGGTCATGGCCGTCACCCACGACCGATATTTCCTCGACCACGTCGCGCAGTGGATCTGCGAGGTCGATCGCGGACGCCTGTACCCGTACGAGGGCAACTACTCGACCTACCTCGAGAAGAAGCAGGAGCGCCTCCAGGTCCAGGGCAAGAAGGACGCCAAGCTCGCCAAGCGCCTCAAGGACGAGCTCGACTGGGTGCGCCAGAACGCGAAGGGCCGTCAGACCAAGTCCAAGGCCCGCCTCGCCCGCTACGAGGAGATGGCTGCCGAGGCGGAGAAGACCAGGAAGCTCGACTTCGAGGAGATCCAGATTCCGCCGGGCCCGCGCCTGGGCAACGTGGTGATCGAGGCCAAGGACCTCAACAAGGGCTTCGACGGCCGCACCCTCATCGATGGACTGTCGTTCTCTCTCCCACGCAACGGCATCGTCGGCGTCATCGGCCCCAACGGCGTGGGAAAGACGACCCTGTTCAAGACCATCGTGGGCCTCGAGCCGCTCGATGGCGGCGACCTCAAGGTGGGCGAGACGGTCCAGATCTCGTACGTCGACCAGTCACGCGGCGGCATCGACCCCAAGAAGAGCCTGTGGGAGGTCGTCTCGGACGGCCTCGACTACATCAATGTCGGCAAGGTCGAGATGCCGTCGCGCGCGTACATCTCCGCGTTCGGCTTCAAGGGTCCGGACCAGCAGAAGCCCGCGGGCGTGCTGTCGGGTGGAGAGCGCAACCGCCTCAACCTCGCCCTCACGCTCAAGGAGGGCGGCAACGTGCTGCTGCTCGACGAGCCCACCAACGACCTCGACGTCGAGACCCTGGGCTCTCTCGAGAACGCGCTGCTCGAGTTCCCCGGCTGCGCCGTGGTGGTCAGCCACGACCGCTGGTTCCTCGACCGCGTCGCGACGCACATCCTCGCGTACGAGGGCACCGAGGAGAACCCGGCGAACTGGTACTGGTTCGAGGGCAATTTCGAGGCCTACGAGGCGAACAAGGTCGAGCGGCTCGGAGCCGACGCGGCGCGTCCGCATCGCGTGACGTACCGCAAGCTCACGCGGGACTGACCCGTGGCGGTGGCGACCGTCGGAGTCGCGGGCACGGGAGAGCCCTCGCCTGGGCCCTCTCCCACGGACACGCCGCTGGATCCCTTCTACCTGGACCCGACCATCTGGCCCGAGGCTCCAGGCTGGCTGTTCCCGTCGATCATGGTGCTTCTCGCGGTGGTGACGACAGGTGTGATCGTGCTGCTGGTGATGTGGCGACGCTCGGTCCAGTACGACAAGGCGCAGCGCGAGGCGCGCGAGCCCACCGAGTGGGTGGATCTCTCGAAGCTCGAGAAGGGTGGGCGCTGGGCAGACGAGGAATCGATCGATCCGCGCACCCGCGAGGATCGCGGACGCACCAAGCGCGAGGAGGACGAGCCCGAGTAGTCAGGTGCCCGCTACGGTGGCGCCATGAGCCGCATCCACGTCCCCATCTCGCTGCGCTGGTCCGACCTCGACGCGTACGGCCACGTCAACAACACCGCGATGCTCCGCCTGCTCGAGGAGGCGCGCATCAGCGTGTTCTGGGCTGACGCCGAGAACGAGTCCACGACGGCCGTTCTTGCGGCGGGCCCCGGAGCTCCGACCACCACGATCATCGCGGGCCAGCGCATCGAGTACCTCGCACAGGTGCCATACCTGCGCAGGCCGCTGGACGTCCAGCTGTGGATCGGAAGCCTCGGGGGAGCGAGCATCGAGATCTGCTACGAGGTGTGCTCGCCGGTGGTGGCGCCTGAGCACGTCGTCTACGCGCGCGCGGCCACCACGCTCGTCCTCATGGACCCGGCGACGCAGCGTCCGCGTCGGATCACGGTCGCCGAACGCGCCGCCTGGGAGCCACACCTCGACGAGCCGGTGCGATTCCGGCGCTGACCCGACCCACCGCATCGGCCCTCCGAGAGTCCTGACACGCGAAAGCGCCGGTCACCCGCAGGTGACCGGCGCTCTCGTGCGTCAGAAGAGGCTTACGCGGTGAGCGAGTCCACCCACTCCTGGTTGGCGGCGATCCAGTCGGCCACGATGGTCTCGTAGTCGCCGGAGTCCGCGCCCTGGAGCTGGTTCTCGAGGTCGTAGAGCAGCTCAGCGTCCATGGTGAAGTTGGACAGCCACTCGGCGGCCTGCGCGTGGTCCTCGGAGAAGCCGGAGCGCGCGTAGGTGACGATGTTCTCGGCGTCACCCAGCGTGCCCTCGGGGTCCTCGAGGTTCTTGATGTCGAACGCGCCGTAGGCCCAGTGGGGCTCCCACAGGGTCACGACGATGTTCTCGCCGTTGGCGAGAGCGGTGTCGAGCTCCGACAGCATGGCCGGGGTCGAGGAGGTGATGAACTCCCAGTCCTCAAGGCCGTAGGTCGGGATCACGGCGTCCTGAGTGGTGGCCGTGAGGCCGGCACCCGGCTCGATGCCCACGATGCGGCCACCGAAGTCGTCGCCCGCGGCGGCGAGGTCGGCGAGCGAGTCCACCGGCGCATCGGCGTTCACGGCGATCGTGAGCGCGGCCGAGTCGAACCAGGCACCCAGCTCCTCGATCTGGTCACCGAACTCCTCGATGTACGAGGCGTGGGTGAGCGGCAGCCAGACGTCGGTCACGACGTCGTAGTCGCCGTCTGCGACGCCCTGGAAGACCACGGCCGGGTCGGCGTACTCGAGCTCGACGCTGTAGCCGTTGTCCTCGAGGATGGCCTCCCACAGGAGCGAGGTCGCGAGCGACTCGTCCCAGCCGTTGAACACGGCGAGGGTCAGGTCGCCGCCCTCCATGGCGTCGTCGGTCGACTCCTCAGTGGTGTCGTCAGCGGCGTCTTCGGTGCCCTCGTCGTCGGCCGACGAGCAGCCCGCGAGCACGAGGCCCGCAGCGGCCGTCACCGCGAATGCGGTGGCAGTGCGCTTGAACATGTTTCTCCCTTTCTCGGCACAGGGATCTCCGGGTGCCGTGGAAGCACTCCGCCAGTGGGCGGGGTGCTCGCGCCCCGGGTGGGACGCGAAGTCTGTGTGGTGTTGTGGTCGGGTGGGAACGGCCGATGCGGGGGTCCTGTTTGAGCGCTAGGCGCCCGCTGACCCCGGTTCGCGGCGAGCCCCGGCCGCCTCGAGCTCCATGGCGTCGATGCGCGCCTGCTCTTCCTGCTCGCGCCTGAGCTTGCGCTGGCGAGCCCAGTGCGAGTACAGGCCCATGCCCTGACCGAAGGACGCGGTGAAGCGATCCAGCAGGATCGCGAGCACTACGACGGACAGTCCGGCCTCCCAGCCCAGGCGGGCGTTGAGCGCGGAGATCGCCTGCACAACGTCGCCTCCCAGGCCGCCAGCGCCCACGAAGCCGGCGATGACGACCATCGACAGCGACAGCATGATGATCTGGTTGATGCCGGCCATGATCGACGGCATCGCGAGCGGGATCTGGATCTGGCGCAGGATGCGGCGCGGGGTGGCGCCGAACGCCTCGCCGGCCTCGACCACCTCCTTGTCGACGCCGCGGATGCCCAGCTCCGTGAGGCGCACGCCCGGCGCCATCGCGAACACCAGGGTGGCGACCACGCCGGGCGCGACGCCCACACGGAACAGCGCGATCGCGGGGATCAGGTACACGAAGGCGGGCAGCGTCTGCAGGAAGTCCATGATGGGCTTGAGGATCTTCGAGACGGTGTCGTTGCGGGCGGCCCAGATGCCCAGCGGCACCGCGAGGGCGACCGCCAGGAAGGCGGCGACCAGGACGAGCGCGAGGGAGTCGACCGCGTTGTCCCACTGGTCCACGCTCATGATGAACAGCAGGCCCACGGCGGCGCCGATCGCGAACTTCCATCCGCGTGCGAACAGGGCGGCGATGGCGACGACGGCGATGACGACGAGGGCCGGCGGGGTCGCGAAGACCCAGTCGACCGCGTCGACCATGCCGATGAACAGCTCGCGCAGGAACTCGAAGAACCACGAGAACGTGTTCTCGAGCCAGTCGAAGAAGCCGTCGATCCACTCGCCGACGGGAATCCGGAACTCCATCACGCGTCTCCCTTCGCCGCAGCCGAGTCGAGCACCTTGTCGACCATCTCTCCCGGGAGGGGCTCGACCACGGGGGTGGCCGAGGTAGCCGCGTCCGGCTCGCCTCCCAGCGACGCGAGCAGCGTGACGCGGGGGATCACTCCCACGAGCCGGTCGCGCTCGTCGGTGACGGCGAGGGCAAGGGCGGCCTCGAGCGACGGGATGAACAGGTCCGCGAGTGCGGTGTCCTTCGAGACGGCTCCATGGTCGGTCTGGATCGCGGGCGCGAGGTCCTTCGCCCCCGTGCGCACCAGGTCGAGCACGTCGCGGTCGCGGACCCAGCCCACGATGGTGCGGTCGCGCTTGGTGATGTAGAGCGCGGACAGCTCGTTGTCGCGCATCGCCGTCAGGGCAGCGTGCGGGCCGGCGTTCTCGTGGATCACCGCGCGCGGCGCACGCATCACGGACTCCGCGGTCAGCACCTTGGAGCGGTCGACGTCCTGGACGAACTGCTCGACGTAGTCGTTGGCCGGGTTCGTGAGGATGTCCTCCGGCGTGCCGATCTGGACGATGCGCCCGTCGCGCATCACGGCAATACGGTCGCCGATGTACATGGCCTCGTTGAGGTCGTGCGTGATGAAGATGATGGTCTTGCCCAGCTCGGACTGCAGCTCCAGGAGCTGGTCCTGCATCTCGCGGCGGATGAGCGGGTCGAGCGCGGAGAAGGCCTCGTCCATGAGGAGCACCTCGGAGTCGGCCGCGAGGGCGCGGGCGAGGCCCACGCGCTGCTGCATGCCGCCGGACAGCTCGGAGGGGTACTTCTCCTCCCAGCCCTTGAGACCCACGACCTGCGTGACCTTGAGGGCGCGCTGGAGACGCTCCTCCTTGGGCATGCCCTGGATCTCGAGGCCGTACGCGACGTTGTCGATCACGGTGCGATGGGGCAGGAGCGCGAAGTGCTGGAACACCATCGACACCTGGTGACGGCGGATCTCGCGCAGCTGTGCGGGCGTGGCCTCGGTGATCGAGTCGTCGCCGACGGTCACGGTTCCGGCGGTGGCGGGCTGGAGGCCGTTGAGCGCGCGGATCAGGGTCGACTTGCCGGAGCCGGACAGGCCCATGACGACGAAGATCTCGCCGCGCGACACCTCGAAGGAGGCGTCGATGACGGCCGCGGTGGCGCCGTCGAGGTCGTCGCGGCCGGCTCCATCTCGCAGCTTCTTGACGGCGGCGTCCGGGTTCTTCCCGAAGACCTTGTACAGACCCTCGGCACGCAGGGCGATGCTGTCGTTCACTCGTGTCCTCAGCGTCCCGCGCGTCGATCGGGACTCGTCTCACGGCCTCGATGTGACGAGGGGACTCGCAGCCGTCGGACGGCAGTCACGGGCCCGCGTGACGACAGCCTCGGGGCCACCGCCAGCGCTCGCCATCGGCGCGCACACCGGGTGGGTGCAGCACTGAGGCCTGGGCTGGTCTTTGGCGCTTCGGTCGTGACTGACGCGTACCCCGAAACGGCCCTGCGACGCTATCAACCAGGGTGGTCGGTGACAAGCCACGCGGGGCGCAAGGCACCACAGGGCCGCTCGGCGACGGTAGTGAAACACCTGGTAAAGCGCTGATGCACCGGGCTTCTGTCACGATTCGGTAAAGGCTCGGTCGTGCATGGCTCACGAGCGGCGCCAGGGTGTCACGCGGTCGTGGTCACCTGCTGTTGGCGGCTTCGATGCACACAATTAATGCGAACGAAACACGATGAGAGTAATGTCACACGCAGGCCTGCACGGGGGGTGGCGGCTTGCGTCGATCCTCCGTGCTTGCCGGGGGAAACAGTTCGGCACACTGACTCGGGGGAGACATGGCCACGATCGCACAGCGACGTCGCAAGCACCTGCTGGCGGACTCGCACATCGGCCTGCAGCACCCCGTCGCGTCGGAGCCCAGGCATGTCGACCGCCACGTCGGCACGCGACTGTGGCCGCCCACGAGCGGCCGCACTCAATGACGCACACCGCCTGAGCGTCCGGGGGGACGCTCGGCTTTCATGGCACGAGCACCAGGGGGATAGGCACGTGACGACAGCAGATTCGCTTCACCATTTCGACGCTCATGCGGGGGACATTCGACAGCCGGGGCCCATCCGACTCGTCGCCCCCAAGCTGGGGATCCGACGCCTCAGCGGGGGAAACACGGGGGTTCTCGACCGGCCACGTCCGGTGCAGGTCACCGAAGGTGCACGCACCTGGAGCGCTGCGTACCGGTGGATCCTGCGCGCGACCGACGCCAGCGTGGTGCTGGCCGCTGTCTTCGGCGGCACGGCGCTGTGGGCGCAGGCCACGGGCGCGGCGCTCGGGGAGCGGTACCTGCTTGCGTGTGTGGCGTTCTCGGCACTGTGGCTGTGCGTGCTGGGCATGTCCGACACCCGCAGCGGTCGGGTGACGGGCGTGGGGATGGCGGAGTTCAAGCGCGTCTGGGATGCATCGCTCGCGGTGCTCGCGGCGATCGCGGTGACGACGGTCATCGTCGAGGGTCCCTACACCCGCGGTGCTCTCGCCGTCGGCGTGCCGCTGGGAATCGCGGGCCTGCTGGTCGAGCGTGCGGTGTGGCGCGAGTGGCTGAAGGCGCGGCGCCGTGGCGGCCATGCCGCCTGGAGCACGCAGGTTCTTCTCGTGGGATCGGACGAGTCCCGCGACCGCATTCGCGAGGAGCTCGAGAGGGTGCCCTCGGCGGGCTTCCGTGTTGTGGGGGAGTGCGCTCCGTCGGAC
>Ga0207735_100246_pt1 | contig 12665 bp, 4 predicted proteins | sample TtaePargueraPR_9_FD_187280 | JGI IMG/M metagenome (GOLD analysis project Ga0207735, IMG submission 187280) | Aerobic enrichment media microbial communities from Bioluminiscent Bay, La Parguera, Puerto Rico - Tt and E2 (1) (SPAdes) | ecosystem: Environmental > Aquatic > Marine > Unclassified ... | reverse complement strand
TTGTCCATCGACTACGCCTGTCGGCCTCGCCTTAGGTCCCGACTTACCCAGGGCGGATTAACCTGGCCCTGGAACCCTTGGTCATTCGGCGGACGGGTTTCTCACCCGTCTTTCGCTACTCATGCCTGCATTCTCACTCGTGTGGCCTCCACCACTGGATCACTCCGTGGCTTCACCGCCCACACGACGCTCCCCTACCCACCCACACGCCTGAACACCCGACCGTGGTCGGATGCTGGGCTTGTGTGAGTGCCACGGCTTCGGCGGTGTACTTGAGCCCCGCTACATTGTCGGCGCGGAATCACTTGACCAGTGAGCTATTACGCACTCTTTCAAGGGTGGCTGCTTCTAAGCCAACCTCCTGGTTGTCTGGGCAACTCCACATCCTTTCCCACTGAGCACACGCTTAGGGGCCTTAGCCGGTGGTCTGGGCTGTTTCCCTCTCGACTACGAAGCTTATCCCCCGCAGTCTCACTGCCACGCTCTGGCTTACCGGCATTCGGAGTTTGGTTGACGTCAGTAACCTGGTAGGGCCCATCGGCCATCCAGTAGCTCTACCTCCGGCAAGGAACGCGTGACGCTGCACCTAAATGCATTTCGGGGAGAACCAGCTATCACGAAGTTTGATTGGCCTTTCACCCCTAACCACAGGTCATCCCCTCAGTTTTCAACCTAAGTGGGTTCGGTCCTCCACGCCGTCTTACCGGCGCTTCAACCTGCCCATGGCTAGATCACTTCGCTTCGGGTCTAGACCCGGCGACTGAATCGCCCTGTTCGGACTCGCTTTCGCTACGGCTTCCCCACACGGGTTAACCTCGCCACCGAGCACTAACTCGCAGGCTCATTCTTCAAAAGGCACGCCGTCACCCCTGCTACGGAGGCTCCGACGGATTGTAGGCACACGGTTTCAGGTACTATTTCACTCCCCTCCCGGGGTACTTTTCACCTTTCCCTCACGGTACTGGTCCGCTATCGGTCACTAGGTAGTATTTAGGCTTAGCAAGTGGTCTTGCCAGATTCACACGAGATTTCACGGGCCCCGTGCTACTTGGGATCCCCTCCACCAGGCCGCACCATTTCGTCTACGGGACTCACACCCTCTACGGTCCGCCTTTCAATACGGTTCGACTATGACACGGCTTTATGACTGGTCCCAGGACTGTCAGATCCTGGAAGAAGGTCCCACAACCCCGCACACGCAACGCCTGACAACTTGACACGCATACGGTTTGGCCTCATCCGCTTTCGCTCGCCACTACTCACGGAATATCTCTTCCTGCCGGTACTGAGATGTTTCACTTCCCGACGTTCCCTCCAACCGCCCTATACATTCAGGCGGAGGTGACCGCACATGACTACGGCCGGGTTCCCCCATTCGGACACCCTCGGATCACAGCTCGTTTGCCAACTCCCCGAGGCTTATCGCAGGCTACCACGTCCTTCTTCGGCTCCTAGTGCCAAGGCATCCACCATGTGCCCTTAAAAACTTCGACACACACTACAAATATCGCTACAGAAACCCGAACACTCCTCGCACCGACCCACCCCGCGAAGGGCAGACCAGCCATCAAGAGCGCTCGAACATTCTGGGATGCTCGCGTCCACTGTGCAGTTCTCAAGCAACGGACGAACCCGCCGGCAACCGGGCAACGCACCCACCCCCACCACGAAGGCCCGACAGCTCACGCTGCAGGCATCCTGGAAGGCGGTCTACGACCCACCGACGACCCGTGTCCATCAAGACCCCGACCACATGGCCGGCTGCCTCAGGACCCAACAGTGTGCTCTCCCGACCCACCGACACCAGACCGAGCGTTCCCACCCCCGCACCCCGAACGCCATCAGGCACCCGGACAGGGACGTACTAGCTCGACCCGCCACCAGCAGGCCGTACGGTCAATGTTCCACCCAGAGCAGCCACCGGTCGCACACTCGGCGACCCAGGCGACCCGCGAGACCATCGGCCCCGCTGACCCACCCCGACAGGCCCGAAGACCCGAGGGCAGGTATGCGCTCCTTAGAAAGGAGGTGATCCAGCCGCACCTTCCGGTACGGCTACCTTGTTACGACTTAGTCCCAATCGCCGGTCCCACCTTCGACCACTCCCCCCGGAAAACCGGTTGGGCCATGAGCTTCGGGTGTTACCAACTTTCGTGACTTGACGGGCGGTGTGTACAAGGCCCGGGAACGTATTCACCGCAGCGTTGCTGATCTGCGATTACTAGCGACTCCGACTTCATGGGGTCGAGTTGCAGACCCCAATCCGAACTGAGACCGGCTTTTTGGGATTCGCTCCACCTTACGGTATCGCAGCCCTCTGTACCGGCCATTGTAGCATGCGTGAAGCCCAAGACATAAGGGGCATGATGATTTGACGTCATCCCCGCCTTCCTCCGAGTTGACCCCGGCAGTCTCCCATGAGTCCCCGGCATAACCCGCTGGCAACATAGGACAAGGGTTGCGCTCGTTGCGGGACTTAACCCAACATCTCACGACACGAGCTGACGACAACCATGCACCACCTGTGCACCGACCTTGCGGAACCACCATCTCTGGCAGCGTCCGGTGCATGTCAAGCCTTGGTAAGGTTCTTCGCGTTGCATCGAATTAATCCGCATGCTCCGCCGCTTGTGCGGGCCCCCGTCAATTCCTTTGAGTTTTAGCCTTGCGGCCGTACTCCCCAGGCGGGGCACTTAATGCGTTAGCTGCGGCACGGAACTCGTGGAATGAGCCCCACACCTAGTGCCCAACGTTTACGGCATGGACTACCAGGGTATCTAATCCTGTTCGCTCCCCATGCTTTCGCTCCTCAGCGTCAGTTGCGGCCCAGAGACCTGCCTTCGCCATCGGTGTTCCTCCTGATATCTGCGCATTCCACCGCTACACCAGGAATTCCAGTCTCCCCTACCGCACTCTAGTCTGCCCGTACCCGATGCACGCCCCAGGTTGAGCCTGAGGTTTTCACACCAGACGCGACAAACCGCCTACGAGCTCTTTACGCCCAATAATTCCGGACAACGCTTGCGCCCTACGTATTACCGCGGCTGCTGGCACGTAGTTAGCCGGCGCTTCTTCTGCAGGTACCGTCCACCCGAAGGCCTTCTTCCCTGCTGAAAGAGGTTTACAACCCGAAGGCCGTCATCCCTCACGCGGCGTCGCTGCATCAGGCTTTCGCCCATTGTGCAATATTCCCCACTGCTGCCTCCCGTAGGAGTCTGGGCCGTGTCTCAGTCCCAGTGTGGCCGGTCGCCCTCTCAGGCCGGCTACCCGTCGACGCCTTGGTAGGCCATCACCCCACCAACAAGCTGATAGGCCGCGAGCCCATCCCCCACCGAAAAACTTTCCAACACACGACATGCGCCATGTGCTCATATCCGGTATTAGACCCCGTTTCCAAGGCTTATCCCGAAGTGGAGGGCAGGTTGCTCACGTGTTACTCACCCGTTCGCCACTGATCCACCCAGCAAGCTGGGCTTCACCGTTCGACTTGCATGTGTTAAGCACGCCGCCAGCGTTCGTCCTGAGCCAGGATCAAACTCTCCGTAAAAGAGAGAAAACACCACCAACCCTCAACAGGCCAGCGATGCCATATCGATACTGGCCAGACCAAACAAACTAGCAAAAAACTAGCTGTCCAATCCAGTCCAAAGGAACCAATGAAGGTTCAATAAATTGGCATTGACTATCAAGCACACTGTTGAGTTCTCAAACAACCGACGCACACCATCCAAGACCAGAACATTTCGTCCTGACCCCGTCCGGGGCAACCCTTCAACCTTACCCGAACCAACCCGCAGTGTCCAACCCGCTCTGCGAGCTTTTCCGGCGACCTGCTCCACAGGCTCGGCCCCACGCTGCTCGGTCGAGAGCGCACAAAGCGACCCGACCGTTGCGGTGTGAGTTCCAGCCCCGGCGGCCGCCTCGCGGCGTCCGTTCCCTGTCGGGCTGACGTCAGAGAACATTACACGCCGCCCGCGCCGACGCCAACTCATCGTGCGGTGACCCCCACCACACCGCGGCATGTCGGTGTCATCGCAGGTGAGCGCGCCCGCCGACGACGGCGACCCCGCTCCTGCGACGTGCACACCGACGCCGGCGCCGACGCCCACACCCTGGGTCGGTCCTGGACGCCCCGATCGAGCCGCGGCGCCGCCCCGAGGGGCCGTGACACCGTCGTCACACCGTCGGGCGCTACCGTCTGTCGAGTGAGCTCCCATCCGCTGTTCGTCCGTGCGGCACGCCCGACCGAGGCTGCCGAGATCGCCTGGCTCGCCGCCCTGACGTTCCCCCTCGCGTGTCCACCGGGCACGCCGGTCGCCACGATGGCCGCCCACATCGCCCGTCACCTGTCGCCGCGGCGGGTAGCGGGCTGGATCGACGACCCCGCGCGGGAGACGGTGGTCGCTCTCGCCGGCCCCGAGGTCGTGGGCTACGCCCTCCTGGTGCACGGGAGTCCCGACGGCGAGGCGGAGGCCGACGTGCTGCGCGAGGCCGCCGGCCCCGGCCCGTACGTCGAGCTGTCGAAGATCTACGTGCACCCCGACCGGCTCGGCGACGGCACGGCGCACGCCCTGCTGACGGGTGCCCTCGAGGCCGGTGAGCGGCTGGCCCCGGAGGCGTCCCCGTGGCTCGGGACCAACGGTGCCAACCATCGCGCGCAGACCTTCTACCGCAAGCACGGGTTCGAGGTCGTCGGCGAGCGGACCTACGACGTCGGCGGCGTGCAGCACGCCGACGTGGTCATGCTCCGCCCGCCGGGCATCTGACCCCGCCCGCAGACGGGACGAGCGACTCTGTTCGTTCCGCATCAGGTGGTGATGCGGAACGAACAGAGACGCTCGACCTGTCTCGTGGGCCCTGAAGCGGGTCAGTCCTTGGACGAGAACGCCGCGTCGAAGGCCGCGTCCGGGGCGTCGAAGGCGAGGCGACGCACGAAGGCCAGCCCTTCCGGGGCGCCCACGAGACGGTCCATGCCGGCGTCCTCCCACTCGACCGAGAGCGGGCCGTCGTACCCGATGGCGTTGAGCATCCGGAACGAGTCCTCCCAGGGCACGTCGCCGTGCCCGGTCGAGATGAAGTCCCAGCCACGGCGCGGGTCCGCCCAGGCCAGGTGCGAGGAGAGGCGGCCGTTGCGACCGTTGAGACGCTTCTTCGTGTCCTTGCAGTGCGCGTGGTAGATGCGGTCCTTGAAGTCCCAGAGGAAGCCCACCGGGTCCACGTCCTGCCAGACCATGTGGCTCGGGTCCCAGTTCAGGCCGAACGACTCCCGGTGCCCGATCGCCTCGAGCGTGCGGTGCGTCGTCCAGTAGTCGTAGGCGATCTCGCTCGGGTGGACCTCGAGCGCGAAGCGGACGCCGACCTCCTCGAAGACGTCGAGGATCGGGTTCCAGCGGTCGGCGAAGTCCTGGTAGCCGGCCTCGACCATGTCGGCCGGTACCGGCGGGAACATGGCGACGGTCTTCCAGATGGACGATCCGGTGAACCCGACGACGGTGCGCACCCCGAGCTTCGCGGCCATCCGGGCGGTGTCCTTCATCGCCTCGGCCGCCCGTTGCCGGACGCCCTCCGGGTCGCCGTCGCCCCAGACGTGCGGCGAGAGGATCTCCTGGTGCCGCCGGTCGATCGGGTCGTCGCAGACCGCCTGGCCGGTCAGGTGGTTGGAGATCGCGACGATCTGCAGTCCGTGCCGGGCCATGAGGTCCTTGCGGCCCTGGACGTACTCGGCGTCGTCCCACCGGGTCACGTCGAGGTGGTCGCCCCAGCAGCACAGCTCGAGGCCGTCGTAGCCCCATCCGGAGGCGAGCTCGGCGAGCTCCTCCAGCGGCATGTCCGCCCACTGGCCGGTGAAGAGACTGATCGGTCGTGTCATGGTCGTTCCTCTCGTTGGTTCCGGACCCGGACGGGCCGGGTCGTCGCTGGTCAGCCCCGTCGCCGCCACCGCAGCGCGACGGCTGCGACGGCACCCGCGGCCACGAGGGCGCCGAGCATCCAGACGGTCCACATCGGCAGGCCGCCCGCCGTCGTCGCGGCCGCCGCGCCGGCGTCGGCACCCTCACCGCCGGCAGCGTCCTCGTCCGCTCGCTCCGCCTCGTCCGCCTCGTCAGCCTCGTCCGCCTCCGCCGAGGTTCCGACCGCGGCGCTGCCGCCCGCCGGTTGTTCCTCGTCCGCCGGCGGTTCGGGCGCAGCCACCACGTCGATCTCGGTGGTCACCTTGGTCTTCTGCGGTTCCTTCACCCGTGCGGTGACCGTCCAGTGTCCCGCCTCGAGCAGCTCGGCGTCCGAGCGGTACCAGCCGACGCCCTCGGACGCCGACACCAGCGTCACCGGACCGACCTCCTCGCCGTCGTCGGAGACGGCCCGCACGACGACGATCGCGGACTCCTCGACAGGATGCCCGTCGCCCGCCCAGACCAGCGACGCCGAGACGCCGCCGCTGCCGTCCGTGCCGATCTCGACGTCGATCTCGCCGCCGTGGGCGGCCGCCGGTCCGGCGACGGCCACCGGCCCGGCGGCCAGTCCGAGCGCGAGCGCCACTCCGGCGCATGCTCGTCCGAACCTTCTCATCGTGCTGCCTCCTCGTGGTGTGGATGGGGCCGGTGGCCCCGGGACCTCGGCACGGGGCCGGAGCGCACCCGCCCCGTGCCGAGGGTGGCCGACCGGAGTCGGCCGATGCCGGCGGCGCACCCGCCGCACCCCCACCGAACACCCTGGGCCGGGGTCGTCGGCAGGGGCTCGAGGCGGCCGGGCGCGACGCCGGCGGTCTGGCGAGGGGTGTGCGCCGGGGATCAGGGCCACCGGCGCACACCCCGGTCCGTCAGTCGCACACCTCCTCGACGGTGGCGATCAGCCGCGCCTTGCCCGAGGGGCTCAGCGTCCAGTCGCCGGTCACCGTGAGGTCGGTGCGGGGCGACGGCGAGGCGATCACCCGGTAGTCGCCGGGGGCGAGGTCGTCGAGCTCCTTGACCTTGCCGTCCGCCGAACCGTCGACCCACCGGTGCACGGTGTAGCTGCGCACCCCCGGCAGCGTCACCGGCGAGATCGACCCGCCGGCGTCGCAGGTGGCCGCCTCGACGGCCACGTCCGGGGTATTCGGGTCGGGGCACTCCGGCTCCTCGAGCGTCACGACGAGCACCGCGAGCCCGTTGTCCCGGACCCTCCAGTCGCCGTCACCGACGAGGAAGTACCCGTCCGCCGGACGCGCCGCGATGCGGTAGGTGCCCGGTGCCACGTCGTCCAGGTCGGTCAGCCGGTCGCCGGCGGACCCGTCGACCAGCTCCCGCACCACGTAGGAGCGCACCCCCGGCACGTCGGCCAGGACGAGCGAGCCCCCGGTCACGACCTCGGAGTCGTCCGCGTCGTAGGTGCACGTCGGCTGGACGACCTCGACCGCCGGGGCGGCCGGGCAGTCCGGCTCTTCCAGGGTCACCGTCGTCTGGACGCGTCCCTGGAAGATCTCCGTCCAGCCGTCTCCGGCCACGAGCTCATAGCCGTCCGCCGGCCAGGCCCGCACCACGTAGTCGGCCGGCGGCAGGTCGGACCCGTCGCCGATGTAGGTGCCGAGGTCGTCGGCCGCCCACACCACGTAGCGCTGCACGCCGTCCATGGACACCCCGGAGACCGCACCGTTCGACACGACGGTGGATCCGTCGTCGTCCAGCGAGCAGGTCGGCTGGGTGAGCTCGACGGCGGGAGTGGCCTCCGCGACGTCGGGCTCGGCGATCGTGAACTCGAGCGTCTCGCCCGTGGCCTCCTCGCCGTCGGCCGAGGCCCGCACCTGGACGGTGTGGGCGCCGGGCGCCGAGATCTCCACCGGTGCGGTGTACTCCGCCCAGCCACCGCCGTCGACGTCGACCTCCCGGTACACCTGAGCACCCTCAGGTCCACCGGTGGTCTCCACCGTGACGGTCACCGGACCGAGCCACTGACCGTCGGGGCCGTCAGGCTCGGCGGGGTCGAGCGTCCCGACCACCTCGAGCGGCTCGGCGGTGCCGGCCACCCGGAAGTGGTCGAAGGACGCCGTGGCCACCGACTGCTGCGAGGCGCCCAGGGCGTAGAGGCCCACCCGGGCGTCCTCCAGCCCCTCGTGGGCGACGGGCTGCCCGAAGGCCGTCCAGTCCTCGCCGTCCGCGCTGTACTCGCCGAAGTACGTGGACCCGTCCTTGGTCAGGCGCAGGTGCCAGACGCTCTCGGTGAGCTCGTTCGCGTTGGGCTGCGGGTCCTGGACGACGGCGTCGACCTCGCTGCGCAGCTCGATCCGCCGCGTGACGGGGTCGCCCGCCGCGTTGTCGGTGACGAGGTCGAGCTTGACGTAGTTGTCGTCGTCGCCGTAGACGATCAGACCGCCCTGCTGGTACTGCTGGTCGAACGTCGAGCCGTCGACCAGGGTCTCCACGGTCCAGTCACCGTCCGGCAGGTCCTGCACGACGATGTTCGGCGTGCCGGTGTTGTCGCCGGTGTAGATGTCCGTGGCCGTGGTGTCGATCTCCAGCGCGCCACCGGTCACCCGGTAGCCCGTCGGGTCCTCGCGCACCACGTCCCAGCGGCAGGCGTCCAGAGAGTCCCCGTCGAACTCGTCGTCGGGCCCGGGGGCCTCGGCGGTGTCGTCCGGCGTGATCTGGAACCAGTCGAACTGCGCGTCCACGACGTCCGCGGCCGAACCGGTGCCCGCGAGCGCCACGAGTCCGATCTGCGGGTCGTCGATGCCGGTCAGCGACTTGGTCTGCGGCATGGCCGTGAAGTCCACGCCGTCGTCCGAGTACGACGCCGTCAGGTCGTCGCCGTCGCTGCTGGCCAGACGCACGTACACCGTGTCGGGGTACGCCGCGCCCAGTGCCGCGGTGTTGGAGTCCCCGACCTCGTTCGGTGCCCCTGCCTCCTCACGGATGTACTGGAAGATGCGCGTCGCCGGGTCGGCCGGTGCCGACCGGCCCTGCACCACCATCTTCGCGTAGTTGTCCGCGTCGCCGTAGATCACCAGGCCGGCCTGCTGGTACTGCGCGTAGGCCGGGATGGTCACCTTGGCGGTCGCCGTGAACGGACCGTCCGGGAGGTCCTGCAGGACGACGTTCGGCACGGTGACGTTGTTCGTGCCGTAGAAGTCCGTAGCCGTCGCCGGGATCGTGAGGACCCCGTCGGCGACCTGCAGGTCCTGGTTGCGGTCGAGCACGGTCCACCGCTCCGGGTCGAGCTCGGAGCCGAGGAAGTCGTCCGACCGGCCGGACAGGCACGGTGTCGGCTCCGGCGTCGTGCCGGTGACCTCCACCTCGACGTACTCGACGGCGTAGGCACCGCCGTCGTCCGTCACGCGCACCTGGAGCCGGTACGTGCCCGGCGCGTCGTAGGTGTGCTCGAGCGTGGGCTCGCCACCCTCGACGAACCCGTCGCCGAGACCCACGTCCCAGGCGTAGGACAGCTCGCCGGACCCGTCGGGGTCGGTGGCGTCGGCGGTCGCGGTCACGGTCAGCGGGGCGTCGCCCGAGACCGGGTCGACCGTCAGCTCGACCTCCGGCCGCTCGTTGTCCGTGACACCACGCCCGTCGATCTCCATCCAGTTGACGTTGATCCCACCGGACAGCAGCACGAAGTGCAGCGATCCGGAACCGCCGGGCACGTTCGACAGCTCGGTGGCGACGTCGACGTACTGCTGCCAGCCGCCGGTGCCGGGCACGGTGATGCTGCCGATCTCGGGGCCGTCCGGGGCGTCCCAGCGGACCGAGACCTCCCCGCCGCTCCCGGACGACGCCGCGCGCAGCGAGATCCCGTCCACGTTGGTCAGGCTGACCGGCTCGTGGGCCCAGTAGTCACCCGGCTCGATGTAGCCGATGTTCTGGCCGCCGCCGGCGCTGTCGCCCGTCTCCTCGATCTGGACGCCCGGGTCCCCCGCACCGTCACCGATGCCGTCCGCACGACCGGTGGCCGTGAAGAACTCCGACTGGACCAGCTTGGGCTGGAGCACCTGCAGGTCGGTGGTGGTCAGCGGAGCGCCGGCGTCGCCGCCGTCGTCCGTGTAGAACGCCTCGATCACCCAGAAGATGTTCGACTCGATGCCGTGACCCTCGTCCCGGGCGGTCTGGATGACCCCCGAGCAGCCGGTCAGCTCGTCGAACGGGTGCGCGTGCGAGTCGTGCCCGAGCGACGTGAACAGCGAGACGTCTTCACAGCTCACCTCGCCGTCCGGGTCGTCCACCTCGATCTCGTAGAGGACCTGGTCGCCCCACTCGAAGAAGCCACCGTTCTCCGGGAAGGTGATGCTCACCTCCGGAGCCACGTTGCCGACCACGACGGTCACGTTCGCGACACCGGTCTGCCCGGAGGCGTCGGTGGCCGTGAGCTGGGCGGTGTAGCGCCCGTTCTCGGTGTACGTGTGGGTCGGGTTCGCCTCGGTGCTCGGCTCCGAGCCGTCACCGAAGGTCCACTGCAGGGTGATCGGGTCCCCGGCCGGGTGCCGGGTGCCCTCGGAGGAGAACTGCACCGTCAGCGGTGCCAGGCCGTCCGTGACGTCCGCGGACGCACGGGCGATCGGCGCCGGGTCACCCTCGACGTAGTTCACCTGGTAGACGCCCGAGCTGTCGTTGTTGCCGCCGAACCCGGAACCCCAGTCGACGACGTACAGCGCGCCGTCCGGGCCGAAGTCGAAGTCCATCGGCCGGTCGAACCCGACGCTCGGGTCGAAGACGCCCGGCAGGATCCGGTTGATGTCGACCAGGTCGTCGCGCTGCTCGCCCGCGAGCTGGAACGAGTACATCCGTCCCTGGTTCCACTCGCCGAACAGCGCCTTGCCCTCCCAGTACTGGGGCCACTTGACGTCGGAGTCGAGCTCGGCGTCGTAGGAGTAGACCGGGCCGCCCATCGGCGCACCGCCGCCACCGATCTCCGGGAAGAGCGGGTTGGTCGAGTAGCCGTACCAGACCTCGGCCTCGATCGCCGGCGGGAGCTGGGTGATCCCCGTGTTGTGCGGGGAGTCGTTGACGGGGCCGCCGTCGCAGTCGAACTCGGCGCCGGACTGACCGGTCGCGAAGTCGTACGCGTGGTAGGCGTTGTTGGCCCCCGTGCAGTACGGCCAGCCGTAGAAGCCGGTCTCGCTCACGACGTTCCACTCGACGGTCCCGGCCGGCCCGCGGTCCGGGTTCGCCGAGCCGGCGTCCGGGCCGTAGTCCGCGACGAGCACGTTGTCGTTCGCCGGGTCGACCCCGATGCGGAACGGGTTGCGGAAGCCCATCGCGTAGATCTCCGGCAACGTGTCCGCCGTGCCCGGGGCGAACATGTTGCCCTCGGGGATCGTGTAGCCGCCCTCGTCCTGCGGGGTGATCCGCAGGATCTTGCCCCTCAGGTCGTTGCTGTTGGCCGACGTGCGCTGGGAGTCGAAGTTCTCGCGACCATCCCGCTCGTCCAGGGGCGAGTAGCCCTGCGACTCGAACGGGTTGGTGTTGTCGCCCGTGGCGACGAACAGGTTGCCCTCGGAGTCGAACACCATGTCCCCACCGGCGTGGCAGCAGGTCTGTCGCTGCGTGGGGATGACCAGCACGGTCTCCTCGGTGGCCGGGTCGATGCTGCCCGACGCCGCGTCGTAGTCGAACCGCGAGACGCGGTTGTGCGGGCCGTCGTCACCGACGTCCTGCGGGGACCAGAACAGGTAGATCCACCCGTTGGACGCGAAGTCGGGGTCCAGCACGACGCCGGTCAGCCCGTCCTCGTTCGACTGGGTGACCGACAGGGTCATCGCGGTGCTGGTGGTGTTCGACTCCGGGTCGATCACCTGCACGCGCCCGTCGCGCTCGACGTAGAAGACGGTGCCGTCGTCGGCGACGTCCAGCATCATCGGGTTGGCGGTGTCCTCGTCGAGCGGCACCGTCTCGTAGCTGTCGCTCTGCGTCGCCGAGCAGTCGGAGTCCACGACCCCGGCCGCCGTCTGCAGACCGCCCAGCAGGTGCTCGAGGAACTCCGGCTCGGCGAACGACTCGTTCGTGTGACCGCCGCCGGTGTACCAGGACCGGCCGCCGTCGTACGGCTGGCACCACGCGATCGGGTGCTCGGCACCCATCGCACCGGTACCGGCGTCGTACGTGGACTCGTCCAGCGAGGCCAGCACGTGCACCTCGTCCGTCGGGTCGGAGCGGAAGTTGTACCACTCGTCGAACCGCTCCCACCGCTGCGGCAGGTGCTCGGTCGACGGGTGCACGTGGTCGTGCACGTCGATCGTCGCGTCCTGGTTCTGCGGGTGGGAATTGAAGTAGGCGCCGACCAGCTCGCCGTACCACGGCCAGTCGTACTCGGTGTCGGAGGCCGCGTGGATGCCGGCGTACCCGCCACCGTCCTGGATGTAGCGTTCGAATGCCTCCTGCTGGTCGTCGTCGAGCACGTCACCCGTGGTCGAGAGCCAGGCCACGACGTCGTAGTTCGCGAGGTTCTCGTCGGTGAACGCACCGGCGTCCTCCGTGGCGTCCACCGAGAAGCCGTGCTCCGTGCCCAGCTGCTCGATCGCCGCGATGCCCGCGGGGATCGAGCCGTGCCGGAAGCCGGCCGTCTTGGAGAACACGAGCACGTCGAACGGGTCGGACTCGGCCGGTGCCGCGGCGAGCGGTCCGGACGGAGCGGCAGGTGCTGCCGCGGCGGCCGGCGTCGCGCCGGCGATGGTGATGGGAGCGGCCACCGCGAGCGCGGCGGCG
>Ga0207735_100245_pt1 | contig 12711 bp, 9 predicted proteins | sample TtaePargueraPR_9_FD_187280 | JGI IMG/M metagenome (GOLD analysis project Ga0207735, IMG submission 187280) | Aerobic enrichment media microbial communities from Bioluminiscent Bay, La Parguera, Puerto Rico - Tt and E2 (1) (SPAdes) | ecosystem: Environmental > Aquatic > Marine > Unclassified ... | reverse complement strand
CCTGTCGCTGGCCGTCGCCGGGTTCTTCTTCTTCGCCGTGATCTACTGCGCGCGCTCGACCTTCGGGCTCAGCCTGCAGGCGATCCGCGACAATCCCCGGCGCATGCGCGCCATCGGCTTCGACGTCACGCTGCACCGGGTGGCGGCCTATTTCTTCTCCGGCGTCATCGCCGGCAGCGCCGGCGTGCTGCTGGTCTGGTTCAACGGCCGCATCTCGCCGGGCTCGGTCGGCGTCGACGTCGCCATCGACATCCTGGTCATCGCCGTGGTCGGCGGGCTGCGCCATCCGGTGGGACCCTTCGTCGGCGCGCTCGCCTTCGTCCTGCTGGAGAACTTCGCCATCGACCTGATCGACCGCGAACGCTTCAACACGGTGATCGGCCTGGCCTTTCTGTTGGTCGTGCTGTTCTCGCCGGACGGACTTCTGGGACTTTGGAACCGGGTGAAGGACAAGCTCCGGTTCAGGAGGACCGCGCAGCTGAGACCCCTGGAGGGCGGCGGCGCGGAATAACGATGGGGCGGGCCCGGGAGGTCCCGGGACCTGAAAGAGGTAGGAAAAACCCTAGGGAGGAAACGATGAAGAGAAGTGCCAAGTTTGTAACGGCCGCGGCCGTCGCGGCCGCCCTGGCCGCCGGTCCGGCGCAGGCCCAGGAAACCATCAAGATGGGTGCGCTCGCCACGCTGGAAGGTGCCTTCACGGTGCTGGGCGAAGACGGCATGCGCGGCGTGCGCCTGGCCCTGGAAGAGTTCGACTACACGGCCGGCGGCAAGAAGATCGAGCTGATCACCGGCTCCTCCGACGCCTCGCCCGACAGCGCCGTGCGCGCGGCACGCAAGCTGGTGGAGCAGGACGGCGTGCAGGTTCTGGTCGGCCCGCTTTCCGGTTCCGAAGGCCTGGCGGTGAAGGACTACGCCAAGACCCAGCCCGACGTGACCTTCCTGAACGGCTCCTCCGCCGCGCAGGACACCACCCTGCGCGAGCCGGCCGAGAACTTCTTCCGCTTCGGCACCGAGGGCGCCCAGTGGATGGCCGGCCTGGGCGAGTACGTCTACGAGGTGAAGGGCTACCGCAAGGTCGCGGTGCTGGCCGAGGACTACTCCTTCCCCTACACGCAGGTCTTCGGCTTCCTGGAGCCCTTCTGCCGCCTGGGCGGCGAGGCGCCGGTCGACGCGCGCTTCTGGGTGCCGATCGGCAACAAGGACTACTCCTCCGTCATCGCGGCGCTGCCCGATGACGTCGATGCCATCTACGTCGCCCTGGGCGGCGCCGATGCCGTCAACTTCCTGACCCAGTACGAGCAAGCCGGCGGCGACCTGCCGCTGATCGGCGGCTCCATCACCGTCGACCAGTCGGTGCTGGGCGCCAAGGGCCGGACCCGCGACTTCGTTGTCGGCACGCCCTCGGCCGGGCCGATCTCCGATACCTGGGACGACCCGCGCTGGAGCGCCTTCGTCGAGGCCTACAAGAAGCAGTTCCCAGACGGCTTCCCCTCGCCCTCGCTGTTCGCCCATGCCTACTACATCAACACCAAGGCGGCGCTGCTGGGCCTGGAAAAGGTCAACGGCGACCTCTCCGACGGCGGCAAGGCCTACCGTGCGGCGCTCTCCAGCCTGGAGTTCGAGACCCCGACGGGCATGGTGAAGCTGGACGAGCGGCGCAACGCCATCGCCGACATGTTCCTGACCGAGGTCACCGTCGGCCCGGAAGGCAACCTGGTGAACAAGACCATCGAGGTCATTCCCCAGGTCAGCCAGACCCTGGGCCTGTCCTATGACGAGTTCCTGAAGTACGGCGCCGTCAGCCGCGAGAACCCGACCTGCGAGTAGGACACGGACCTTGAGCGAGACCGACGCCCTCTCCCGCCTGCAGAGCACCGGCCAGTTCGCGCTGGAGCTGGAGGCCGTCAGCCGCCACTTCGGCGCGCTGGTGGCCCTGGCGGACATCAACCTCGCCGTAAAGGCGGGAGAGCGGCGTGCGGTTCTCGGCTCCAACGGGGCCGGCAAGACCACCCTGTTCAATGCCATTACCGGCGACTTCCCGCCGACCACGGGGCGCGTGCGCTTCTTCGGCGAGGATGTCACCGATCTGAAGACCCACGACCGGGTGCGCCGCGGCCTGCGCCGCACCTACCAGATTTCCCAGCTGTTCGGCGGTCTCAGTGTCCTCGACAACATCTACCTGGCCTGCCGCGGCGCCAGCCGCGGACGCTTCTCGCTGCGCCGGCCGCGGCGCGACGACGTCGCCATGGAGGCGGCGGAAACGCTGGTGGAGGCGGTGCATCTGGACAACGTGCGCGAAAGCCTGGTCGCCGAACTGAGCCACGGCCAGCAGCGTCAGCTTGAAATCGCCCTGGCGCTGGCCGGGGCGCCGCGCTTCATCCTCTTCGACGAGCCCGCCGCCGGCCTGTCGCCGACCGAGCGCCGCGATCTGATCGAGATCCTGCAGGCGCTGCCGCCGCACATGGGCTTCATCATCATCGAGCACGACATGGACGTCGCCCTGCGCGTCGCCGAGAGCGTCACCATGATGCACAACGGCCGCATCTTCAAGGAAGGCACCCCGGCGGAGATCGAGGCCGACCCGGAGGTGCAGCAGCTCTACCTGGGGCACGGCCATGCCTGAGCGCAAGCGCCCCTCCCGCGCCCCCAGCGCGATCCTGCAGGTGCGCGACCTGCACGTCTACTACGGCAGCTCGCATGCCCTGCAGGGCGTCGACCTGACGCTGGAGCGCGGCGTCCACGCCGTGGTCGGCCGCAACGGCATGGGCAAGACCACCCTGTGCAACGCGATCATGGGCCTGGTGCCCGCCCAGCGCGGCTCGATCCGCTTCGACGGCGAGGAGATCGCCGGCCTGCCGCCGCACCGCATCGCTGCCCGGGGCATCGGCTACACCCCGCAGGGCCGCCGGCTGTGGCCGTCGCTGACCGTCGACGAGCACCTGCGCCTGGCCGCCGTTGCCGGCGGGGCCTGGACCATCGAGCGGGTCTACGACACCTTCCCGCGCCTCGCCGAGCGCCGCAACAACGGTGGCGGGCAGCTTTCCGGCGGCGAGCAGCAGATGGTGGCCATCGCCCGCGCCCTGCTGCAGGACCCGCAACTGCTGGTGCTGGACGAACCGACCGAGGGCCTGGCCCCGGTCATCGTGCAGCAGGTCGAGGAACTGCTCTCCACCCTGGCCGCCGAGGGCGATGTCGCGATCCTGCTGATCGAGCAGAACATCGCCGTCGCCACCTCGATTTCCGAGGACGTGGCGATCATGGTCAACGGCCGGATCAGCCGCGTCATGCCGGCGCGCCAGCTGGCCGGCGACCGCAACCTGCAGGAACGCCTGCTGGGCGTGGGTCGGCACTCCCACGAGGACGCCGGCCTGGCGCCGCCGCCCGCGGTGGAGGTGCCGGAAGCAGACGACGAGAGCCCGCAGGCCACGGCGAAACCCGCCGCGGCGGCAGAGGCCAAAGCGGAGATGGAGACCGAGGCCCCGCGCCAAGAGGCCCCGCGCAAGGTGCTCTACATGCCGCCGACGCGCTGGTCGGCAGCGCGCTGGAAGGCGGGCGCCCCCTCGGCGGCGCCGCAGGAGGCGCCCTCGGCACGCCACCGGCCCTTCGACGAGCGGCCCGAACCGCTTTACGCCGAAGCGCCCCTCAGCGCACCGCAGACTCCGCTCGCCCGGCTGCGCGGCAGCGACGTGCTGGTCGCCGGCACCTTCGACACCAAGCGCAACGAGCTGCTGTTCCTGCGCGATGTCCTGACGGAACAGGGCCTGAAGGTCAGGACGGTCGACCTCTCGACCTCCGGCAAGCCGTCGTCCGCCGATGTGCCGCCCCACGTGGTCGCGGCCTACCACCGCGGCGGGGCGGGGCGGGTCTTCACCGGCGACCGCGGCGCCTCCGTGCGCGCCATGTCCGAGGCCTTCGAGAACTGGATCCTCCGCCAGCAGGGCATCGGCGGCATCATCTCCGCCGCCGGCTCGGGCGGCACCGCCCTGGTGACGCCGGCTATGCGGCGCCTGCCCATCGGCCTGCCCAAGGTGATGATCTCCACAGTGGCCTCCGGCAACGTGGGCCAGTACGTCGGGCCCTCGGACATCATGATGATGTACTCGGTGACCGACGTGCAGGGCATCAACCGCATTTCCCGCCAGGTGCTGGGCAACGGCGCCGCCGCCCTGGCCGGCATGCTGCGCCGGGCCGAAAAGCAGACGGCACCGGCGGCCGGAGAAGCCGACCTGCCGGGCCTGGGCCTGACCATGTTCGGCGTGACCACCACGGCGGTGCAGCAGGTGACCCAGCGCCTGCAGGACCGCTATGACTGCCTGGTCTTCCATGCCACCGGCGTGGGCGGGCGCTCCATGGAAAAGCTGGCCGACAGCGGCCTGCTGGCCGCGGCCATGGACCTGACCACCACCGAGGTCTGCGACATGATGATGGGCGGCGTCTTCCCCGCCGACGAGGACCGCTTCGGCGCCTTCATCCGCACGCGCATTCCCTACGTCGGCTCGCTTGGCGCGCTCGACATGGTGAACTTCGGCGCGCCCGAGACGGTGCCGGAACGCTATGCCGGCCGCACCTTCGTCGAGCACAATCCGCAGGTCACCCTGATGCGCACCACGGCGGAGGAAAACGCCCGCATGGGGGAATGGATCGCCGGGCGACTCAACAGGATGGAAGGGCCGGTGCGCTTCCTCATCCCGGAAGGCGGCGTCTCCGCGCTCGACGCGCCGGGCCAGCCCTTCCACGACCCGGAAGCCGACCGCGCGCTCTTCGAGGCCGTCGGGCGGCACTTCAAGGAAACCTCCAACCGGCGGCTGCTGTGCCTGCCGCACCACATCAACGACCCGGCCTTCGCCGACGCCGCCGTGGCGGCCCTGGCCGAAATCGACAGCAGACAGGGAAAAGACAGACATGCCGCGTTTTGAGCGTCAGAAGCTGCTTGAAAAGTTCCAGGACATGAAGCGCCGGGGCGAGCCCATCATCGGCGGCGGCGCCGGCACGGGCCTTTCCGCCAAGTGCGAGGAGGCCGGCGGCATCGACCTCATCGTGATCTACAACTCCGGGCGCTACCGCATGGCCGGGCGCGGCTCTCTCTCCGGCCTGCTGGCCTACGGCAACGCCAATGAGATCGTCATGGAGATGGCCCGCGAGGTCCTGCCGGTCACCCTGAAGACCCCGGTGCTGGCCGGCGTGAACGGCACCGACCCCTTCTGCAACTTCGACTACTTCCTGGACCAGGTGAAGGCCGTCGGCTTTTCCGGCGTGCAGAACTTTCCGACGGTCGGCCTGATCGACGGCACCTTCCGCGCCAACCTGGAGGAGACGGGCATGTCCTACGGCCAGGAGGTCGACATGATCCGCCTGGCCCGCGAGAAGGACCTGCTGACCACGCCCTACGTTTTCTGCGAGGAGGACGCCACCGCCATGGCCCAGGCCGGCGCCGACATCGTCGTCTGCCATCTGGGCCTGACCACCGGCGGGTCGATCGGCGCCGAGACGGCCCTGAAGCTGGCCGACTGCCCGGCCCTGGTCGACGCCTGGGCGGCGGCCGCCCTGAAGGTCAACCCCGACATCATCGTCCTGGTGCACGGCGGCCCGGTCTCCATGCCCGAGGACGCCACCTACGTACTGAACAACACCGAGACCTGCCACGGATTCTACGGCGCCTCCTCCATGGAGCGCCTGCCCACGGAGGTCGCCCTGACCGAGCAAACCAAGGCCTTCAAGGCCATCGGCAGTCGCTGATTGGGAGGAAGATCATGACTAGCGGACTGATCGGCGCCATCATTCTCTGGCTCATCGTCGCGATCATCGGCATCGCCGTGGTCGTCTACCTGCTGAACTGGCTGTATCACCGCTCGACGAAGGAAGTCTCCTTCGTGCGCACCGGCTTCGGTGGGGAAACCGTGGTGATCAACGGCGGCGCCCTGGTGCTGCCGATCATCCACGAGGTGACGCCGGTCAACATGAACGTGCTGCGCATCCCCGTGGCGCGGGGACGCGAGCAGGCGGTGATCACGCGCGACCGCATGCGCGTCGACATCGAGGCCGAGTTCTTCGTGCGGGTCTCGCAAAAGCCGGAGGCCGTGGCCGCCGCCGCCGCGACCCTGGGGCGGCGCACCACCGATCCGGAGGGCCTGGCCGACCTGCTGTCGGGCAAGTTCGTCGGCGCGCTGCGCTCCGTCGCCGCCGAGATGACGCTTGACGAGATGCACGAGCGCCGCGGCGACTACGTCTCCGCCGTCGAGGCGCGCGCGGCCGATGCCCTGGCGCGCAACGGCCTGGAGCTGGAATCGGTCGCCATCACCGACCTGGACCAGACGGACCTGGAGTTCTTCAACCCCTCCAACCGCTTCGACGCCGAAGGCCTGACCCAGCTGATCGAGGCCATCGAGACCCGCCGCAAGGCGCGCAACGACATCGAGCAGAGCGCCATGGTGGCGATCCGCAGCCGCAACCTGGAGGCGGAGAAGGAAACCCTGAACCTGGAGCGGGAGAGCGAGAGCGCCCGACTGTCGCAGGAGCGCGAGTTGGAGGCCCTGCGCGCCGCCCAGCGCACCGAGATCGTGCGCGAGCAGTCGACCCGCGAGGCCGAGGCCGCCCGCGCCCGCATCACCGCGGAGCAGGAGACCCGCGAACTGGAGATCGCGCGCCGCCGCGCCCTGGAGGACGCCGAGATCAAGGCGCAGCAGGGCATCGAGCAGGCGCGCATCGGGCAGGAGCAGGCGCTGGAGAAGGCGCGCATCGAACGCGAGAAGCTGCTGCGCGAGGCCCAGATCGCCCAGCGCCACGCCAGCGAGACCGCCGAGATTTCCGCCAACGAGGACATCGAGCGGGCGCGCATCGTCTCCGAGCGCCAGCTGCGCGAGGCGCGCATCGTCGCCGAGGAGGAGACCGAGGTGCGCGAGACCGCCCGCGGCCAGCAGGTGGAGAGCGCCCGCATCGCCGCGCAGCAGGCCATCGAGTCCGCCCGCGTCGCCCAGGAGCAGGTGCTGAACAAAGCGCGCATCGAGCGCGACCGCCTGCAGCGCTCCCAGCAGATCGCCCAGCGCCAGTCCATCGAGGAGGCCGAGATCTCCGCCCGCGAGGAAGTGGAGCGCGCGCGCATCGCCTCCGAGCGCGGGCTGAGCGAGGCGCGCATCCTGCAGGAGCGCGACCTGAAGCGCCTGGAGATCGAGCGCGAGGAGGCCCTGGAGCTGGCCGAGCTGGAGCGCCACATCGCCCTATTGCAGAAGCAGATCGACGAGGCCGAGGCGCGCGTCGCCACCGAGGCGGCCCGGGCCAAGGCCGCGGTGGCCGAAGAGAAGGTCACCACCCTGCGCGAGACCGAGGTGGCCGAGCGCCTGGCCGCGATCGACCGCCTGCTGGCGGAGAAGAACGCCGACACCGCGAGGACCGCCGCCGAGGCCGACCGCATCACCGCGGCGGCGGCGGCCGAGGCCCAGCGCCTGAAGAACGAGGCCGAGAACGTGCTGAGCGAGGAGGCGCGCGCCGCCCTGCTGCGGGGCAAGATGATCGACCGCCTGGAAGGTATCGTGCGCGAGAGCGTGCGCCCCATGGAACGCATCGAGGGCATCAAGATCCTGCACGTCGACGGCCTGGGCGGCAGCGGCGGCGGTGGCCAGCGCTCGCCCACCGACGAGGTCATCGAGAGCGCCCTGCGCTACCGCGCGCAGGCGCCGCTGATCGACGAAATGATGAAGGAGATCGGCGTCGAGGGCTCCAACGTGGCCCGCATGGGCGACATCTTCCGCTCGGCCAAGGACGCGCAGAGCCTGGCCAAGGAGGCCGAGGCCAAGAAGTCGAAGAAGGACGACTGAGCCATGACGGAGGTCTATGCCTCTTCCGTCATCGCCGCCCCGGCCGGGGAGGTCTGGGCGCGCATCCGCGATTTCAACGGCCTGCCCGACTGGCATCCGCTGATCGCGGAAAGCCGCATCGAGTCGGGGGCGCCGGCCGACCAGGTGGGCTGCGTGCGCGCCTTTCGCCTGCAGGACGGCGGCTTCATCCGCGAGAAGCTGCTGGCGCTCTCCGACTACGACTTCTCCTGCACCTACGCGATCCTGGAAAGTCCCATGGGGGTGGAGAACTACGTCGCCACCCTGAAGCTGACGCCTGTGACCGACGGCGAGCGCACCTTCGCGGAATGGTCCGCCGAGTTCGACTGCGCGCCGGAGGCCGAGGCCGAACTCACGGCCAGCATCGGCGGCAACGTCTTCCAGGGCGGCTTCGATGCCCTGAAGCGGCTGTTCGGCGGCTGAGATGGTCGAGGTCCGCCGCTCCACCGTCCTGGACGCGCCAATCACGGCGGTCTGGGAGGTGCTGCGCGACTTCAACGGCCACGACCGCTGGCACCCCGCGGTCGCCAGCAGTCTGCTGGACGGCGGGAAACGCACTGACCAGGTGGGCGCGGTGCGCAACTTCCGCCTCACCGGCGGCGAGCGCATCCGCGAGCAGCTGCTGAGCCTCTCCGACCGTGACCATCGGCTGCGCTACACCATCGTCGAGAGCGACGTGCCGCTGCAGGACTACGTGGCCGAGGTGGCGCTGAAGCCGGTGACCGACGGCGACCGCACCTTCTGGAGCTGGACCTCGCGTTTCCGCACGCCGGCGGGCCGCGAGCGCGAGTTGCAGCAGCTGGTCGCCGAGGGCGTCTACGAAGCCGGCTTCGCCGCCGTCCGCGCGCTGGTGGAACGCCGGCGTAGCGCGCAGACGGCCCCCGCGCCCGTCCCCAAGGAACCGCGTTCCGCGCCTGCCGGCACCACGCTGGAAGGTGACGTCATCGAAGGTGAAGCCATCGTGGTGGCGCGTCACGGCGGGCCGGAGGAGCTGCGCCTCGCCCCCGTGCAGGTGCCACCGCCCGGGCCCGGCGAGGTGCGCCTGCGCCACACGGCCATCGGGGTGAACTATATCGATGTCTACTGCCGCAGCGGCTACTTCGAGCTGCTGCAGCCGCCGGGCGTGCCGGGCATGGAGGCGGCCGGCGAGGTGATCGACCTCGGCCCCGGCGTCCCCCACCTGCACAAGGGTCAGCGCGTCGCCTATGCCTGCGCGCCGGTCGGCGCCTACGCCACCCACCGGACCATGAAGGCCGACCTGCTGGTGCCGCTGCCCGAGAGCGTGAGCGACGAGACGGCCGCCGCCGTGCTGCTGAAGGGCATGACGGCGGAGTTCCTGCTGCACCGGGTGCACAAGCTGCAGGCCGGAGAGACCGTGCTGATCTTCGCGCCGGCCGGCGGGGTCGGCCGCCTGCTTTGCCAGTGGGCCCGCCACCTGGGCGCGCGGGTGATCGGCGCGACCACAAGCGAAGAGAAGGCTGCCGCGGCGCGCGCCGCCGGCGCCGAGGAGGTGATCCTGCCCGGCGAGCGCAGCCTAGAGGCGCAGGTGATGGCGCTCACCGACGGGCATGGCGCCGACGTCATCTACGACGCCGTGGGACGCGACAGCTTCGCCCACTCGCTGCGCGCCCTGGCCAAATGCGGCCACCTGGTGAGCTACGGCCAGGCCTCCGGTGACATCGGCGCCTGGGACATCGGCTCGCTGGCATCCAACTCGGCGACCCTCTCGCGGCCCAATTTCGGCCACTACACCGACACGCCGGAAAAGGTCCGGGCGATCACCGCGCGTCTTTTCGAAGCCCTGGAGCAGGAAATCATCACCGCGGAGATCGGCCAGCGCTATCCCCTGGCCGCGGCGGCCGAGGCGCACCGCGCCCTGGAAGGCCGCCGGACCCGCGCGGCGACGATCCTGCTGCCGCAGGAGGAAACATGACGGCGCAGACGAAAGAACAGTGGACGGCAGGTAGCGGATGACGGATTTCAAGCTTGGCAGCCTGGTGGCCGAAGTCTCCGGCGAAGGACCGGCGGTGGTGATGGTCCACGGCCTGGGCGGCAGTTCCAACACCTTCCAGCCGCTGATGCCGGCGCTGGAAAGCACGCAAGCCGTCCGGCCCGACCTGCCCGGAGCCGGCCGCTCCGCCCTGCGCCCGGGACAGCCGGGACTGGCCGGCCTGACGCGTGCCCTGCGCGAACTGCTGCGGGCCCTCTCGGTCAGCCGGGCGCATCTCGTCGGCCATTCGATGGGCACGCTGCTGTGCCAGTACCTGGCCGCGGAGGAGCCGGCCCTGGTTTCCGGCCTGACCCTCTACGGCCCAATCCTGGAGCCGCCGGAGGCCGCGCGGAGCGGCCTGAAGGAACGGGCCGCGCTGGCCCGGCGCGAGGGCATGGCCCCCATCGCCGATGCGGTCAGCAACGCCAGCCTTTCGACCGCCACGCGCGCGCGCAATCCCGCCGCCGTCGCCTTCGTGCGCGAGAGCCTGCTGCGCCAGGACCCGGCCGGCTACGCCGCCCACTGCGAGGCCCTGGCCGCCGCCACCGCGGCCGATCACGGCGCCATCGCCTGCCCCAGTCTGCTGATCACCGGCAGCGACGACCCGGTGGCGCCGCCCGACATGGCCCGCCGGCTCGGTGGCGCCATCGCCGGGGCCCGGGTCGAGATCCTCGCCGACTGCGGCCACTGGCCGACGGTCGAAGCGCCCGCCGCGGCCAGCCGGCTGCTCAGCGAGCATTTGAAGCAGACCGCAAACTAACCCCGTTGCAGAGGGAGGAAGAGATCATGTCGGACAAAGGCTTTACCGGTTGGGGCGGCCGCGCGGCGCCCTCCAACGGCGACAACGAGATCACCTTCACCAACGTGCGCATTCTCGACGCTTCGGGTGAGGCGCCCTACAGCGGCGAGGTGACCGTCGAGGGCAACCGCATCAAGCGGGTCTCCCGCCAGGGCAACGGCTACAGCTGGGGCACATCCGGGCTGCGCCGCATCGATGGGCGCGGCGCCACGCTGATGCCCGGGCTGATCGACGCCCACCTGCACCTCAGCTGGAACAACGCCCCGGGCATCGCGCCGATCCAGATGATGCCGGTCGAGGAGCACATGCTCTCGACCATCGAGATGGCCAAGGTGATGCTCGATGCCGGCTTCACCGCCGGGCGCGGCGCGGCCGCCGCCAAGCCGCGCCTCGACGTGGTGGTGCGCGACGCCATCAATGCCGGACGCTTTCCCGGCCCGCGCTATACCGCCGCCGGCCCGGAGATCACCACGGTAGGCGGCCTGGGCGACACCGCGCCGCCGCACATTCCGCACGAGGGCATGAACCTGGGCATCGTCGTTTCCGGCCCGGAAGAGATCCGCCGCACGGTGCGCGAACTCATCAAGCACGGCGTCGACACCATCAAGCTCAACCTCTCGGGCGAGGAGATCACCGGCATGGGTGCCGAGGAAACGCCGATGTCCGAGGAAGAGGTCGCCATGGCGGTGAAGGAGGCGCGCTGCCGCAACAAGAAGCTGGCCGCCCATGCCCGCTCCTCCGATTCCATCAAGCAGTGCGTGCGCCACGGCATCGACTACATCTATCACGCCTCCTTCGCCGACTCGGAAGCGCTGGACATGCTGGAGGCGAACAAGGACAAGCACTTCGTGGCCCCGGGGCTGGCCTGGCTGATCAACACCGCGCGCAACGCCGGCGACTACGGCATCAAGCCCGGCTCACCGATCACCATCGCCTACGAGCGCGAACTGGAGAACGCGGTGGAGACCATGAAGGAGATGCACCGCCGCGGCATCCGCGTGCTGATCGGCGGGGACTACGGTTTCGCCTGGACCCCCATGGGCAGCAACGCCAAGGACCTGGAATACTTCGTCGACCTGCTCGGCTTCTCGCCCATGGAGGCGATCCGCGCCGGCACCTTCTACGGCGGCCAAATCATGGAGATGGGCAACGAACTGGGCATGATCCGCGAGGGCTACCTGGCCGACCTGCTGCTGGTCGACGGCGACCCGGCCAGCGACGTGCGTGTGCTGCAGGACAAGAGCCGCCTCGTCGCCATTATGAAGGACGGCAAGTTCCACAAGGCGCCGGAAGGCCTGGGGGCGGAGCTGCGGCTGACGGCCTGACCGCGCCTGGCGGGCACGCCGGATCGGGCGCGCGAGGGACAGAGCTTGCCAAGCGCGGCCGGAGAGTCCAGATGATGGACTGCAATGCAGTCCCACACTAAATCGCTTCCATGGAGGCCGGGATGATGAAGCGCGCCCTCATCGCCGCGCTTTTCGCCACTCTCGCCGGAGGATCCGCCGTGCAGGCCCAAACCGTCGAGACCGATATCGCCTACGGGCCACGTGAGAGGAATCGCCTGGACCTCTATCTGCCCGCCGATGCCACGGCGGCGCCGGTCGTTCTCTTCATCCACGGCGGCCGCTGGTTCCGCAACGGCAAGGACCAGATTCAGCTCTACGATCGCGTGACCTTGCTGAACCAGGCGGGGATCGCCGTGGCTTCGATGGATCACACTTACTCCAGCGAGGCCACCTGGCCCGCCCAGAAGGAAGATGTCGCCGCCGCCCTGAACTTCCTCAGCGACGCGGGCGCCGGGCTGGGGGTCGATCCCTCCCGTCTTGCGGTCTGGGGCCAGTCGTCAGGCGCGCACCTGGCGCTCTGGGCCGGTATCCTGGCGGCCGAGGGGAAAGCGCCCGCGATCGCCACCGTCATCGCCTGGTACGCACCTTCCAATCTCTATGAGCTGGCCGGCGACCGGCTGGCCGACGAGGTGCCGGGCGGCAACGAGCGTTTCCCCGAACCGACGCCGGAGTCGCTGCTGCTCGGCGTTCCCGTGCCGGAGAACAAGGCAGCGGCGGATGCCGCGAGCCCGGAGCGCCGGATCGCGG
>Ga0207735_100244_pt1 | contig 12721 bp, 11 predicted proteins | sample TtaePargueraPR_9_FD_187280 | JGI IMG/M metagenome (GOLD analysis project Ga0207735, IMG submission 187280) | Aerobic enrichment media microbial communities from Bioluminiscent Bay, La Parguera, Puerto Rico - Tt and E2 (1) (SPAdes) | ecosystem: Environmental > Aquatic > Marine > Unclassified ... | reverse complement strand
TCGATGCCCAATCCGTCCGCGAGCTTGATCTCCGCGGCCACCATGTCGCGCATCGTCACGTACGGGAAGCGCGAGCCCCACGGCTTGCCGTCCTCGGGGTGCGCGCTCGCGGGGCCGGTGGTGCCCTGGCAGCCGCCGATGACGTTCGCGGAAACGATGAAGTGGCGCTCGGGGTCGATGGGCCTGCCCGGGCCCACCATCGCGTTCCACCAGCCGCCGGTGTGGTGGCCAGGCTCGGCGGGGCCCCACACGTGCATGTCGCCCGTGAGTGCGTGCGCGATGTAGACGGCGTTGTCCTTGGCGGCGTTGAGCTCGCCCCAGGTCTCGTACGCGAGGGTGACGTCAGGGAGGGTGCCCAGGGGGTCCGCCTCGAGCGGCAGATCGCCGATCGACATGAACTGACGGCGCCCGGGGTGGTCGCCCTCGCGCCAGGCCGCGCTCGCGGGGATGGGCGCGCCCGCGCCGGGTCCCTCGTCGGCGGCCCAGGCGTCAGTCTCGATGCCGTCGTCATCCATGCCGCCACCCTAGGGCACCGCGCTGCCCGGTCGCGTCCTGTTGGGGATGCCACAAGGGGGTAGCCGATCTGTCCCATTGCGTTTACTATCTGACAGGTGAGTCGCATGTGACTCGTGTGACAAGTGTGACGAGAGGGAACGATGGCGCGGACCGCTGTGCAGGCACGCCTGTCCGTGCGCGCGCTCGCCCTCGCGCTCGTCGGTGTGCTGGTGGTTGCGGGCCTTGTCGCGTTCCCCACGTCGCCCGCCCGCGCCGCCGACTACCCCGGCCAGGACGAGATCGCCGCCGCGCAGGCAGCAGCCGCTGACGCCGCCGCCGGAGTCGCGCAGCTCGACGCCGCGATCGCGCAGCTCGAAGATGCCCTCCACCAGGCCGACGTCGCCGCCCGCCTCGCCGACGCTGACTACCAGGACGCCCAGGACGCCAACGTCGCGGCCCAGCGCAGCCTCTACTCCGCCAACCGCCAGGCCGACGAGGCGGACGCCGCGCTCGCCGAGGCCAAGACCGCGCTCGCCAATGTCGCCATGGCCTCCTACCGGAACGCCGGCGGCATGACGGACATCGAGGCCATCGTCAAGGCGGACGGCTTCGAGGAGGTCATCCAGCGCCACGAGGCCCTGGGCCGCGCCTCCAACGAGGCCGACGCCACCGTCCAGGCCGTGCGCGCCGCGGAGATCGTCGCAGACGCCATGCGCGAGTACGCGGAGGAGGCCGCGGTGAAGGCGGCCGATGCGGAGGCCGCGGCTTCCGAAGCGCTCGAGGTTGCGCAGAGTGCGCGGGAGGACGCGGAGACCGCTGTCGCGGAGGCGGCCGATGCGCGCTCGGCTGCCGTCGCCCGCGTCGCCGAGCTGCGCGGCGTGACCGCCGAGCTCGAGGCCGAGCGTCAGGCAGGCCTCGCCGCCGAGCGTCAGCGCCGCCTCCAGGCCGAGTTCGAGGAGGAGCAGCGCCGGCTCGAGGCCGCCGCCAAAGCGGAGGAGGAGAAGGCCGCCAACTCCGGTTCGGGCTCCGGCTCTGGTGGCTCGCAGACCGGCAACCAGACCGGCGGGTCCAACTCGGGAGGTTCGAACTCGGGCGGGTCCTCGTCAGGCGGGTCCTCCTCCGGAGGGTCATCCTCGGGCGGCTCTTCGTCTGGTGGCTCCAACTCCGGCGGTTCGAACGGCGGCGGCTCCACGCCCACGCCCACCGAGTCCGCCGAGCCCGAGCCTCAGCCCACCGAGACCTCGACGCCCGAGCCCGAGCCCACGCAGACCTCGACACCCAAGCCGGAGCCCGAGCCGGAGCCTGAGACCTCCTGGAAGTCGTCCGCAGCACAGGGCAACACGGCCGCGGCCCACTCGCTGACCCTCAAGGGCGCTGCGTACGCCTACGGCGGCAACGGTCCCGCGTACGACTGCTCAGGCCTGACCTCAGCCTCGTGGCGCGCGGCCGGGCACTACATCCCGCGCTCGTCGCGCACCCAGTACGCGGGCGTCTCTCTGCTCCCCTACAGCCAGATCCGCAAGGGCGACCTGGTGTTCTGGGGGTCCGGGAAGAACGCCTCGGCGATCTATCACGTGGCGATCTACATCGGCAACGGCCAGGTCATGGAGGCCACGACGCCCGGCAACACCGCGAAGGTGCGCTCGATGTACAACTGGGCAGTGGGCGACATGATGCCCTACATCGGCCGCCCATAGCAGCCCGTCGTTCTGCCAAACCTGCACACGCGTAGAATTGCGCGCAGACGAGCCGGGCGGCGTCTACTGAATGGCGAGCGTGCGTCCCGAGGTCACGGCGAACGGAGAAACATGAGAGGCCCAGGGCTTGAGGCAACTGAGGGTGCGGCACACGGAGTATCGCGTCGGAGGATGATCCAGGGAACCATGTGGGTGACCCCGGCTGTCGTTGTAGCTGCGTCGGCGCCGGCGTCCGCCAGCGCGTCGCCGTCGGGCGATGACCTGATCGTCTACTCGGCCCAACTGTCAAGCGCCGATGGCGGCTACCCTGCTGAGGGCAGGTTGAAGGTGAGCTTTGGCGGTGTGCAAGGAAAGAGCGGTGGCACAATCACGAGCGCGACGGTGTCGATCGCCTCGACTCCCGGAACGTTGGGAGCCATTACGGTCCCGATCCAGAACCAGGACACATCTGTCTCGTGGGTCGTCACGTCGATCGGTCCCAACTCGTACGTGATCTCGGTGGCGGGCATCTCCGCGAGCTACGTCGCCGGCTTCACGCTCTACATCGATGCACCTGCAGGCGAGTCGGACATTCTGGCTGGTTCGCTCGCCATGTCTGGCTTCGGCACGCTCAACGGCGTGAGTACCAACATGGATATGTCGCCTGTCGGCAACAACGGCCCTGGCGGGTTCACTTACGCGCCGTAGTGGACAACGGTCGCCGGTAACCGGGCCGCCCCACCCGGCCCGCGCATCGGCCCTCCGACACCCGCCTGTCCGACAGTGCCGAACAATCCACGCGAGACGCGCCGTCGGGCCGGAACTCATGGGGCGCACTTCCCGCGTGTCGCCCTCAGATTGTTCGGAAGTGTCCAGGGCGTGGCCGCTCGGGCCCCGACACGCCCGGACGCACAATGTGCGCATCCGCACACCGAACCCTCAATCCAGTCATAGGGGACGGAGCGGTCCCTCTCATACGGTGACCCCGGAGGAGGCCCCGTTGCACGAATCGACCGATGGCGCGCCCACGCTTGCCGGCGCCGCCTGGCGTCAGCAGGCCCTGCGCGTGGTGAGGACCCCGGAGAACGCGGTCTCCGCGCTGCCGACCGGCACCGTCACCCTCGTGCCCGAGCGGACCTTCGCCCAGCACGGCGTCCTGGGCGACCCGGATGCGCTGGTGCTGTCCTTCGAGATCGTCAACGCCGGTCGCGGGGTGGCTCCGCTCGTGGATGTCGCGGTGTCCTTCGCGGTGCCCGCGATCCTGTTCGACGAGGACGACGTGATCGACGCCCGCTGGCAGGAGGGCGGCGAGGGCTGGACGGTCGCGGTCGCGCGGATCGGCGACACGGCGCAGATCACGCTGAGCGCGCGCGAGCTGGTGCGCGATGGAGGCGTGGTCTCGGGCGCGTTCCGGGTGCGGCTGCGGGCGGCCGCGGACCTGCGCCGGCTGCCGCTCGAGGTCGTGGCCTCGGGCTACGTCAACGTCCCCGACCGACCCGCGCGCGGCAGCGCCCTCGCGGTGCCCGTGGAGCGGCTGGAGCTGTAGGCCCCGTGGTTCGCGGCTAGTGCCCCGGCGGCGGCACCAGCGGGTTCATGTGCTCGAACGAGGTGCCCTTGGCGCGCTCGAAGGACTTGCGGATCTCGCGCTCAGCGGCCTCACGGCCCTCCCAGTGCGCACCCTCGACGGACTTGCCGGGCTCCAGGTCCTTGTAGACCTCGAAGAAGTGCTGGACCTCGAGGCGGTGGAAGTCGGACACGTCCGTGAGCTCCTGGCGCCACGCCTGACGCTGGTCGCCCATGGGCACGCAAAGCACCTTGTCGTCGCCGCCGGCCTCATCGCGCATGCGGAACATGCCCAGCGCGCGGCACTTGATCTGGCAGCCCGGGAACGTGGGCTCCTCGAGCAGCACCAGCGCGTCCAGCGGATCGCCGTCCTCGCCCAGGGTGCCGTCGATGAAGCCGTAGTCGTCCGGGTAGCGGGTCGACGTGAACAGCATGCGGTCGAGCATGATGCGACCGGTCTCGTGATCCACCTCGTACTTGTTGCGCGAGCCCTTGGGGATCTCGATGGTCACGTCGAATTCCATGGCAGTCCTTGCGTCGGTGAAACGGTGTCTGGGTACTAGTGTGGCCCATGTTCGGAGGTGGCGCGTGCGCGTGAAGATCATGGCAGGCGTGCTGGTCCCGGCGCTAGTGCTCGGCGCGGCCGGCGCGTATCTGGTTCTCGACGCGAACGACGTGGTCCCCGGTTGGATCACCAACCAGCCCGAGCCCGTACCCCCCGCGCCCTTCCTCACCGCCGCCGCGGTGTCTCCCAGCCCAGCCCCCGCATCGGCCGTCTCCGAGATCAGCGCCGATGCGCCCGCACCCTCCGCGTCCGTCCTTCAGGCTGCGGCGGAACAGGTCCGCGCGGACGAGCGCACCGGCGACTCCACGAACGTCTCCGTCATCGACGCCCTCACGGGCGAGGTGTACGCGGACGTGTCCGCTGCGGACACCCAGGTGCCGGCCTCGACCACCAAGCTGCTCACCGCCGTGGGTGCGATCGCGAACCTGGGGCCCGACCACCGCCTGGTCACCCGCCTGGTGTGGGAGCCCACCTCCGGAGTGCTGACGCTGCTGGCCGGCGGGGACATGATGCTCGCCGCGGGTGCGGGGCACGGCGGTTCGGGGGAGGACGCCAATGGCTGGGCCGGGATAGGGGACCTGGTCGAGGCCGCGCTCGCGCACCCGGAGTTCACCCCGGGCGCGCCCGTCACCCTGGTGGTCGACGACCTCTCCTTTGAAGCCGATGCGGTCAATCCCGAGTGGCCGCAGTACGCCTTGGACTTGGGTTACATTGCGCCGGCATCGGGGCTGGCGGTGAACATCGCGCGCATCAACGACGAGCACTACTCGCAGCGCTACCCGGACCCCTCGCTTGCCGCGGGGGAGGTGCTGGCGTCCGCGCTGCGCGAGGCGGGGGTCGAGATCGCGGGTGAGGTCGAGCGCGCGACGTCGCCCGTCAACGGGATCGAGGTGGCACGGGTCGCCTCCGCGCCGCTGTCCGAGATCGCCTTCCTGCTCCTGCGCGACTCGGACAACACCATCGCGGAGATCGTGTCCCTGGTGAACGCACGGGAGACCGGGCGTGCGACCACCCCGGCCGGCGCTGCCGCCGCGACCCGCGCGGGTCTCGAGTCGATCGGTGCGCCGGTGTCCGGGCTGGAGCTGTACGACGGCGCCGGATTCTCTACGCGGAACCGGATCGCGCCCCTCCATCTCAGCGGCGCCGTGGTGGCGGCACTGCAGGCCGAGCCCACCGCTGACCTCCTCGACTGGCTGCCCGTGGGCGGGCTCGAGGGGACGGTCGCGACCCGGTACGAGGGGACCGATGCCGCCGGAGGGATCCGCGCCAAGACGGGATCGCTGACCGGGGTCACCGCGCTGGCCGGGACCGTGCAGACCGCCGACGGTCGGCTGCTCGCGTTCGCGATCCTCGCGGACGGCATGCCGTACGGGCAATCGGCGCCGCGTGCAGCGTTCGACGCCTTCATCCAGACTTTGGCAGGATGTGGTTGTGAGGAATCCTGACGCCTGCTGGCACGTGCCTACGGGGCTGTGCCCGCGCATCGGCCCTCCGGGCGGGACCCGCCCGTGACTGGACCTCACCCCTCCGTCGCCGCCGTCCGCAATGCGGTGCGCGAATCGCTCGACGGTTGCGAGATCGGAACGCGGGTGTGGGTGGCGTGCTCGGGAGGGCCGGACTCGCTCGCGCTCGCGGCCGCGACCGGCTACGTGGGCCGCAAGGAGGGGTATCTGACCGGCGCGATCATCGTGGATCACGGGCTGCAGGCGGACTCTGGCGCGGTCGCCGAGCGCGCCGCCGCCGAGGTGCGTCGCGCGGGCATCCACACCGTCTTCGTCGAGAAGGTGACCGTGGGGCGCGAGGGCGGGCTCGAGTCCGCGGCGCGGACTGCGCGCTACGGCGCCTTGAATGCGCGGATCGATGCCGAGGGCGGTCTGAATCCCCACCTGCTCACCGGCCACACCATGGATGATCAGGCGGAGACCGTCTTGCTTGCTTTGGCGCGGGGTTCTGGCGCGCGAGCGCTGTCGGGGATCCCGGCGCGGCGCGGCCGCATTGTCCGGCCGCTGCTGTCGCTGCGGCGCAAGGACACCGTCGCGGCGTGCCAGGCGCTGGGTCTCGACCCGTGGCACGACCCCACCAACCTGCACGCGGACGGCCCCAAGCGCTCGCAGCTGCGCACCAAGGTGATGCCCGCTCTCGTGGATGTGCTGGGGCCGGGCGTGGTGTCCGGGCTCGCGCGCTCCGCGGCGCTGCTGCAGGCCGACGCCGACGAGCTCGAGCGGCAGGCGCGCTCCGCGATGGGGGCGTCCGCGTCCTCGGTCCGCGGCGATGAGTGGCGGTGCGACATGCTCGCCGCGCTGCCTGACGCGATCCGCTCGCGCATGATCAAGATGCTCGCCGAGAACCGTGGCGCGGGGCCTCTGACCGCCGCCCATGTGACCGCCATCGACCAGCTCGTCACCGACTACCGCGGACAGGGCGGCGTCTCGCTGCCCGGGGGCTACGAGGCCCGGCGGGAGTATGGAAGGCTGGTCATCGTCGACCCCCACAAACCCCGGGCCTAGGAGACACGCGTGGATCAGCAGTTCGACATGGACGACTTCACCAAGGTGATCGTCAGCGAGAACGACATCTCCAAGAAGCTCGACGCTATCGCGCTGCAGATTCGCGAGGACTACGACGGCGAGGACCTGCTGCTGGTGGGCGTGCTCAAGGGCGCGGTCATGGTGATGGCGGACCTCGCTCGGCGCATGCCTCCCACGGTGCAGATGGACTGGATGGCGGTGTCCTCGTACGGCTCGGGGACCAAGTCCTCCGGCGTGGTGCGGATCCTCAAGGACCTCGACGCGGACCTGTCCGGGCGGCACGTGCTGATCGTCGAGGACATCATCGACACCGGCATCACGCTGCACTGGCTGCTGGGCAACCTGCGCTCGCGCGGTGCGGCCTCGGTGGAAGTTGCTTCGCTGCTGCGCAAGCCGGACGCCGTGCAGGTCGATGTGCCCGTGCGCTACCTGGGCTTCGACATCCCCAACGAGTTCGTGGTCGGGTATGGGCTGGACTACGCGGAGAACTACCGGACGCTGCCGTTCGTGGCGATCCTCAAGCCGGAGGTCTACGAGGACTAGCTCCGCCCGGCGGTCCCTCCTCCTCCGACAGTTTCGAACAATCTGAGCCGACGCGCCGGTGGTCCGGGACGGATCTGCTCGCGCGAGCGGCGTGTCGCCGCTGCTCTCCTCGCATCCGGACCGCTCAACACACATGTGTGACCGGAGAGACGCTTGGTGCTGGTGTGTCGCCACTTCAGCCACTCGAGTCCCATGGATCCCAGACGTGTGTTGACGGGATCGCCGGCTCCCGCTCACGAGTCGTCTCCTCCGTCCCGATGCCCCTCGCGCCGCGCGTCATCCACTGCTCGTCGTGGCACAGCGGGCGAGCCCGGGAACCGCGCGCAAGGGTGCGCACATGGAACCCGTCGCAGCTGTCCGCCTGCTTGGTGGCGCGGCGCGGCGCGCAGAGCTGCTGCGACAAGGTGCCTCGCGGCGCGCGATCGACGCGGCGGTGCGGTCGGGGAGGCTTGAGCGACCCTTCACGGGGGTGCTTGCCTTGCCGAGTGCTCGGGAGACCGGGGTCCGGGCCGCCTACTTCGACGCCCGGATCACATGCCAGAGCGCGGCGGAAGCGCACGGCCTCCGCATGCTCTCGACCCCGCGGCAGATCCACCTCGAGATTCCAGCCGAGCGCGGCGGGACCACTTCTCAAGTGCCTGCGCGCCGGGGAGTGTGCCTGCACAGGACCCGCACGTTCGAGGCCGGCGAGCGCCTGGTTCCGATACCCCGTGCTCTCGACGTCATGGGGAGGTGCGCGGACCCGCTGGCACAGCTCGTCACCCTGGATCACGCGCTCGCGCGACGGGAGATCCGGATCGAGGACATCTCGCGCTTCCAGGTCACGAGTCTGAGACGGCGCAGGTGGCTCGAGTATCACGCGGACCCCCAGGCGGGTTCCGTTCCCGAGACGTGCGCGCGCGTGGCGATGCGCCGGGCCGGCCTCAATGTTGTCTCCCAGGCGCCGATCGGCGACTGGCGCCATGCAGACTTCCTGGTCGACGGGTGCCTGTTCGTCGAGATCGATGGGATGGCGTATCACGGGGAACGACGGCAGTTCGACGAGGATCGGCACCGCGACCGAACCATCGTGGCGATGGGCAAGCATGTCATCCGCTTCACCTATGGCGACGCCGTGCATGCGCCGGATCGACTCGTCGACGACGTGAGGGCTGCGCTGCGAGCGATCAAGCGTCGGTAGCTCCGGGACCACGCCGGATCCGTCTCGTTGCCGTACCGCTCAACACACGGCTGAGGTGCGAGTAGCGGGTGGTGCTGGAGTGCACCCGATCATGCCCCAGTGGTCCCATGAGCCCCGGGTGTGTGTTGAGTGGTCCGGGGGTTCGCAGTTGCGGGGCGGGCGGGCGCGGGCGGGTGTGCACCAGGAGGCCCCACACGCCGTCAGCGAAACCTTCCGGAGCCCCCCGGGCACTCGCGTAGGCTTCTGACCACCATGAAGAAGCTCCTCAACATCCGCTTCATCCTCCTGTTGGTCCTGCTCGCGGTGATGATCGGCTGGCTGGTGCCCAGCCTGTTCTCGCCGCGCGTCGAGCACATCGACACCTCGACCGGCCTGGAGATCCTCGACACCGGCCTGGTCGATAGCGTGAAGATCATCGACGGCGACCAACGCGTCGAGCTGGGCCTGAGCGACGACTTCGCCGCGGACCTGCCCGAGGATGCACCGGAGGAGTGGGAGGAGTACCCGGGCCGCGTCGAGTTCTTCTACGTCGCGCCACAGGGCGAGCAGATCGTGGACGCGATCATCAGCGCGGACCCCGAGGAGGGCTACGACTCCGAGGTCCCGCAGGGCTCCATCTGGACGTCGATCCTCTTCACGTTCCTGCCCATCCTGCTGCTCGTGGGCCTGTTCTGGTTCCTCATGTCCAGCATGCAGGGCGGCGGCGGGCGCCTCATGAGCTTCGGCAAGTCCAAGGCCAGCATGGTCACGCCGGACACCCCGACGGTGAAGTTCGAGGACGTCGCCGGCGTCGAGGAGGCCGTCGAGGAGCTGCGCGAGATCGAGGAGTTCCTGGAGACCCCGGCCAAGTTCCAGGCCGTGGGCGCCAAGATCCCCAAGGGCGTGCTGCTCTACGGCCCGCCGGGAACCGGCAAGACCCTGCTCGCGCGCGCCGTCGCAGGCGAGGCCGGCGTGCCGTTCTTCCACATCTCCGGATCCGACTTCGTCGAGATGTTCGTCGGTGTGGGCGCAAGCCGCGTCCGCGATCTGTTCGAGCAGGCCAAGAAGAACGCCCCGGCGATCATCTTCGTGGACGAGATCGACGCCGTCGGTCGCCACCGCGGCGCCGGCATGGGCGGCGGCCACGATGAGCGCGAGCAGACCCTCAACCAGATGCTGGTCGAGATGGACGGCTTCGACATCAACACCAACGTCATCATGATCGCCGCGACCAACCGCCCCGACATCCTGGATCCGGCCCTCCTCAGGCCCGGCCGCTTCGACCGCCAGGTGGGCGTCGAGGCCCCGGACCTCAAGGGCCGCCGCAAGGTCCTCGAGGTGCACGCCAAGGGCAAGCCCATCGCCCCGGACGTGGACCTCGAGGCGATGGCCAGGCGCACCCCGGGCTTCACCGGCGCGGACCTCGCCAACGTGCTCAACGAGGCAGCGCTGCTTACCGCCCGCAAGGATCAGCAGCTCATTGGCCCCCGCGAGATCGACGAGGCCATCGACCGCGTCATCGCCGGTCCGCAGAAGCGCACGCGCGTCATGAACGACCACGACAAGGCGGTCACGGCGTACCACGAGGGCGGTCACGCGCTCGTGGCGGCGGCCATGAACCACACGGACCCGGTCACCAAGGTCACCATCCTCCCGCGAGGAAGGGCCCTGGGCTACACCATGGTCATGCCGCAGGAGGACCGCTACTCCAAGACTCGCAACCAGCTGCTCGACAACCTCGCGTACGCGATGGGCGGCCGCGTCGCGGAGGAGCTCGTGTTTGGCGACCCGAGCACGGGCGCGAGCAACGATATCCAGCAGGCCACCGAGATCGCCAAGCAGATGGTCACCGAGTACGGCATGTCCACGGACGTGGGCTCGGTGCGCCTGGCCGGCAGCTCCGGCGAGGTGTTCCTGGGCCGCGACATGGGCCACGGCCGCGACTATTCGGAGGACCTCGCCTCGCGCGTGGACCGCGAGGTGCGCGAGCTGATGGACGGCGCGATGGCCGAGGCCACCAAGGCCCTGCAGTCGAACCGCGCAGTCCTCGACGCGCTCGCGCAGGAGCTCCTCGAGAAGGAGACCCTGGGCGAGAAGGAGCTCGCGGAGATCTTCTCCAAGGTCAAGAAGGTCGCCAAGCGCAAGCACTGGGTGTCCGGCGACTGGGCCCCCAAGTCCGCACCGCGCAAGAAGCCCGCGACCGCGCCGGTGGCTCCCAAGGAGGAGCCGGACACGACGGCCGATGCTGTGGCAGGGGACGACGTCCCCGTCGCCGATGCGGTGGTCACCGATGCGCCCTCGCCGCCCGATTCGCCGGTCACCGAGGCGGACGTCGCGCCCGAGCCAGGCACCGAGCCGGGCACCGAGCCCGGCCCCGAGCCTGGCACCAAGCCCGGCGAGTAGCCTGGGCGGATGACCGACAACGCCGCCCGCCCGCCGGTGGACGAGGAGCCCGCCCGCGCATCGTCCCCCGTCGACGTGCCACGCGCGGAGGCGGCCGTGCGCGAGCTGCTGCTCGCGATCGGCGAGGACCCGGACCGCGACGGACTCCAGGACACCCCGGGTCGCGTGGCCCGGGCCTACGAGGAGTTCTTCGCGGGCCTGCGCCAGGACCCAGCGGACGTGCTCGGCACGGTCTTCGAACTGGGCCACGAGGAGATGATCCTGGTCAAGGACATCGAGCTGTACTCGACGTGCGAGCACCACTTGGTGCCGTTCCACGGCGCCGCCCACGTGGCGTACATCCCCGGTGAGGACGGCCGCATCACTGGACTCAGTAAGTTGGCTCGCTTGGTCGACGTGTACGCCAAGCGCCCGCAGGTGCAGGAGCGCCTCACCACCCAGGTGGCCGATGCCCTGGTCGAGCACCTGGGCGCGCGCGGCGTCCTCGTCGTGGTCGAGGCCGAGCACCTGTGCATGTCCATGCGCGGCGTCCGCAAGCCCGGCTCGCGCACCGTGACGAGCGCGGTTCGCGGCGTCATGCGCGACGGCGCCACGCGAGCGGAGGCCATGAGCCTCATCGTCGGGAAGTAGCCATGACGCTCGTCATGGGCATCCTCAACGTCACGCCCGACAGCTTCAGCGACGGCGGACGCTGGGCGACGCCCGATGCGGCGATCGCCCGCGGTCTCGAGCTCGCCCGGGAGGGTGCGGACATCATCGACGTCGGCGGGGAGTCGACCCGCCCGGGCGCGGCACGCGTCGAGCCGGGCGAGGAGGTCGAGCGGGTGCTGCCCGTCATCGAGGCGCTCGCCGGCGAGGGCCTCACGCTCAGCATCGACACGATGCGCGCCCGGACCGCGCGGGCGGCCGTGGACGCTGGCGCGCGGCTGGTCAATGACGTCTCGGGCGGGCTCGCGGACCCGGACATGCCCCGCATCGTCGCGGAGCTCGAGTGCGAGTTCATCGCGATGCACTGGCGCGCGCACTCGACGGAGATGGACGCCACCGATCAGTACCGCGACGTGGTCGCGGAGGTGCGCGACGAGCTCGCGGCGCGCGTGGATGCGCTCACGGCCGCGGGAGTGAAGCACGACCGCATCGTCCTCGATCCGGGCCTCGGCTTCGCCAAGGTGACGGACTCGAACTGGCCGCTGCTCGCACGCATGGACGACTGGTCGGGCGGCCACCGCGTCCTCATCGGCGCGAGCCGCAAGCGCTTCCTGGGCGCCGCGATCGCGAGGGAGGCCGTGGACCCAGCCGACGCATCGGCCCGTGAGCATGCCACGACGGCGATCACGACACTGTGCGCGGAGCGCGGCGTGTGGGGCGTCCGCGTGCACGATGCCAGGGCGGCAAGTGATGCACTGCGCATCGTGTCGGCTTGGCAGAACGCCGCCGACAGGCAACGATGACCCTATGACTGTCACCGCACGTCCTTACGTCAAAGATGGCATCGAGCTCGACCAGATCGCGGTCGAGGGGATCCGCGTCTCCGGAACCCACGGCGTCAACGCGAACGAACGCGAGACCGGCCAACTGTTCTTCGCGGATGTGGTGGTGCACGTGAACACGCGCACCGCCGGCGCGGGCGATGACCTCACCAAGACGGTCAACTACTCGGACCTCGCCGACAAGGCCGCCGAGGTGCTCGCCGGCTCGCCGTTCCAGCTCATCGAGGCGGTCGCGGACCACATCGCGCGCGAGGTGCTCGAGTTCGACGGCGTCGAATGCGTGGACGTCACCGTGCACA
>Ga0207735_100241_pt1 | contig 12762 bp, 16 predicted proteins | sample TtaePargueraPR_9_FD_187280 | JGI IMG/M metagenome (GOLD analysis project Ga0207735, IMG submission 187280) | Aerobic enrichment media microbial communities from Bioluminiscent Bay, La Parguera, Puerto Rico - Tt and E2 (1) (SPAdes) | ecosystem: Environmental > Aquatic > Marine > Unclassified ... | reverse complement strand
CTCGGTCGGCTCGGCGTCGGTCGAGCAGGCGGCGATGGCGGGCGTCAGGGCGAGGAGGGCGCCGGCGAGGGCGCCGCGGAGGAAGCGTCGGTTCATGGCGAACACTATACCCCAGGGGGTATCCGGGTCCTCACGGCCCGGCCTACATCACGTTGATGCCGCGCGCGGCGAACTGGCCCTTCACGCGGTCGATGAGCTCCTTGTCCGGCGGCTGGGTGCCCTCGAGCAGGTACGGCTCCCCCGTGGCGGCCCACTTCTCGCGGCCCAGCTGGTGGAACGGCAGCACCTCGAGGCGCTCGACGCCGTCCAGCGTGGCGACGAAGTCCGCGATCGCGTCGACGTTCTCCGGCGCATCGGTCAGTCCGGGGACCAGCACGAAACGGATCCACATGGTCTTGCCCAGGTCGGACAGCCGACGCGCGAAGTCGAGCGTGGGCTGCAGCGGCCGGCCCGTGACGCGCTTGTAGGTCTCGGGGATGCCGGACTTGATGTCGAGGAGCACCAGGTCGACGTAGTTGAGGTCGTCGTCGCTCAGGCGCGCGCCCAGCAGGCCCGCGGTGTCGAGCGCGGTATCGATGTCGAGGTCGTGGCAGCGGCGGAAGATGCTCATCACGAACTTCGACTGCAGCAGCGGCTCGCCGCCGGAGATGGTGAGCCCTCCCCCGGTGACCTTCATGATCCGGGCGTACCGGGTGACGCGCTCCATCACCTCGTCGACGGTGTGGCGCTTGCCGTCGCGCATCCGCCACGTGTCGGGGTTCTGGCAGTACTGGCAGCGCATGCCGCAGCCGGCCAGGAACAGGGTCATGCGGGTGCCGGGGCCGTCGGCGCCGGTGACGAGGTCCCAGGAGTGCACGGACCCGGTCTGGAAGTCGTGGATCTCGTCGGCGGCGGCCAGCTCCTGGTCCGCGATCTCCATCGGGGGTGCCGAGAGCTCGACGGGGACTGGCTGATCAGGCATGAGGGACCTCCTGACTTCGAGTGTAGAGAGAGCGGCGCCCCGCCCCGACATCGGGGCGGGGCGCCGGGGAGACGTCCGGAAGGACCCGGGCCTAGAGGCCTGCGTGGAACGTGCGGGAGAGCACGTCGAGCTGCTGCTCGCGGGTCAGTCGGACGAAGTTGACGGCGTAGCCGGAGACGCGGATGGTGAGCTGCGGGTACTTCTCCGGGTTCTCCATCGCGTCCTCGAGCACGTCACGGTTGAGGACGTTGATGTTGACGTGGAAGCCCTGCGACACGTTGTACGCGTCGAGGATGCCCACCAGGTTCTTGACCTGCTCGTCGCGGTTGCGGCCCAGGCCCGACGGCACGATCGACGTGGTCAGCGAGATGCCGTCCTGCGCCTCGTCGTACGGGAGCTTGGCGACCGACAGCGCCGAGGCCATCACGCCGTGCACGTCGCGCGCGTTCATCGGGTTCGCGCCCGGCGCGAACGGCTCGCCCTTGCGGCGGCCGTCCGGGGTGTTGCCGGTGTGCTTGCCGTAGACCACGTTCGAGGTGATCGTCAGCACCGACTGCGTGTGCACCGCGTTGCGGTAGGTCGGCTGCTGGCGGATCTTCGCCATGAAGCGCGTCACCAGGTCCACGGCGATCTCGTCGACGCGGTCGTCGTCGTTGCCGTAGCAGGGGAAGTCGCCCTCGACGGTGTAGTCCACGACCAGGCCCGAGTCGTCACGGACGGGGCGCACCTTGGCGTGCTTGATGGCCGACAGCGAGTCCGCCGCGACCGACAGGCCGGCGATTCCGCAGGCCATGGTGCGGAGGATGGTGCGGTCGTGCAGCGCCATCTCGATGCGCTCGTACGCGTACTTGTCGTGCATGAAGTGGATGACGTTGAGCGCGTCGACGTAGGTCTCGGCCAGCCAGTCCAGCAGCTTGTCGTAGGCCTCCATGACCTCGTCGAACTCGAGCACGTCGCCGGTGATCGGCGCGGACACCGGGGCCACCTGCTTGCCCGACAGCTCGTCGCGGCCGCCGTTGATCGCGTACAGCAGCGACTTGGCGAGGTTCACGCGGGCGCCGAAGAACTGCATCTGCTTGCCGACCTCCATCGCGGAGACGCAGCACGCGATCGCCGAGTCGTCGCCGCACTGGGGGCGGATCAGCTCGTCGGACTCGTACTGGATCGCCGAGGTGTCGATCGACACCTTCGCGCAGAAGTCCTTGAAGCCCTGCGGGAGGCGGTCCGACCAGAACACGGTCAGGTTCGGCTCCGGGGCGGGGCCCAGGTTGTACAGGGTCTGCAGGTAGCGGAACGAGGTGCGGGTCACCAGCGGGCGGCCGTCGTCGCCCATGCCGCCGATGGTCTCGGTGACCCAGGTCGGGTCGCCGGAGAACAGGGCGTCGTACTCCGGGGTGCGGAGGAAGCGGACGATGCGCAGCTTGATGACGAAGTCGTCGATGATCTCCTGCGCCTCGGACTCGGTCAGCACGCCGGCTGCGATGTCGCGCTCGATGAAGACGTCGACGAAGGTCGAGGTGCGGCCCAGCGACATGGCGGCGCCGTTCTGCTCCTTCACCGCGGCGAGGTACGCGAAGTACAGCCACTGCACGGCCTCGCGGGCGTTCTGCGCGGGCTGCGAGATGTCGTAGCCGTAGGAGGCCGCCATCTGCTTGAGCTCCTTGAGCGCCTTGATCTGCTCGGAGTTCTCCTCGCGGTCGCGGATGATGTCCTCGGTCGAGCGCTCCATGTCGAGCTCCATGCGCTCGAGCTTCTTGCCCTCGATCAGGGCGTCGACGCCGTACAGCGCGACGCGGCGGTAGTCGCCGATGATGCGGCCGCGGCCGTACGCGTCGGGCAGGCCGGTGACGATGTGCGAGCTGCGGGCCGCGCGGACGTTCGGCGGGTACGCGTCGAAGACGCCGTCGTTGTGGGTCTTGCGGTACTTGGAGAAGATCTCCTCGAGCTCGGGCTTGACCGGGTAGCCGTAGGTCTCGAGCTCCTTGACCACCATGCGCCAGCCGCCGAACGGCATGATCGCGCGCTTGAGGGGGGCGTCGGTCTGGAGTCCGACGATGAGCTCGTTGTCCTGGTCGATGTAGCCGGGGCCGTGCGAGGTGATCAGCGCGGGGGTCTCGAAGTCGACGTCGTAGACGCCCTTCTCGCGCTCCTCGGGGAACATCGCGGACAGCTTGTCCCAGATGCCGGTGGTGCGCTCAGTGGCGCCCTCGAGGAACGAGTCGTCGCCCTCGTACGGGGTGTAGTTGGCCTGGATGAAGCCGCGGACGTCGATGGCGTCGCACCAGGCGCCCGGGGTGAAGCCTCGCCAGGCGTGCGCGCGGGGGTCGCCCGCGTCGTCCTGGATGGTGTCGTTGACGGCTTCTGTGGTCATGGCGTGTTCTCCCTCTCCCGTGGTGAACGCCCTTGTGGGGCCTGCGGCCGCCCGGTTGGCGGTGTCGCCGATGAATGTCACGTTACGACCGGGGGCATTGCTTCGCGTGGGACCAAGTGCCTGAGATTCAGGGCCGTCCTGTCACGGTACGTCCGCCCGGGCGGAGGCGCGCGCGGAGAGGTCGACGCGGCCGGGCAGCCACGGCGCGCCCAGCACGAGCGGGCTGCGCAGCGCGAGGGTCACCTCCGCGGTCGCGCCGTCGGGGGACGATGCGGAGGTCAGGACCGCGCCCTCCAGGCCCTGGCGCGCGCTCGCCAGGGCGAGGTGTCGCTCCGCCTCCGACCGCACGCGGGCGGGGTCGAGCAGGGGCGCGCCGGCGGGCGCCCCGTCCGCGTAGTAGGCGTCGAGGTCGATCGCGTCGGCGGCCGCGAGCGCCACCTCGTCGGCGGCGTGCGCGAGCCGGGCGCGCTGCAGCTGAAGGTGGGTCACCGAGGCGACGGTCACGACCACGGCCAGCAGTACCGCGAGCAGGCCCACCGTGAGCACCGTCGCCGAGCCCTCGTCGCGCCTCACGGCGCGTACCCGTCGACGGGGCTCGCCGCCGTGGACTCGAGGGTCACCTCGGCCGGGATCATGGCGCGCACCGCGCTCGGCAGCCCCGGCAGGGCGACGGCGACCGCGACGGTCGCGCGGACCGTGGAGCCAGGGGCGAGGCACTCCCCCTCGCACGCGAGCTCGACCGTGGCGTCGGCCGCCGCGAAGGCGAAGTCCTCGGCGACCGCGGCCGCCGCGGCCGCCGCTGCTTCCCGCGCGGCGTCCCGGGCCTCGGAGTCCGCACTCCCGGCGTCGAGCGCGTCGAGGCCGGCGACGACGGCGGCGCGCGCCGCAGCGGACGACGCCGACTCCGCCGCGTACGCGCCCGCCTGCACCCGCGTCACGGCCACCACCAGGTAGATCAGGGGCACCAGGAGCACGATCGTGAGGGCCACGAACTCGACCGCGGCCGCCCCCTCGTCCGTTCTACGGAGCATCGTCGCCCTCCCGCAGGGCCCGCGCGTCGGCCTCGACCACGCCCGCGTGCCAGCGGATCAGCGCGGGCGCCGGGGCGCTCACGGTGAGCGCGACCCCGGCCCGGCCCGCGATGTCGACGGGCGCGACGGCGACGTCGGCCTCGACGCCGAGCGCGTCGGCGGCGCACGTCGCCGCCCGGGCGACCCCCGCATCGTCCCCCTGCCGCGCGACAGCGGCCACGCGGGCGCCCTCGGACGCGCACGCGGTGAGCGTGCTGCGCACGTGCGCGGTGAGCGCCAGCTGCACGACGCCGAGCCCGACGGCCGCGATCAGGGTCGCGACCAGCACGAGCTCGACGAGCGCGCTGCCGCCGTCACCCGCCCGTGACGGACTCAAGGGCCGTGGTGAACAGGTCGCCGAGCGCCGGGCCGGCGAGCGCCCAGATCCCGGCGACCAGGCCGGCCGTCATCAAGGTGATGAGCACCCAGCCCGGCACGTCTCCGCGGTCGTCGAGCCGCCTCTCGTCATGGTCCTCCATGCCTTCCCCCCTTCGTGTGGCTATCCGCCCAGCCGCAGCGCGACCAGGCCCGGGAACAGCGCGAACAGCACCGTCACCGGCAGGATCAGAAGCACGACCGGCGTCAACCTCTGATTTAGATATCAATACCCCCCACGTACGGACGGACGTACGGGGTCCTTGACCACATACGGAGCGGGGTCCCGTACGGTGTCTCACCATGCCGTCATACTTGCGGCATGCAGTTGGTCCCACAGGTCCCCGACACCGCCGCGCTCCGGAAAGCCCGGGGCGCTTTCTTCACCCCCGAGCCCATCGCTCAGTACATCGCCGACTGGGCGGTACGGGACGGGGAAGATCGGGTCCTGGAGCCCTCGTGCGGCGAGGCCGCATTCTTGCTCCCGGCAGCCGCGCGCTTGCGCGCACTCAGCACCAGCCCCGACGTCGTGCCCCGCGTGGACGGTGCCGAGCTGCACGACGCTTCTGCGGCCTCGGCGCGGGCGTCGCTGATTCAGGCAGGCGCGGACCCGTCGATCAAGGTTGGTGACTTCTTCCAAGTCGAGCCGACGCCCAACTACGACGCCGTCATCGGAAACCCCCCTTACGTCCGCTACCAGGACTTCGCGGGCGAGTCCCGTACGCGAGCCCGCGCCGCCGCGCTGGCCGCTGGCGTACCCATCTCCAACCTCGCGTCATCATGGGCGGCGTTCACCGTCCACGCCGCACTGTTCCTGCGCCAAGGTGGACGCCTGGGCCTGGTCCTGCCCGCTGAACTCCTGACGGTCAACTACGCCGCGCCCGTACGCCGCTTCCTCATGGAGCGCTTCGCCAGCGTCGAGCTCGTGCTGTTCGAGGAGCGCGTGTTCCCCGGGGTGCTGGAGGAAGTCGTGCTCCTCATGGCCGAGGGGTACGGCGAGGGTCCTAGCGACCACTTCACCGTCGCTCAGGCACGCAACGCCACCACGCTGGCCGAGATGCCCATCGCTCGGAAGTGGACCCCCGCCGACGTCGAAGCCAAGTGGACGCCATCGCTCCTGTCGTCGGACGCCCTGGACGCGTTCACCACGCTCACCCGCGATAGCCGGTTCGGCACTCTCCACGCGTGGGGCGAGACGACGCTTGGCATGGTCACAGGCGCCAACAGGTACTTCGCCCTGTCGCCTCAGCGCGTGGCTGAGCTGGGCCTGGCCAAGTCGGACCTCATTCGCCTGTCACCCCCGGGCTCGCGCCACCTCAGGGGCCTGACACTCACCGCGTCCGCGCTCACGGAGCTCGGCAAGGCAGGTGCGGCCACGTACCTGTTCCGCCCCAAGGGCGAGCCGTCTGAGGCCGCGCGCCGCTACATCGCCAGCGGCGAGGCGACCGGGGTGAATGAGGCGTACAAGTGCCGCATCCGGCCCGATTGGTGGCGCGTGCCGCTGGTCGCCAGGGCTGACTTGTTCCTGACGTACATGAACGCGGACACGCCGCGTCTGTGCGCCAACGCCGCGAACGCGCATCACCTGAACTCGGTCCATGGCGTGTACGCCCATACGGGGCTGAAGGAGCTGGCCAAGTCGATGCTGCCCTTGGCATCGATCAACTCCATGACGCTCGTGGGCGCGGAGACCGTCGGGCGCGCCTATGGCGGAGGGATGCTCAAGATCGAACCGCGCGAGGCTGATCGCCTGCCGATGCCGGGCCCCGAGCTCGTAGCGTCCGTCGCGGATGAGCTCGACGCTATCCGGCCCCAGGTCGGCGGCAAGCTTCGCTCTGGCAAGCTGACGGACGCCGCCAAGCTCGTTGATGACGTCCTATTGGTCGGGGCTCTGGGACTTGCCCGCTCTGAGGTGCGGGCGCTGAGGACGGCGCACGCCGAGCTGACGGCACGCCGAGTAGCCCGAGGGGGAAAGTAGCCAATGCCCACCGCAGACCAGCACGTCATCGCCGGACTCAACTCGCTCAGGGCCAAACCGGCTCCCACCGCGCCTCAGGCTACGAAGCGGATGTACTCGCAGGAGATGTCCACGGTTCTCGCTGAGGCGCTGGGCCAGGCGTGCCGGGATCGCGGGATGGACGAGGCGCGGCCCGCCGGTCCGGGCGCCGTCGGCCTCTCGGGAGCTGAGCGCCGCCTGGCCGGTGGCATCGGCGCCAAGAAGGTCGACGTTTCGTGGGCGACCGAGGAGAGCGGGCTGATCTTCGGCGGGTCCGTCAAGACGATCAACTGGATCGACGGCAAGACGGGGAACTACCAGAAGAACCTGACCAACCGCCGTGGGGACATGCTGTTCGAGGCGGTGACCCTGCACCGCCGGTTCCCGTTCGCCGTGCTCGCGGGATTCTTCTTCCTGGACGTTGGAGCCAAGAGCGACGGCGGCACCAAGACGCGTCCCAAGTCCACGTTCGAAAACGCGTTCGCGCGCCTGCGGCTCTTCACGGGCCGCGAGGACCCTGCGGCCCGTGAAGAGCAGTTCGAGCGGCTGTACATCGGCCTGGTGGACGCCAACCCGTTCAACTCGACGATCGAGGTCTACCACGCCGCAGACCCGACCACGCAGGTAACACTGGAGGACGGCCTCGATGACGTCGTGGGCATGATCGCGGAGCGCAACTTCGACTCGTACGAAGAGATCCCCTCCGGCCACCTGAAGAAGCTGTAGAGCTACCGCTCGTCCACGTCGCACACCAGTCCGGGCGGAAACCGGTGGGGCTCGTCGGCCCGTGCCAGCGGCTCGTACCTCAGGAACGCGTGGCGCTCTCCGGCCGCTGTCTCTCCGCATCCAAAGCACGGGACGGTGCTTCCGTGCAGCGCCCCGAAGCCCGCGTGGCGACAGGCGAGCGTGCCCGAGTCCACGCATGTCCGGCAAGCGATGTTCTGGATCAGCAAAGGACTCGGATCCTCGTACACCGCATCCCAGTTGCACTCGACGCAGAGCCAGACCACTCGGGCGGGCCCCTCGGCGAGCATCTCGGACGCGAGCGCGCGCGCGTCCCGCGCATCGGTGAGCAACTCCCAGGCGAGCGGCACACGGTGGGGCCGGAGCGCGATCGAGCCTGCCGCGATGGCGCGCCCAAGCGCGTACTCGGCGACGCGAGCAGCGCCGGGCGCATCCCGCGCCTCGCTTCGCACCAGCTCGCGCCCAGCCGCCCGGATCTCGTCCCGCATGAGGCGACCGTACGCGCGGCCCCCGACGCTCACGCGGCCACCGCCGTGCGCTTGGCGCCCTTGCCCCAGCCCGGGCGGCTGGCGACGCCGTGGCGGCGAAGGATCCGGCCGACGGTACCGACGCCCCACGCGCCACGACCGGTGACGGTAGGGACGCCCTCAGCGTTGAGCCGGTCGGCAATCTGGCCGTGGGACAGCATCTCGGACCAGTACAGGCCCTCCATGTACTTCACCAGCTCGGGCGCGACGGCCAGGCGGCCGGTCGCCTGAGCGCTGAGAGTGCGGGGCGCCTTGGCCTGGGTGGCCTCGTTCTGGGCGATCGCTTCGGCGCTGATCCGGCGGACGTTGGCGCCGCGCCAGCTGCGGCCGGTGGGGGTGCGCTCGCCCTTGTCGTTGAGCTCCTGGGCGATCGCGTCCCAGCCGGTTCCCGTGGCCGCGAGGGTGGCGATGATCAGGGCGGTGGTGGCGGTGTACTTGGCGGTCATAGCGTGCTCCTCAGTCGGCGGTTCGCTCACCCGTGATGGGCGAGTGAAGAAACCTTGATAAGCAAGCTGGCGAATCTCAAACGACAGTTCTGGCTGCGTCACGAGCGACTGCGGCCACGCGGCCCAGTTGCCGGCGCACGCCGCCCGGTGCTAGCTCTAGAGGCTTGAGCACTGGCCAGCGCCAGAGCAGTCACCAGGGGTATTTGGCCTGGGCGTCTGCTAGAACTACGTCGTGACTTCACCAACCGACCGGGGGGCCGACAGTGCTTGAGAAGAAGGTGGGGTCAGCGGTCATCGACAACGGCTGGACCCTCGATGTCAGCGCGAACGCGTATCAGGTAGTCCTCCAATATTCAGAACACGCGGACGATTACGGGTTCACCTATGACCTGGGCGTTGAGCAAGCCCGCGATCTAGCGTGGAACTTGCGAAGAGCCGCGGCCAACGCCCGCGACGGCTTGTACGTGGATCGAAGAGTTGACCGGCGGCAACCGGCGCCATTCGCCGAGTTTGGTTCTACGCCGCTGCCTAACGGCTGGAGTCTCGACGTCTTCGCCACTACCGAGCGGGAGGTCGTCCTCCGCTGCGACTGGCACCACAACGGCTACCGGTACTCGTACCACATGAACGGCGTGCAAGGGCACAACTTGGGGTGGTTCCTAGGAGAGGCCGCGGATGCCGTCAGTAGCCTTCGTCAGAGCTGACATCGTCGGACCCTCGGCAACGCGCGGCTGCCAAACGTGCGCGTGCTAGGCCGGCGCCGGAGCCAATCAGTGTTGCCACTGACCTGACCAATCTCAAAGCCGACACAGCCGCGACGCCGCTCGCCTAAGGGCGAAGGCGAGTCGGCAGCTTCGGCGCCCGCGGTGGTCGGTGTGGGCGTCCCTCACCGTAGTCGTTCAAGCCGATATGGTGCGAGCCATGGCAGCCAACCAGCAGATCGAAGAAACCGGATCGAAGTTCTCGCAAGTGCTGGACGCGGCGGCGAAGCTGCCGGGCGTGCGGATCAACCGCGCGGCGTATCTGCGGAAGGCGCTTCAGCGCCACTGCACCGAAGATCAGATCAAGCGCGCGATCGCGGAGAGCCCTGCCGCTGCCGGAGTTCCCAAGAAGGTCATCCGCGAGGTCGCGGACACGTCCATCAAGTTCGAGACGAGCAAGGTGACCACGGTCTCGGCCGCCGCCGGCATTCCGGGAGGCTGGGCACTGCTGGGCACCGTGCCGGCAGACATGGTGCAATACACGGGCCACATGCTGCGCATCGCGCAGAAGCTCGCGTACATCTACAGCTGGCCCGATCTGTTTGAGAGCGACGGCGAGGAGCTCGACGAGGCGACGGAGAGCATGCTGACGCTGTTCGTCGGCGTGATGTTCGGCGTCACCGTCGCTCAGGGCGGCGTCGCGAAGGTCGCCGAACTCATGGCCGCGCAGGCCGTGAAGAAGCTCCCGCAGAAGGCGCTCACCAAGGGCATCATCTACCCGGTGGTCAAGAAGGTCGCGGGCATGCTCGGCGTGGCGATGACCAAGAAGACGTTCGCGAGCGGCGTCGCCAAGGCGATCCCCGTCGCGGGCGCGGTGTTCTCGGGGGGCCTGACCCTCGCAACGTTCCTGCCCATGTCCAAGCGCCTCCAGAAGCACCTCGCGAGCCTGGAGCTCACCAAGCCTGGCCTGCGTGCGGCCGACGCTGAACCCGCTGAGGACGAGGAGCTCGACGCGGAGGAGCCCGAGGCTGGTGCCGGAGAAGACGGCGACGGACAGGAGCCGACGGAGCCCGACGCGGCATAGAGCCGGAGGACAGCAGGTCCCGGGAGCCGGAGCCCCCGGGACCTGGAACCGGCACACGCACCCCAAGAGCGCGCGCGGTTCACGTGCCGCCCGAGACCGCCAGGCACGGGCGGAACAGTTACTCGGTGACAGCGGCCGTGGCCTCGCCACGCTCCATGGCCACGGCCAGGGACACACCCAGCGGGTCGCTCGGTCGGCCCTCAGCGGTGGCCTGGAGCGCGTCCAGGAGCGTGCCAGCGCCCGCGAGCGCAGCGGACGCGTCCAGGCGTGAGCGGGCGGCCTGGTCCCCGAGTTCGGCGCGGCGCCCGTCGATCTGGCGCGCCAGGGTCGCGGCCGCTCCCCCGCTGCCGTTGAGCGCGCGGTCCATGGTGCCGACGTTCACGCCCTGGCCGTGGGTCCTCGCGGCGGCGGCATTGAGGTGCGAGGGCCCGAGTGCCTGGATCGCGTCGAGGATCGCGGGGTCGTCGGTGGCGCGGATGATGCTGGCCAGGTCGGTGCCCGCCTGGAGCTGAGGCAGGACCGCCGCCTGCCACACCGGCGCCGCCTGGGCAGCGGAGACCTTCGTGGCAGAGGTGGCGGATGCCTTGGCGGCCTCAGCGGCCAGGGTCTTGTGCTGGTCGGCGGCCCAGGCACGGGCGGCCGTGAGCTCGCGCTCGCGCAGGGCGCTCAGGCCGTCGCGGCTGAGTCCGTCAGCGGTCGCGGTCTGTGCTCGGGCAATGCGGTCGCGCGCCTCGCGGTTGACGGCGGCCAGCCTGTCGGCCAGGGAGCTGCGCGCCGTGCCTGCGGCGGCCTGTCGTGCCTTCGCGTCGCGTGTGTTGAGCATGTCGGTGAGCCAGTCACTCATCGCGCACCCCCAATCGCGCGAGCGGCCTCGGCGCGGTCGTCCTCGGCCAGCTGGATTCCGGCGATGCTGGCCGGGTGGGGCTCGTGGTGCTCGCACATCTCGGGCAGGTGGTTCCAGGGATCGCGCACGACGCGCTTGCAAGTGGGGCACGGTGGCGTGGGGTCGGCGGCGTCCTGGGTCTCGCCCATCGGGATCGCGTGGCCGTCCGGCGTGTGGGTGAGGACGTAGTCCTGGCGCCAGATGCGGCGCCTGGTGTCGAGGTCGGTGGTCCCGTAGGGGTCGAACGTAGTCATGCTGTGCCTCTCATCTTCGACCTCAGCCACCGGCGACGGCGGCTGAGGGGATCGGTTGTCTCGGACCCGTACCAGCCGAGCAGGCCGGGCGTGCGCACCAGGCGTCCGCCGCACACTGTCGCCAGGGCCGGGCATCCGTCACACGCCTGCGGACCGAGCTCGGCGGCGTCGCCTGGACGCACACGGCACGGGAGCGGGCCACCGCGAGCCACTTCCAGGGCAACAACGACCCTGGTGAGGTTGGCGTTCTGAGCACCCATCGCGGGCCTCCTGAGATCACGTTGGCGGTCGTGGCGGTTCGACCGCTTGCGCGGTCACGTTCGATTTTGAGAAGGCGTGATCGATGACCTCAATCGAGGCGTGGGAATGGGCTCGGGTGACACTGATTTGGTCGATTGTCTGGATTAATGCAGCAATATCTCGGTGCCGGCATGACGCGGGTGGATAGCCTCTCGACGCGCGCGGGAAGGTGCAGCGGTCAGAGCGCCGGGCGTCTGAGGATGCGGCCCACGGTGCCGGGGTTCCACCGGCCCAAGCCGGTGGCCGTGGGCACTCGCTCGGCGACAAGGCGGTCAGCGATGCCGTGATGTGTCATGCCGTCCGCGCGCCATGCGCGGATCAGCTCATCCGTGGCCGGGTCGAGCTGACGCGGCCGCCCGAGCCTGACCCCCTCAGCGCGACGGCGGGCCAGCGCGTCGCGCGTGCGCTCGGAGATTCGTCGGCGCTCCATCTCGGCGAATGCCGCTGTCACGTGAGCCATGGCCCGGCCGGTGATCGAGCTCGTGTCCACGCCGAGGTCGAGGCACGCCAGGTCCCACCCCTCGCGCTCGGCGCGCTCCAGCAGACCGGCGAAGTCGGCCACCGAGCGACTGAGGCGGTCGAGCTTGGACACCGCGAGCATGTCCGCCCGCCCGGCCGCGAGGTCCGCGAGCGCCCCGGCCAGGGCGGGCCTGCCCGCCAGGGAACGCGCGCTGGCGGCGTCCTCGCGGCGGAGCTCCAGCTCCCACCCTCCTGCGGCTGCCGCGCGCCTGAGCGCGTCGATCTGCACTTCAGGGCCGACGTCCTGGCGGTCGGTGGACACTCGGACGTATCCGAGCACTCGGCGGGTGGCGGCGGCGTTCATGAGCTTGATCCTTTTGCCCAAACCGACGATTCGGCAAGACGGGCAGGCCCCCGGCCAGCCCCGGGCCTGATCTGAGTACAAGGGTTGTCGTGGGTGGTCCTGGTGGTCGCGTTTTCGACAAAGTTGAAAGCTGATCCCCTAAAGGGTTTTCGGGAAACTGGACCACCAGCACCACCCAGGACAACCCCTGAGCGAGCAGCTCGAATATCTCTCCCCCCCCCCCCCCC
>Ga0207735_100239_pt1 | contig 12817 bp, 10 predicted proteins | sample TtaePargueraPR_9_FD_187280 | JGI IMG/M metagenome (GOLD analysis project Ga0207735, IMG submission 187280) | Aerobic enrichment media microbial communities from Bioluminiscent Bay, La Parguera, Puerto Rico - Tt and E2 (1) (SPAdes) | ecosystem: Environmental > Aquatic > Marine > Unclassified ... | reverse complement strand
CAGGCGCGATGATGGCCCCAGCTCGCCGCGCTCGATGAGCGCCGCGCAGACCGCGCGGCCGACGTCGCCCGTGGCACCGATGATCGCGACGTCCATGGTTCGAGCGTACGTGGGGCGTGTTTCCGGCAGGCGTCACGGATCGGCACCACAAGGCACGGACGCCGGCCCGCGGCGACACGGTCCCCGGCCCTAGGGGAGCGGGCGCACCCGCTGCACCGCGGTCAGCCGAGCTGCTCGCTCAGCTCCAGCCACCGCTCCTCGAGCTCCGCGGTCTCGTCGTCCAGCTCGCTCAGCGCCTTGGTCAGCCGTGCGAGGCCCGCGAAGTCGGTCTGGTCGTGCATGACCATCTCGTGCTGGGTGCCCTCGTGGAGCTCCTGGACCTTCGCCATGCGGCGCTCGACGGCCTTGAGCTCCTTCTCGACCTCGCGGCGCTCGGCGCCGCTCAGCTCGGGGGTCGGCGCGGCCGCGACCGCCGCATCGTCCCTGCCGAAGGTGCCGATGCCCGCCCGCGCGGCGCGGCGCTCGCGGGACATGGAGACGTACTCGTCGACGCCGCCGGGCAGGTGCCGCAGGCCGCCGTCGACCACCGCGTACTGGGTGTCGGTGATGCGCTCCATGAGGTAGCGGTCGTGGCTGACCACGATCAGCGTGCCGGGCCACGCGTCGAGCAGGTCCTCGAGGGCCGCGAGCATGTCGGTGTCGAGGTCGTTGGTGGGCTCGTCGAGGACCAGCACGTTCGGCTCGCTCAGCAGCACGACGAGCAGTTGGAGACGCCGGCGCTGGCCGCCGGACAGCCGCCCGACCGGGGTCTTGAGCTGCGCCGACGTGAAGCCCATGCGCTCGAGCAGCTGGCCCGGCGTCATCTCCTGGCCGTCGGACAGCGTGATCGAGGAGAACTGCTTGACCACCGCCGAGACGCGCTCGTCCGCATGCTCGTCGAGCTCCGCGAGCTGCTGGCTGAGCTGCGCGACGCGCACCGTGATGCCGGTCTTCACGCGCCCGCTGGTGGGCTCCTGCTCGCCCGTGACGAGCCTCAGCAGGGTGGACTTGCCGGCGCCGTTCTCGCCCAGCAGGCCGATGCGGTCGCCGGGACCGATGTTCCAGTCGAGGTCGTGCAGCACCTCGTGGTCGCCGTAGCGGACGCCGACGCGGATCAGCTCGACCACGTCCTTGCCCAGGCGCGCGGCGGCCATGCGGTGCAGTTTGACGCTGTCGCGGATCGGCGGCACGTCGGCGATGAGCGCGTTGGCCGCGTCGATGCGGAACTTGGGCTTCGAGGTGCGGGCCGGGGCGCCGCGGCGCAGCCACGCGAGCTCCTTGCGCATGAGGTTCTGGCGGCGCTGCTCGGTGACGGCGGCGATGCGGTCGCGCTCGACCCGCTGCAGCACGTACGCCGCGTAGCCGCCCTCGTACATGTCGACCTCGCCGTCGTGGACCTCCCAGGTGCGGGTGGTGACCTCGTCGAGGAACCAGCGGTCGTGGGTGACCACGAGCAGCGCGCCGCGGCCGCCCGGCCAGCGGCGCTTGAGGTGGTCGGCGAGCCAGGTCACGCCCTCGACGTCGAGGTGGTTCGTGGGCTCGTCGAGGAAGACCGCGTCGTGGTCGCCGACCAGCACGTGCGCGAGCGCGACGCGGCGCTGCTGGCCGCCGGAGAGGTCCCCGACCACCGCGTCGGCGGGCAGGTCGGGCACCAGGCCGGACATGATGTCGCGGACGCGGGGGTCGGCGGCCCACTCGTGCTCGTCGCGGTCGCCGACGATCGCCTGCGCGACCGTGAGCGACGTGTCGACATGGTCGGACTGGTCGAGCACGCCGATGCGCGTGCCGCGGGCGACGGTGACGCGGCCGTCGTGCGCCTCGAGCCTGCCGGCGAGGACCTTGAGCAGGCTCGACTTGCCGGCGCCGTTGGCGCCGACCACGCCGATGCGGTCGCCGTCGTCGAGGCCGATCGAGACCGAGCCGAGCACGGGTCCGGTGCCGAAGTCCAGGTGAAGCGCCTCGGCGCCAAGCAGGTGAGCCACCCGACAAGGGTAGTCGCGGCGGTGCGGAGCCTAGACTCGCGCGCATGCGATGCGACGTGATCCGGTTCGTGGCCTTCGAGGACCTCGGCACCTGGGAGGCCGAGCTGCGCGCCCACGGCTACGCGGTCCGCTACCTCGACGCGGGCGTCGACGACCTGTCCGAGGCGGCCGGCGCCGACGTCGCGGTGGTGCTGGGAGCCCCCGTCGACGCGCCGGACTCGGCCACGTACCCGGTGCTCGACGAGGTCCGCGCCGTGCTGACCGCGCGCCGCGACCGTCCCACGGTCGGCGTGTGCCTGGGCGCCCAGCTGATGGCGCTCGAGGCGGGCGCCGACGTCGGGCCGGGCGTGCGCGAGGTCGGCTACGGGCCCGTGTCGCTCACCGCGGCCGGCGCCGCCGGGCCGCTCGGCGCGCTCGCGGACGCGCCCGTGCTGCACTGGCATGCCGACACGTTCACCCTCCCCGCGGGCGCCGAGCTGCTCGCGTCCACCGACGCGAACGCGCATCAGGCGTTCGCGCTCGGGCCGTGGCTCGCGGTCCAGTTCCACCCCGAGACCGATCCCGAGGCGATCGAGCGGTGGCTGATCGGCCACACGGGCGACCTCGCGCGGTGGGGAGTGTCGATCTCCGGGCTGCGCCGCGCGGCGCGCGAGCACGGGGACGATGCGGCGGTCGCCGGGGTGCTGACGATCCGCGCGTGGCTGCGCGGGCTCGGGGAGGCGGCGTGAAGGCCAGGCAGGCGGCGGCCGGCGCGGCGGCGCTCGACGCGGGCGTGGTCGTGGTGTTCGCGGCCGTGGGCCGGGCGAGCCACGACGAGGGCATCCTCGGCGTGCAGGGGCTCGGGCTCGCGACCACCGCGTGGCCGTTCCTGGCCGGTGCCGCCGCGGGCTGGGCGCTCGCGCGGGGCTGGCGCGCGCCGTGCGACTGGCGCCGCACCGGCTCCGTCGTCTGGGCGTCGACCCTCGCGGGCGGCATGGCGCTGCGGGCCGCGACCGGCCAGGGCGTGCAGGTGTCCTTCGTGCTCGTCGCCGGGACGTTCCTCGGCCTGGGCCTGGTGGGCTGGCGCGTCGCGTCGGGTCGGCTCGCGCGACGCCGCGGCCTCAAGGCGTGAGGACCACCTTGCCGAAGTGATCGCCCGACGCGACGCGGGCGAGCGCGGCGCGGGCGTCCGCGAGGGCGTACGTCGAGTCGATCGTGGGCCGCAGGCCGGTGCGTGCCAGGAACGACAGCAGCGCCGCGAGGTCCTCGCGGGTGCCCATCGTGACGCCCTGGATGCGGAGCTCGTGGAAGAAGACGCGGGTGAGCAGGGCCGGCTCGGGGTCGCCCGTGGTGTGGCCCGCGATCGCGATGGTGCCGCCGTTGCGCACGCTCGCGATCGAGTGCTTCCACGTCGCGCGGCCCACGGTCTCGATCACCGCGTCCACGCGTCCGGGCAGGCGCGTGCCCGGCTCGACGGCGCCCGCGGCGCCCAGCGCGAGCGCGCGCTCGCGCTTGTCCTCCGACCGGGATGTCGCCCACACCTCGAGGCCTGCCGCCGCGCCCAGGGCGATCGCGGCGCTCGCGACGCCGCCGCCCGCGCCCTGCACCAGGACGGACCGGCCGGGCGTGAGGCCCGCGCCGTGGAACAGCATCCGGTAGGCCGTGAGCCACGCCGTGGGCAGGCACGCGGCCTCCTCGAACGTCAGCTCCGGCGGCTTGGGGACGAGGTTGGCGGTGGGCACCGCGACGCGCTCCGCGAACGTGCCTGGGTACCGCTCGGAGAGGATCGACCGCGGCTCGCGCGGGCCCACGCCGTGGCCGTCGGCGCCGATCACGCCGTGCACCACGACCTCGGTGCCGTCCGGCGCGACGCCCGCCGCGTCGCAGCCCAGGATCATCGGCAGCTGCGCCTCGGCGAGGCCCACGCCGCGCAGCGACCACACGTCGTGGTGGTTGACGCTCGCGGCCCGCACCTCGACCGTCGACCAGTGCTCGCGGTCCTCGGGTTCCGGGCGGTCGCCCACCTCGAGGGCGTCGGCGGGGGAGTCGGGTGCGAAGCGGGCGGCGTAGGCGGCGAGCATGCTCCCAACCTAGGACGCGTCCGGCGCGGGCGCGCGGGGACCTCGGGCCCACGCATCGTCCCGCCACCCGTCGCCGCGCACGGCACGGGGCCGATGCGGTGGTGACCACCGCATCGGCCCCGTGCGAGCGGGAGAGGAGTCCCTACTCGTTGTCGCCGCCGGTGAACGCGGTCGCGCTCACGTCGGTGTCGACGGTGCCGCGCGCGTCGGGCCACACCCAGTCGGCGACCTCGGGCAGGTCGGCGCCGGTCTCGCGGGCGTAGCGACGGGCCTCGAGCCGCTTGTCGTACAGCTTCTGGCGCAGCGACGCGGCCCTGGTGCCCAGCCCGGGCACGCGGTCGATGACGTCCATCACCAGGTGGTAGCGGTCGATGTCGTTGAGCATCGCCATGTCGAACGGCGACGTGGTGGTGCCCTCCTCCTTGAACCCGCGCACGTGCAGGTTCGAGTGGCCGGTGCGGCGGTACGTGAGGCGGTGGATCAGCCACGGGTAGCCGTGGTAGTTGATGATCACCGGCTTGTCCGTGGTGAACAGCTGGTCGAACTCGCGGTCCGACATGCCGTGCGGGTGCTCCTCCTCCGGCTGCAGACGCATGAGGTCGACCACGTTGACCATGCGCACCTTCAGGTCGGGCAGCTCCTGACGGATGATGTCGATCGCCGCGAGCACCTCCATCGTGGGCACGTCGCCGATGCCGGCCAGGACCACGTCGGGGTCCTCGCCCAGCGGCACGTTGGACGCGAAGTCCCAGATGCCGGCTCCGCGCGTGCAGTGGTCGATCGCCTGGTCCATGGTCAGCCACGACGCCTGGGGCTGCTTGCCCGCGATGACCACGTTGACGTAGTCGCGCGAGCGCAGGCAGTGGTCGTAGGTCGACAGCAGGGTGTTGGCGTCGGCCGGCAGGTAGACGCGGACCACCTCGGCCTTCTTGTTGACCACGTGGTCGATGAAGCCCGGGTCCTGGTGCGAGAAGCCGTTGTGGTCCTGGCGCCACACGTGGCTCGACAGCAGGTAGTTGAGCGACGCGATCGGGCGCCGCCACGGCAGCTCGTTGGCCACCTTGAGCCACTTGGCGTGCTGGTTGAACATCGAGTCGACGATGTGGATGAACGCCTCGTAGCTGGTGAACAGGCCGTGGCGGCCGGTGAGGAGGTAGCCCTCGAGCCAGCCCTGGCACTGGTGCTCCGACAGCATCTCGACCACCTGGCCGTCGCGGCCCATGTTGCCGTCGTCGGGGTCGATCTCCGCGTTCCACACCTTGTCGGTCACGTCGAGGACCGCCTGGATGCGGTTCGAGGCGAGCTCGTCGGGCGCGAAGATGCGGAAGTTGTCGGGGTTGTTCGCCATGGCGTCCTTGAGCCACGTGCCGAGCACCCTGGTGGCCTCGTGCGGGCCGGTGCCCGGGACGGGGACGTCGACGCCGTACTTGCGGAAGTCCGGCAGCCGCAGGTCGCGCAGCACGAGCCCGCCGTTGGCCTCGGGGCGGGCCGACATGCGCAGGTCGCCCTCCGGGGCCAGCTCGGTCACCTCGGGCAGCGGGGCGCCGTCCTCGTCGAACAGCTCCTCCGGCCGGTAGGACTTCAGCCAGTTCTCGAGGGTGTGGAGGTGGTCGTCGGTGTCGCGGGCGCTGGCCAGCGGGACCTGGTGCGAGCGCCACGAGCCCTCCGTGCGCTTGCCGTCGATCGACGGCGGGCACGTCCAGCCCTTGGGGGTGCGCAGGACGATCATGGGCCACATCGGGCGGTCCATGTCGGGGTTGTCGGCGGCCTCGGCCTTGATCGCGGCGATCTCGTCCATGACCTCGTCGAGCACCGCGGCGAAGCGGCGGTGGAAGGACAGCGCGTCCTCGTCGTCGAAGCCGGCCTCGAACACGTGCGGCTTGTGGCCGTAGCCCACCATGAGCGCCTTGAGCTCGTCCTCGCTGATGCGGCTGAGCACGGTCGGGTTGGCGATCTTGTAGCCGTTGAGGTGCAGGATCGGGAGGACGACGCCGTCGTTCCGCGGGTTGATGAACTTGTTCGAGTGCCAGCTGGTCGCGAGCGGGCCGGTCTCGGCCTCGCCGTCGCCGACCACGGCCGCGACCAGCAGGTCGGGGTTGTCGAAGGCCGCGCCGTACGCGTGCGACAGCGCGTAGCCCAGCTCGCCGCCCTCGTGGATCGAGCCGGGGGTCTCGGGCGCCACGTGCGACGGGATGCCGCCGGGGAACGAGAACTGCTTGAACAGGCGCTTCATGCCCGGCTCGTCGAGCGAGATGTCCGGGTAGGTCTCGGTGTAGGTGCCGTCGAGCAGGCTCGACGCGACCAGGCCGGGGCCGCCGTGGCCGGGACCGATGATGTACATCGTGGGCTGCCGGCGCGCCTTGATCATGCGGTTGAGGTGCGCGTAGATGAAGTTCAGGCCGGGCGTGGTGCCCCAGTGGCCCACGAGTCGCGGCTTGACGTGGTCGCGATGCAGCGGCTCGCGCAGCAGCGGGTTGTCGAGCAGGTAGATCTGCCCGACGGACATGTAGTTGGTGGCGCGCCACCACCGGTCGATCGCCTCGACCTCGGAGTCCGAGGCGGCGTCGGTGGAGCGGGGGGACCAGGGCGTGGGCGTCATGCTGACCTCCGTGTCGACTTGAGAGCCAGCCTGCCACGGTGAACGTTCACATCGCGCGGCGAAGGTCCTACTCGGCGAGCGAATTCCCGGTGAACGACGCGGCGCGCGGCAAGGCGCGCATCGTCCCCACGCCGGGCGGAGCAAGGACGCGAGGCAGGACCATCCTTGGCACGAGCGTGAGTGATCCCGAGGCAAGGACCGGCGACAGAGAGATCCTTGAGCCGTGCCGGTGGTGGGGCGCGGGAGTGTCGGGGGGAGACGCGACGAGGGCCGCCACCCTGCGGTGACGGCCCTCGTGGACGATGCGGCGGCTAGGAGACCGCGGCGATCGACTGCTGCGCGATCTCGCGCTCCTCGTTGGTGGGGACCACCCAGATCTGGACCGGCGAGTCGTCGGTCGAGACGAGCGTCGCGACCTTCTTGCGGCCGTCGTTGCGGGCCTCGTCGAGCACGATGCCGAGGCCCTCGAGGCCCTCGGTCGCGAGGCGGCGGACGCCGTGGTCGTTCTCGCCGACGCCGGCGGTGAACACGATCGCGTCGACGCTGCCCATCTCGGCCAGGTACTTGCCGATGTAGCCGCGGATGCGGCGCCCGTAGACGTCGAGGCCCAGCTGCGCGGCGTGGTCGCCCTCGTCGGCGGCCTTCCACACGTCGCGCATGTCCGAGTAGCCGGTGAGGCCGAGCATGCCGGACTGGCGGTTGAGCAGCGCGTCGACCTCGTCGACGTCCATGCCGGCCGTGCGGCCCAGGTGCATCACCACGGCCGGGTCGATGTCGCCCGAGCGGGTGCCCATGACGAGGCCCTCGAGCGGGGTGAGGCCCATCGAGGTGTCGACCGAGACGCCGCCCTGGACGGCGCACGCGGACGCGCCGTTGCCGAGGTGCAGCACGATGATGTTGACGTCCTTGGGGTCCCTGCCCATGAGCGCCGCGGTCTCGCGCGACACGTAAGCGTGCGACGTGCCGTGGAAGCCGTAGCGGCGCACGCCGTGCTCCTCGGCGACGCGACGGTCGATCGCGTAGGTGTACGCGGCGGCGGGCAGCGTCGAGTGGAACGCGGTGTCGAAGATCGCGACGTGCGGCAGGTCCGGGAACGCGGCGCGCGCGGCGGTGATGCCCGCGAGGTTGGCCGGGTTGTGCAGCGGCGCGAGCGTCGAGAGCTTGGCGATGTGGTCCTCGACCTCGTCGGTGACCACGGTGGGCGCGGTGAACTCCGAGCCGCCCTGGACGACGCGGTGGCCCACCACGGTGAGGGTCGACAGGTCGACGCCGGACTCCGGCGCGGACAGCGACTCGATGATGGTGCGCACGCCCTCGTTGTGGTCGGTCACGCGCTCGACCAGGCCGACCGCGAGGGGCTCCTCCTTCGAGGTGTCGACCACCTGATACTTGATGGAGCTGGAGCCGCAGTTGAGGACGAGGGCGATGCCCGTGGTGTTGACGCTCACGCGTTGCCTTCCGAAGTGTCGAGGTTCTGTGCCTGGATCGCGGTGATCGCGACCGTGTTGACGATGTCCTGCACGAGGGCGCCGCGCGAGAGGTCGTTGACCGGCTTGCGGAGGCCCTGGAGGACGGGTCCGACCGCGACCGCTCCGGCGGAGCGCTGCACGGCCTTGTACGTATTGTTGCCGGTGTTGAGGTCCGGGAAGACCAGCACCGTGGCCCGGCCCGCGACGGGGGAGTCCGGCGCCTTCGAGCGCGCGACGGACGGCTCGACGGCCGCGTCGTACTGCATCGGCCCGTCGACCAGCAGGTCCGGGCGGCGCTCGCGCACCAGGCGGGTCGCCTCGCGCACCTTGTCGACGTCCGAGCCCGAGCCCGACTCGCCGGTCGAGTACGACAGCATCGCGACGCGCGGCTCGATGTCGAACTGCTTCGCGGTGTCCGCCGACGAGATCGCGATGTCCGCGAGCTGCTCTGCGGTCGGGTCCGGGTTGACGGCGCAGTCGCCGTAGACCAGCACGCGGTCCGCGAGGCACATGAAGAACACCGACGACACGATCGACGTGCCGGGCACGGTCTTGATGATCTGGAACGACGGCACGATCGTGTGCGCCGTGGTGTGGGCGGCGCCGGACACCATGCCGTCCGCCAGCCCCAGCTGGACCATCATCGTGCCGAAGTAGCTGACGTCCTGGACCCGGTCGTGCGCCGCCTCGAGCGTCGCGCCCTTGTGCTTGCGCATCTCGTAGTAGTCGGAGGCGAAGCGCTCGACGTACTCGGGGTCGGTCGGGTCGATGACGTTCGCGGCGTCGAGCGTGAGTCCCAGTTCCGCGGCACGACCGCGGATGGCGGACTCGGGGCCCAGGATCGTGAGGTCCACGACCTCGCGGGTGAGCAGGGACGATGCGGCGCGCAGGATGCGGTCGTCGGTGCCCTCGGGCAGGACGATGTGCTGCTTGCGCTGACGCGCGCGGTCCAGCAGGCCGTACTCGAACATCAGCGGGGTGACCACGTCGGTGCGGGCGAGGTCGAGCACCTGGCGGACGGCGTCGGCGTCGACGCTCTGCTCGAACATCGCGAGCGCGACGTCGACCTTGACCTGGCTCTCGCGCGACAGGTGGCCGCGCGTGCTCGAGCAGCGCGCCGCGGTCTCGAACGTGTCGAGCTCGGTGCGCACCACCGGCAGCGGCGAGCCGAGGCCCTCGACCAGGCGGCGCACCGCCGAGCGGGGCTCGAGGCCGCCGGTGAGGATCACGCCCGACAGCGCGGGGAAGCCCTCGGCGCCGTGGGCGGCCAGCAGCGCCAGCAGGGTGTCGGCGCGGTCGCCGGGGACCAGCACCACCGAGCCGTCCTCGATGCGGCTGAGCAGGTTCGACGTGGTCATCGCGCCCACGATGATGCCGTGCGCCTCGCGCGCCAGGAGCGCCTCGTCGCCCGACATCAGGGTGCCGTGGACCGCGTTCTTGAGCTGGCTCATCGAGGGCGCGACGATGCGCGGGTCCTCGGGCAGCACGCCCAGGCGCTCCTCGGCGGGGATGAGCGCGCGGATCGCGTCGATGTCGTCGGGGTTGGAGCGGTTGACGAACACGCCCGCGACGCTCGCGTGGCTGCCGGCGAGCTCGGCGCGCGCCTGGTCGACCACCTGCGCCACGTCCTCGGGCGTGCGCTCGCGGCCGTGCACCACGAGCACGACGGGCGCGCCGAGGTTGGCGGCGATGCGCGCGTTGAACTCGAGCTCGGCGGCGGCGGACACGTCCGTGTAGTCGGTGCCGACGATGACGACGGCGTCGCACTTGCGCTCGACCTCGTGATAGCGGGACACGATGGTCGCGAGGGCGCGCTCGGGATCCTCGTGCACGTCGGCGTACGTGACGCCGATCGCCTCCTCGTACGACAGGTCGATGCTGTCGTGCCCGAGGAGCAGCTCGAGGACGTAGTCCGCGCCCTCCTTGACGCGGGCCACCGGGCGGAAGATCCCGACCCGCTCGACCTGCCGCGCGAGGAGGTTGGTGATCCCGAGAGCGATGGTCGACTTGCCGGTGTCGCCCTCGGCGGATGCGATATAGATGCTGCGTGCCACGGGACCATCGTTCCACGAACCGGCCCGGGTCACATGGTCGAAGGTCCCACCGGGGGTATACCCCCGCCGGTGTGAACCTCGCCACGTCCGTCTCCCCCGGCCCCGGGGCGCCCCCCTAGACTTCGCGGAAGCGCGGATCCCCGGCGCCGCGGCTGAGGTCGGCGCCCGGGCCCGCTCGGGGGACGGGACGGACGATGCGGGCGAGCGCCGGGCACCTGTGGCGAGCCGCGACGTCGCTCGGCACCGAGGCCGCGCGCCCCGACGCGGTCCGCGCCGTCATGGGCGCCAACCACTTCTTCGTGCTCGCGTCGCTCGCGTCGCTGGCGTGGGCCGCGGTGCTCGCCACGCACCGCAGCGACCTCCAGCCCCTGCCCGGCGTCACCCACCTGCTGCTCGTGGCCGGGTGGGCGCTGTGCCTGTGGATGAACTCTCGGGGCCAGCTGCTGCTCGCCTCGGCGATCGGGCTGCTCGCTCCCATCGCGCAGTACACCTACCTCGCGCACGTCTACGGACGCGCCGCCGGCTTCCAGCTCATGCTCATCGCGGTGCCGTCGCTCGCGTACGTGATGTTCGGGACGCGGCGGACCACGATGCGCATCGGCGCCACGGTCCTGTCGGGGGCGCTGCTCGTGTGGATCTACGCCGACCCCGCCTTCACGCGGCCCTTCGTCGACGGGACCGACGCGTGGATCATCACGGTGGCCGTCCTCAACATCGTCACCGTGCTCGTGGTGCTGGGCGTGCTCGCGTACTTCAACGACCTGTACCTGCGCCGCGAGCGCGAGCGCGCCGACGCGCTCGTGACCGAGGCGCAGGAGGCGGCCGACACCGACCCGCTGACCGGCGTGCTCAACCGCCGCGGGATCGCGCCGCTCGCCGAGTCGGTGGCGCGCGGGTCGGACTTCGCGGTCGCGCTGATCGACGTCGACCGCTTCAAGCGCGTCAACGACCAGCTGGGCCACGCGGCCGGCGACGCGGTGCTCGCGGGCGTCGCCCGTGCCCTGCGCACCCGGCTCGGGGACCGCGGCCACCTCGCGCGCTGGGGCGGCGAGGAGTTCGTCGTGGTGCTGCGGGCCTATTCCGAGCGGGAGGCCTTCGCGATCGTCGAGGGGCTCCGCAGCGGACTCGAGGACGAGTTCGCGGCCGAGCGGGCCGTCCCCGGCGGGGTCACCATCTCCGCGGGCGTCGCGTACGCGCCGACGGGCACCGCGGTGGCCGACGCGCTGGCCGCGGCCGACCGCTGCCTGTACGAGGCCAAGGCGTCCGGGCGCAACGTGGTGGTCGCGCGCGAGCTCGCGTAGCCGTCATCATGGAGCCCATGACCGGCCGTCCCTTCCACGCGCGCGCGCCGCGCGGCGCGAGGTGACCGCGCGCACGCGCGGCGCGATCCTGTGGGGGCGCGTCGTCGCCGCGGTGCTGGTCGCACTGATCGCCGTCGGCGTGTGCGCGGCCCTCGGCTGGTGGCAGTGGACCCGCGCATCGTCCACCGGCAAGGTGGTCCAGCCGGACGCCGCCGTCCCGCTCGCCGAGGTGATCCGCCCCGCGGAGCCCGCCGGCTCGGCGGTGGGCCGCCAGGTCACCGTCACCGGCACCTGGGCCGACGAGGAGGCCGCGGTCGTGACGGGCCGCGAGGTCGACGGCACGCCGGCCGAGTTCCTGGTGCGGGCGCTGACCGTGCCCGCGGACCAGACCGGCACCGGCGCGGAGGCGACGCTCGCCGTCGTCGTCGGCTGGCGCCCGGACGGCGACCCCGCGGGGCCCGACGACGGGCCGGCCGAGGCGAGCATCGAGGGCTACCTGCGCGCGTCCGAGTCGTCCGACGCGAGCGTGCTGCCCGCGACGGACCCGGCGGACGGCACCTTCTGGGCCTCGGGCATGTCGACGTCGGAGCTCGCCCAGGTGTGGCCGTCGCCGCTGTACGGCGCGGTCCTCGTGTCGTACGAGGGCTCCCCGAGCTGGACGCCGCTCGAGCCGCTCGCGCCGACCACCGAGTTCAACTTCCGGTCCGCGGCCTACGCGTTCGAGTGGTGGCTGTTCGGCGCGTTCGCCCTGTTCATCACCGTGCGCTGGATACGCGACAATGGACGCGCGAGCCCGGCGGCGACCGACCCCGAGGCTGACGCGGCGGAGGATCCTCAGTGAGCGACACCGGCAGCCCGATCCCCGGGGCGCTGACGCGCTACCGCGTGATGGCGATCGTCACCGGCACGCTGCTGATCGTGGTGTTCCTCGGCCTGCTGCGCTACCTGCCCGGCCTCGAGGGCGTCAAGGAGACGCTCGACCCGGTCCTCGAGCCCGTCGCGATCGTCCACGGCTGGGTGTACATCGTGTACCTCGCCGCCACCGTGCACCTCTGGATGCTGATGAAGTGGGGCCTCGGGCGCCTGATCTTCATGGCAGCCGGCGGTGTCATCCCGCTCCTGTCCTTCGTCGCCGAGCGCCGCGTGAGCGCCGAGGTGGCCGCCGCCGTGGAGGCAAAGTGACCGAGACCCAGCACCGTCCCGTCCTCGTCGTCGACTTCGGCGCGCAGTACGCGCAGCTGATCGCGCGCCGCGTGCGCGAGGCGAGCGTCTACTCCGAGATCGTCCCGCACAGCATGTCCGCGCAGGAGATG
>Ga0207735_100238_pt1 | contig 12838 bp, 9 predicted proteins | sample TtaePargueraPR_9_FD_187280 | JGI IMG/M metagenome (GOLD analysis project Ga0207735, IMG submission 187280) | Aerobic enrichment media microbial communities from Bioluminiscent Bay, La Parguera, Puerto Rico - Tt and E2 (1) (SPAdes) | ecosystem: Environmental > Aquatic > Marine > Unclassified ... | reverse complement strand
GCGCGGTCTTACCCGGGGAGTACGACCGCGCGACGGGAGGTACGACCTCGCGGCGTCCTGGTGCCGGTGCGGTGCGGTGCGGCCGCGGGGCGGCGGGGCCGGGGCACTCGGCGGATACCGGGACCTCCCGGGGACGGTGAACGCGCCCGGGAGGTCACGAACCGGTATCGATGCGGTGGGCGGTGGCGACCTCGACGGCGCCCGAGTATGACGCGGCTCACGTAGTCTCTGACCGTTGTGAACGCTCACAGCCGCCACCCGGGTCCGAGGGTGCCGTGAGCAGCGATGTTGCCGGATCGTGATGAAGCGCTTTCCGAGGGGGCTTGACCGCTCACCGGAGACCTGTATTGTATCGTTTCAAGTCGACGACACCTGAGGTCGCCACAGGGGGCACCTCCGTCGACAGACCGAGCAAGGAGGCTCCGATGAGGATCACGCGCAAGGCCGCAGGTGCGGCAGCCGCGACCGCAGCCGTCGCTCTCGTGCTGACCGCGTGCAGCGGTGGCGGGGACGACTCTGCCGAGGGTGGCGAGGAGGGTGGCGACGTCACCCTGACCGTCGCCTGGTGGGGCAACGACGACCGTGCCGCCCGGTACGAGGAGTCGATCGACCTCTTCGAGGAGGCGAACCCCGGCATCACCGTCCAGACCCAGTTCCAGGACTGGGAGAACTACTGGACGGCCCGCAACACGGAGGCGGCCGGCCAGTCGCTGCCCGACGTGTTCCAGATGGACCTGTCCTACCTGCGCCAGTACGGCGGGACCGGCCAGCTCGCCGACCTGTCCGAGTACACGGGCAGCACCATCGACACCTCCGGGTTCGAGGAGGCGCTGCTGTCCTCCGGCACCATCGAGGGCGCCCAGTACGGCATCCCGACCTCGCAGAACACGCTCGCGCTGTTCTACAACCAGGACGTGCTCGACACGATCGGCGTCGACCCGCTCGAGCCGGGGTACACCTGGGACGACTTCAACGCGTTCATCGCCGAGGCCTCCGAGGCCGGCGCCGGCGAGGACCCGGCCATCTACGGCTCGGGTGACTACACCGGCACCTTCTGGTTCTTCCTGCAGTGGTACCTGCAGCAGGGTGAGCAGCCCTTCACCGAGGACGGCCAGCTCAACTTCGACGAGGCCGCCGTCACCGAGTTCCTCAACCTGGCCTCCGAGCTGCGCGAGGCCGGTCAGCTCTACCCGACCGAGCGGGCCGTGCAGCTCGCCCCGCTGGGCGGGTTCACCTCGAACGAGGCCGCGGCGGAGGCGAGCTGGGACAACTTCCTGGCCGGCTACATCTCGGACGCGGGCACCGAGAACATCCACATGCTGCCGATGCCGTCGGGCGACAACGGCCCGCAGCAGTTCTGGAAGCCGTCGATGCTGCTCTCGTCGGGCGCCAACTCCGAGCACCCGGAGGAGGCTGCCGAGCTGATCAGCTTCCTGGTCAACGACCCGCAGGTCGGCGAGATCTTCGGTACCTCGAAGGGCGTGCCCGCCGTGGCCGCCCAGCGTGACGCCATGAACGTCGAGGAGGGTTCGGTCGACGCCACCGTGCTCGAGTACGAGGAGTCCGTCGCCGCGGACGTCACCGAGTCGGCACCGCTGCCGGTCGAGGGCTTCGGTTCCATCGAGGCCGAGTGGATGCGCCTGGCCGAGGAGCTCGGCTACGGCAACATCACGGTCGACGAGTTCGTCGAGCAGTGGTTCGCCTTCGCCAACGACGCCGTCGGCCAGTCCTGACGCTCCCCACGTAGCGTGCGGCCCCGTGAGGCATCGCGGGGCCGCACGCACCGGAGGTTCCCCCCATGGCTTCAATCGATCCTGGCGCACCAGTCGCCGTACCCGGGCAGCCGGCACCCGCGCAGCACCTGCAGCGGACCGACGCCGAGACTCCGCTCCCCTCGCCGCGGCCGGCGAAGAGGAAGTACAAGCGCGAGGACATCCGCTCGGGCTACCTGTTCCTGTCCCCGTGGATCATCGGGTTCGTCGGCCTGACGGCCTTCCCGATGATCGCCTCGCTCTACCTGGCGTTCACGGACTACGACCTGTTCACCTCGCCGCAGTGGGTGGGGTTCGACAACTTCGTCGACCTGTTCAACGACCCGCGGTTCATCCAGTCGGCCCAGGTCACGGCCGGATACGTGCTGCTCGGTACGCCGATCAAGCTCGGTGCGGCGCTCGCCGTGGCGATGCTGCTGAACATGAAGCACCGTGGGCAGGGTGCCTACCGGTCGATCTTCTACGCACCGTCGCTGATCGGTGCCTCGGTGTCCATCGCCATCGTGTGGAAGGCGATGTTCATCGACGACGGCATCGTCGACCGCGTCCAGCAGGCGGTCGGCATCGACATCGGCGGCTGGGTGGGTAACCCGGCTTTCTCGCTGCCGATGCTGATCCTGCTCGGGGTGTGGGGCTTCGGTGCCCCGATGGTGATCTTCCTGGCCGGCCTGAAGCAGATCCCGGCCGAGCTGTACGAGGCCGCCGAGTGCGACGGCGCCGGCCCGGTGCGCAAGTTCTGGAACATCACGCTCCCGATGCTGAGCCCGGTGCTGTTCTTCAACCTGCTCCTCGAGACGATCGCCGCCTTCCAGGTCTTCAGCTCCGCCTACATCATCTCCGGCGGGACCGGTGGTCCGGCGGGCTCGACCATGTTCTACACGCTGTACCTGTACCTGCGCGGATTCCAGGACTTCCAGATGGGTTACGCCTCGGCGATGGCCTGGGTCCTGGTCTCCGTCATCGCGGTGATCACCGTGATCCTGTTCCGCTCGTCCAAGGGATGGGTCCACTACACGGGAGACGAACGATGACGACTCTCACCGAATCTCCGGCCCCCCAGACGCCTCCGGTCGATCACGAGGCCCTGGCCCGCCGCGCCGCGGCCCGCAACAAGCGCCGCGTCAAGTCGGTGATCTTCCATGCGGTGGCCGTGGGCGCGACGATCGTGGTGCTCTACCCGGCCGCGTGGATGCTGTTCGCCTCGATGAAGCCGAACTCCGACATCATCGGCAACACGCAGCTCATCCCCGACGTGTGGACCGCCGAGCACTACACCACCGCCCTGAGCGGCATCGGTGGGGTGTCCTTCTGGACGTTCTTCAACAACTCGCTGCTGCTGGCTGTTCTGTCCGTCGTCGGCACGGTGCTGTCCTCGACGGTCGCGGCGTACGCGTTCGCCCGGATCGACTTCCCCGGACGTGGGCCGCTCTTCGCGGTCATGATCGGCACGCTGCTGCTGCCGTTCCACGTCACGATCATCCCGCAGTACATCTTGTTCAACAATCTCGGCATGGTGAACACGTACTACCCGCTGCTGCTGCCGAAGTTCCTGGCGGCCGAGGCGTTCTTCGTGTTCCTCATGATCCAGTTCATCCGTGGTATCCCGCGGTCGCTGGACGAGGCCGCCCGCATCGACGGGTGCGGTCACGGGCGCATCTTCTTCCGTATCATCCTGCCGCTGATGCGTCCGGCGATCGTGACCAGCTCGATCTTCACGTTCATCTGGTCGTGGAACGACTTCCTCGGCCCGCTGCTCTACCTGAAGGACCCGGCCCTGTACACGATGCCGATCGCGCTGCGCCAGTACGTCGACCAGACGTCCGTCTCGGACTACGGTGCACAGATGGCCATGGCTGTCCTCGCGCTGCTGCCCGTGATGATCTTCTTCGTCGTGTTCCAGCGCTTCCTCATCAACGGCGTCGCCACGCAGGGCATCAAGGGCTGACATGGCACGCCGCGACGCTCGGGCCCCCCGGTCATCCGGCCGTGGGGGCCCGAGCTCCTTCTACCGCACCGTCCAGCTCTTCGGCGAGGTGGCGCTGATCGGCGTCTACGTCGCGGTGGGCAGCCTGCTGCTGGTCACTCTCGTGTCGTCGCTCGCCGCGGGCGTCGCCGCACTGCGCCGTGACGTCGTCGGGGGTGACACCCGGTCCTCGCGCTTCTGGCGCGAGTGGGTCGCCGCGACCCGGTCGCTGTGGCCGCTCGGGCTGGCGGTCGTCGCCCTCGCGCTGCTCCTGCTCGGTGACTGGCAGCTCGCCACGTCGGGTGTGCTGCCCGGCGGCGAGATCGTCGCGATCGTCGTGGCGCTCTTCGCCGCCGTGGCGATCGTCGTCGTCCTGCGGGCGGCCGGCGCCTGGTCCGACGACGACGGCGAGCCCGTCGAAGGAGTCACCACACGGTCGGCGCTGTCGCGCGGCAGCGACCTCGCCGCCGAGGACCTGTACGGGTCCGGCCTCCTCCTGGGTGCCGTCCTGATGACGGCCGTCCTGGTGTGGATGCTGGTTCCGCTGGTCATCGTCGTCGGCGGGCTGCTCGTCCTGGCCGTGGTGGGCGTCGAGATCCGCCGCCGCACCGTCTGACACACGAAAGCGAGTTCCATGAAGGTCGCCATCCTGGGCACCGGGGCGATCGCCCACCATCACGCCGACGCCGTGCACGCCCTGGCGCAGCAGCCGGGCCTCGAGCAGGTCGAGCTCGTCGCCGCCGTCGACATCGACGCCGCGCGTGCGGAGGAGTTCGCCACCCGGCACTCCGCGCCCCGCCACGGCACCGACCTGCAGGCGCTGCTCGACGACGGCGGTGTCGACGTGCTGCACATCTGCACCCCGCCGTCGCTGCACCTGGAGCAGGCCCGCGCGGCGTTGGCCGCCGGGGTGCACGTCGTCGTCGAGAAGCCGGCCGTGCTGTCGCTGGAGCAGATCGACGCCCTGGCCGAGGCCGAGCGCGCCTCGACCGCGACGGTCACCCAGATCGTGCAGCACCGGTTCGGCCCCGGGGCGCTGCGCCTGCGCCGGATGCTCGCCGACGGCACGCTGGGACGTCCGCTCGTGGCGACCTGCGACACGATGTGGTTCCGGCCCCCGGAGTACTTCGAGGTGCCGTGGCGCGGCCGGTTCGACACCGAGGGCGGCGGGCCCACGATGGGGCACGGCATCCACCAGTTCGACCTGATGCTGTCGATCCTGGGCGACTGGTCCGAGGTGCGGGCGATGGCGGGCCGGCTGGCCCGCCACGTCGACACCGAGGACGTGTCGATGGCGATGGTGCGCCTCGAGTCCGGGGCGATGGTCAGCATCACGAACTCGCTGCTGTCCCCGCGCCAGACCTCGTCGCTGCGGTTCGACACCGAGCGCGCCACGGTCGAGCTGCACCACCTGTACGGCTACGACGACGAGCACTGGACGGTGACGCCGGCTCCCGGGCACGAGGACGTCACCCGGCTCTGGGCCGACGACGTCGCCGCCACCCGCGGTACCGCAGTCGACGAGGGCCGGTCGGGTCATCTGGGCCAGCTCGTGCCCACCTACCGGGCGCTGGTGGCCGGCGAGGCGCCGCCCGCGGCGATCGCCGACGTCCGCGGTTCCCTCGAGCTGGCGGCCGCGATCTACCGCTCGGCGTTCACCGGTGAGACGGTGGTCCGCGGACAGATCTGTCCAGGAGACCCGTTCTACGCCAGTATGGGCGGTACGGGGGCACCGTGGCCCCCGGTCAAGGACACCGGCGAAGGGGTATGAACATGGCGGTCACGTTGAACTCCGACGGCGCGGCGATGACAGGGCAGCGCGACGGGGTCGACCTGTTCACCTATGTCTACCGTCCCGCCGACGTCCCCTACGAGAGCCCGCGCCCGTACCTGCACCCGCTGCGGACCCGCAGCGGTGCGGTCGTCAGCGAGTACCGACCGTGGGACCACGTGTGGCACAAGGGCATCGCCTGGTCCCTGCCGCACGTGGGTCCGTGGAACTTCTGGGGCGGGCCCAACTACGTGCACGCCGAGGGCGGGTACGTCGACCTGCACAACGACGGGTCGATGGAGCACGAGCAGTTCACGGCGCTGGGGCCGTGCGGCTTCGTGGAGGACCTAGCCTGGCGGACGCCTCCGGCCCACGACGGCACGCCGGGTGACGTCGTCGTGCGCGAGGAGCGCACGGTGCAGGTCGTGGTGCCCGACGACGACGCGACGGCCTGGGTGCTGACGTTCCGGTCGGTCATGACCAACGTGTCCGACGGTCCGCTCGACCTGGGCAGCCCGACCACGAACGGGCGCGAGAACGCCGGGTACGGCGGCCTGTTCTGGCGCGGCCCCCGGTCCTTCACCGGGGGGCAGGTGCTGCTGCCGGGCGACGACGGCACAGGTGTGCTCGCCGACGCCGAGGACGCGCGAGGACTGCGTGCGTCGTGGCTCGGGTTCGTCGGGCGGCACGACGGCGCGGCCCCGGGCCCGGAGGGCGGCTCACGCGAGTCGACGGTCCTCATGGTGGACCCGGGCACGAACCCCGGCGGCACGCCGCAGTGGTTCGTGCGGTCGGAGCCGTTCGCGTGCGTGTGCCCGGCGCCGGCGTTCAGCGAGGAGATCCCGTTCGCCGCGGGGCAGACACTGACCTTCGAGTACGGGGTGGTCGTCGCGGACGGCGCCTCCGACGGGGTGCGGGCGGCTCGGCTCGTGGAGACGGGGCGTCAGGTGCTGGAGGGTGAGGGCGTGGTCGAGGCGGGGCACGTGGAACCGGTCGCCGGTCGATGACGGGTCCGCTGTTCCCGGGCGGGACCTCCGTCAGCCACCTGCGGGTCTACGACTGGCCGGCCGACGACGCGCCGCACGGCAGCGGCTCGCCGCACCTGCACACCACGTCCACCGAGGCGTACGTGACGCTGGGCGGGCGCGGCCGCGTCGAGACGTTGGGACCGGATGGGTTCGCGGTGCACGAGCTCGAGCCCGGCCGGATCGTCTGGTTCACTCCCGGCGTCGTCCACCGCGCGGTGAACCTCGGCGGCCTCGAGGTGCTGGTCGTCATGTCCAACGCGGGGCTGCCGGAGGCCGGGGACGCGGTGCTGACCTACCCACCCGACGTGCTCGCCGATGTCGAGCGCTACGCGGCGGCGACCACGCTGCCGCGGCTCGACGACGGTGCCACCGACGCCGAGGTCGCCGCGGCCGCGCGGGCTCGCCGGGACCTGGCGCTGGAGGGCTACGCCGCGCTGCGGACCGCCGTCGAGCAGCACGGTCCGGACGCCCTGGACGGGCTGCACGACGCCGCGGCCCGGCTGGTCGCGCCGCGGACGGCGGGCTGGCGGGAGACCTGGGAGTCGTCGGTGGTGCAGGCCGCGGGTCAGACGGACGCGGCGCTGGAGGCGCTGGCGGACGCGTCCGCGGTGACGCTGGGCGACGGCGCGGTCGCGACGGCGGACGCCCACGTCGGACCGCGCCGCTACGGGATGTGCGGGCGGCTGCAGACCTGGCCGCTCTAGCCCGTCCCCGAGCGCTCCGATCGCGCCCGCCCTGCCCACAGCGGTCAGGGGTGGGGGTGCGGCCGATTCAGCACGGCGACCCCGCGAGGAGCCAGCTCCAGCATGTCCCCGGCGCCGAACCCGCGACCGGTCAGCAGGTCCGTCCCGTCGGCGTCGAGCGTGACCGACCGTGCCGTCGCCGCATGGTTGAGCAGGAACCGGTACCGCAGCCCTGCCACCGCCCTCTCGGTCACCTCGACCCCGTCCGGCGCGTCCGCCACGGGCCGGACCCCGGCGTCGTCCACGAACCGCCCGACCAGATGGTCCAGGGCGGCCCTGTCGAGCCGGGTGCCCAGGTAGACGGCCCGGCCGGCGCCCCGCACGTGCGAGACGACGGCGGGACTCCCGGCCAGGTCGCCGCCGGCGTAGGTGGCCTCGGCGGTCCCGCCCTCCAGCACCAGGTCGTCCTGCCACCGCGCGGCCGACGCCCCGCCGGTGACGCCGTCGAGCAGGCCGCCGGACGTGACGTCCAGGCCGAGCGTGACGCCGTCGGGCAGCGCGGACAGGTCGCGCACGTGCGCGCCGACGAGCGGTCGCAGGCCGGGTGCGTACCCCGGCAGGTGGACGCGGTCGTGGGCGTCGACGATCCCGGAGAAGCACCCCACCAGCAGGTGCCCGCCGTCGTCCACGAATGCCGCGAGGGCGGCGGCCTGGGCGTCGGTCAGCACGTACTGGTGCGGGACGACGACGGCGCGGTAGCCGGTCAGGTCGTCCTCCAGGGAGACGACGTCCACCGCGACGTTCCGGCGCCACAGCGCCGTGTAGTGCTCCAGGACCGTGGCCTGGTACTCGTCCCGGTTCACGGGCAGCGCGGGCCCGCGCAGCGCCCACCAGCTCTCCCAGTCGAAGACGATCGCGACCTCGGCGTCGGTCCGCCCGCCGACGACCGGCCGGGCACGGCCGAGCTCCTGCCCCAGCTCCCGCACCTCGCGCCAGCCGCGCGTCGAGGTCCCGCCGTGCGGGAGCATCGCCGAGTGGAACCGTTCGTGCCCGGCCCGGGCCGCGCGCCACTGGAAGAACATCACCGCGTCCGCGCCGTGACCGACCGCCTGCCACGAGTCGAGACGCATCCGCCCCGGCGGCTTGGTCACGTTCACCTCCCACTGGCTCACCGCGCCGGCGGCCTGCTCCAGCAGCAGCCACGGGGCGCCGTCGCCGAGGGAGCGCATCAGGTCGCCGTGGAACGCCGCGGTCACGTGCGCGCCGTCCCGCGCCGGGTCCGGGTAGGAGTCGAAGGTGACGACGTCGACCTCGCGGGCCCAGCGGCGGTAGTCGTGCAGCGGGACCAGCCCGAAGAAGTTCGTCGTGACCGGCACCCGCGGTGTCACGGCCCGCAGCAGGTCGCGCTCGGCGGTGAACAGGTCCAGCTGGGTGTCGGAGGTGAACCGCGCGAAGTCGAGCTCGCGCGCCGGGTTCACCGGGTTCGTGCCCAGGCGGGTCGGCCGCGGGAGGTGCACCTGCGACCAGGCGGAGTAGCCCTGGCTCCACACCGCCGTCTGCCACGCCTCGTTCAACGCGTCCAGGCTCCCGTACCGGGTCCGCAGCCACGTCACGAACGCGGCGTCGCAGCCGTCGCAGAAGCACTGGGCGTGGTACTCGTTGCCGACGTGCCACATCGCCAGCGCCGGGTGGCCGCCGTACCGCTCCGCGAGGCGCTGCGCGAGGCGCCGGCTGCGGTCCACGTACGCGGGCGCCGTCGGGCAGAAGTGGCCGCGCAGGCCGACTCCCGCGCGCATCCCGTCCCGGTGCGTCATGAGCGTGGCGGGGTGGTCCTCGGCGAGCCACGGCGGGGGCGAGGCGTTGGGCGTGGCCAGGTCGACGGCGATCCCCGCCTCGGCGAGCAGGTCCATGACCTCGTCCAGCCAGCCGAACCGGAAGTCGCCGTCCGCGGGCTCCAGCGACGACCACGAGAACACCCCGACGCTGACGAGGTTCACCCCGGCCTCACGCATCAGCGCGACGTCCTCGCGCCACACCTCCCGCGGCCACTGCTCCGGGTTGTAGTCCCCGCCGAACACCAGGTGCGGCATGCGCTCGCGGAACGACTCGTACGGTGTCATCGGTGCTCCCTCATCGGTGGTGCCTGGGCCGCAGGGTGACCGGCCCGATCAGCCCCGACGGACTGCCGGCACCCTCGTAGTAGTTGGCCGCGCTGTTGCTGACCAGCACCTCGAGCCGGTGCTCGCCGGCGTCGAGCACCGGCAGGTCGACCTCGTACGGGGCCGAGAGCGCGTGGCCCACGACGACGCCGTCGACCAGCACCGTCGCGGCCCCGCCGACGTCCCCCAGGTCGATCGTGCGTGCGGCAGCGGTCGGCGTGAACGTCGTCGTGTACCGGTAGGTGCCCGCGAAGCGGCGCAGCACCGGATGCCGCTTCCAGTCGCCGAGCCCCAGCACGGGTGCCTCCGCGGCAGCGTCGCCGGGTGCGTCCTGGATCTCGTCCAGGTCGCAGATCGCTCGCTCCAGGACCCCGGTCCAGCCCGACAGCTCGACGGGATCGCCCCCGGCGCGCGGACCGTCCGGCGGGTGCCCGTCCTCGACGGGGCCGCTGCGTGTCACCAGCGCCAGGGTCTGCCGGGGCCGCAGACGCAGGTCGACCCGGCCGTCGCTCGCGACCGACACCGGGTGGAGCCGGTCCGTGAACAGGTCCCACCAGCACGGTTCGGCCGGGACGTGCGGGACCCGGACCCTCGTGGCGACCGGCTCCTCGCCCTCGTGGAAGAACACCGTGCCCCGGTCGTCCCCCAGCACCACCGCGCGGAGGTCCGGCGCCGCCGGGACGCAGTCCACCACCGGCCGACCCAGCTCCTCCAGACGACGCCGGACCGCCGCGGCGTCCGGCACGCCGTCAGCCGGATCCACCACCACGTCGTACCCCGCGCCGTCGACCGTGTACCCGAAGTCCACCTGGCCTTCGAGCAACGCCCGCACCACACCGCCCGACGGCGCCGCGTCCGGCGGGCACAGCACCCCCACCGACCAGACCGGCGGGTGCGCCGCCAGCAGCTCGGCCACCCGGCGCACGTACGCCACCAGCGGCGGCAGGTGCGGCCACCACGAGTTGTGCACGCCCAGGTCCGGCTCGCTCTCGAACGCGCGGCCACCGCGCACCGAAGCGAAGAACGCGTGGAACACCGGCACCGTCACCCCGCGTGACAGGTACCAGTCCAGGAGCCAGCGCGCCTCGTCCAGGCTCAGCCGCCATCCGTACGCCCCCAGCACCTCCGTCAGCGCGGGCGCACCGCGCCTCCGGGCGGCGCTCGCCGCCACCTTCGCGGCCGTGGACTCCGAGCCCTCCAGGGCCGTCGGACCGGGCAGCACCCACCGCCAGACCGTGTCCTGGCCCGGCCAGTCCAGCAGCCCGGTCGTGGCCAGATCGTCCGGTTCGGCCGGGTGCCCGGTCAGCGCGATGCCGTGGCGCGCGCACCAGGCGGCGAGCGCACCGTAGTAGACGCGGGCGAGCCGGTCGCGGACCACGTCCCCCCACGTCCGCGCGAACCCGGTGGCGGCCGGGTCGGTGCCGCCCGGCCGCGTGCCGTCGTCGTCCCACAGGGCCGGCAGACGGCGCAGCACGTCGTCGCGGTCGGTGCCCAGGGCGCTCGCGGCCTCGTCCTCCAGCCCTCGCGTGTACGGGCGGGCGTGCGGGCGGTGCCCGCGGCCGAGCAGGAACGGTTCGTCGGTGAACATCGCGACGACGGTGGAGCCGAGGTGGTCGCCGAGCGCCGCGGCGTAGGCGTCGTGGGTGAGCTCGACGAACGCCGCCACCGCGTCCGGGTCCAGCAGGTCCGCGGCGGGCGGGGCGAGGGCCGAACCGTCGTCCTCCTCGGCGTGCGCGCCACGGATGGTGCCGCCGCTGGCCGCGTCGTACACCGCGGCCACCTGCCAGGTGCCGGGTGCCAGGTCGAGGAGCACGACGCCGGGGGCGCGCACCGGCAGCAGGCGGGCGCCCTCGGCGGCCGGGACGCCGTCGTGCACCCGGCGGGCGACGACCGCCAGCAGCCGGGCGTCCAGGTCCCGGCCCAGCGCGGGCCGCCAGTACCCGGGTGCGGCCGGGGCGCCGTCGTCGTCCCCGGGCACGACGACGTCACGCACCACGGGCACGAGGCACCGGGCCGCGTGGGCCGGGTCGCGGGCGACGACGGCGCCGTTCGCCGAGCCGGACGGGTAGGACGCCTCGTCGTAGAGCATGACCGCCAGGCCGAGGCGCGCGCACTCGTCCACGGCGACGCGCACCAGCCGCAGGTACTCGTCCGTGAGGTAGCCGACCCGGCGGCTCAGGCCGACACGGGCGCTGAGCGTCACGCCGACGAACCCGGCGCCGGCCAGCTCGCGGAGCCGGCCCAGCACCGCCGCGTCGTCGAGGTCGTCGTTCCAGAAGACGAAGGCGTACGGCCCGACCGGGCCGCTCACGACGTCGTGAGCATGCACGGGATCCTCCGGGATCAGGCGGTGGTGCGCAGCACCCGGACAGCTCCGGCGGGGACGTCGAGCCGCCCGTCGACGGCGCTCCCCGTGAGCAGCTCGGTGCCCGGCGGCGTGTCCAGAGCGGCAGCCTCGTCGGTGTGGTTGATGGCGAACAGCCACGCCCGGCCGTCCTCCGCGGCGCGGCGCACCACCTCGACGCCTGCCGGGGCCACGACCTCGGGCACCACGCCGGACTCCTCGACCAGACGACTCACGAGCGCGTCCAGCCCGTCGCGCCGCAACCGGGTGCCCACGTACCAGGCGGCGCCCGAGCCGACGTAGCGGCGGGTGACCGCCGGACGCCCGGCCAGCGGACCGTCGTCGTACGTGGCGGTGACCTCGGTGCCGTCGGCGACGTGCGTCTTCTCGCCCCACAGGTCGGCGCCCGCCTCGCCGTCGACGGCCTTGCCGACCACGCGCACGGACTCGCCCTCCTGCAGCGGGGTGAACTCCTCGGTCCGCACGCCCAGCAGGTCGCGGAACGCGCCGGGGTAGCCGCCGAGGCGCACCTGGTCGTTCTCGTCGACGATGCCGGAGAAGAACGTCACCACGACCGTGGCCCCGCGCTCGGCCCCGGCCGCGACGTTCTCCGCACCCTCGTCGTCGACCAGGTACAGGGTGGGCACGACGATCAGGTCGTAGCCGTCGAGGTCGGCGCGCGGGGTGACCGTGTCCACGGTGACACCACGCCGCCAGAGCGCCGCGTACCAGGCCCGGAGCTCGTCCATGTAGCGCAGGTCCTGCGTGGGGTGGGAGTCCAGCTCGGCCGCCCACCACGCCGGGTAGTCCACCAGGAGCGCGGCGCGGGAGGTGACGCGCGAGCCGCGGACCTCGCCGATCCGGCGCAGCACGTCGCCGAGCTCGACCGTGTTCCGCCAGACGTCGGTGTCGGTGCCCGCGTGCGGCAGCATCGCCGAGTGGTACTTCTCGGCGCCCGCCCTCGACTGCCGCCACTGGAAGTACATGACGGCGTCGGCACCGCGGGCGACGTGCTGCAGCGAGTTGCGCAGCATCTCGCCGGGGAGCTTGGCGCGGTTGCGGGGCTGCCAGTTCACGGCCGACGTCGAGTGCTCCATGAGCATCCACGGCTCGCCGCC
>Ga0207735_100237_pt1 | contig 12865 bp, 8 predicted proteins | sample TtaePargueraPR_9_FD_187280 | JGI IMG/M metagenome (GOLD analysis project Ga0207735, IMG submission 187280) | Aerobic enrichment media microbial communities from Bioluminiscent Bay, La Parguera, Puerto Rico - Tt and E2 (1) (SPAdes) | ecosystem: Environmental > Aquatic > Marine > Unclassified ... | reverse complement strand
GAGGTACGGGTACGACTTGTCGTCCCGGAACACCACGTTGAAGCGCGGGTCGTACTGCTTGATCCAGGTGTGCTCGAGGATCAGCGCCTCGACCTCGTTGCGCACCACGGTCCATTCGACGGACGCTGCGGTGGTCACCATGGCGCGCGTGCGCGGGTGCAGCTGCACGGGGTCCTGGAAGTAGTTCGCGAGGCGAGCGCGGAGGCTCTTGGCCTTGCCGACGTAGACGACGCGGCCGTGCGGGTCCCGGAAGCGGTACACGCCCGGCGTGGCCGGGATGGTCCCCGGGGCCGGGCGGTACGAGGCGGGATCGGTCACGGACCCACCCTAGGCGCGCGCGGGCGCGCCCAGGATCTCCGCCAGGAACGCACCCGTGTGCGAGCCCTCCGCCCCCGCGATCTCCTCCGGCGAGCCCTCCGCGATGACCATGCCGCCGCCAGAGCCGCCCTCGGGGCCCATGTCGATCACCCAGTCCGAGGACTTGATGACGTCGAGGTTGTGCTCGATGACGATGACCGTGTTGCCCTTCTCGACCAGACCCTCGAGCACGCCCAGCAGCTTGCGGACGTCCTCGAAGTGCAGGCCTGTGGTGGGCTCGTCGAGCACGTACATGGTGCGGCCGGTCGAGCGGCGCTGGAGCTCGGAGGCCAGCTTCACGCGCTGCGCCTCCCCGCCCGACAGGGTCGGCGCGGGCTGGCCCAGGCGCACGTAGCCGAGGCCCACGTCGACGAGCGTGGTGAGGTGGCGCGAGATCGACGGGATCGCCTCGAAGAAGTGGGCGGCCTCCTCGATCGGCATGTCGAGCACGTCGGCCACGTTCTTGCCCTTGAAGTGCACCTCGAGGGTCTCGCGGTTGTAGCGGGCGCCCTTGCACACCTCGCACGGCACGTAGACGTCCGGGAGAAAGTTCATCTCGATCTTGAGCGTGCCGTCGCCCGAGCACGCCTCGCAGCGCCCGCCCTTGACGTTGAACGAGAAGCGGCCGGGCCCGTAGCCGCGCACCTTCGCCTCCTGCGTGTCCGCGAACAGCTTGCGGACCTTGTCCCACACGCCCGTGTAGGTCGCGGGGTTCGAGCGCGGGGTGCGGCCGATGGGCCCCTGGTCGACGTGCACGATCTTGTCGAGCTGGTCGGTGCCGGTGATCCGGGTGTGGCGGCCGGCGACCTGGCGCGCGCCGTTGAGGGTGTTCGCGAGCGACGTGTAGAGGATCGTGTTGACCAGGGTCGACTTGCCCGAGCCGGACACGCCCGTCACCGAGGTGAGGACGCCGAGCGGGAAGCTGACGTCGATACCCCGCAGGTTGTGCTCGCGCGCGCCGACCACCGTGACCTCGCGGGCGGGGTCCGGCGTGCGCCGGGCGTCGGGCACGGCGATGCTACGGCGGCCTGCGACGTACGCGCCGGTGACCGAGCGCTCGTTGACCAGCAGGTCCTCGTAGGTCCCCGAGTGGACCACCTCGCCGCCGTGCTCCCCGGCGCCGGGGCCGATGTCGACCACCCAGTCGGCGGTGCGGATCGTGTCCTCGTCGTGCTCGACCACGATCAGGGTGTTGCCGAGGTCGCGCAGGCGCGTGAGGGTGTCGATGAGGCGGCGGTTGTCGCGCTGGTGCAGGCCGATGCTCGGCTCATCGAGCACGTAGAGCACGCCCACCAGTCCCGAGCCGATCTGGGTGGCGAGGCGGATGCGCTGCGCCTCGCCGCCGGACAGCGTGCCGGCGGCGCGGGCCAAGGTCAGGTAGTCGAGGCCCACGTCGAGCAGGAAGCCCAGCCGCGCGTCGATCTCCTTGAGCACCTGGACGGCGATGTGGCGACCGCGCTCGTCGAGCTCGGCGGTGAGCAGGAAGTCGCGGGCCTCCGCGATCGACAGCTCGCAGACCTCCGCGATCGAGCGGCCGCCGATGGTCACGGACAGCACCTCGGGCTTGAGGCGCGCGCCGCGGCACACCGGGCACGGGACCTCGCGCATGTACGACTCGTACTTGTCGCGCGCGAAGTCGGACTCGGTCTGCTCGTGGAGGCGCTCGAGCCACGTGATCGCGCCCTCGAAGCCGGTGGTGTACTGCCGCTCGCGGCCGTAGCGGTTCCGGAACTTGACGTGGACCTTGTAGTCCTTGCCGGTGAGGATCGCGGCCTGGACGTCCTTGGGGAGGTCCTCCCACGCGTCGTCCATCGAGAAGCCGAGGTCGTCGGCGAGCGCCGTCAGGGCGCGGCCGAAGTAGTCGGACGACGTGCCGGCCCACGGCGCGACGGCTCCCTCGTTGAGCGACTTGGCGCGGTCGGGCACCACCAGGTCGGGGTCGACCTCGAGGCGCACGCCGATGCCGGTGCACTCGGGGCACGCTCCGTACGGCGCGTTGAAGGAGAAGGTGCGCGGCTCCATCTCCTCGAGCGTGAGCACGTGGTCGTTGGGGCACGCGCGCTTCTCGGAGTAGCGGCGGGGCGGGATCTCGCCGTCCACGGGGTCGATCACGACCAGCCCGTCGGCGATCCGCAACGCGGTCTCGACCGAGTCGGTGAGGCGCTGGCGGACGCCGTCGCGCGCGACCAGGCGGTCGACCACCACCTCGATGTCGTGCTTGAGCTTCTTCTCGAGCGCCGGGGGCTCGGTGAGCTGGACGGTCTCGCCGTCGACCCGGGCGCGGGCGAAGCCCTGCTGCTGCAGCTCCTGGAACAGGTCCTGGTACTCCCCCTTGCGGCCGCGGATCACGGGCGCGAGCACCTGGTACCGCGTGCCCTCGGGCAGCGCGAGCACCGAGTCGACGATCTGCTGCGGCGTCTGCGCCTGGATCTGCTCGCCGCAGACCGGGCAGTGCGGGGTGCCGACGCGCGCGTACAGGAGGCGCAGGTAGTCGTAGACCTCGGTGATGGTGCCGACCGTCGAGCGCGGGTTGCGGTTGGTCGACTTCTGGTCGATCGACACCGCCGGCGACAGCCCCTCGATGAAGTCGACGTCGGGCTTGTCCATCTGGCCGAGGAACTGGCGCGCGTACGCGCTCAGCGACTCGACGTAGCGACGCTGGCCCTCCGCGAAGATCGTGTCGAAGGCGAGCGAGGACTTGCCCGAGCCGGACAGGCCGCTGAAGACGATGAGGGAGTCGCGCGGGAGGTCGAGGTCGACCCCCTTGAGGTTGTGCTCACGGGCACCGCGGACGAGGAGACTGTCGTTCACCCGACCATGCTACGGTCTCCGCGACTCGAACACTAGTTCGAGGCGGCGTGTCGCGGCTACACACGCGGGGCCCACGCATCGTCCCCCACACTGTCCGCACGAATCGGAGCGGTTCGTGCGAAGCTGCTTCGATCCGTGCCGCTCGTGCTCGAAAGGGAGCGCGGTCGCCCCAGCTGCTCCGATCCGTGCGACGCCGAGGCGGGGACCAGGCGCCGCGGCTCATCCGGCTCCGGTCGGCGGCGTGTCGCGGGCCGACACGCCGTGACCGTGTGGCGCAGCGGCGAACAGGTGCCCGCCCGCACCAGGATGGGCGCATGAGCCTCTTCGCGATCCACTACGTGTACGACGACCGCGCCGCCGAACGCGACGCGATGCGCCCCGAGCACCGCGCCTGGATGCTGGGGCTCGCCGAGCGCGGCATCGCCCGGGCCTTCGCCCGCTACGAGGACGACGGCGACCCGGGCGCGCTGCTCGTGTTCGAGGCCGACAGCGCCGCGGCAGTCGAGGAGCTGCTCGCCGCCGATCCGTACCAGGCGGCCGGCCTCGTGGTCGGCCACTCCGTGCGGGCGTGGCCGGCGGGCGGACCCTGGGTGGCCTGACCCGCCCCATCCCCCCGCGCCCGCGACGCCGGGTCCGCCGCTAGGGCCGGGGTTCGTGTCGCCTGCGACGACCATTCCACGCGTGTGGTGCGGATCCGTGTCGCCGGCGCTACCGCTGCTCCTCCTCCTCGAGGTGGTCGGGGTGCACGGCGCGCTGCGAGCGGCGGTCGTGCTCACCGCGGGTCACGCGGATGCTCGCCAGCGCAGCGACGCCGATCACCACGACGATGACCAGCAGCGACTGGCCGGAGCTCGGCACCCACACGTGCACGGGCTCGCCGCCGTTGAGGAACGGCAGCGAGTTCTGGTGGAGCGCCTCGAGCACCAGCTTGACGCCGATGAAGCCCAGCACGATCGCCAGTCCGTACGACAGGTACACCAGGCGCGCGAGGAGCCCGTCGACCAGGAAGAACAGCTGACGCAGGCCGAGCAGCGCGAAGGCGTTGGCGGTGAACACGATGTACGGGTCCTGCGTGAGCCCGAAGATCGCCGGGATCGAGTCGAGCGCGAACAGCACGTCCGTGCCGCCGATCGCCAGCACCACCAGCAGCAGCGGCGTGATCCACCGCTTCCCCGCCTCGCGCACCACGTAGCGGCCCTCGCGGAAGCCGTCGGTGACGGGCAGCACCCTCTTGGCGCCGCGCACCAGCATGTTCTCCTTGTACTCGACCTCGCCCTCCTCGGCGCCGCCCTCGCGCGCGATCACGACGGCCGTGTAGAGCAGGAAGGCGCCGAACAGGTAGAAGGTCCAGCTGAAGGTCGACAGCGCGGCGGCGCCCGCCGCGATGAACAGGCCGCGCAGCACCAGCGCGATCGCGATGCCGATGAGCAGCACCCGTTGGCGCTGCCGGGGCGGGACGGCGAAGCGGGACAGGATCACCAGGAAGACGAACAGGTTGTCGACGGACAGCGACTTCTCGGTGATGAAGCCGGCCATGAACTCGGTGCCCTTGCCGGGGGCGTTCCACAGCCACATCGACGCGCCGAAGGCGAGCGCCAGCGCGATGTAGAAGACCGACCACCAGGCGGACTCGCGGAACGTCGGCACGTGCGGCTTGGCCACCACGACCACGAAGTCGAAGACGAACAGGCCGAGGATGCCGATCAGCGTCACGGTCCAGACGAGCCCAGATTCCACCGTGCCATCCTAGGCGCGGCCGGGTGGGGGGACGATGCGCGCGCCGGGACCCAGGCGCCCCGGGGTGCCGTACGCCCGGGCCCGGGTGCCCCGGCGTGACGGGCGGGCTACCCCGCGTTGATCATCTGGCGGAGCTCCTTCTTGAGCTCGCCGATCTCGTCGCGCAGGCGGGCGGCGATCTCGAACTGCAGGTCGGCGGCGGCGGTGCGCATCTGCTCCGACAGGTCCTCGATCAGCTGCGACAGCTCCTCCGCGGGACGCTGCGCCAGCATGGCGCGCCCCGCCGTCGCGTCGTCCGGCGTGGGCGCCTTGCCCCGGCCGGCCGCGAGCTCGAGCGTCTCCTGCGTGTCGGCCTCCTCGCGCGCGAGCATCTCGGTGATGTCGCCGATGCGCTTGCGCAGCGGAGTCGGGTCGATCCCGTTGTCCTTGTTGTACGCGAGCTGCAGGTCGCGGCGGCGGTTGGTCTCGTCGATCGCGGACGCCATGGAGTCCGTGATCGAGTCCGCGTACATGTGCACCTCGCCCGACACGTTGCGGGCCGCGCGGCCGATGGTCTGGATGAGGGACGTGCCGGAGCGCAGGAAGCCCTCCTTGTCGGCGTCCAGGATCGACACCAGCGACACCTCGGGCAGGTCGAGGCCCTCGCGCAGCAGGTTGATGCCGACCAGCACGTCGTAGCGGCCCATGCGCAGCTCGCGCAGCAGCTCGACGCGGCGCAGGGTGTCGACGTCCGAGTGCAGGTACTCGACGCGCACGCCGCGATCGCCCAGGTACTCGGTGAGGTCCTCGGCCATCTTCTTGGTCAGGGTGGTGACCAGCACGCGCTCGTCGCGCTCGACGCGGACCCTGATCGCCTCGAGCAGGTCGTCGATCTGGCCCTCGGTGGGCTTGACCACGACGAGCGGGTCCACGAGCCCGGTGGGACGGATGATCTGCTCGACCACGCCGTCGGCCCGCTCGAGCTCGTACTTGCCGGGCGTCGCCGACAGGTACACGGTCTGGCCGATCCGCTCCTGGAACTCGCCCCACTTCAGCGGGCGGTTGTCGAGCGCGGACGGCAGCCGAAAGCCGTGCTCGACCAGCGTGCGCTTGCGCGAGGTGTCGCCCTCGTACATCGCGCCGATCTGCGGGACGGTGACGTGCGACTCGTCGATCACCAGCAGGAAGTCGTCCGGGAAGTAGTCGAGCAGCGTGTGCGGCGGGGTGCCGGACTCGCGCTGCTCGATGTGCCGCGAGTAGTTCTCGATGCCCGAGCACGTGCCGACCGAGCGCATCATCTCGAGGTCGAACGTGGTGCGCATCTTGAGCCGCTGCGCCTCGAGCAGCTTGTTCTGCCGCTCGAGCTCCTGCAGCCGCTCCTCGAGCTCGAGCTCGATGGTGGAGATCGCGCGGTTCATGCGCTCCTCGCTCGCGACGTAGTGCGACGCCGGGAACAGGTGCACCTGGCTGCGCTTCTCGACCACCTCGCCGGTGAGCGGGTGCAGCGTGTACAGCGCCTCGACCTCGTCGCCGAACATCTCGATGCGGATCGCGAGCTCCTCGTACACCGGGATGATCTCGACGGTGTCGCCGCGCACGCGGAACGTGCCGCGCGTGAACGCGAGGTCGTTGCGCGAGTACTGCATCTGCACGAACTCGCGCAGCAGCCCGTCGCGGTCGACCACGTCGCCGACGCCGAGCGTCACCATGCCCTGGATGTACTCCTCGGGCGTGCCGAGGCCGTAGATGCAGGACACCGACGAGACCACGACCACGTCCCGGCGCGTGAGCAGCGAGTTGGTGGCCGAGTACCGGAGCCGCTCGACCTCCTCGTTGATCGACGAGTCCTTCTCGATGAAGGTGTCCGTCTGCGGCACGTACGCCTCGGGCTGGTAGTAGTCGTAGTACGAGACGAAGTACTCGACGGCGTTGTGCGGCAGCAGGTCGCGGAACTCGTTCGCGAGCTGCGCGGCCAGCGTCTTGTTGTGCGCCATCACCAGGGTGGGCCGCTGCAGCCGCTCGACCAGCCACGCCGTGGTCGCGGACTTGCCGGTGCCGGTCGCGCCCAGCAGGACGACGTCGCGCTCCCCCGCCTGGATCCGGCGGGCGAGGTCGTCGATCGCCTTGGGCTGGTCGCCCGACGGCTGGTACTCGGACACCACGCGGAACGGCGCCTCGCTGCGGCGGAGGTCGGGGCTGCTCATGGGACTACGGTACGCCGGGGGTCCGACAGGACGATGCGCCGGTCCGGGCCGCCGGCGGGCGTCACCTGGGGACGGTGAGCGTCCAGAACGAGTCCACCTGCTCGCGGAGGTTCTCGACCGCGCCCGAGCCGTCGAGCACCGCGTCCGCGATCGCCGCGCGGTCGTCGTCGGAGGCCTGGGCGCCGATGCGGGCCGCGGCCTCGTCGGCGGTCAGGCCCCGGGTCTCGATGAGGCGCCGCACGCGCAGCTCGACCGGGGCGGCGACGGTCACCACCAGGTCGAAGTCTGCGCCCTGGTCCGTCTCCACCAGCAGCGGGATGTCGTGCACGACCACGGCGACGCCCTCGCGGCGGGCCTGCCGGTCGGCGGCGGCCGCCATCGCGATGACGTACGGGTGCACGATCGCGTTCAGGCGCAGCCGGGCACCCTCGTCGTTGAACACGATGCCGGCCAGGGCTCGCCTGTCCAGCGCATCGTCCACGATCACGCGGTCGCCGAACTCGCGCGCGATGTCCGACAGCGCCGCCGCGCCGGGCTCGACGGCGCGGCGCGCGAGGTCGTCGTGGTCGATGACCCGCGCCCCGAGCTCGTGGAACCGAGCGGACGCGGTGGACTTGCCCGAGGCGATGCCTCCCGTGAGACCGATGCGCAGCACGGTTGAAGTGTCACACGCGCCACTGACAGGCGCAAAACCAGGGCGGACGCGACGAAGGCCGCCGCCCCGAGGGGCGACGGCCTTCGTGTGAGCGTTGCTCGACTAGTTGCCGGTGAGCTTCTCGCGCAGCGCGGCGAGACGCTCGTCCGAGGCGAGGGTGCCCGCGTCGGTCGGCTCGTCGTGCGAGGTGTACGACGCCGGGGCGTCGGACTTGCGGCCGGCCTGCTTGCGCGGGGCCGGAGCAGCGGCCTCGGCCTCGGCGGCCTCCTCCTGCTTCGCGACGAACGCCTTGTGCGCCTCCCAGCGCTCGTGCGCCTTGGCGTACTCGGCCTCCCAGGCCTCGCGGGCCTCGTCGAAGCCCTCGCGCCACTCCTGGGTCTCCGAGTCGAAGCCCTCGGGGTACACGTAGTTGCCCTGAGCGTCGTACTCGGCGGTCATGCCGTACAGCGCGGGGTCGAAGTCCTCGCCCTGCGGGTCGACACCCTCGTTGGCCTGCTTGATGGACAGCGAGATGCGGCGACGCTCGAGGTCGATGTCGATGATCTTGACGAAGACGTCCTCGTCGGCCGACACGACCTGCTCGGGCAGCTCGACGTGGCGGGTCGCCAGCTCCGAGATGTGCACGAGGCCCTCGATGCCCTCGAAGACGCGGACGAACGCGCCGAACGGGACGAGCTTGGTGACCTTGCCCGGGACGATCTGGCCGATCGCGTGGGTGCGGGCGTAGACGGCCCACGGGTCCTCCTGGGTCGCCTTGAGCGACAGCGAGACGCGCTCGCGGTCCATCTCGACCGTGAGGACCTCGACCTCGACCTCCTGGCCGACCGAGACGACCTCGGACGGGTGGTCGATGTGCTTCCACGACAGCTCGGAGACGTGCACGAGGCCGTCCACGCCGCCGAGGTCGACGAACGCACCGAAGTTGACGATCGACGAGACGACACCCTTGCGCTTCTGGCCGGGGGCCAGCGCGGTGAGGAAGGAGGAGCGGACCTCGGACTGGGTCTGCTCGAGGAAGGCACGACGCGACAGGACCACGTTGTTGCGGTTCTTGTCGAGCTCGATGATCTTCGCCTCGATCTCCTGGCCGATGTACGGCGCGAGGTCGCGGACGCGACGCATCTCGACGAGCGACGCCGGGAGGAAGCCGCGCAGGCCGATGTCGACGATGAGGCCGCCCTTGACCACCTCGATGACGGTGCCGGAGACGACGCCGTCCTCCTCCTTGACCTTCTCGATCGAACCCCACGCACGCTCGTACTGGGCACGCTTCTTCGAGAGGATCAGGCGACCCTCCTTGTCCTCCTTGGTGAGGACGAGCGCCTCGACGGTGTCGCCGACGTTGACGACCTCGTCCGGGTTCGCGTCGTGACGGATGGAGAGCTCGCGGGAGGGGATGACGCCCTCGGTCTTGTAGCCGATGTCGAGGAGGACCTCGTCACGGTCGACCTTGACGATGGTGCCCTCGACGAGGTCGCCGTCGTCGAAGTTCTTGATAGTCGCGTCGACAGCGGCGAGGAAGTCTTCGCTCGAGCCGATGTCGTTGACGGCGATAGGGGTGGACTCGGGGGTGGATACGGACATTAAGGAGGTGCTCCGATGTGGACAGGGAATCGTATGAAACTGGACAGGCCGGACACGCAGGCGTACCAAGCCAACGAACATCTTACCCCCGTGCAGGGGCTATGCACAACGCCGGACACGCCGGTGTCCCGGGACGCCTCCTCGCGACCCGGGACCCGCGCGTCGGGCTAGAGGCCGCGCGCGGTCGCGAGCAGCTCCTCCGGCACCCACTTGGTCTTGCCCATCATGGTGTCGAAGGGCTCGAGGACGATGCGGTCGCCCTGGAGCGCGGTGAACTTGTCGGTCTCCCCCGCCACGATGCCGTCGATCGCGGCGACGCCCATGCGCGTGCCGAGCAGGCGGTCCGCCGCGGTGGGGACGCCGCCGCGCTGGACGTAGCCGAGCACCGTGAGGCGGGTCGGGAAGCCGGTGGCCTCCTCGATGGCCTTGGTGACCTCGTGGCCGATGGACCCGGCGATCGGGTTGCCCTTCGCGTCGAGGGTGTCGCTGCCCGACCACTTGGTGCCCTCGGCCGGGATGGCGCCCTCGGCGACCGCGACGATCGAGAAGTTCTTGTAGCGGTGGCGGTGCTTGATGCGCTTGGTGATGTCCTTGATGTCGAAGGGCTGCTCGGGCGCGAGGATGATGTCGGCGCCGCCGGCGATGCCCGCGGTCACCGCGATCCAGCCGGAGTGGCGGCCCATGAGCTCGACCACCATGACGCGGTTGTGCGACTCGGCCGTGGAGTGGAGGCGGTCGATCGCCTCGGTCGCCACGGTCACGGCGGTGTCGAAGCCGATCGCCGCGTCGGTGCCGACCACGTCGTTGTCGATGGTCTTGGGGATGCCGATGACCGGGATGCCCAGCGCCTTCGAGACCTTGCCGGCCGCCTTGAGCGTGCCGTCGCCGCCGATGCAGATGAACCCGTCCAGCTTCTCGTTCTCGAAGGTCTCCTGCACGGCCTCCATGCCGCCGTCCACCTTGTGCGGGTGGCAGCGCGCGGTGCCGAGCATGGTTCCGCCGTGCACGAGGATGCCCGAGACGTCGTCCCTGGTCATGGGGCGGGCATCGCCGTCGATGACCCCCTGCCAGCCGTTGTTGAACCCGACGATCGAGCAGCCGAGCTCCGAGGTGCCCCGCTTGACGACCGCACGGATCGCGGCGTTCAGGCCGGGGCAGTCCCCGCCTCCAGTGAGTAGACCGATTCGCATGCCACCAACCCTAGTGTCCAGCGGTGCGCCAGTCACCGCCTGTTCCGACGTTCACATCGAGAGGGACGCTGAGGTCGCCCGCAGCGTGCATCTCCTCCCTGAGAATGGCCTCGACCGCGTCCTGCTCTCCGCGCGCCGTCTCGACCACGAGCTCATCATGCACCTGAAGTACCTGGCGTGATGCCAGACCTTCGTCCCTGAGACGGCGCTCGACGCCCAGCATCGCGCGCTTGATGAGGTCGGCCGCGGAGCCCTGGATGGGCGCGTTGAGCGCCATCCGCTCCGCGATCTCGCGGCGCTGGCGGTTGGTCGACGTGAGGTCCGGGATGTAGCGGCGGCGGCCGAAGATGGTCTCGGTGTAGCCGTCGACCCGCGCCTGCTCGACCACGGCCCGCAGGTAGTCGCGCACCGCGCCGAAGCGCGAGAAGTAGTCGTCCATGAGCGCCTGCGCGGCGCCGACCGGCAGCCCCAGCTGGCGCGCGAGGCCGAACGACGACAGCCCGTACGCGAGCCCGTACGACATCGCCTTGACCTGCGAGCGCATCTCCGGCGTGACGCCCGCGGGCTCGACGCCGAACACGCGCGAGCCCACGAAGCGGTGGAGGTCCTCGCCGCCCTGGAACGCCTCGATCAGCGCGGCGTCGCCCGACAGGTGCGCCATGATCCGCATCTCGATCTGCGAGTAGTCCGCGGTGACCAGGGTCTCGTAGCCCTCGCCGACCACGAAGGCCTCGCGGATGCGGTGGCCCTCCTCGGTGCGGATCGGGATGTTCTGCAGGTTGGGGTCCTTGGAGCTGAGCCGCCCCGTGGCCGCCACCACCTGCGAGAAGGTGGTGTGGATGCGGCCGTCCGCGCCCACGGCCTGCGCGAGCGTGTCGATGATCTGCGACAGCTTGCTCGCGTCGCGATGCGCGAGCAGCGCCGACAGGAACGGGTGGGGCGACTTCTCGCTGAGGTCGTGCAGGGACGATGCGTCGGTCGAGTAGCCCGTCTTGATCTTCTTGGTCTTGGGCATGCCGAGGCGCTCGAACAGCACCTCCTGCAGCTGCTTGGGCGAGCCGAGGTTGACGCGGTCGCCGCCGATCGACGCGTAGGCGTCCTCCGCCGCGCGGTCCGCCCGGCCGCGGGCCTCATCCGCGAGCGAGCCCAGGTGGTCGCGGTCGACCGCCATGCCCGCATGCTCCATGCGGGCCAGCACGCTGACCAGCGGGATCTCGAGGTCGCGGTACAGGTCGCCCATGCCGCGGTCCTCGAGCATCGGGTCGAGCACCGCCGCGAGTGCCCGCACGTGCGCCGCGCGCTCCCCCGCCGCGTGGCCGGCGGGCGCGCCCAGGCCCAGGTCGAGCTCGCCCGCGCCCGACTCCGACTCCAGCGACACCCCCAGGTGCCGCTGGAGGATCTGGTCGAGCTCGAAGCCGCGCTGGTCGGGGTTGACCAGGAAGGCCGCGATCTGGGTGTCGCCGACGATGCCGTTCAGGTCCCAGCCGCGGGCCTGCAGCGCGTGCCACGCGTCCTTGGCGGCGTGCAGCACCTTCTCCACGGAGGCGTCGGCGAGCCAGGCCGCGAGGCGCTTCTCGTCGCCGGGGTCGAGGGTCGCGAGGTCGACTCCCCACGCAGCGTCGGCGGCCGTGGCGACGCCGAGCGCCCACGCGTCCGCGTCCGTCCCCGCCTTGCCGTCCACGTGGACGGACACGGGGCCCTCCAGCGCGACGATCGCGTCGACCGCGCCCTCGGTGGTGACCACGATCGGGGCGGTCTCCGCGGTGGCCTCCTCGACCGTCGCATCGTCCGCGAACGGCAGCAGCCGGTCGCGCAGGGTGCGGAACTGGAGCGCGTCGCACACCTGGTGGACCGCGGCGGCGTCCGCGCCCGCGTACTCGAGGTCCGCGAGCGGCACGGCCACCTCGAGGTCGGGCAGCAGGTGGTTGAGCTCGCGGTTGAGGCGCACCTGGTCGACGTGGTCGCGCAGGCTCTGTCCGGCCTTGCCCGGCACGTCGTCGGCGCTGTCGAGGATGCCCGCGAGCCCGCCGTACGCGTTGATCCACTTCGCGGCCGTCTTCGGGCCCACGCCCGGCACGCCGGGAAGGTTGTCGCTGGTCTCGCCGACGAGCGCCGCCATGTCCGGGTACTGGTGCGGCAGCACGCCGTACTTCTCGTGCACCGCCTCGGGCGTGAAGCGCACCAGGTCGGACACGCCCTTGCGCGGGTACAGCAGGGTGACATCGTCGTTCACCAGCTGGATCGTGTCGCGGTCCCCCGAGACCACCAGGACGCGCAGCCCGGCCTCGTGGCCCATCCGCGCGTACGTGGCCAGCAGGTCGTCGGCCTCGAAGCCCTGCTTGTCGACG
>Ga0207735_100235_pt1 | contig 12878 bp, 11 predicted proteins | sample TtaePargueraPR_9_FD_187280 | JGI IMG/M metagenome (GOLD analysis project Ga0207735, IMG submission 187280) | Aerobic enrichment media microbial communities from Bioluminiscent Bay, La Parguera, Puerto Rico - Tt and E2 (1) (SPAdes) | ecosystem: Environmental > Aquatic > Marine > Unclassified ... | reverse complement strand
CCGCGCCCGACGGTCGCCCTGCCCGGCCAGAGCGCGGCCCTGAAGCCGCAGATTACCATCAAGCCGAAACGGGCTTAGAAGTGCCGGGCATGAGGGGGCGGGCTTAGCTCGACGCGCCTTTGAGGCGTACCGCATCTTGCCGGAACCGAGGGCGAAGAGTTACCAAAGCCATTCCACTTCCCGGCGGCACTCAGCGGGCGGCGCAGACGTGAAACCGCCTAAAGACCTTGTTCACTGCTGCGGGTTAGGCTCGCTACGTCTCTGCCCCGACAGAACGGTTGATTCCGCCGGGGATCATTCAATACTTCTCAGAGTCGGATTCTCATGACCAGCATACATCGGTGGGCTGCCTCGGAGCCTCCGTTAGCTTAAGGCTGTTGCGAATGACGTTATGGAAACAACAGAACGGTTGGCGCTACGAATCCTTCGAGCCGGACGCCGCCCCTTCCTTGTTTCCGCATTTCGAAGACCTGGTGCGGACCTGGCAGTCGAAGCGGCGCGGCAGACGCGTGCCATCGAAGCAGGACTTCGACTTCTACGATTTCAAGGGCTGGCACGGCTGGATCGTGCTCTATGACGTGCAATGGGATCCCTTCGACTACGTCGTGCGGCTGTCCGGAACGCAGGTGGACGAGCTCTACGGCTTCGGCGCCACGGGGTTTGACCGCCAAAAGATGAACGAGGTCTACGAGGAGACGGTCGTCCGGGACGAGTTCGACGAAATGAACTGCAGAAACCTGACGATTTCCCGCATCAGCGGGCCTCTCAACATCAAGGGCAAGGACTTCAAGCGGGTCATCTATCTCGAACTGCCCCTGTCGGACGACGGCAAACGCGCCTCGGCGACGATCGAGGCCATCCTTCCGCTCAGGCGCGACGAGAACTGAACTCCACCGCGCAGGCTCGCTAGTCGAGCTTCACGGCCTTATCCCCCACGGCGATGCGGCCGTCCTGCACCACCCGGGCGTAGATCCCCCTGAGCCTCAGCCGCTTGCCCTCGCGCGAGTTCACGAAGGCGCAGGCCTCGCGCCCGTAGCGCTCGACGAAGGACTTGCAGCCGGCGTGCGGCTCGGCAGTGATCTCCAGCACCGCACTGCCGAGGGCGAGCCGCTGGCCCGGCGCCAGGTTCTCCTCGGAGAGGTCCATATCGAGAAAGAGGTTGTCGCCCGCCGGCGCCCAGTTCGACCGCTCGACCGCGATCAGCCCGATGCAGCGTGCCGACATGATGCAGACCTGCACGTCGGGATGCGGCCGGCCGTCCTCGGTGGACTTCCAGCAGCCCTTGGCCCAGTGATCGCCCTCCAGCCCCCCGGCGAAACTCACCGCCACGCTCTCCGGCTCCACCCGCTGCCCATGATCCGGCCGCACCACGATGCCCAGCAACTCCCCGCCATCCTTCGGCGCGGCAAGGATGTCGGGCAGCCCGGCGAGGAGTTCGGACTTGGTTAGGTGGTGGGGCATAGCGGTTCTTCTATAGCATGGCATCGCGCCACAAAAAAACGGCGGAGCCTTGCGGCCCCGCCGTTTCGCATTTCAGGTCCTGGCGTCAAACGCAGCCGCTACGCCGACACCCCTTCCACGTACCAGTCCATGCCGAGCAGGTCGCCGTCGGACATGGTCGTGCCTTCGGGGACCTTGACCGCGCCGGACTGGTCCTTGATGGGGCCGGCGAAGGGATGCAGCGAGCCGTCGATGATGCTCTTGCGCACGGCCTCGGCCGCCTCGACGGCGGCGGCGGGCAGGCGCTCGTTGTAGGGGGCCATCTGGACCATGCCTTCCTTCATGCCGTGCCAGACGTTGGAGGTCTGCCAGGTGCCGTCCATCACCGCGCGGGTGCGATCGACGTAGTAGTTGTCCCAGACGTCGAGGATGGCCGTCGCGTGATGCTCCGGCGCGAAGGTGGTCATGTCGGAGGCCTGGCCGAAGCACCACACGCCGCGGCTGGCGGCGGTCTGCACCGGCGCCGGGGAGTCCGTGTGCTGGGTGATGACGTCGCAGCCCTGGTCGATGAGAGCCTTGGTCGCGTCGGCTTCCTTGCCCGGGTCGTACCAGGAGTTCACCCAGACCACCTTGATCTCCGCATCCGGGCGCACCTTGCGGGCGGCCAGGATGAAGGCGTTGATGCCCATCACCACTTCCGGGATGGGGAAGGAGGCGATGTAGCCGAACTTGCCGGTCTCGGTGACGTGGCCGGCGATGGTGCCGATGACGGCGCGGCCCTCGTAGAAGCGCGCGTTGTAGGCCGAGAGGTTCGGGGCGGTCTTGAAGCCCGTCGCATGCTCGAACATCACGTCGGGGAACTGCTTGGCCACCTTGACGGTCTGGTTCATGAAGCCGAAGGAGGTGGTGAAGATCAGCTTGTTGCCGGAGGAGGCGAGCTGGCGGATGACGCGCTCGGCATCCGGGCCCTCGGCGACGTTCTCGACAAAGGTGGTCTTCACCTTGTCGCCGAATTCCTTCTCGATGGCCTTGCGGCCCAGGTCGTGGCCGTGGGTCCAGCCGAAGTCCCCCACCGGGCCGACGTAGACGAAACCGACCTTCAGCGGGTCGGCGGCCAGGGCAGCCGGGCCCCCGAGAGAGAGCGCGCCGGCCGCGGCGGTGCTGCCCGCCAGGAAATGACGGCGCGACAGGTCCTTGAACATGAGTGCCTCCTTACGTTCGTTTGACTACGTGTCTAATTGGGATTCTTGCTTCAAGTAGATGGCCTAAACGGCTTGCCAAGGCAAGCGGGCGCGTTCAGCCGGCCCTTCCAGGGACCGGCGGCGATGATGGTCAGCACCAGGATGGTCGCCAGGTAGGGCAGCATGGACATGACCTGGGAAGGAATGCCGATGCCCCCGGCGCCCTGGGTGTAGAGCTGGGCGATGGTGACGCCGCCGAAGAGGTAGGCCCCGGCCAGCAGGCGCCACGGCCTCCAGGAGGCGAAGACCACCAGGGCCAGGGCGATCCAGCCGCGCCCGGCGGTCATGCCCTCGGCCCAGAGCGGGGTGTAGGAGAGCGAGAGGAAAGCCCCGCCGAGTCCCGCCATGGCGCCGCCGAAGAGCACCGCCCTGTAGCGCACGGCGATTACGTCGTAGCCGATGGAATGGGCAGAGATATCCGATTCCCCCACCGCGCGCAGGATCATCCCGGCCCGCGATTTCTTCAGGAACCAGGCCACGGCGATGACCGCGGCGATGGAGAGGTAGACCAGGGCGTCGTGGCCGAACAGCAGCGGCCCGATCAGCGGCAGGTCGCTGACCCCGGGAATGTTCAGCTTGCCCAGCGGCACCACCGGGATGCCGACATAGCCCGCGCCGATCAGGGAGGAGAGGCCGAGCCCGAAGATGGTAAGCGCCAGGCCGGTCGCCACCTGGTTGGCCGCCAGGGTCAGGGTCAGCACACCGAAGATGAAGGCCAATACCGCGCCGGCCGCCGCGCCGGCGAGGACGCCCAAGAGGCCGGAGCCGGTGGAGACCGCCACGGCGAAGGCGGCCACGGCGCCGACGATCATCATGCCCTCGACCCCCAGGTTGAGGACGCCGGACTTCTCGACGACCAACTCGCCCAGCGCCGCGAAGAGCAGCGGCGTGGCCGCGCTGATGACGGTGAGAAGGATCAGGGAGAGGGCATCGGGGCTCATGGTTTCTCTCCGTCTCACTCCGCCGCTTGCGGCTGTGGTCGCGTAGCGCCGCGCAGGCGCAGGCGGTAGCGCACCAGGAAGTCGGAGGCCAGCAGGAAGAACAGCAGCAGGCCCTGGAATACGCCGGTCACCGCCTGGGGCAGGCCGACCTCCACCTGGGCCGTCTCGCCGCCGATGTAGCTGAGCGCCATCAGGAGGCCGGAAAGGATGATGCCCAGCGGGTGCAGCCGCCCCAGGAAGGCGACGATGATCGCGGTGAAGCCGTAGCCGGGCGAAATCGAGGGCACGAGCTGGCCGATCGGCCCGGCCACCTCGAAGAGCCCGGCCAGGCCGGCCAGCCCGCCGCTCAACAGCAGCACGAACCAGACCAGCTTGGGGCCGGAGAAGCCGGCGAAGCGTGCCGCCTGGGGTGCCTGGCCCAGCACGCGCACCTGGAAGCCGACGATGGTGAAGGTCATCAGCACCCAGCCGGCCACGGCGACGGCCAGCGCGATTACCGTGCCCAGGTGCAGGCGGGTGCCGCCGGCCAGGATGGGCAGCAGCGCCGCGTCGCCGAACATGCGCGACTGCGGGAAGTTGAAGCCGAGGGGGTCCTTCAGCGGCCCGTAGACCAGGGTCGAGAGGAAGAGCGTCGCCACGTAGGTCAGCATCAGCGAGGTGAGGATCTCGTTCACCCCGAAGCGCGTCTTCAGGAAGGCCGGGATGGCGGCGTAGGCGAGCCCGCCGGCGATGCCCGCCAGGCACATGAGCGGCAGGGTCAGCGCCGTCTCCTCGCCCCAGAAAGCCAGAGCCACGCAGCCGCCGGCCACCGCGCCCATGGTGAGCTGCCCCTCGGCGCCGATGTTCCACACGTTGGCGCGGAAGCCGATCGCCAGGCCGACGCCGATCATGATGAGCGGCGCCGCCTTCACCATCAGCTCGCTGAGGCCGTAGACCGTCAGCAGCGGCGAGATGAAGAAGTGATAAAGCGACAGGAAAGGGTCGTAGCCCATGGCGAGGAAGATGAAGAAGCCGGCCAGGACGGTCAGCGCCACCGCCAGCAGCGGCGTCGCGTAGAGCAGGCCGCGCGAGACCTCGCGCCGCGGCTCGATCTTCAGGAAGGGGGCGTGAACCTTTGGAGCGTCACGCGACATGGACGGCCTCCTCGCCTGCGGCGGCCTCGTCGAGGCCGTGGACGCCGCCCATCAGCAGGCCGATCTCCTCCACCGAGGCGGACCTGGTCGTCATGGCGCTGGAGAGCACGCCGACGTTGATCACCGCCAGGCGGTCGGTGATGGCCAGCAGCTCGTCCAGGTCCTGCGAGACCACCACCACGGCGACACCTTCCGCCGCCAGGTCGGCCAGCGCCTGGTGGATGGTGGCCGCCGCGCCGGCGTCGACGCCCCAGGTCGGCTGGGAGACCACCAGCACCTTGGGCTTCTGCAGGATCTCCCGCCCGACGATGAATTTCTGCAGGTTGCCGCCGGAGAGGCTGCCCGCCGCCGCGCCGGTGCCCGGGGTGCGCACGTCGAAGGCCTTCACGATTTCGGCGGCGAAGTGCGCCGCCGCCCCGGCGCGGATGAAGATGGAACTCAGCAGGCTCATGCGGTGATGTCCGCTCAAGACCGCGTTCTCCACCAGCGACATGCCGGGCACCGCGGCGTGGCCGTTGCGCTCCTCCGGCACCGCGCAGAGGCCAAGCCTGCGCCGCGCCCCGGCATCGCGTCGGCCAACCGCCGCGCCGTCGATGCGCAGCACCGTCTCGTGGTCGGCCAGGCGCTCGCCCGACAGGGCGGCCAGCAGCTCATTCTGGCCGTTGCCGGCGACCCCGGCGATGCCGAAGACCTCGCCCGCGCGCACGGCGAAGGAAACGTTCTTCAGATCGGTGCCGTGGATCTCCTCGGACTCCAGCGACAGCCCCTCGACGACGAGGCGCGGCTCGCCCTTGTGCCGTTCCTCCGACCCGGCCCCCGCCGCGCGCGTCACCGTCTTCAGCTCGGCGCCGATCATCATCTGGGCCATGGACTTCGCGGTCTCCGACTTGGGGTCGCAGGCCGCCACCACCTTGCCGCCGCGCAGGATGGTCGCGCGGTCGCAGAGCGCCTTGATCTCCTCCAGCTTGTGGGAGATGTAGAGTATGGACACGCCTTCAGCCGCGAGCTGGCGCAGGGTCTCGAAGAGGCGCTCGACCTCCTGCGGCGTCAGCACCGAGGTCGGCTCGTCCATGATCAGCAGCTTGGGGTGCTGCAGCAGGCAGCGCACGATCTCGATGCGCTGACGCTCACCGACCGAGAGGGTGTAGACGTCACGGTCCGGGTCCAGCGGCAGGCCATAGGCCTGGCTCACCTCGCGCACGCGGCCCGCCAGGGCGGTCATGTCGCCGGGGTCGTCCATGCCCAGCGCCACGTTCTCCAGCACCGTCATGGCCTCGAAAAGGGAGAAGTGCTGGAACACCATGCCGATGCCCAGCGCGCGGGCGGCATGCGGGTCGGCGATCTCCGCCACATGGCCGTTCCAGGCGAGGCTGCCCTCGTCCGGGTGCAGCACGCCGTAGATGATCTTCACCAGGGTCGACTTGCCGGCGCCGTTCTCGCCGAGCAGCGCGTGGATCTCCCCCGGCGCCACGGCGAAGTCCACCCGGTCGTTGGCCAGCACGCCGGGAAAGCGCTTGCTCACGCCCTTCACTTCCAGGCGGGGCGGCGTAGCCGGCAGAGTCGTCATGCGACCTGCCCTTCCCGGTCAGCCGCCTCTGCGCGCAGGCGCTCGATGGTCATCAGCACCCTCTCGGGCGTGGCCGGCGCATCGAGCCGAGGGCAGATCCGGTAGTCGGCGACCGAGGCCACAGCATCGGAGAGCGCCTGCAGGACGGAGATCGCCAGCATCAGCGGCGGCTCGCCTACCGCCTTGGAGCGGAAGATGGTCTCCTCGCGGTTCGGGCTGTCCTTCACCAGGTCCACGTTGAAGATGCGCGGGCGGTCGCCGCAGGCCGGGATCTTGTAGGTCGAGGGCGCGTGGGTGCGTAGCCGCCCCTCCTTGTCCCACCACAGCTCCTCCATGGTGAGCCAACCCATGCCCTGCACGAAGCCGCCTTCGATCTGGCCGATGTCCAGCGCCGGGTTCAGGGACTCGCCGACGTCGTGCAGGATGTCGACCCGGGTGACGCGGTACTCGCCGGTCAGGGTGTCGACCGCCACTTCGCTCGCCGCCGCGCCGTAGGAGTAGTAGTAGAAGGGCCGTCCGCGGCCGGCCGCGCGGTCCCAGTGGATCTTCGGCGTCTTGTAGAAACCCGTCGAGGATAGCGAGACGCGCCCCATGTAGGCGGCCTCGATCAGCTCGGGAAAGGGGATCTCCTGGTTGCCGACGCGCACGCGGCCGGGCAGGAACGCCACCTGCTCCTTCGGCACCTCCCAATGCTCGGCCGCGAAGTCAACGAGGCGCGCCTTGATCGTCTCGCAGGCGGCCAGCGCGGCCATGCCGTTGATGTCGGAACCGGAGGAGGCCGCCGTGGCCGAGGTATTGGGCACCTTGCCCGTGGAGGTGGCGGTGATCTTCACCTTGTCGATATCGACCTGGAAGGCCTCGGCCACCACCTGCGCCACCTTGGTGTAGAGCCCCTGTCCCATCTCAGTGCCACCGTGGTTCAGGTGGATCGAGCCGTCGCGATAGACGTGCACCAGCGCGCCGGCCTGGTTGTAGGCGGTCAGCGTGAAGGAGATGCCGAACTTCACCGGCGTCAGCGCGATGCCGCGCTTGATGATCCGCGAGGTCTTGTTGAATTCCCGGATCTCCGCGCGGCGCTGCTGGTAGCCGCAGTCCGCCTCCAGCTTCGCGATGATCTCCGGTGCGATGTTGTCCTCCACCTGCTGGTGGTAGGGTGTGATGTCGCGCCCGGGCCCGTAGAGGTTCAGCTTGCGGATCTCCAGCGGGTCCTTGCCCAGGGCGTAGGCGATCTCCTCGATCACCCGCTCGCCGCCGACCATGCCTTGCGGGCCGCCGAAACCGCGAAAGGCGGTGTGAGAGCAGGTGTTGGTCTTCAACGGCTCGGAGGTCAGCCGCACGTCCGGGAAACAGTAGCAGTTGTCGGCGTGGAACAGCGTGCGGTCGGTGACCGGGCCGGAGAGGTCGGCCGACCAGCCGCAACGCGCCGCATAGGTCATATCGACAGCCAGGATGCGTCCTTCGTCGTCGAAGCCGACGTCGTAGTCGATGAGGAAGTCGTGGCGCTTGCCGGTGATGACCATGTCGTCGTCGCGGTCCGGGCGCAGCTTGGCGGCACGGCCCGTCTGCTTGGCGACCAACGCCGCGACCACGGCGAAGAGGTTGCCCTGGGTCTCCTTCCCGCCAAAGGCCCCGCCCATGCGGCGCACCTGGGTTGTCACCGCGTTGGCCGGCACGCCCAGCGCACCGGCGACCATGGTCTGGATTTCCGTCGGATGCTGTGTGGAGCTGACCACGGCGACCTCGTCGTCCTCCCCCGGATAGGCCAGGGCGATCTGGCTTTCCAGGTAGAAGTGCTCCTGGCCGCCGAGGTTCATCTGACCACGCAGCCGCCGCGGCGCCCCGGCCAGCGCGCTGCCCACGTCGCCGCGCGTCAGGGTCATGGGCTCGGTGACCAGCTCGCCGGCCGCCCGCGCTTCCTCGTAGCTCAGCACCGCCGGCAGGGGCTCGTAGTCGATCTGCGCCAGGCGGACGGCCAGGCGGGCCTGCTCCCGGGTCTCCGCCGCCACCGCGAAGATCGGCTGGCCGGCGTAGAAGACCTCGCCTTCGGCCAGGATCGGCTCGTCGTGGCGGTGCGTCGGGCTGATGTCGTTGACGCCGGGAATATCCGAGGCCGTCAGCACCAGCCGCACGCCTTCGGCCGCGCGCACCGCCGCTAGGTTTACCTTTTTCAGGCGGGCATGTGCCTGCTCGGAGAGGCCCAGGCAGATGTGCAGCAGGCCCTGGGGCTCGACCAGGTCGTCGGCGTAGGCGGCGCTGCCGGCCACGTGCTTGTGGCCGCTGTCATGGCGCTGCGGCGTCCGCACGCCTCCCCTGATCACCTCGGCTTTCATGTCGGCCAAGAAGCCTCTCCGTCGTTTTGCCGGCTGTTTGCCGGTCTCTCGTTTTTCGATTCCCCGCCCCGATGATCCCATCTTGAGGGGCCAGAGCAAAGAGCCTGCTACCCCGTGGCGCCCCTTCCCACCCCTGCCAGCGCGGCGCCGGCGAGCCGCGTATCGACCGCCGGGTCCGTCGTCTCGATGAAGCAGCGGTACAGCAGGTTCTGCGCCGCCTTCATGCGATAGCCGCCGCTGGCCCGCCAGTCGGTGAGCGGCTGGAAATCGGCCTCCAGAACCGCCATGGCGCGCTTTACCGTCGCCTCAGACCAGGGCTGCCCGGTCAGCGCCGCCTCGGCAAGGGCGGCGCGCTTCGGCGTCGCCGCCATGCCGCCGTAGGCAAGGCGCGCAGAGGTCACCACCCCGTCCTCGATCGTGAGGCTAAAGGCACCGAGCACCGCCGTGATGTCCTGGTCGAAGCGCTTGGAGACCTTATAGGCCCGAAAGAAGGTGTCTTCGGGCGGCAGCGGCAGGCTGATGCGCTCCACCAGCTCGCCCGGCTGGCGGTCCTGCTTGCCGTACTCGAGGAAGAAGTCCTCCAGAGGCAGGCTGCGCCTTGCCTGCCCCTTGCGCAGATGCAGGGTGGCCCCGGCGGCGATCAGCAGCGGCGGTGAATCGCCGATCGGCGAGCCGTTGGCGATGTTGCCGCCGATGGTGCCGGTGTTGCGAATCTGCACCGAGCCGATGCGCCGGATCACTTCGCCCATGTCCGGGTAGTACTGCGCCAGGATCGCCAGGGCGTCGGCGTAGGTGACCCCGGCGCCGATCTCGATGGCCTCCGCCGTCTCCTCGAGGCGCGCCAGCTCCGTGACACGGCCCGTGTAGATCAGCGTTTCCGGCCGCTTCATCTGCTTGGTGACCCGCAGCCCGACGTCGGTCGAGCCCGCGCTCAGGGTCGCCTCGGGGTGTCTTTCGTAGAGCGCCGCCAGGTCGTCGAGGCTGGCCGGCGCGAGGAAGCGCCGCTTGCCGCCGTCTCCCACCTCCACCGTTTCCTCGTCCCGCAGCGCCGTCAGCTTTTCCAATGTCTCTGTCTCACCCGTCGTGAAGGCGTCGTCGCGCGGTGCGAGGTCATAGGCCGCCTGCGCGGCGCGGGCGATGGGGGCGTAACCGGTGCAGCGGCAGAGGTTGCCGGCCAGCACATCGTCGATGGTGGCGTCGTCGGGCGCCTCGTCGAAATCGCGGGTCATGGCGAAGAGCGACATGACGAAGCCGGGCGTGCAGAAGCCGCACTGCGAACCGTGGTTGTCCACCATGGCCTGCTGCACGGCGTGCAGCTTTCCTGCTTTCGCCAGGTGCTCGACGGTGATGAGCTGGCAGCCGTCCAGGGTGCCGAGGAACTGGATGCAGGCGTTGACCGCCTGGTAGCGCAGCCTGCCGTTCTGCGGCTTCGCCACCACCACGGTGCAGGCGCCGCAATCGCCCTCGTTGCAGCCTTCCTTGGTGCCGGTCAGGTGCTCGACCTGGCGCAGATAGTCGAGCACGGTCATGGTGGGATCGAACTGCGTCAGGCGGCGCGGCGCGTCATCCAGCAGGAATCGAACCTCGCCGCGCATGGTCTCAGCTCCCCCGGTAGGTGGAGTAGCCGTAGGGCGAGATCAGCAGCGGCACGTGGTAGTGCTGCCCCGCCTCGGCGATGCCGAAGCGGATCGGCACCACGTCCAGGAAGGCCGGCTCCGGCAGGCTCACCCCGGCGCCGCGGAAGTAGGCGGCGACGTGGAACACCAGTTCGTAGGTGCCGGCGGCGAAGTCCGCGCCCTGCAGCAGCGGCGCGTCGCAGCGCCCGTCGGCATTGGTCTCGACGGTGGACAAACGGTCCCGGGTTTCCCCCGAGAGGCGAAAGACCTCGATCCGCACGCCGGCGGCCGGGCGTCCGCCGGCGGTATCCAGCACATGAGTGGTCAGCTTGCCGTTCATCTCGATCCCCCTCCCGATCAGCTTGCCGCTTCAGCCCTTCACGGGCGGACCCCCTGATGTCCAGGGGCAGCATGGTTCTTGTCGCTGACCTTCCGAGTCGGGTAAGTCTCACGGGTTGCGACGGGAAACTGAAGACTACTCCCTCCGGAAGCAGTTTCAAAAAAAACATGCAAATTCAGCCCCGTTCGTCTGCACTACTATAATCGGGGGCTCTGTATGGGGCGGCCCCCGAAGGGGAAAGCGACAAGATGACCACCGGCGACTATCCGCGCGACCTCATCGGCTACGGCGCGACACCTCCCGATCCGGCCTGGCCCGGCGGTGCGCGTATCGCCGTGCAGTTCGTCATCAACTACGAGGAAGGCGGCGAGAACTGCATCCTGCACGGCGACGCCGCCTCGGAGGCCTTCCTGTCCGAGAGCGTCGGCGCCCAGCCCTGGCCCGGCCAGCGGCACATGAACATGGAATCGGTCTACGAATACGGCAGCCGCGCCGGCTTCTGGCGCCTGCACCGGCTCTTCACCGCCGCCGGCATCCCGGTCACGGTCTACGGCGTGGCCACCGCCCTGCAGCGCAACCCCGCCGCCGTCGCCGCCATGCAGCAGGCCGGCTGGGAGATCGCCTCCCACGGCCTGAAGTGGATCGAGTACAAGGACTTCTCCAAGGAGGAAGAGCGAGAGCACCTGGAAGAGGCGATCCGCATCCACACCGAGGTGACGGGCGAGCGTCCGCTCGGCTGGTATACCGGCCGCAGTTCGATCCATACATTGGACCTGGTGATGGAAGAAGGCGGCTTCCTCTATTCAGCCGACTCCTATGCAGACGAGCTGCCCTACTGGGTCACGGGACCGAAAGGGCCGCATCTCATCGTGCCCTACACGCTGGACGCCAACGACATGCGCTTCGCCACGCCCCAGGGCTTCAACTGCGGCGACCAGTTCTACAGCTACCTGAAGGATTCCTTCGACGTGCTCTATGCCGAGGGTCGCGCCGGCGCGCCCAAGATGATGTCGGTCGGCCTGCACTGCCGTCTGGTCGGGCGGCCCGGCCGCGCCGCCGCCCTCGCCCGCTTCCTCGACTACATCCGCGCCCACGACGGGGTCTGGCCCGCCCGGCGCATCGACATCGCCCGCCACTGGCACGCGACACACAAGCCCTAGGGACCTTTCCGTGGACCGCGAGACCTTCGTTGCCCGTTTCGGGGGCGTCTTCGAGCATTCGCCCTGGATCGCCGAGGCCGCCTTCGATGCGGGGCTGCCGCAGCCGCCCTGGACCCCGGAGGGACTGCACGCAGCCATGGTGGTGGCGATGCGCGCCGGCAGCGCGGCACGGCAACGCGCCCTCATCGCCGCCCATCCCGACCTCGCCGGGCGGCTCGCCCAGGCCGGGCGGCTGACCGCGGCCTCGACGCAGGAGCAGGCCTCCGCCGGCCTGGACCTGCTGACGGATGCGGAGCGCGACCGCTTCACCGAGCTGAACGAGCGCTACAAGGCGAAATTCGGCCTGCCCTTTATCATGGCGGTCAAAGGGCGTAGCAAGGAAGAGATACTGGCCGCCTTCGACGCGCGCCTGGACAACGACGTAGAGGCGGAATTCCAGACCGCCCTGGAACAGATCGAGAAGATCGCGCTGTTGCGCCTCAAGGAGATGCTCTGATGACCCTTGCCACCCCCTCCCTGGCCGGTGCCGGCACCTGGATCAAGGCGATGGTCGACGGCTGGGCGCGTTTCAGCGAGGACGGCGACAAGCTGACCCGCGTCTTCCTCAGCGCCGAGCACAAGGCCTGCGCCGAGGCGGTGATGACGGCCATGCGCGCCGCCGGAATGTCCGCGAGGATCGACGCCGTCGGCAACGTGGTGGGCCGCTACGAGGGCGAGGCAGAAGGCGCGAAGACGCTCATCACCGGCTCCCACATCGACACCGTGCGCGATGCCGGCGCCTACGACGGCAACCTGGGCGTCGCCCTGCCCATCGCCTGCATCGCCGACCTGGACGCCCGCGGCAAGCGCCTGCCCTTCGCGGTAGAGGTCATCGCCTTCGGTGATGAGGAAGGCGTGCGCTTCCCCACCACCCTCAGCGGCTCACGCAGCATCGCGGGTACCTTCGACCCCGCCGCCCTCTCGGTCACCGACGCCGAGGGCACGCGCCTGGACGACGCCCTGCGCGCCTTCGGCTGCGACCCCGCGGCCATCGCCGGCGAGGCGCGGCGGCGCGACGACGTTCTCGCTTTCGTCGAGGTGCACATTGAACAGGGCCCGGTGCTGGAGGCC
>Ga0207735_100234_pt1 | contig 12889 bp, 14 predicted proteins | sample TtaePargueraPR_9_FD_187280 | JGI IMG/M metagenome (GOLD analysis project Ga0207735, IMG submission 187280) | Aerobic enrichment media microbial communities from Bioluminiscent Bay, La Parguera, Puerto Rico - Tt and E2 (1) (SPAdes) | ecosystem: Environmental > Aquatic > Marine > Unclassified ... | reverse complement strand
CCGCCCCGACGCGGCCCGGTCCCCTCGCGGGGGCCGGGCCGCGTCGCGTCAGCAGGTGCCCGCGGCCAGGCCGCCGGCGGCGCTGTACTCGATGCCGGTCGCGGCGACGTCGCCGTCCGGGTGCACGACCCAGACGCACCAGTCGGTCTCGTCGCTGCCGGTCAGCGTCTGCAGCTCGACGCCGTCCGACACGTTCGCCACGTAGTTCGTGTTCACCGTGTACTGCCCGGTGCTGTCGTCGACCGTCGGCAGCGACGGCGACTCCTTGAACTCGGCCGCGATCGCGTGCCCGAGCGACGCGACGTCGGCCTTCGCCGCCGTGTCGTACGACTTCTGCCGCTGCGTCAGCAGCAGCGGCAGCGCGATCGCGACGAGCACCGCGATGATCATCATGGTCACCAGCAGCTCGACGAGCGTGAAGCCGCCGTCGGCCCGTGTGTTCTTCCCCCGCATAAGAAACCCCCCTCAAGGCTCCTGAGGCCAGTGTGGCTGATGTCACACGATGCGGCAACGTCTGATTCTCGGACGATGCCCGCGGGGACCAGGGTTGTTGTCCAGAAACCTTGCGGTTTTCATGCGTGTTGCGACACCGCGAACGCCTCGGGGCCGTTGTCCACGGCCACGGTTCGGCGGTGCCGCGTCCGCGGCGCGGGGCGCGCCCGTGCGCGCCCGCCGCAGCCTGTCGCATCGTGCATGAAAACCGCAAGCGTGGCGGGTGAGGGGTCCGGGTGCCGCGCCCGCACGGTCGGGGGAGGGACGATGCGCGACGCGTGGGGCCGATGGCGCGCGCTGCTCGACCGGCCCGGCGCGGTCCGGCCGCGCGGGTTCCCGCTGTTCCGCACGGCCGACCTCGTCGGTGAGGTGCGCGACCCGCGTCGGTGGCTCGAGCATCAGCGCCGGGCGGACCGCGTGGTCACCCTCGCGCGCGGGCTCCACGTCGTGGTCCCCGACGGCGCGGCCGCGGGGTGGCGACCCGACCCCGTCGAGGCCGCGTGGCTGCTCGCGGCCGCCACGCATGGACGCCTCGTGCCGTACGTCTCGGGGCTGTCGGCCGCCGCGGTGCACGGGATCTGCGCGCGCCCGCGCGGGGTGGTCCACGTCACCGTGCCGGTGCAGACCCGCGCGCGGGAGCTGACCGCGCTCGGCGTCACCGTCCGGTTCCACCAGCGTCGGGAGCGGTACCGGGGCAGCTCGCTGCGGGGATCGTGGCTGCCCGACCGGCAGGCCACCGGTCCCGTGCTCGAGTCCTTCGACGGCGAGCTGTGCCGGCCGCGCGTGACGTCGCCCCTCCAGACCGCGCTCGACCTCGAGCACAGCCCGCTCAGATCCGGCTGGCCGCCCGCGGCGGAGCGCGCCGTGCGCGACATCATGCGCATCACGGACGTGCGCGACGTGTGGATCGCCGCGACCGGCCAGCGGCGCGGCGCGGCGGCCGAACGGGCGCTCGGGTTCAGGTGGGATCGGTGAGCAGCAGCTGCCAGTACCCGACGTCGATCCACCGGTCGAACTTGAAGCCCGCGTCCGCGACGGTGCCGACATGGCGGAAGCCGAGGCGCTCGTGCAGCGCGACCGAGCCGGGGTGCGGCAGCGCGATCACGGCCATGACCGAACGCACGGGCGCATGCTCCGAGCCGGACAGGCCGCGCAGCCGGTCGAGCAGCTCCGCGTACACCGCGATGCCGAGGCCGGCGCCGCGGGCCTCGGGGGCGAGGTAGACCGTCGCCTCGAGCGTGTGACGGTACGCGGCCCGGTCGCGGAACGGCGCGGCGTAGGCGTAGCCGGCCACCGCATCGTCCCGCTCGATCACCAGGTACGGCAGCCCGCGGCCCTGGACGGCCTCGATCCGCGCCCACATCTCGTCGGCGGAGACCAGCGCGGTCTCGAACGTGGCGGTGTCGTGCGCGACGTAGTGGTCGTAGATCTCGGCGACGCGCGCGGCGTCGTCGGCGGGGCGGGCGTCTCGAATCACGGCACCATTATGCGGAGCGCGTCACGCGGCGACGGGGATCGCGTCCTCGCGCGTGATCTGCTCCTCGTAGGCGCGACGGCTGCGCAGGTAGCGCCACGACGAGACCGCGATCGCCACGCCCACCAGGCCGGCGGCCCCCGTGACGAGGAAGCCGCCCTGCGCGCCGTGGCGGTCGATGACCGCGCCGACCAGCCACGCGCCGGCGGCGACGCCGAGGTCCATGCCGGTGCGGGTCCACGTCATGCCCTCGGTGAGGCGCGAGCGCGGCACCAGCGCGTGCGTGACGCCGTCGCCGACGGCCATGGTGGGGGCGATCGCCAGGCCGGTGAGGAACATGAACGCGCCGAGCCACAGCAGGTTCGGGGCGAGCATGAACGTCACCGCGCCGACGCCGGTCGCCGTCACGCCCCAAAGCAGGCGCGACGCGAGCGTGGTGGTCCACACGCGAGAGCCGTACGCGAGGCCGCCGACCAGCGAGCCCACCGCGAACACGGCGAGCACCACGCCGGACCACTCCTTGAGGCCCAGCTCCTCGGCGAACGCGACGGTCGCGGCGTCGACGGAGGCGAACAGCGCGCCCTGCGTCGCGAAGATCGCGGTGGTGATGATGAGCGCGGGAGTGGTGACGAGCAGGTGGCCGCGCAGGGCGCCGCGGTAGCGCCGCATGCCGCGGGGGCGCGGCGGGAGGCCGATGCGCTCGAGCTCGCCGTCGATCACGAGCGCCGTGGAGTGCTCGTGATCCGCCTGGAAGCGGCGCGCGTCGGGGCGCCGTGCGGGTGGCTCGGTGGACTTGAGCGCGAGGAAGGCGTAGCCGCCGACCGCGAGCGTCGCGACGGCGACCACCGACGGCACCCACGAGCCCACCTGCGTCGCGAGGATCGTGGCCATCGCCGGTCCGGCGATGAACAGCACCTCCTCGAGCGACGACTCGAGCGAGAAGGCGGTGTTGAGCGCGTGGCGGTCGGGGACGATGTGGGTCCACCGGGCGCGCGAGTGAGTCGACTGGGTGCCGCCCGCGGCGAACAGCGGCGCGATGAGGAGCAGGACCCAGATGGGCTGATGCGTGAGCGCGGCCGCGATCATCGCGAGCCGGCCGAGGATCGCGATCGCGTAGCCGATGCGCAGCACGCGCGACTGCCCGTAGGCGTCGACCAGCCGACCCACCTGCGGGGAGATGGCGGCGTACGACAACGCGATCGCGGCGAGCACCATGCCGCCGTACTCGTAGCGGCCGTACTCGATCTGCACCATGAGGAAGGTCGCGAGGCCCGTGAGGCCCATCTGCATGCGCGCGATCAGGCCCCACGCGGTGAACGCGCGGGCACCAGGCAGGGCGAGAATGCCCCGATACGGGGTGAGCATGGCGGAACCTCACAGGAGTGCTGAGATCTCGCGCGTCGTCACGCGAAGCCACACCAACTGCGCGACGTGGCCGGCGCATCGTCCCCGGGCAGTGCCTCTCGGGGACGATGAGAAATCCTCTCACGCCGTCCGGGGTGCTCGTGACCAGCGGCTCACCCCGGTCTCGCGCGGGCCGAGGACCTGCGCAGGGGCGACGGGATCCGGTCCGCGAAGCGCATGAGCACCGAGCCGGCGACGGCGAGCAGCAGCACGTACGCGGCCGCGAAGGGCCCGATGAGCGGCTGCGCGCCCGCGGCGACGCCCAGCCCGGCGATGACGATCGAGAACTCCCCGCGCGGGACCAGGGACAGCCCGGTGCGCCACTGACCCTTGGGGCCGATGCCGGCCCGTCGGGCGGCCCACACCCCCGTGTAGATCTTCGAGATACCGGTGACGACGGCCAGCGCCAGCGCCGGCAGCAGCACCGGCCCGAGGTCGCGCGGATCGATGGTGATCCCGAAGAACACGAAGAAGATGCCGCCGAATACGTCGCGCAGGGGCGGCAGCAGCCCGCGCACCTGGTCCGCGACGTTGCCCGACAGCGTCAGCCCCAGGAGGAACGCGCCGACCGCGGCCGAGACCTGCGCGGCCTCGGCGAGGCCCGCGACCAGGAACGCCAGCCCGAGCACGCTAAGCAGCAGCAGCTCGCGCGAATGCGAGTGCACGGCGAGGGACACGTGGCGGGAGAAGCGCAGCGCGAAGAGGAAGGCCGCCGCGACGATGCCGATCGCGATGGCGGCGGCGATGGCGCCCTGGACGATCGACGCCCCGACCAGCAGCACCGCGAGGATCGGCAGGAACACCGCCATCACGATGTCCTCCATCACCAGGAGGCTGAGGATCACCGGGGTCTCGCGGTTGGCGAGCCGGTCGAAGTCGTCGAGCAGGCGCGCGATGATGCCCGAGCTCGAGATGTAGGTGATGCCGGCGAGCAGGATCGAGGCGCGGATCGACCACCCGAGCAGCAGGCCCATCGCGAAGCCGGGCAGCGCGTTGAGGACGCCGTCGACGATGCCCGCCTGCCACGTGGTGCGCAGGCCCACCTTGAGGTCGTCGGGCGAGTACTCGAGGCCGAGCAGCAGCAGGAGGATCACGACGCCGATCTGCGCGCCGATCGCGAGGAACTCCTCGCCGGCGGAGATCGGGATGATGCCGCCCTCGCCCATGACGAGGCCCGCCAGCAGGTACAGGGGGATCGAGGGCAGCCCGACGCGGGTCGCGAGCCGGCCCAGCAGGGCCAGCACCAGGAACACGACGCCGAGCTCGATCAGCACGAGCGCGGTGTCTCCGTGCGGGCTCGCCGCGGCCACGCGCAGGCCCGGCAGGGTCGCGGTCGCGGCGAGCATGGCCTATCCCGTCAGGATCTGGGCCGCACGGTCCACGGCCTCGTCGGATCCCATGACCAGGACCGTGTCCCCCGGTTCGAAGACGAACGAGGGCTCGATGCCGGGGATGCCCTGGTCGCCGCGGATCACCGCCACCACCGAGGCGGAGGTCTCGGTGCGGATGCGTCCCTCGCCGAGCGAGCGGCCCACGAGCCCGCCGGACGGGGGCAGCGTCACCCACTCGATCGCGAGCCCGACCACGGTGTGCTTGAGGTCCTCCAGCCGGGCGATGATGTTGCTGCCGCCGAGCAGCTCCGCCATCTTGCCCGCGTCGCCCTCCGACAGCTCGACCGTCCCGCGGCACGAGTCCGGATCCTCGCGGTCGTACAGCGCGATGTCGCGCTTGCCGTCGCGGCGGACCACCACGCCTACGTGGTCGCCCCCCTCCGCGGTGAACTCGTAGCGGACGCCGACTCCGGGGAGCGGGGTCTCGAAGATGTCCATGGGGCTACTTTTCCACGTTGGAGGCCGAAACGGGTCACGCCTCGTGCGCGAGGCCCAGCTCGAGGAGCCGCTCCCATGCCATGCGGGCCAGGAACGGGTCGTCGATCTCGATGTGGCGGAGCGCCGCGAGCAGCTGGTGCGACTGCGCGCGCCAGGCCGTCGCGGCGGTCACGTCGCCGTATCCGCCGTAGAGCTGGTCGCGCATGTCGAGCGGCACCACGGTGGCCGCGCCGCCCAGGTCGGCGGCCGGGTCGCCCGCGCCGAAGTTGTGCCACATGAGGATCGACCGGAAGCGCCCGCGGTCGGACTGGATGGCGCGCGCCTCGAGCCGTCCGTGCGTCCACGTGGGCTCCACGTCGACGGGCGAGTCGACCCCGGTGCGGAACAGCGCGTCCGCCGCGTCGACGTCGAGGACGCGGTTCTCCGGCGCGCCGCGCAGGGCGACGAAGCCGAGCAGCCGCTCCCACTCGTCGACGTGGTCGGCGAGCGTCGGGGCGGTGCGGGGGTTGAGCGGCGCGTCCGGGTCGGCGGGCGCATGCACCTGGCGGAGCGCGTCTCCGAGCGCGCGGGCGGAGGAGGCGTGCAGCGGCACGAAGGCCGCGGTCGACGCCGAGATCCACTCGACGAGCGTCCAGTGGAACGGGTAGCCGTCGCCGGGGACGCCGGTGCCGATGGGTCGGCTCGCCGCGAAGGTCCAGTCCCTCGCGAACGGCGCCACGAGGTCCGCGGCGCGGGCGTAGAGGTGGTCGTCCGCGGCGCTGCGCGGGAACAGCGCGCCGTGGTGGTCGCCGATCCGCACCGCCACGTGGTCCTCGACCGCGTAGCGGCGCCCGAGCTCCTCGTCGGTCAGGTCGGGGAACTGGTCGTCGATCAGGGAGCGGACCGTGTCGTCGGAGATGACGACGCGCTCGTCCGTGTGGGCGGCGGGGGTCATGGCGGCCACCCTAGCGGCTGGGCGAGATCGCCGAAAGGGGCGCTTCGTCCCGCTTACCAGCGATGTCAGGGCGTCGCGGGGAGGGTGAGCGTGAACGCGGCGCCGCGTCCGCGCCCGGCCGAGGCCGCCGCCACGTCGCCGCCGTGGGCGCGGGCCAGGGAGCGTGCGATCGTGAGGCCGATGCCGCGTCCCGCGCGGTCCGCGGAGCCGGGTCCGCGGTGGAAGCGGTCGAAGATGCGGTCGAGGTCCTCCGCGGCGATGCCGGATCCGGTGTCCGCGACGGTGAGGGCCGCCTCCGCGCCCTCGCGCGCGACGTCGACGCTCACGGCGCCGCCCTCGGGCGTGTGCGCGAGCGCGTTGCCCAGCAGGTTCACCAGCACCTGTGCCACGCGGTCGGCGTCGGCGGTCACGGTGAGCGGCGCCCCGGCGCGGACCTCGAGCCCGACGCCGCGGTGCTCGAACTGCGGGCGCAGCCGCTCGGCCGTGTCGCGCGCCAGGGCCGTCAGGTCGACGGGCGCGAGGCGGAGGCTCAGCGCGCTCTCCTCGGCGCGCGACAGCGTCGACAGGTCCTCGGCCAGCCGTGACAGGCGCGAGGCCTCCGCCGCGACGCGCTCGTAGGCGTCCGGCCCGGGCTCGACGACGCCGTCGATCAGGCCCTCCATCGAGCCGCGGATCGTGGTCAGCGGCGTCCGCATCTCGTGCGCGACCTCGTCGATCAGCCGGGCCCGGCGGGCCTCGCCCTCCGCGAGCCGCTCGGCCAGCGCGTCGACGTCGGCCGCGACGGCCGCCAGCTCCTCGTCCCGGGGAGGCGGCACGCGGCGCGAGTAGTCGCCCGCGGCGATCGCCCGGGTCGCGTCCCGGATCTCGCGCAGCGGTCGCGCCAGCCGACGCGACACCAGGAGCGCCGCGACGGCGGCCGCGACGATGCCGGCCGCGGCTCCCCACGCGAGCGCGACCGGCAGCGCGTCGGCGAGCAGCTCGCGGGCGTCGGCCGCGCGCATGGGTGCGCCGCGCATCGTCCCCGCCCGCCGGTTCACCGCGATGCCGGCGGCGGTCGCCCCGACCGTCAGCAGCGCCGCGACGCCCACGAGCGCGACCGTGAGGTGCGAGGCGAGCAGCCGCCCGCGCACGGTGCTCACGGCGCCGCCAGCTTGTAGCCGACGCCGCGCACGGTGAGGATCAGCGTGGGGTCCGCGGCCGGGTCCCCGAGCGCCTGACGCAGCTTGCGCACGTGCACGTCGACGAGGCGCTCGTCCCCGAAGAAGTCCCAGCCCCACACGCGCTCGATGAGCTGGCGGCGGGTGAACACCCGGCCGGGCGCCGAGGCGAGGGCCGCGAGCAGGTCGAACTCGAGCGCGGTGAGCGTCGCCGGCTCGCCCGCGACCGCGACCTCGCGGCCCGCGAGGTCGATCGCGACGGGGCCGACCTCGACCGCGTCGTCGGCGCGGCCGCCGCCGCCGCGACGGAGGATCGCCCGCACGCGCGCGACCACCTCGCGGGGGCTGAAGGGCTTGGTGACGTAGTCGTCGGCGCCCACCTCGAGGCCGACGATGCGGTCGGCCTCCTCCGCGCGGGCGGTGAGCAGGAGCACCGGGACGTCGGAGCCTTGGCGGATGCGCCGCAGCGTCTCCATCCCGTCGATGCCGGGGAGCCCGACGTCGAGGATCACGAGGTCGGCGGGGCCGTGGCGGAGCGCGGTCAGCGCGTCCTCGCCGGACGCCGCGGTGCGGACCTCGAAGCCGTCGCGGCGCAGGTAGCCGCCGACGAGGTCACGGATGTTCGCCTCGTCGTCGACCACCATCACGGTGCGTGCGCCCACGCTCGCCATCCTAGGGAGCCGTGACCCCCGTGATGTCCTCGACCTCGCCCGGATCCAGGACCGATGCCTCGTACGGGGCGTCCAGGCGGTCGAGCGTCCGCACGAAGGCGCGCAGGTGGTGCTCGCTCGCGTGCTCGAGGCGGTCGTACACCTGCGCGATCGCGTCGGCGTCGACGTCCTGCTCCCGCAGGTCGGCGATGTCGGTCTCCTCGACGAGCGCGCCGACGCCGAGCGCGGCGGTCTCGGACTCGGAGCCCTGCGCGAGCAGCTCGTCGTACATCGCCTGGAGGTCGGCGTCCTCGTAGACCCCGGCGACCGCGTCGTCGTTCGGGCTGTCCAGCCCGTAGGCGTCGAGCAGCGAGTCGAGCGCGTCCATGTGGCGCTGCTCGGCGCGAGAGATCGCGTCGAGCACCCGCAGGTCCCATGCGTCGGCCAGCTCGACGTAGAGGTCGCGCGCCATCCGCTCCTCCTCGGCCATGAGCGCGAGCGACTCCGCGTCCGCGGCGGTCGCCTCGGCGCCGTCCTCGACCAGCCCGGCCGCGCCGGTCCCGTCGCCCATGCAGCCGCCGCGCCGGCCCCCGGAGCCGTACGCGTCGTCGTCTGCGCCACGGTCGCCACGTGCGCCGTGGCCCGCGTCGTCGCGCCACGCGCCGCCCATGCGGTTCGGGACGCCGTCGCCGGCCTCCTCCCAGGCGGTGACGTCGTCGTCCGGGGTGTCGGCCGCATCGGCCCAGGCCAGGGTCGGCGCGGCGACGAGCGCGGCGCCGGCGGCGACGGACAGCGCGACGATGGTCTGCCTCGTGGTCATCGGGATCTCCTCCTTCTCGGATGACCCCAGTCCATCGCGCCCGTGTGAAGCCCCCGGGTGGGCGGGTGTGAAGATCCCGTGAAGGTCAGGCGTCCGCGCGGTGCTCGCGCCGCTCGCGCCGCTCGCGCCACTCGCGGGCCAGCAGGCCGTAGATCGCGTCGTCGGACACCTCGTCCTCGACCCAGTAGGCCTCGCGCCGCACGCCCTCGCGCTGGAAGCCGAGGCGCTCGAGCACGTGGATCGAGCGCTCGTTGTCGGGGTGGGTCGCGGCCTCGACGCGGTGCACGCCGGCCACGTCGACCAGGTAGTCGATCACCGCGGCGACGGCCTCGGTCGCGTAGCCCTTGCGGCGCGCCCAGGTGTGGAGCGTGTAGCCGATCTCGGCGGTGTGGCCGTGCTCGTGGATGTACATCGCGACGTCGCCGACGCGCTTGCCGTCGGCGCGACGCTCGATCTCGAGCTCGTACCAGCCGCCCGGGCGGGGGACGCTGTGCGTCATGCTTTCGCGGATCACCGCGATGGCCTTCTCGACCGAGTACGGCGTCCGCCACGCCTGATACACGGCGTTCTCCGGGTCGGACCGGCGCGCGGCGAAGTCCTCGGCGTCGGCCTCGGTGAACGGGCGCAGCGTCAGCCGGTCGGTGAGCAATGGAGCGAATGGCACGGCAACACCATAAGGCGCCAAAGGGTCGAAACCTCGGCATTTACCGCCCAGGAAGTCTTCGGAGAATTAGGAAACGTGGACGTTGCGGATCTGGCCTACACTGTCCGGGTGAGGTAAGCCTCACCTGACCCGCGCGGCCGCCGCGCGACGCCGACGGAGGGACGCACATGGAGACCATCCACGCCGCGACGGTGGTGTCGACCGCGCAGGTCACGCCGGGCATGGTGCGGATCGGGCTGCGGGTCGAGGAGCCGGGGTCGTGGGTCTCCACCGGGCGCCCGGACGAGTTCGTGCACGTCGAGGTGGGGGCGTCGACGCTCGACCCCGACGGCCATGACTCGCGTCACTACACGGTCAGCCGCGTCACGGACGACGGCTTCGAGCTCGAGGCCTTCCTCCATGGCGACGGACCCGGCGCGACCTGGGCGCGCGGCGCCCGGGTGGGCGACCGGACCGCGGTGTCCGACCCGAAGGCCTACTACGGCGTGCCGGACGATGCGGGGGTGCGCCTCCTCGTGGGCGACGCCACGGCGCTGCCCGCGATCGCGCGCATCCTGGCGGAGGCCCGCGAGGACGAGCGCTTCCGCGTGGTGATCGAGCTCGCCGACATGGCCGACGCGCGCGACCTGCCGACCGCGGCCGAGGCGGAGATCTCGTGGCGGCTCGGCGGCAACGGCGCGGGCGCGTCGATCCTCAAGGACGCGATGGTCGAGCTGGCCGCCCCCGAGCTCGAGCCGGCGGCGCGCTCGTACGTGTGGGTCGCGTGCGAGTCGGTCCACTCCCGTCGGATCCGCCAGCTGCTGCGCCGCGAGTTCGCGCTGCCGCTCTCCCACTACCGGGTGGTCGGCTACTGGCACGCGGACCTCGAGCGCGCGCTGCGCGTGTGGGAGAACGCGTCCGAGGAGCAGAAGGCGCAGTACGCCGCGCTGTGGCGCGAGGACCGCTCGGACGAGGAGAACTGGCTCGAGCTCGAGCCGTTCCTCCAGTCCATGGGGGTCTAGCCTCGGAGGCATGAGCGTCACCGGCCACCTGCTGGATCCCGAGCACGCGCCGACGCCGTTCACGGCGGCGCAGATCCGCGCGGCGAGCCCAGACGGCCGGACGGTCGAGACCCGCACGCTGCGCGACGGCCGCGTGACCGCCCTCGGCGTGACCGTCTTCGTCGACGGCGACGAGCACGAGGTCACGCTGCGCGCCCGCACCCTCGACCCCGACGGCACGGTCCTCGAGGAGGCGGCGCACCGGGTGGCCTGGCTCGACCTGCAGCGCCACGCCTCGTTCCCCGACGCGGACACGGCGATCGGCGAGGAGCGGCTCGCCACGCCGCTCGGCGAGCTCGAGTGCCTGCGCTACCGGGTCAGCCGCGACGGCCGCGTCGACACCTTCTGGTTCTCCGTCGACCATCCGGGCATGCCCGTCCGGCACGAGGCGGGCCCGGACGACTCCCGCGTCACGGTCGAGGTCACCGCGTACCGCGCGGCGCGCTGACCCGCCTCACGGCGTCATCACCTCGAGGTCGGCCAGCGCGCGGCGGCCGGCGCTCGCGTACGGCTCGTCGTCCAGCGCGGCCAGGAACACCGCGTACGTCACCGCCTCGGCCCGCATGCGCAGGGTCGCGGCCTCGTCGATGGCCATCGCGGCCCCGCGGTAGCCCTTGAGGACGTCGCGCATGCGCGACGTGCCGACGAGGCACCACGCCTGCCCGAGGTCCGTGGCCGGGTCACCCGCGCCCAGGTCGCCCCAGTCGAGGATCCCGGCGAGGCGGCCGCGCTCCGTCAGCACGTTCGCGCCGTGCAGGTCCAGGTGCGCCCACGTCTCGAGGGTGCGCCGCTGCGACGCGCCCGCCTCGAACACCGCCCTGACGGCGTCGTCGTCGACCGGCGCGCCCGTCGCGAGCAGCCGCTCGACGCGGTCGTCGAAGCGCTCGGCGCGGGCGGTGAGCGGCGCCGACCGGAACGGGTTGCGCGGCGCCTGCGGCGGTGCCGGCGTGTGGACCTGCGCGAGCGCCGCGCCCAGCTCGCGCGCGCCCTTGGCCGACAGCGGCGCCTCGTACGCCCGCGTGCCGGCGATCCACGGCACCACCGCCCACGCCCACGGCACCTCGTCCGACGGGTGTCCGAGCCTCACGGGCACGGGCGTCCGGAACGACCACGCCGACGTCAGCTGCGACAGCCACACGTGCTCGCGGTCGCTCAGCTCGGCGGCGATCGCGCGGCGCGGGACGCGCACGGCGAGCGCGTCGCCCAGCCGGATCGTGACGTTGTCCCAGCCCTCGTGCGCCTCGCCCAGCGGCAGGTGCGCGAGGTCGGGGTGGTCGCGCTCGAGCAGCCGCCGCACCACGTCGGCGTCCACGGTGATCTCGGCATCGGGGGACTGCCACGGCGCAGTGCTCATGCCCGCAGGCTACGCCCTGGGCGCCGCGCTCACGCGAACAGCGTCTCGCCCACGAAGCCGCCGTCGGCGCAGCCGGGCAGGATCGCGAACACCGCGGAGCCGATCGGCGTGGTCCACGTGTTGAGCAGGTCGGCCTCCGCGAGGCGCTCCTGCATGGGCGTGAACTGCGTCGACACGTCCCGCTGCCACGACCCGAACAGCAGCCCCACGTTCGACACCGCGGGCCGCCCCTGGCTGTCCAGCGCGCCGGGCTCGACCGGGTCGTCGTAGTTGTAGCCGATGCGGACGATGCGCAGCGCCGGGTCCGTCTCGCGCGCCCGGGCCACGTGCGCGGCCGGGTTGACCACGGTGAAGCCCGACGCGTCGGTGGCCTCGAGGTCGACGTCGTCGGACTCGGTGCCGCCCGTGATGGGCGCGCCGTCGGACAGGCGCCGGCCCACGGCGTTCTCGCGGCCCGCGATGCCGACCTCGTCCCACGTCTCGAGGTTCATCGCGATGCGCCGCAGCACCAGCGACGTGCCGCCGCGCAGCCACGCGGGCGCCTCGGTGCCCGCCCAGACCGCGGCCGCGAAGCCCGCATCGTCCGGCCGCGGGGTGGTCGACCCGTCGACCTGGCCGAAGAGGTTGCGCATGGTGGTGCCGCGCGGGTCCGAGCCGTACGCGCGGCGGAAGCCGTCCTGGCGCCACCGCAGCGTGCCGAAGCTGCGCGAGTCGCGGACCAGCATGCGCACCAGGTGGGCGATCGCGGTCGGGTCGTCGCCGTGGATCAGCACCACCACGTCGCCGTCGGACCAGCGGTCCTCGAGCCGGTCGATCGCGAACGCGGGCAGGGGGCCCAGCCACGCGGGCGCCTCGGCCCCGGCCAGCGCGACCGCCGCGGGGCCCACACCGAAGGTCGCGGTCAGGCCCGCGGGGCGCACCGCGAGCTCCGGCTCGAGGTCCGCCAGGGCGCCGCGGCCCTGGGTGAGGCGCGCCGCATCGTCCGACAGCAGGGACAGCCACGCGCGCAGCCCGGCCCGGTCGGTTCCCGGCAGCAGGTCGAAGGCGAGGTAGGTGGCATGCGCGCCGGGC
>Ga0207735_100233_pt1 | contig 12939 bp, 9 predicted proteins | sample TtaePargueraPR_9_FD_187280 | JGI IMG/M metagenome (GOLD analysis project Ga0207735, IMG submission 187280) | Aerobic enrichment media microbial communities from Bioluminiscent Bay, La Parguera, Puerto Rico - Tt and E2 (1) (SPAdes) | ecosystem: Environmental > Aquatic > Marine > Unclassified ... | reverse complement strand
CCTCCTCAACAGACATGGAGCCGCCGGTGACGATGTCTTCTTCACGCATCACGTTCATGGCAGCCACCTCCGCTGATCGATATATTCATCGGTCTTGCGCAACAGGGTTTGCATGTCGGCCCCGTCAGCCTTCCATTTTTCGCGCTGTTTGGACAGTTCGTGCAGGCGCTGTTCCCAGCTTGGCACCAGCCATTTTTCAAGCGCGCGGCGAATACGACCGGCAAGCCGCGGGCTGTGCCCATTGGTCGAAACCGTGATCATCAGATCACCGCGCTGAATGCGCGCGGGTGATGAAAAATCGCAATATTGTTTGACGTCCTCGACATTGGCTATCGTGCCAACGGCCTTGGCAATGGAGGCCAGCTCGGCAGCCTTTTTAAGATCAATGTCGATGATAAACATGATGGATGCGGCATTTACATCCGCCGAGTTTGGCAAATAGCGCTGCAACCGGTCACCGGCCTGTTCGGCCAGTTCGGGTATCGGGTCTTCGGAATAGACGGTGACGTATTTTGCCCCATCACCGTCAAACTGGCGCAACCGGTTCAGGGTGGCCTGACCGTTGCCGACCAAAGCAACCGAAAGTCGCGTCAGGTCCAGATTGATGGGAAACATCGTCGATCCTCTAATGCGGGTTTCTCTCTATTGCTCATGACTATGAGTGTGGATAGCGAATTATTCAATACATTTTTTATGTGTTTTATATATAAATAACACTAAATATTGGTATTTAATAGTTGCAACCAGACTGATCCACCGGCCCCGATTTTTCCGTAAAGCTTTTCCTGCAATTCTTGCAAAACCGCCCTATATTGGGCCAAATTTCAAAACCCGTCCGCCAGAAGATACCTTCAAGAGAGCGTCCAGATGTCCAGCAGTGCCTCCCCTGCCCTGTCCGAAGTCAGCCTTGCGCAACCACAAGCCAACAAAAACGTTGCCATCTGGCTGTTTTCCTGTGCGGCGATGGTGTTCATCATGGTGGTGATCGGCGGTTTGACGCGCCTGACGGAGTCCGGGCTTTCGATTGTAGAATGGCGGCCCTTTACCGGCATTATTCCGCCGATGAATGAGGCCGACTGGCAGACGCTTTATGAAAAATACAGCCAGTATCCCGAGTTCCAGAAAATCAACGCCTGGATGTCGGTCGAGGATTTCAAATCGATCTTCTGGCTCGAATTCATCCACCGGCTGTGGGGACGGTTGATCGGGATTGTGTTCTTCATCCCGTTTGTCTGGTTCCTGGCCAAGAAATCAATTGATCGCGCAACCAAGTGGAAGCTCTGGGGGCTTTTCATTCTGGGCGGTCTGCAGGGCCTGATGGGCTGGTACATGGTGATGAGCGGTCTGGTTGATCGCCCTGATGTCAGCCAGTATCGCCTGACGGCGCACTTTGGTCTGGCACTGGTGATCTTCATCGCCCTGCTCTGGGTCGCCCTGCAACAGCTGAGCCCGCGTGTGACAACCACCGCATCGTCAAAGCGCGCCTTGCAGTTGCTGTGTCTGATTGTGTTTACCGCCCTGTCCGGCGGATTTGTTGCCGGCCTTAATGCCGGGCACGTATACAACACCTTCCCGCTGATGGACGGGCAGCTGATCCCCGATGGCCTGTTCGTGTTTGATCCGACCTGGTTGGCGCCATTCGAAGACCACATGACGGTACAGTGGGATCACCGTTGGTTGGCGAAACTGACATTCGCGATGGTGCTGGTGTTCTGGTGGCGTGCTGGCAAATGGGACCTTACCCCCAATCAACGCTTTGCCACCCATCTGGTTCTGCTTGCAGCCTGCCTGCAGGTCACGCTTGGCATCACAACCCTACTGAGTGTCGTGTGGCTACCGCTGGGTGTTGCCCATCAGGCCGGTGCGGTTGTTCTGGTTGGGACTGCGACCTATGCCGCCTACAAACTCCGCGATACGGCCTAGGTCGCGGACGTATCGTTAGTTAGTCATCGGCACGATGCAGCGCCTTGCGGATGCGATGCATCGAAAACCAGATCGCGCCCAGCACCACTGGCACAGCAACACCCGTGGCAACCCGGTCATTGATCGGAACCCCGGTATCCTTGATTGCCTTGAACAGATAGCCCAGAAGCCCGACCGCATAATAGGTGATGGCGGCCACCGACAAACCTTCGACGGTTTGTTGCAGGCGCAGTTGCAGTTTCACACGTCGGTCCATGCTGGCCAGAAGATCGCGGTTTTGCGCCTCAAGCAGGATATCAACGCGGGTGCGCAAAAGGTTGTTGGCCCGTGCGACACGTTTCGAGAGAACCTCCAACCGATCGCCGATATTCTGACAGGTCCGCATTGCCGGGGCCAAGCGGCGCTCAAGGAATTCGGCAATGGTTTGCATGCCTTCGATGCGTTCTTCGCGCAGTTCACCAAGCCGCGCCTGCACAATGCGGTAATAGGCGCGCGCCGCACTGAACCGGTAATTGAGCGAGGCTGCCATTTCCTCGGTCTGGGCGGCAAGATCGGTCAGTTTGGCGAGTGTTTCTTCGTCATTGGTTTGGGTTTTACTCGCCATTTCAGCGGTGATTTCCGACAGTCGGGTATCAATTTCCGACACCTTGGGTGTCGCCGTATGCGCCAACGGAAAGGCCAGCAGCGCCATCATGCGATAGACCTCGATTTCTTTAAGCCGCTGCACCAGACGTCCGGCCTGAAGGTGTTCGAGGCCGCAATCCTTGATCAGGATGCGCCCAAACCCGTCGCCATGCAGACGAAAGTCCGTCCAGACCTGTGCGGTGCCGCCCAATATGCGGCTACCGGTCAGGCCATTATGATCAAACAGCCGGGAAAGTTCATCCTCACTCCGCTCAGCCTTGTCGACGACGATGTGCAAGCCCACCAGCAATTGCCCCGGTGTTTCAGCCAGCCAGTCGCGCGGCACAAGATTGATCACCGGGTCTTCGAATGGATTATCGAATGGCTCGGTACGTTTGAAGACATAGACCGTGAATTCCGCGTGCCGTTCCCAGATAACGGAAAACCCATCACAGGCGGCTTCAAAATATTTTTGGTCTGCGGCCGGCGGCGTCAGGCTATATCGGTGGCAAAAGGCGGTGAAATGGTCGCGCACCGCGTCATCAAGGTCTTCACCCGTTTGAAAGGCAAGACAGGAACACCGCGCCGGGCTGGTCACACCACCAAACGGTCGGGCATGAATTTCATTATGAAGGGCGACGCGCTGGGGATGTTCGACAAACATTGCCACGGGCTTTCATAATTGGTTATTGCAGTCTATATAAACCACTCGGGCCATGGCTTTGTCCTTTGCCCGAACAAGTACCTGTATAGATGAAAGTCGAAGGCATCAGAAACCCTAAATTGAGTAAGGGATAATACTGCCCCAACTGAATTATCGTACAGGGAAAGACATTTTCTCTGGCCGTGATATCGCGGCCCCAAGGAGGTTCCATGACCGATCTTCGCACCACCGACAATCTGTTTTTCGCCAAGGGTGATCTTGATCGCGACCGGCTTGAAACACAGGTCAATGATGCACTCAGCGCTGCCGAAGACGGGGAACTCTTCCTTGAATATCGCCAATCCGAAAGCCTAGTCTGGGATGATGGCCGCCTGCGCAGTGCGAACTTTGATACCGCACAGGGCTTTGGCCTGCGCGCCGTTGCCGATGAAGCCACCGCCTTTTCGCATTCCAATGAACTGTCCAATGATGCGGTTGCGCGTGCGGCTGAAACCGTCAAGGCGGTTGGATCGGGCCGCTCGGGCAAGGTTGATCTGGGATCGATTGGCACGAACGTATCGCTTTATTCCGACGTGAACCCGCTGGGTGAGGCCACATTTGAAGCCAAGGTCGATCTTTTGGCTCAGATTGATGCCTATGCCCGGTCGCGTGACCCGCGCGTGGTGCAGGTTTCAGCATCGATTTCAGGCAACTGGCAGGCCGTGCAAATCTGGCGTTCCGGCGGACAGCGTATTGGCGATATTCGTCCGCTTGTGCGTTTTAACGTCTCGGTCGTCGTCAAACAGGGCGATCGCATGGAAACCGGATCGCACGGCGAAGGTGGCCGTATTGGCTATGACGGGTTCTTTGACGAAAAAACCTGGAAAAAGGCGGTTGATGAGTCGCTCCGTCAGGCGGTTGTAAACCTTGATTCAGTTGCCGCACCGGCTGGTGAAATGACCGTGGTGCTTGGCCCGGGTTGGCCGGGCATTTTGCTGCACGAAGCCATCGGTCACGGCCTTGAAGGTGATTTTAACCGCAAGGGTACCTCTGCCTTTGCCGGGCTTCTGGGCCAGCGAATTGCTTCGCCGGGTGTGACGGTGGTTGATGATGGCACCATCCATGACCGTCGTGGGTCGCTTTCGATTGACGATGAAGGCACCCCCACCCAGAAAACCGTTCTGATCGAGGATGGTATCCTTAAGGGCTTCATGCAGGATCGCCTGAATGCGCGCCTGACCGGTGTGAAATCCACCGGCAACGGCCGTCGTCAGTCCTATGCCCACGCCCCGATGCCACGCATGACCAACACCTATATGCTTGGTGGCGACAAGGAGCCGGAAGAAATTCTGGCCTCGGTGAAAAAGGGCATCTATGCCGTCAACTTCGGCGGTGGTCAGGTCGACATTACGTCCGGAAAATTCGTGTTTTCTGCCTCGGAGGCCTATCTGATCGAAGATGGCAAGCTCGGCGCACCGGTCAAGGGCGCGACCCTGATCGGCAACGGGCCAGACAGCCTGACCAAGGTTTCCATGATCGGCAATGACATGGCGCTTGATGACGGCATCGGCACCTGTGGCAAGGATGGGCAAGGCGTACCTGTTGGGGTTGGACAACCGACGCTGCGCATTGATGGCCTCACTGTTGGTGGCACTGCGGTATAACCCTGAGTGACCTATGGATAGGCGCAAAACCACCTTTCGATAAATTTACTATACGTAAGGGACTAAATACTATCCTCCCACGCATGGGAACACCAACCTGCCGAATGGCTATCCCTGCCTTTTCAAAGACCATAATCTGATTGGATCGTTTCCAAACAGGTTATGGTCGCCCATCGGGTTTAGTCGCAAGCATTTCCGCGTGACTTTACTTGTGCCCGATGACCACCATGACCTGCCAATGGTAGGTAAGCAGTTTGACGACAGGCAGATGGCAGTACGTTACCGCGCTTATCGCAGCGGGCCTAACGTCACTTGCAATCGGAACAAGTGCGGTTTGTGCACAGCAAAGTATTGATGTGCGCACAGACGAAGCACGTCAGTTTTCCGAAGATTTCGAGCGATTGACCGATGTCACCGCACGGGCGAACTTTCTGCTGAGTACCGATGATGGCGGCGACATTACTTATGCTGACATCCTTGCAAACCCCGATGACATCGTCCTTAACTTCCGGTGGGCCAAGGCGCAGTTGGCGCGTGGCGACGTCCGCGGGGCATCGGCAACCCTTGAACGCATTCTTGTTCTGGACCCGGATCTGGCACCGGTACGCCTCTATTACGCGATTGTTCTTTATCGCCTTGATAGCCTGGACGAGGCCCGCAGCCAGTTTGATCGGCTGTTGCAAATGGATATCTCGCCAGATGTCGAAGCCAATATCCGTCAGTATGTCAGCGCTATCGAGCGCCGCCGCAAGCGGCTGTCACAAAGCCTGACTTTGACACTGGGAAGCCAGATTGACAGCAACCGCAATGCGGCCCCGAACGACAAGGTCCAGCTTCTGACCGGCACACCGACGACCATCACCGCAAGCGGCGACAAACCCAATAACGACATCGCCTATATCGGGGCGCTTCGCTATGACGTCAGCTATGACCTTGGCTATCAGGAAGGCCACGAGGTTTTTGCAAGTTTAACCGGTTATGGCAGTGACCAGGTTCAGCTCGACGCGCTGGACCTTGGATCCTTTTCGGCAGAAATCGGCACACGTATTCGCGGCGGATACTGGATGCTGACCCCGACACTCAGCCAGACCGCGCAGTCGCTTTCGCGCGAAAAGTACCTGACCGCCAGAACCGGCCGTCTGCGGCTGGACTGGAACGTACGCCCGTTCTTTAATCTCAACGGCGATATCAGCTATTCTGACGAGCGATACCAGAACACATCTGAATCCAGTGCGCTTCGCCTGCATTCCGGTCAGCGCTATGGCGCACGGATCGGTGGCAATTACAATTGGTCGCCGAATCATCGTACGACGCTGAATTTTGCGGCCGGGATGAAGGATGCCGCCAGAAACTATTACAGTTACAATAGCTTGAGCGGCGAGCTGATCCATGCTTATCTGTTTGGCGGGGGAAGTTACATCAGCGGAAGTATTCGCTATGGCATGGACCAGTACCGGGATCCGGATTTTCTGACGACCGGCAATTCGCCACAACATCGCACGGATCGCAGTACCCGGACCCGCCTGACATATGGTGCACCGCTTTCGACGATATTGCCGACCGACTTGTTTGGGGATAGCGAAACGGCAAATCAGATACTTGGCTTTCTGGCACCGATCAACTGGTCGGTCACCGGTGAGTATCTGAACACAAAATCAAACATTCCCAACTACGAATACCATAACGCACGTGCACAGGTATTTCTGACACGCCGCTGGGAGTTCTAGTGATGCAAATGGCCAAATATTCGCCCCTGAAATCGACTGCGACAATTCGTCGACTTGCCGGCGCTACGCTGCTTTGCGCACCTTTGCTTGCCGCAACAGTCTTGATGGCATCCAAACCCGCCAGTGCAGAACTTGAAGCCGAAATGGCGGGCGTCTCGGCCGCTGTAACCGGCGAAATCACACTTTCCAAAGTCACCGGCGAAGTCGGCATTCTGGTTGAAAGCGGCATGCCGGTCTATCTGGGGGATCGGATCGTTACATCGGCCAACTCGGGCATGCAGGTCCTGTTGCTTGACGAAACGGTCTTTACCATCGGCCCGAACAGCGATGTTGCGATTGACGAGTTCGTCTATGACCCGGCCACCGGCGACGGACGCATTGTCGCCGACATGGCCAAGGGCGTGATGCGCTTTGTCACCGGTAAAATCCCGCTCAACAATCCATCGAGCATGGATGTGAACCTGCCGGTTGGCTCGATCGGTATTCGCGGCACTATTGGTCTGATCCGCTCCATGACCGCCGAACAGGCAAACGAGATCGTACCGGGCAGTTTTGATACCACCGACGCAAACACCGCAAACCAGCTGGTTTTCATGGCGGTCAATCAGGGGCCTGGCCTTTCGCGTAATGACACGACATCTCGGCCCGGCGCCTTTGCCGCCTTTAACCAGAATGGCGGCTCACAAAGCGTGACTGGCGAAAACTTTGGCGTCTTTGTCTCAGACAGCAACGTCACCACGCCCACCCGTTTCCCGAACAGTGCCGCGACGTTTGATTTTTCGGCGAATGTTGTCCGCACCGCATCACTTGGTGGTGGCTCGGATTCCGGGGCAGGTGCAAGCTCGACTTCATCAGCCACTCAACAGCCTGTTGTCACGAGCCAGCAAACCGGACAGGCGCAAAACCAGACCGGCGCAAGCAGCGCGCAGGCTGTTGACGTCGCCATGGCGCAAATCGGGACCGTCAACAGCGCCTCAAATGTCGCTGAAACCACGTCGATCCTGAACAATAATCTGGTCGACAACACTAGCAGTTCAGGCGGCTCATCTGACCCATTTACCTATGACAGCCTTCGTCAGGTAATGAGTGGTAGTGCCACAACAGGCACCTTGAATGTCAGTGGCGGCGGAATTTCTTACAGCTTCTCGACAACGGTCGATTACGCCAACAGAAAGATCGATGTTTCATTTACCAGCATCAATGACGGCGTAGGAACAGGAGGATCAGCGTCCTTTTCCGGTTTCGACTACTCAGCAAGTTCCGGAAATGTAGCCTTCGACAACAATGCGTTTAGCTACAACGCCGCCTGCGTTACGATGAGCTGTAATCCGTCTGCGACATTTACCGATGCGACGCATGTCGATTTCAATGTGAAAACCACGAACGTTCCGAATGGAAATGCATCATCCGGGACATTGAATTGATCCTCTTGATCCTTCGATCAAAGGCACGATCATGGGTCTGAGAAAATTCGGTCTTATGACCGGGCTGCAATACACCGCTCCGCTGGCCATATTGTTCACCTGCATCGTTTTGCGTTGGCAGAATGTGCCGGTGATTGATCAGCTGCGTTTAACGGTTTTCGATCTTTATCAACAAATTGCACCGCGCGCTTACGAAGATGTCGGGGTTCGGATTGTCGATATTGATGAGCGCAGCTTGGCAAACGAAGGCCAATGGCCTTGGCCGCGCACCAAGCTTTCGGAACTGCTTTATCGCCTGCGCGCCAATGGGGCAAGTGTCGTTGGCTTTGATATGGTTTTTGCCGAACCTGATCGTACATCACCATCCCGTGTGATCGACGATTGGCCGCAGAGCACCGAGCGTGATCGTATTGCGGAAATGGCAAAAGCCTTGCCCGATCACGATCAGCTATTTGCCCAATTCATCATGGGTACTGGCAACGTGGTCACCGCGGTTCAGCTCCGCAATGGTGAGTTTGATGCCCTTCCCCGCCAGGTCGGGAATTTCAGTGCCGCTGGCGAAGCAGGTCGCGCGCTTTCAGATTTTGTTCCGGTCTTGCCAAGTGCAGCCAGAAACCTTGATATTATTGAGGCGGCAGCAACCGGCAACGCATTGGTCAACGTCTCGCCGGGTCAGGACGGAATTGTGCGGCGTGTGCCGTTGATGGCTGCCATCGATCATGAACAGCCAGGGATTGGCAAACCGGTCTATCCGACACTAAGCCTTGAGATGCTGCGCGTTTTACAGAATGCTCCCAAGACCATGCTGGTGCGGATGTCCGGGGCGAGCGGCAGCACACGCTGGACAAGCTCCGAAGGCATCGCATCCGTTCGTGTTGGTGCCTTGACCATTCCGACGGATCGCGCCGGGTATATGTGGGTGCATTTTACCGGCCATCAGAAAGACCGTTATCTTTCGGCGACAGATATCCTCAACGGAACGGTCGGAACCGACATTCTGCAAAACAAAATGGTGCTGCTGGGAACGAGTGCGGCCGGGTTGCTTGATTTGCGCTCTACCCCGCTTGATCGCGTGATCCCGGGCGTCGAAGTCCATGCCGAGATGCTTGAACAGATGCTGCTTGAGCATTTCCTGACCCGTCCCTATTGGGCGGCGGAAGTCGAAATGCTGGTCCTTCTGATCGTTGGTATGTTTTTCATTCTGGCAGTCCCACGCCTTGGTGCGGTCTGGCCCGCCGTGATTGGTATGGCAATTGCGACCAGCGCAATTGGCATTTCCTGGTGGGCCTACTCACATAAACTCGTACTCATCGATCCGCTCTATCCGATTGTCGGTTTGGCAGCCGTTTACCTTGCAACCAGCTCACTTGGTTTTATGCGAACCGAAGGCGAACGCCGACAGGTGCGGGCCGCCTTTGCCAACTATCTGTCACCGGCATTGGTGGCACAGCTGGCCGAACATCCCGAACGCCTAAAACTGGGCGGGGAAACCCGTGATATGACCTTGATGTTCTGTGATGTCCGCGGATTTACCGCCATATCCGAAGGTTTCAAATCCAATCCGCAAGGCTTGACACGCCTGATCAACCGGCTTCTGACACCGCTGAGCGAATGCATCCTGAACCGTGAGGGCACGATTGATAAATACATGGGCGACTGCATCATGGCGTTCTGGAATGCGCCACTTGATGTTGAAAACCATGCCCATAATGCCTGTGACAGCGCGCTTGCGATGCGACATGCGCTTAGAAAGCTCAATGACGAACGCAAACAGGAAGCAGAACAGGCCAATGAAGCCTTCCTGCCGCTTAATGTCGGCATCGGGATTAATTGCGGCGATTGTCTTGTCGGCAATATGGGTTCGGATCAACGCTTTGACTATTCGGTGCTGGGCGATGCGGTCAACCTTGCATCCCGGCTTGAGGGACAATCAAAGAACTATGGCGTCGACGTCGTTCTGGGCGAGGATGTTGCCACACGGGTTGGCGATGATTTTGCACTAATCGAACTGGATCTGATCGCGGTTAAGGGCAAAAGCGAAGCACTTCATATTTTTGCCCTTCTGGGTGATAAGGACATGGCGGCAACAGAGCAGTTCAAAAACTTCGCCGGTTTGCACGCAGCCATGCTGTCGGCCTATCGCGCCCGAAACTGGGACGAGGCCGAAAATTTGATTGCAGAAAGCCAGCAATCATCACGCGATTTTGCGAAGCTTGGCGACGTTTATGATCTTTACACCAGCCGCATTGCTCTGTTCAGACAAACGCCGCCACCAGCCGATTGGGATGGGGTGTTTGTCGCGACCAGCAAATAGCTGACTTGCCAAGCACGCAAAATCCACACAATCTTGGCCAAACACCAAACAGTATTACCTTGCCAAACTGCGCGCCTTTTTACGTCATCCCTTTGAGGCCCCAATGAACTTTTCATCAGACAATGTCACCCCGATCTGTCCGGAAATCCTTGCGGCTATCGCAGCCGAAAGTGATGCCAGCGCCCTGCCCTATGGCGCGGATGACAAAAGCAAAAGGCTTGATGCAGCTTTTTCAGAATTGTTCGGGCGTGATGTATCCGTCGTGCCGGTTGCAACCGGAACGGCGGCCAACGTCATTGGGCTTTCGGGGCTGGTGTCGCCGTTTGGCGGCGTGGTCTGTCATCACCACGCCCATATCAATGTCACGGAATCCACCGGTGTTGCCTTTTACGGCGGCGGGGCGAAGTTGCTGGGCATCGACGGACCTTCGGCAAAAATCGAAGCAGACGCACTGGATGCCTATTTGACCAACCATGTTTCAAACGGCATGCATTCGGTGGACCCCGAGTGTGTTGCGATCACGCAAAGTACCGAGTTTGGAACCGTTTACAGCGTTGATGAAATTCAGGCCATCGGATCGGTTTGCCAAAAACACAATATGCGGCTTTTCATGGATGGTGCACGTTTTGCAAATGCGGTTGCCGCCCTTGATTGCCCCCCATCTGAAATCACCTGGAAAGCCGGTGTCGATGTACTGAGCTTTGGCGCCACCAAGAACGGTACATTGGCCGTTGATGCGATCATATTGTTTGATCCGGAACTCCGGCGCAAAACGGAACAGAACCGCAAGCGCGGCGGCCATCTGTTTTCCAAGCACCGCTATCTTGCTGCACAGCTTCTGGCTTATCTTGAAGATGACCTGTGGCTGCGCAATGCCCGTCATGCCAACGCGGCCGCACAGGCACTTGCCAAATCCCTTTCAACCATGGGCGCAAAGCCCGCCTTTGCGCCACAGGGCAACGAACTGTTTATTCACATGACCAACGCCTTGGCCGAGAAGCTCCGCAATGCAGGCATTATATTCCGGCCGTGGCCGTCGCTTGGCCTTGATGCCTACCGGTTTGTCTGTGCCTGGAACAGTCCGATCGAGATGATCGAAGCCTTGTCGGAAACCGTTGGTCAATAGCGCAGCCTTGCCATGCCGACCGGTTGCATGTGATATCACCGCCCCGATGCCACCAAAAAACGATGAGATTTAAGATGAATTTTGCCTCGGACAATGTATCGCCCTTTTGCCCGGAAATTCTGGAAGCGCTGACAAAGGACGCGTCTGTCAATGCGCCGGCCTATGGCGGCGACGATCTCAGCCAGCAACTCGATGCAGCCTTTTCCGAGCTGTTTGACAAGGAAGTTGCCGTCATCCCGGTTGCAACCGGCACCGCAGCAAACTGCATCAGTCTGTCAGCACTCGTTTCACCGTATGGCGGTGTTGTCTGCCACCATGAAGCCCACATCAATGAAGATGAGAGCACTGGCGTTGCCTTTTTTACCGGTGGCGCAAAGCTGTTGCCGATGGATGGCCCTGCGGCAAAGCTTGAAGCAGATGGCCTTGATGGCTTTGTCAGCGGTCTGGTTGAGCGCGGTGTGCATTCGGTGTCACCTGAATGTGTGGCGATCACACAGGCCACCGAACTTGGTGCGGTTTACACGGTTGATGACGTCAAGGCGATTGGCGAGGTCTGCCGCAAGCATGATCTGTGCCTGTTTATGGACGGGGCGCGGTTTGCCAACGCGATGGCACATCTCAAATGCCGTCCGGCCGATGTCACCTGGAAAGCCGGCGTTGATGCCATCAGCTTTGGCGCGACGAAAAATGGTGCGATGGCGGTTGATGCGATTGTTCTTTTTGACACCAGCCTGAAACTCCGGATCGAGCAGGCGCGCAAACGCAGTGGTCATCTCCATTCCAAGCACCGCTATCTGGCGACCCAGCTTCTGGCCTATATCAAGGACGATGTCTGGCTGAAAAATGCCGCCCATGCCAATGCAGCAGCGCAAGCCCTTGCCGACGTCCTGATCAAACAGGGCGCTACCCTTACCCATGCGGCGGAGGGCAATGAGCTGTTTGTCAAAATGTCCCCGGAGCTTGCCGGAAAATTGCGTGATGTCGGTCTTATGTTTCACGGTTGGCCATCGCTTGGCGCAGATGTTTACCGATTTGTTGCGGCGTGGAACGCGGATATCGTGCAAATCACCAAACTCAATACCACTCTAGGGTAGAAATCGAGACTAAAAGGCCGGGTGAAATCAAACGAATCATTATGATTCAATAAGATATGAATCGTTTAAAAGCACATTTTAAACACGTGATTTAGCGATTTCACCGGCCGAGCCTTGAAAAAAATGCACGTCTGCCTCGACGAAACCGGGTGGTGAATTTCATAAAAATAACAAACACTTGACTTAAATTCATCATTTAATCTTGCGTGCACACTACGTAAAATCCCGCAGGAACCGTTGACGATACCCAGAAACCCTGATTACTTTCCCTCGTCGATTGCCAACATTTATACCTGTTGGATCGGGTAAACCTCGTCTGTTGCAAAATATGCTGTCAAACGTGACCGGATCAATGTCACGCAGACAGCATTGATTTGCGCGGACCAGCCTTGAGGGAGGC
>Ga0207735_100232_pt1 | contig 13018 bp, 11 predicted proteins | sample TtaePargueraPR_9_FD_187280 | JGI IMG/M metagenome (GOLD analysis project Ga0207735, IMG submission 187280) | Aerobic enrichment media microbial communities from Bioluminiscent Bay, La Parguera, Puerto Rico - Tt and E2 (1) (SPAdes) | ecosystem: Environmental > Aquatic > Marine > Unclassified ... | reverse complement strand
ACGAGCCGTGAGGCCGTGATCTCGTCGATGACCAGGTCGGTCACCGCGCCGGCGGCCAGCGCGGCGCGCAGCGGGGCGACCTTGTTGTCCCCGGCCACCACGCACAACCGGCGCGGGTAGCGCGCGAGCTGTTCCGGCGTCGGACCGGTGGCCCGCGCGTTCACGCCGATGTCCCGGTGCGTGCCGTCCCGGCGCAGGAACACCGTGCAAACGTCCCCGACGACGCCGTCCTCGTCCAGGGCGGCGATGTCGCCGGGGTCCAGGTATCCGGCCGAGTACACGTGCGACGGCAGCCCGGTCAGCGCCCCGACCGAGAAGAGGGCGACGTCGGTGCGCGCCTGGACGTCGAGCACCCGGCGCACGGAACGCTCCCGCCACATGGCGTCGCGGGTGGCCGCGTAGTCGAAGAACGCCGGGACCGGGAAGTAGTGGGGGTGCGCCTCGAAGGCGCTGGCGAACCGGTCGAGGATCTCCCCCGCGTACGCGACGCCGGAGGTCCGGGTGTTGGCGGCCCCGTTGAGCTGCACGACGGCGGCACCCCGGGTGGGCTTGGCCGTCAGGTAGCCGGACACGGCGGCCACGGTGGTGCCCCACGCGATCCCGAGCACCATGTCGGAGTCGAACCAGCGCGACACGAGGCGGGCGGAGGTCCGGGCGACCTGGTCGAGCCGTTCGTCGTCGTCGGCGCCGTCCGGCACCGGGACCACGTAGGCCTCGATGCCGTGGGCGAGAGCGAGCTGGCGGCCGAGGCCCGGTGCACGGGTGTGCGCGGGCCGCAGGGTGATCTCCACCACTCCGGTCTCGCGGGCCCGCTTCAGCAGGCGCGAGACCGTGGAGCGGGAAGTCCGCAGGTGACGCGCGATGGTCTCCATCGTCATGTCCTGCAGGTAGTACATCGTCGCGGCCATCACCAGGTCGCGTTCGCGAGCGTCCGTCACGCCCTCCATCCTGCCGCGCGCGACACTTTCGTGCACGTTCGTGCACAGCGTTTGCGAGGATGTTCGGCTCGTGTTGCGCTGAAGCCTCGCCCGACCGAGAGGAGCACGACCGATGGCCTCCCGACTCACTGCCGAGTCACGCACGCGCGCCCTGGCAGCGCTCGAGAGCTCGCAGGACCCCGCCACCGAGCTCGACGTCCTCGTCATCGGCGGCGGCGTCACCGGCGGTGGCATCGCCCTCGACGCCGTCACCCGCGGGCTCTCCACCGCGATCGTCGAGGCCCAGGACTGGTCCGCGGGCACCTCGAGCTGGTCCAGCAAGCTGGTCCACGGCGGGCTGCGCTACCTGCAGATGCTCGACTTCTCCCTGGTCCACGAGGCGCTGACCGAACGCGACCTCCTGCTCAAGGAGCTCGCCCCGCACCTGGTCAAGCCGGTCCCGTTCCTCTACCCGCTCGAGCACCGCGTGTGGGAGCGGGCCTACGTCGGCGCCGGCATCGCCCTCTACGACACCCTCGCCTCCGTCGCGCCCGGCAAGCGAGCCATGCCGCTCCACCGGCACCTGTCGCGGCGCCAGATCGCCCGCAAGTTCCCCGACCTGGCGCACGAGGCCGCCATCGGCGCCGTGCAGTACTGGGACGCGTCGGTCGACGACTCCCGGCTCGTGGCCACCCTGGTGCGCACCGCCGTCGACTACGGCGCCCACGCCGCGCCGCGCACCCAGGTCGTCGAGCTCACCAAGAGCGCCACCGGTGCCGTCAACGGCGCCGTCGTCGTCGACCTCGAGACCGGACGGGAGATCACCGTCCGCGCCCGGCACGTCATCAACGCCACCGGCGTGTGGACCGAGGACACCGAGGCGCTCGCCGGCGACGAGGGCGGCCTGAAGGTCCTCGCCTCCAAGGGCATCCACATCGTCGTGCCCCGCGAGCGCATCAAGGGCAAGGTCGGCCTGATCCTGCAGACCGAGAAGTCCGTGCTGTTCATCATCCCGTGGTCGCGCTACTGGATCATCGGCACCACGGACACCCCCTGGGAGCAGGACCTGGTCCACCCCGTGGCCACCGCCGCCGACATCGACTACGTGCTCGACCACGCCAACGCCGTGCTCGCCCACCCGCTGTCGCGCGACGACGTCATCGGCACCTACGCGGGCCTGCGCCCCCTGCTGCAGCCGGGCACCAAGGAGGGCACCAGCTCGGCCAAGGTGTCCCGCGAGCACACCGTCGCCTCCCCCGCGCCCGGCCTGACCGTCATCGCCGGCGGCAAGCTGACGACCTACCGCGTCATGGCCAAGGACGCCGTCGACTTCGCCATCGGGCAGCGGGCGCACGCCCTGCCGTCGGTGACCGACCAGATCCCGCTCGTCGGCGCCGTAGGCCTCTCCGCGGTGCGCCGCCAGGCCCGCTCCTGGGCCCAGCGCTACGGCTGGAGCCCGGCCATGGTCGACCACCTGCTGCACCGCTACGGCTCCGCGCTGCGCGAGCTGGTGACGCTGTGCGAGGAGGACCCGTCGCTCGCGACACCCCTGGAGCACGCCCCGGCCTACCTGCGCGCGGAGATCCACTACGCCGTCAGCCACGAGGGCGCCCTGCACCTCGAGGACGTCCTGGTCCGCCGGACCCGCCTCGTCTACGAGGTTCCCGACAAGGGGCGTGCCGCGCTCGACGAGATCGCCGACATCGTCGGCCCGCTGCTCGGGTGGAGCTCCGGGACGAGGCAGAACGAGGTCGACAGCTATCGCGCGCGGGCCGACGCCGAGGACGCCGCCGCGGAGGCGCCCGACGACGCCGCGGCCGGCGAGGCCCGCGGACGCGTGGGGGACGTCGCCACGATGCAGCCGCTGCGCACCTGATCCCACGGCGGCGGGCACGCCGCCGGAACCGCGCACGGGACCGACGTGCGCCAGACAACGAAGTCCGACAAGAAGGTGAGTACGACGATGTCAAGCTGGGAGATCTTCGTCACCGAGTTCCTCGGGACCATGATCCTGCTGCTCGGTGGTGCCGGCGTGGTCGCCAACGCCATCCTGCCCAAGAACAAGGGCTTCAACGGCGGCTGGCTGATGATCAACTTCGGATGGGGCCTCGCGGTGTTCGCCGGCGTGTACGTCGCCTTCAGCACGGGCGCCCACATCAATCCCGCCGTGACGTTCGGCATCTGGGCCAGCGGCGCCTCGGAGTTCGGCCCCGGGATCCCGGTGACGTTCCTGAACGGCGTCATCTACATCTCCGCGCAGCTGGTCGGTGCCGCCGTCGGTGCCACCCTGGCGTTCCTCGCCTACAAGAAGCACTTCGACGAGGAGGCGCCCGCCGCGGTCAAGCTCGGCGTGTTCTCCACCGGGCCGGAGATCCGCTCCTACGGCTGGAACTTCGTCACGGAGGTCATCGGGACGTTCTTCCTGGTCTTCCTGGTGCTCTCCTTCGGCAACTACCCGGGCGACCTGGGCCCGCTCGCCGTCGCCCTCATCGTGGTCGGCATCGGCGCCAGCCTCGGTGGCCCCACGGGGTACGCCATCAACCCGGCCCGTGACCTCGGCCCCCGCGTCGCCCACGCCCTGCTGCCGATCAAGGGCAAGGGATCCAGCGACTGGTCGTACTCGTGGGTCCCCGTCCTCGGGCCCATCGTCGGCGGCGTGCTCGCCGGTCTGCTCGCCCCTGCCGTCGCCTTCGGGTGACACCACCGTCTCGAACCGCAACGACGCAACGAACGACACGAAGGATGGACCCTCATGGCTGACTACGTCCTCGCCATCGACCAGGGCACGACGAGCTCGCGTGCCATCGTCTTCGACCACGCGGGACGCAACGTCTCGACCGGTCAGCTCGAGCACGACCAGATCTTCCCGCGAGCGGGCTGGGTGGAGCACAACGCCGAGCAGATCTGGAACAACGTCCGCGAGGTCGTCGGGCTGGCCCTGACCCGCGGCAACATCTCGCACGAGGACCTCGCCGCCGTCGGCATCACGAACCAGCGCGAGACCGCCGTCGTCTGGGACAAGAACACCGGCAAGCCCGTGTACAACGCGATCGTCTGGCAGGACACCCGTACCCAGGCGATCGCCGACGAGCTGGCCGGCGACGAAGGGCCCGACAAGTACAAGGCGATCTGCGGCCTGCCGCTCGCGACCTACTTCTCGGGGCCCAAGATCAAGTGGATCCTCGACAACGTCGAGGGAGCCCGCGAGGCCGCCGAGAAGGGCGACCTGCTGTTCGGCAACACCGACACCTGGGTGCTGTGGAACATGACGGGCGGCACCGAGGGCGGGGTGCACGTCACCGACGTCACCAACGCCTCGCGCACCATGCTGATGGACCTGGACACCCTGTCCTGGAGCGAGGAGGTCGCCTCGGACATGGGCATCCCCCTGTCGATGCTCCCGGAGATCCGCTCCTCGTCCGAGGTGTACGGGCGCGGGCGGCCGCGCGGCATGGTGCCGGGGGTACCGATCGCCGGCATCCTCGGCGACCAGCAGGCCGCCACGTTCGGCCAGGCGTGCTTCGAGGTCGGCACCGCGAAGAACACCTACGGCACCGGCAATTTCATGCTGCTCAACACCGGCACGGAGAAGGTGCCCAGCGAGAACGGGCTGCTGACGACCGTCTGCTACAAGATCGGCGACGCCGACGCGGTCTACGCGCTCGAGGGCTCCATCGCGGTGACCGGCTCGCTGGTGCAGTGGCTGCGCGACAACCTGGGCCTGTTCGACGACGCCCCGGACGTCGAGTACTACGCGAGCAAGGTCGACGACAACGGCGGGGCGTACTTCGTGCCCGCGTTCTCGGGCCTGTTCGCGCCGTACTGGCGTCCCGACGCCCGCGGTGCGCTGGTGGGCCTGACCCGGTTCGTGAACCGCAACCACATCGCCCGCGCCGCGCTGGAGGCCACGGCGTTCCAGACCCGTGAGGTCATGGACGCCATGAACGCGGACTCGGGCGTGGACCTCACCGAGCTGAAGGTCGACGGCGGCATGGTCGCCAACGACCTGCTCATGCAGTTCCAGGCGGACCAGCTCGGGGTCGACGTGGTGCGCCCGGAGATCGCCGAGACCACCGCGCTGGGGGCCGCGTACGCCGCGGGCATCGCCGTCGGGTTCTGGCAGGGCGAGCAGGACGTGCGCGACAACTGGGTCGAGGGCCACCGCTGGTCCCCGTCGATGCCGGAGGACGAGCGCGAGCGCCTCTACCGCGAGTGGAAGAAGGCGGTCACGAAGACCTTCGACTGGGTGGACGCCGACACGAAGTAGGCGAGCCCTCTCAGCCGCCGGTGGCTACGATTTGTTGCAGTACGGGCGTCTTACTGCAACAAATCGTAGCCACCGGCGGGGCTCGGGCGGGGGAAGCGGCGGCGCGCTCAGCGCGACAGGACGGCGAAGGACCCCCGCGAGGCCGTGTCCTCGGCCAGCTCGTAGCGCACGTCGGCGCCGTGGTCGGACACGAGCGTCCAGACGCGCTGGTGGACGGCACCGCCGGAGCGGTAGCTCAGGGCGACGCGGTCGTAGGGACGGCCACCGTCGCGGCGGCCGAGCACGTGGCTCGGCCCGCCGGGGCCGGCGGTGCCCAGGGTGGCGACGAACTCGTCGTGCGCCAGCGGCAGCCGTCCGGGGACGGGGCCGCGCAGGTCGGCGAGGGTCACGGTCGCGGTACGCAGCGAGTCCTGCACGACGGCGGGGTGAGCGGTGGTGGGCGCCGCGGGAGCGGTGGTGGTCGTGGTCATGGTGATTCCTCTCGGGAAGGACTGTTCAGGGGAGCCGGGTCGGGCCGGTCGGGTTCTCGGACGTCTGGTCCTCGCAGGTGCGGCAGATGCCGCGGAAGGTCACGTCGGTGACGAAGACCCGCATGCCGTGGCTGTCCGACGGCGTCAGGCACGGCGCGTGCCCGACGACGCAGTCGACGTCCTCGACCCGGCCGCACACGACGCACTGGACGTGGTGGTGGTTGTCGCCGGTGCGGGTCTCGTACTGCGCGCCGGCGGAGTCGGGAAGGTCCGTCCGGCGCAGCAGGCCGTGCCGGTGCAGGTCGGCGAGGACGTTGTGCACCGCCTGCGGCGAGGTCGAGGGAAGCTCCTCGCGGAGCGCCTCGAAGACGTCGGCGGCGGTGACGTGCGGGTGCGCGTCGACGTAGGCGAGCGCGGCGACCCGTCCGGCCGTCGCGCGCAGGCCTCGTTCCCGGAGGGACCGGGCACGGTCCGTGGCGTTGCGCGTCGAGCCTGCCTGGTTCATGGCACCGACCCTACCCGCTGTTTTGATCTGATCAAAACAATGAGCTAGTCGCGATGGTCACACCCGGGCTTAGGCTGGGGACGTGAGCGGCACCGTCACGAGCGAGACCTCGTACACGATCCCCGGCGTCCACGTCACCGATCGCACCCTGGCGGTCCCCCTCGACTGGACCGCACCCGCCGACGACCGGACGCTGAGCGTGTTCGTGCGCGAGCTGGTGGCGCCGACCCGACGGTCCGAGGATCTGCCCCTGCTGGTCTTCCTCCAGGGCGGACCGGGCGGCAAGGGGCCTCGGCCCACCGGCGCCGAGGGCTGGGTCGGCGAGGCGCTGAAGCGGTTCCGGGTGGTGCTGCTCGACCAACGCGGCACGGGTCGTTCGACGGCGGTCCGGGCCGGGGCGCTGCAGCGGCTCGGGTCCGGCGACGTGCAGGCGGAGTACCTGTCCCACTTCCGTGCCGACTCGATCGTGCGCGACGCGGAGCACGTGCGGAACACCGTGTACGGCGGACGACGCTGGTCCACGCTCGGGCAGTCCTACGGCGGGTTCCTGACCCTCACCTACCTGTCATCCGCACCCGAGGGGCTCGCGGCGTCGTACGTCACCGGCGGTCTCGCGGGGCTCGACGCGAGCGCCGACGAGGTCTACGAGCGCACGCAGGCCCGCGTCGTCGCGAAGAACGCGCAGTACCGCGAGCGCTACCCGGCCGACGTCGAGCGGATCGGGCGGATCGCTGACCGGATCGCCGCGGGCGACGTGCGCCTGCCCGGCGGCGACCTGCTGAGCGTCGAACGGTTCCAGACCCTCGGCATGGCGTTCGGGATGGGACCCGGGTTCGAGCGGGTGCACTGGATCGTCGACGAGGCGTTCGACGCCGGCGCCCCGGACGACCTGACCGACACGTTCCTCGCCGAGATCGAGGCCGCCACGGGGTTCGCGACCAACCCGCTGTACGCCGTGCTGCACGAGTCGATCTACGCCCAGGGCCCGGCGGCGACGGCGTGGGCGGCCCAGCGCGTCCGCGACACCGACCCGGCGTTCGCCACCAGCGCCCGCCCGCTGCTGTTCACCGGCGAGATGATCTACCCCTGGATGTTCGACCAGATCGCCGCGCTGCGCCCGTTCCGGGACGCGGCGCACGCGCTCGCCGCGCGGGACGACTGGGGCGACCTCTACGACCTCGACACCCTCGCCGCCAACGAGGTGCCCCTCGAGGCTGCGGTGTACTTCGACGACATGTTCGTCGACGCCGACTACTCCCTCGACACTGCAGCCCACGTGGGGAACGCTCGCGCGTGGGTGACCAACGAGTTCGAGCACGACGGGCTGCGTGCCGGCGACGTGTTCACCACGCTGGTGGACCGGCTCGACGCCCGCGGCGGTCCTCTCCGTGACTGACCCGGACCGGCACTCCCTCGGGTGGTTCGCCTACGCGCCCCTGAGCGGACAGGCCTTCCGGCCGGATCCCGCGGGCCGCCCGGTCGCGGACGACGCGCCACCCGGCCCGACGCCCCGGAACGAGGTGCGCCTGATGAACGAGTACTCCTGCGCGTGGCCTGTGTGGGACACGGCCGACGAGCTCGACCCGGTCGTCGAGGAACGGATCGAAGCGGAGCTGGGTGACCGGCTCCGTGCCTGGGCGGCAACGTTTGAGGAGCACTACGACCCGTTCACCGGATGGGACTCCACGGGCGTGGCTGCCGCGCACCGGGCCGAGGGCGAGGTCCTGCGTGACGCGCTGCAGGCCGTCCTGCCGGAACCGTGGACAGTGCGCTGGGACGCCTGGGAGCACGAAGGCTCACGACCCGAGTCATAGGCAACGTGTCGCGATGGTTTTGCCTACCTCGCCGAGAAGTTGCCTACCTCGCGGATCGGTGCGCTACCCCGCGGGAAAGTTGCCTACCTCGCGGAAGGGGGCGAGGCCCTCGTCGCCGAGCGCCGGCCCGACCACCTCGAGGATCGCGTCCGACGCCGCCACCACCTCCGCGCACGGCAGGCGGAACCCGGGCGGCCCCGGAGCCACGGCCCGGATGTCGGCTGCCGCCGTCCCGAACACGATCCGCCCGACGCCGGACCACACGAGCGCCGCCGCGCACATCGGGCACGGCTCACCGCTGGCGAACATCGTCGACCCTGCGACGGCGTCGCGATCCGCCGCGGTCACGGCCCGGACCGCGTCCAGCTCGGCGTGCGACGTCGGGTCACCGGTCTGCGCGGCGGCGTTGCGGCCCGTGGCGAGCACGCGCCCGTCGGCGGCCACGAGCACCGCGCCGAACGGCTTGTTGCCCTCGGCCTGCGTCTCGCGGGCGATCTGCAGCGCCGCGGCCAGGTGCGCCCGGTCCACCGGGGACAGCTCCACCGCACTCATGCCGACAACTCTACGGAGAGCCCGCGCCCGGCCGCGCGGGCGGCGTCCACGAGCAGCCGACCGATCACGACGTCGAGCAGGCCGAGGCCGACCGAGTTGAACAGGGTGATCTCCTCGGCGTGGCGCCGTCCGGGCGCCAGGCCGGTGACCACGGCGCCGAGCTCGAGCCCGAACGCCGACCGGTCCACCGCACCGTCCGCGATCGCCAGCAGCGCGTCGCCGGACTCGCCCAGCGCGGTGGACACCGAGTCCACGACGACCCGCGAGCGGGCCATCGCCTCGCCGTCGACCTCTCGGTGGTCCGGCCGCGGCGGGGCGCCGACGACGTTGACGTGCAGCCCGGGGTGGAACCACTCCCCCCGCACCACGGGTTCGCGCGACGGCGTCAGCGTGCACACGACGTCGGCCGGCTCGACGGCGCCGGCCGGCGAGTCCACGCGGGTCACCTTGATATCCGGGTGGCGCGCGCCGACCCCGTCGACGAACGTCGCGGCCGTGGCGTCCGAGCGCGTCCAGAACAGCACCTGCTCCAGCGGCCGCACCGCCGCGACGGCGCTGACGTGCTCGAGCGCCAGTCCTCCGGCACCCACCAGTCCCAGGACACGGGCCGACGGCGGGGCGAGCCAGCGCGTGGCGACGGCGCTGGCCGCGGCGGTGCGCAACCGGGTGGGCAGGCCGCCGTCGAGCACGGCGACCGGTGCGCCGTCGTCGGCGTCCGCCAGCACGAGCACCGAGCGCTGTGCGGGCAGCCCGCGGTCTCGGTTGGCGGGGACGTCGGCGAGCAGCTTCGACCCGGCGAGCCCGGCGCGGCGGGACACGGCCGTCATGGGCAGGAAGTGGGCGTCGTCGTCCACGGCGGCCACGGCGAGCGGGGCCTGGGACGCGGACCCCTCGGCGAGGTCGGCGAACGCCCGCTCGACGGCGTCGACGACGGCCGCGGGCGTCACCAGCCCGGCGAGGTCGGAACGGGTGAGGACGAGCGGCACGGGAGCTCCAGGGATCGGACGGGAGGTGAAGGACGGCAGGGACGGGCCGGGTGCGGCGGTCACGCAGCCCTCCCCTGCCGCACGAACGCGGTGTTGAGCCCGGCGGGTGGCCGGCTGTGGCTGACGAACCCGGCCACGGCGAGCAGCGCCAGCACGTAGGGCAGCATCACGAGCAGGGCGAACGGCACGTCGACGCCGAGGGCCGGCAGCGTGAACTGCAGCGCCTGGGCGAGCCCGAACACGACGGCGGCGACGGCGACGCCCACGGGGCGCCAGCTGCCGGCGATGACGGCGACGACCGCGAGGTAGCCGGTCCCGGCGGTCATGTTGTCGGTGAAGGTGTGCACCTCGGACAGCGCGAGCTGCGTCCCCGCGAGGCCGGACAGCAGCCCGACCACGAGCACCGCGGCGAACCGCACCTGCAGCACGGGGATGCCGGAGCGGTCGGCGCTGGCGGCGTCCTCCCCCACGGCGTCCACCGCCAGGCCCCAGCCCGTGCGCCGCGAGGTGAGGATCGCGAGCAGGACGACGACGGCGATGAGCACGTAGGCGAGGCCGGTCTGGCGGAACAGCGCGGGCCCGAGGACGGGGATGTCGGCCAGCAGCGGGATCTCCACCCGGGAGAAGCCGGGCACCGGCGCGCCGCGCTCCAGCAGCAGGCGGGCGCCGAACGTCGTGCCGGCCAGGGCGAGGGCGTTGGCGGCCAGCCCGGTGACGATCTGGTCGGCCCGCAGGACGACGCTGAGCACGGCCTGCAGCACTCCGACGAGCAGTCCGGCGACGGCGCCGCAGGCGACGCCGTAGAGCGCCGAGCCGCTGGAGGTGGCTCCGACGACGGAGGCGAACGCGCCGGTGAGCATCATGCCCTCGACGCTCATGGTCAGGACGCCGGCGCGTTCGCCGACGAGCTCGCCGCTGGCGGCGACGAGGACGGGGACGGCCAGCGCGATGCTCGCGACCAGCAGGTCGGTCAGGGTGGGGATCACGGGGCGACCTCCGGTGCGGGGCGGGCGGCGGTACGGCCGGTGGTGCGGGAGCGCCACCACGGACGGCGGGTCCGGGTCGTGCGGCGCACGGTCCAGATGGCGGTGCCGGCGACGCCGAGGATGATGAGGCTCTCGGCGATCTGGGTGATGGAGGCGGGCACGCCGGCGGCGAGCTGCAGGTTGATGCCGCCGGAGACGAGGAACCCGAGGGCGGCGGCGATCCCGACGGCGGCGGTGAAGGAGCCGCGGGCGAGGAGCCCGACGACGAGCCCGGAGAACCCGTACCCGGAGGCGAGCCCCTCGTCGAGCACGTAGGGCACGGAGGCCACGAGGACTCCCCCGGCGACGCCGGAGGTCGCGCCCGCGGTGGTCAGCGCGGAGAACCGCAGGCGGTCCACGGGCACGCCGAGCCGGCGGGCGGCCGGTCGGGAGCGGCCGACGGCCTCGAGCCGGACGCCGGTGGCCGTGCGGCGCAGCACCACGGAGCCGACGACGGCGCCCGCGAGCGCCAGCACGACGGCGGCGGTGGCCGGGGAGTCCGGGAGGCCGAGCAGCGGGAGGTGGGCGGCGTCGACGAGCGGGGAGGACTGCGGCAGGGTCTCGGAGCTGGTGACGGGTTGGCGCAGGAGGGATTCCTCGTGGATGGACAGCACGAGCACGGCGACGCCGACGAAGTTGAGCAGCAGCGTGGTGATGACCTCGCTGACGCCGCGGCGCACGGCGAGCCAGGCGGCGATGGACGCCCAGGCGGCGCCGCCGGCCGCGGCGGCGAGGAGGAGCAGCGGCAGGGCGACGGCGGCGGGGACGGTCGCCGGCAGCGTGGTGCCGACGGCGGTGGCGGCCACGGCCCCCACGGCGATCTGCCCCTCGCCGCCGACGTTGACGAGGCCGGCGCGGTGGGCGACGAGGAACCCGGCGGCCACGAGCAGCAGCACGGCGGCGACGTTGAGCGAGGACCCGATGGCGTACGGCGTGCCGACCATGCCCTCCCACAGGGCGGTGGCGGCCTCGGCGGGCGTCGCCCCGGCGAGGGCGGCCAGCCCGGTGCTGACGGCGAGCGCCCCGAGCACCGCGGCGAGCGGGACGAGGACGGGTCGGGCGTCGAGGAGACGGTCGCGCCAGGTGGGGCCCGCGGGCGCGGCCGGTGCGGGCGCCGCGGGGCCGTCGTCGTCGCCGGGTGTCGGCACGACGGCGGTGGTCGTGGAGGTGGGGGCGGTCATGCCGGGGCTCCCGTCATGAGGTGGGCGACGCGGTCCCGGGCGTCGGGGGCGTCGGTGGGTACGGGTCCGCGCAGCGCGCCCCGGTAGGCGACGTGCACGCGGTCGCACAGGACCAGCAGCTCGGACAGCTCGCTGGAGACGACGAGGACGCCGACGCCGCGTGCTGCCGCGGTGCGCAGGTGCGCGACGACGTCGTCCACCGCGCCGAGGTCGAGGCCCCGGGTGGGTTGGGCGGCGACGACGCAGCGCAGCGGGTCGAGGCTGAGCTCGCGCGCGAGGACGGCCTTCTGCTGGTTGCCCCCGGACAGCGAGGACATGGGGGCGTCGAGGCTCGCGGTGCGCACGTCGAAGCGGTCCGTCAGGTCGGCCGCGGCGGCACGCATGGCGCGGCGGTCGAGCAGGCCGAGCCGGCGGAAGCGGTGCAGCCGGCCGAGCAGCAGGTTGGTGGTGACGCTGAGCCCGGTCACGACGGCCTCGTGGTGGCGGTCCTCCGGGACGACGCCGAGCCCGAGCGCCGTACGGCGGCGCGGCCCGGCCTGGGTGACGTCCACCCCGTCGAGCACCACCGTCCCCGCCGAGGCGGGCAGCGCGCCGGACAGCGCGGCGACGAGCTCGCTCTGCCCGTTGCCCTCGACGCCCGCGATGCCCACGATCTGGCCGGGCCGGATCTCCAGGTCGACGGCGTCGACGCGGCGTGCTCCGTCGGCATCGTCCACGGTGAGCCCCCGGACCGTGAGGACCGGGTCGCCGGTCGCCGGGGCCGGCCCCTGGGGCGGCACCGGGGTGCCGGACCGTGCGGGTGCCTCGGGTCCGGCGTCGTGCGACGGGCCGGCCGTGGGTACGACGCCGACGCTCGCGGCGAGCACCGTCCAGCCACCGCCGCCCGCGATGAAGTGCACCTCCTCGCGCTGGCCTCGCGCGCGCACGCGCCGGGCGTCGCGCTCCTGCGCGCGTCGGCGGCGCAGCTCGTCGGGCGGGAGCCGGAGCGGGGCGATGGCGCTCCACTTGGCCCCGCGATTGCGTCGGATGCGACGACGTGCGGCGACGACCGGTCCGAGCAGCACCATCGTCCGCACGGACGCCGCCCACTCGCCGGGGATCGACCCGGGCGCCTTGGTCAGCAGGTGCCACGCCGACCGCAGCACGGCGAGCGGCAGCAGCGACAGCCAGTGCACGGGCAGCGCCGGCCATGCGGCGTACGCGAACCTCCGGTGCAGCTGGGCCGAGCGTCGCTCCCGGTGCCGGCGCCGGGCGACCGCTCCGGCGCGCCGGCCGTCTCGGTCGGCGGCGATGCGCACGGT
>Ga0207735_100229_pt1 | contig 13157 bp, 8 predicted proteins | sample TtaePargueraPR_9_FD_187280 | JGI IMG/M metagenome (GOLD analysis project Ga0207735, IMG submission 187280) | Aerobic enrichment media microbial communities from Bioluminiscent Bay, La Parguera, Puerto Rico - Tt and E2 (1) (SPAdes) | ecosystem: Environmental > Aquatic > Marine > Unclassified ... | reverse complement strand
ACCTCGTTATAGGCTTCGACCATCTGCGCCATGCAGCCCGGCTTGCCGACCATCAGCTCGTCATAGATGATCCGTTCGAGCAGTTCGACATTGGCCATGTCGGGCGGCAGCAACTCGACCCCGTGGCCGATCAGCCGGGTCCGGAAGAAGCTCTCGGTCATGACGTTCTGCGTGCCCAGCAGCGCGGCGCTGCGAACCCCGTCCTGCGCCATCTTCGCCCCGATGCAGTCGGCAATGTGGAGGATCGGAATATCCACCTGCGCCGCGATCCGGTCATAGACCCGGTGCATGGAATTGGCGGCGATCACCAGCGCCCCCGCCCCGGCCTGTTCGAGCCTGCGCGCGGATTCCGCCAGAATTTCGGCCGGTCGGTCCCATTCGGCATCGCCGAGCAGGCGGTAGATCGGCGCGAAATCGAGGCTCTCGATCAGCAGCGGCGCACTCGACTTGGGCGAGACGCGGGCCTGCACGATGCGGTTGAGCTCTTCGTAATAGGTCCGCGTGGAGGTCCAGCTCATGCCTCCGATAATGCCAAGCTTGCGCAAGCAGTCGCCCCTTCGGTCCAGTCAGGCCGGCCAGTCTATCAGGCGCCGCAGCGCCGTCCAGACGCTATCACAGGGCCTTGATGATCTCCTCCACCATCTTCTTGGCATCGCCCAGCAGCATCATGGTCTGGTCCATGTAGAACACGTCGTTGTCGACCCCGGCATAGCCCACCCCGCCCATGCTGCGCTTGATGAAGAAGATCGTCTTGGCTTTGTCCACGTCGAACACCGGCATGCCGTAGATCGGGCTCGCCTTGTCGGTCTTCGCCGCCGGATTGACCACGTCGTTGGCGCCGATGATGAAGGCGACATCGGCCTGGGCGAATTCGCTGTTGATGTCCTCCAGCTCGAAGACCTCGTCATAGGGGACATTGGCCTCGGCCAGCAGCACGTTCATGTGACCCGGCATTCGGCCCGCCACCGGGTGGATGGCGTATTTGACGTTGACCCCTTCCTCCTTCAGCAGGTCGGCCATCTCGCGCAAGGTGTGCTGCGCCTGCGCCACCGCCATGCCGTAGCCGGGGATGATGATGACGTTGCTGGCTTCCTTGAGCAGGAAGGCCGCGTCCTCGGCGCTGCCGCGCTTCCACGGGCGGTCGGTCTTGGCCGCGCCGTCTCCGCCGCCCGAACTGTCCGCGCCGAAGCCGCCCGCGATCACGCTGAGGAAGCTGCGGTTCATCGCCCGGCACATGATGTAGCTGAGGATCGCGCCCGAAGCGCCGACCAGCGCGCCGGTGATGATCATCGCGGTGTTGTGCAGGGTGAAGCCCATCGCCGCGGCGGCCCAGCCGGAGTAGCTGTTGAGCATCGAGACCACGACCGGCATGTCGGCCCCGCCGATCGGGATGATCAGCAGGAAGCCGATCGCGAAGGCCGCCGCAAGGATGACCCAGAAGGCCCAGCCCTCGCCCGCCCCGGCGACCGGGGCCATGGCGTAGAGCGCGGTCAGGCCGAGGATCGCGGCGAGCGTGCCAAGATTGATCACGTGCCGGCCAGGCAGGAGGATCGGAGCGCCCGACATATTGCCGTTGAGCTTGGCGAAGGCGATCACCGAGCCGCTGAAAGTAATGGCGCCGATGGCTGCGCCGAGCGCCATTTCGACGCGGCTGACTGCGAGGATGTTGCCGGCCGAATCGAGAATGCCGAAGGCTCCCGGGTTCATGAAGGCCGCCGCTGCGACCAGCACCGCGGCGAGCCCGACCAGCGAGTGGAAGGCCGCCACCAGCTGCGGCAGCGCCGTCATCTGGATCTTCAGGGCGATGACGGTGCCTATGGCGCCGCCGATGAGGATGCCGATGATGATCAGCGTGTAGCTGACCACGCCGGGCAGGGCCAGGGTGGTGAGGATGGCGATGGTCATGCCGACCATGCCGTAGATGTTGCCCATGCGGCTGGTCGTCGGATGCGACAGGCCGCGCAGGGCGAGGATGAAACAGATGGAGGCGATGAGGTAGAGCAGCGCCGCGAAATCAGCGTTCATGATTGTCCAGCCCCCTTACTTCTTCTTCTTGAACATGGACAGCATGCGCTGGGTGACGATGAAGCCGCCGAAGATGTTCACCGAGGCCAGGATCACCGCCAGGGTGCCCATGACCTCGCTGAAGCCGAAGTCAGCCGGCCCGGCGGCGATCAGCGCGCCGACGATGATCACCGAGGAGATGGCGTTGGTCACCGCCATGAGCGGCGAGTGCAGCGCCGGCGTCACCCGCCAGACCACGTGGTAGCCGACGAAGACCGCCAGCACGAAAACGGTGAGCCCGACCACCAGGCTGCCGGAGTCTTGGCCACCGGCGCTTTCGGCGGTCATGCGGCCGGCCTCGACCGCCAGCGACGCGACGTCGTTGGCGAGGGCCTGCGCCTGATTGGCAATCTCTGCGGCGCGTTCAGAGAAGGTCTCATTGGCCATGGACGTCAGCCTCCCTGTCCGTCGCTGGAATCATCGGGGTCTTCAGCGGGTTTATCTGCGGATTTTTCCGCGGCGGGCTCCGCCGGGGCGGGGGCCTCTTCCTTGGCCGCTTCACCACCGCCGAGGGCGGGGTGGACGAGCTTGCCGTCGCGGATGATGCAGGTCTCGGAGACGATCTGGTCTTCCCAGTTCACCGCCAGCTTCTTCTCTTCCTTGTCGACCAGCAGCTCGATGAAATTGTAGATGTTGCGCGCGTAGAGCGCCGAGGCATCGGCGGCCAGGCGGCTCGGCACGTTCACGTAACCGACGATCTTCACCCCGTTGTGGTCGACCACCTTGCCGGGCTCGGAGAGCTCGCAGTTGCCGCCGGTCTCCACCGCCAGGTCGACGATCACCGAGCCGGGCTTCATGGAGTCGACCATCTCCCGCGAGATCAGCTTCGGCGCCGGGCGGCCCGGGATCAGCGCGGTGGTGATCACGATGTCCATCTTGGCGATGGTCTCGGCGATCAGCGCGGCCTGCTTTTTCTTGTACTCCTCGCTCATCTCCTTGGCGTAGCCGCCGGCGGTCTCGGCCTGCTTGAACTCCTCGTCCTCGACCGCGACGAACTTGCCGCCCAGGCTCTCCACCTGCTCCTTGGCCGCCGGGCGCACGTCGGTGGCCGAGACGATGGCGCCCAGGCGCTTGGCGGTGGCGATGGCCTGCAGGCCGGCGACGCCAGCGCCCATGACCAGCGCCTTGGCCGGCGGCACCGTGCCGGCTGCCGTCATCATCTGCGGGAAGGCCGAACCGTAGACCGCCGCGGCGTCCAGCACGGCCTTGTAGCCGGCCAGGTTGGACTGCGAGGACAAGACGTCCATGGACTGGGCGCGGGTGATGCGCGGGATCAGGTCCATGGCGAAGGCGGTGACGCCGCAGTCCTGCAGCGGCTTCAGCTCGTCGCCGGCCCGGAAGGGATCCATGATGGACACCACCAGGGCGCCGGATTTCAGGCCCTTGGTCTCCTCGGGCAGCGGTCGGCGCACCTTGGCGACGATGTCGGCCTCGCCGAAGGCCACGGTGGCGTCGGCGGCGATCTTCGCGCCGGCCTTCTCGTAAGCCTCGTCGGGAATGGCCGCGCCCAGCCCGGCGCCCCGCTCGACGGCGACGTCGAATCCCAGGTTGATGAGCTTCTTGACCGTCTCGGGCGACGCCGCGACGCGCGTCTCGTCCGGGCGCTGTTCCTTGGGAATAGCGATCTTCATACTCGGATTGTCCCTTTGTGTGCCCCGAATTGTGCCCTGATTATACCCCGATTGCCGCCCAAAGGGCCCCGGAGGGTCCGAAATCGGCCTCAGGACGGCCCCAAGGCGCCTTTGAAGTAGTACGAACTCCCTCTCAGTCAAAGCAATCGGTCCTTTGACTAAGGCGGGCCCATGTTAATGACGGTCAGGACCGCTTGATTCAACCAAATTTTGCTTCTGGGCGACGGTTCAGACCGATTCAGCGACCTCTTGACGCAGTGGCGGGCTGACCACCAGACCGGTGCGGCCCCGCGGGCGGTGGACATCCGGCGGAGCGATCGATAAGAGGAACGGCGGATAGTCCACCAAGGGGCGAGGATCGGCGCGCGTGAGACTGCTTTCGGAGGCCGAGGAGCTTCAGAACCAGCTGGAAGACGTCGGCACCTTCATCGTGACCGGCGTCACCAAGTCCGGCACCACCTGGCTGCAGCGCATGCTGGACAGCCATCCGCAGGTCGCCTGCGGCGGCGAGAGCAAGCTGAATGTCTTCCTGACCCAGCTCACCCCGGCGATCCGCGCCTATAACGACGCCCTCAGGAAGACCAACGAGAAGATCTACCGGGACCAGGCCGTCTACCAGCCCCTGGCCCAGGCCCAGGCCGCCGCGGTCATGCAGTACCTCTTCCTGGACCGCCTGGGCGCCGTCCGCCGCGCGGCGCAGGCCGCCGGCAAGGCGGAAAACCTGAAGTGGATCGGCGACAAGGACCCGGACTACAAGCGCGAGATGGCCTCCTGGCGGACCATCCTGCCGGAGGCGCGCATGGTCACCACCACCCGCGACGGGCGCGACTGCTACGTCTCCCTCTGGTTCCACCTCTATCCCGAGCGCGAGCCGCTGGCGGCCGAGAACCGTGCCGACTTCGTCGGGCGGATCCAGAACCACGCCGCCACCTGGCGCGACACCATGGCGAAGTTCCAGAAGGACGCCGACGCGCACGCCGGCCGCCACTTCGCCATCCGCTACGAAAGCCTGCTGGCCGACGCCGAGGGCGAGATGACGCGCCTCTTCGACTGGTTCGGCTGCGATGCCACCCCTGCCACGGTGGCCGATGTTGTGGCGCGCAACGCCTTTTCCGTCGCCTCCGGCGGCCGCCAGCCCGGCGAGGCCGACCCGAAGAGTTTCCTGCGCAAGGGCATTGCCGGCGACTGGAAGAACCATTTCGACGAGGAGTGCAACCGGCTCTACTGCGAGGTGGCCGGCGATGCCCTCACCGCCGCCGGTTACGAGTTGTGACAGCGCCCGTCTACGTCGTCACCGATATCGAGGTGAACGGCCCGACGCCGGGCGAGCATTCGATGCTGGCCTTCGCCTCGGTCGCCGTCGATGCGACCGGCGGCGAGATCGACAGCTTCGAAGCGGTGCTCGAGCCCCTGCCCGGTGCCGGCGAGGATGCGATCACCATCAACTGGTTCAAGGGCTTTCCGGCGGCCTGGGCCGCCGCGACGACGGATCCGCAGCCGCCCGAGGCGGTCATGCAACGCTATGCCGACTGGGTGCGCGGCCTGCCGGGCGCCGCCATCTTCGCCGCCCACCCGCTGGCCTTCGACGGCGCCTGGATCGACTGGTACCTGCGGCACTTCCTCGGGATCCGCCTGCTGAAGGGCCCCTGGGCCGGCGAGCGGCTGTTCCACACCGCCGGGCTGTGCCTGCAGGCCTTCGCCGCCGGACGCACCGGCTGGGACTTCACCGCCTGCCGGACCGAGGCCTATCCCCCCGAATGGCTGGGCCACGTGCCGCACGACCACATCTCCATCGACGATGCGCGCGGCTACGCCAACCTGCTGCGCCACCTGCTGCGCAGGGAAGCGCCGGGTCGTGCGCTCTAGCTGTTTTATTTACAGCGATGCATAGCCAGCCCGCGCAGCTATGCGCTAAGCTGCGGGAGAAGCCTGCGCGCCCCTTCGTGACCCGGTGGTCCTGATGAGATTTCTTTCTGCGGTCTGCGCCCTGCTGGCCCTGGCGGCCTGTGAAGACGGCAACACCTATGTGGAGCCGCCGCCGCCCAGGGTGACGGTTGCCGCGCCGGCGGTCATGCAGGTGACCGATTATCTCTATTTTACCGGCACCACCCAGGCCACCGCGGTGGTCGACGTCCGCGCCCGCGTGCCCGGCACGCTGGAGACCGTCTCCTTCGAGCCCGGCACCTTCGTCGAGGCGGGCGCGCCGCTGTTCATGATCGACCAGCGCGAGTACCTCGCCGATCTGGAGATTGCCAAGGCCCAGCTGAAAAGCGCCCAGGCCCAGAAGGTGGACGCCGACAAGAGCCTGGCGCGGGCCCAGGAGCTGATCACGCGGGGCAACGTCTCCCAGGCCAAGCTGGACGAGGCCGAGGCGACGGCACGCAGCGCGACGGCGGAGGTCGCCGTCAAGGAAGCCGCGCTGCGCCAGGCCGAACTGAACCTGGAATACACCGATATCCGCGCGCCCATCGAAGGGCGCATCGGCCGCAACCTGGTGGACGCCGGCAACCTGGTCGGCGAAAGCGGTGCGACGCATCTGGCCACCATCACCGACGCCGATCCCATGTTCGTCTACTTCGACATCAACGAGCGCGACCTGCTGACGGTTCTGGACCGCATGCGTGAACAAGGCGGGACGGACAGCCGGCCGCCGCGCGAGAAGGTCACCGTCGAAATGGCGATCGGGGGCAGGCAGGACTATGCCTTCCAGGGCACTCTCGACTTCGCCGAATCGTCGCTCGATCCCGATACCGGCACACTGGCGCTGCGCGCGAGCTTCGCCAACCCGGCCTGGCCGCAGCCTGACCTGCTGCCCGGCCTCTTCGTGCGGCTGCGCATCCCGGTCGCCGAACGCGAGGACATGCCGCTGGTGACCGAACGGGCCATCGGCCTGGACCAGTCCGGCCACTACGTCTACGTGCTGGGGGCGGAGAACGTGATCGAAAAGCGCCCCGTCGTCACCGGCCAACTGGTCGACGGGCTGCGGGTCATCGAAGACGGGCTCTCGGCGGGTGAGAGGATCATCGTCAACGGGATCCAGCGTGCGCGCGACGGCGCCACCGTCGACCCGGAGGAGGCCGAGATGGCCGCCTACACGGCCTCGGCCTTCGCCCAGGCGAACCGGCAGGCCACCAAAGCCGCCAATTGAACCGGCCCTGCTGATCCGAGAAGGCGACGATGCTGTCCAAGTTCTTCATTCACCGTCCCATCTTCGCCTCGGTCATCTCGATCATCATTGTCATCGCCGGCGTCGTGACGCTGGGCGCCCTCCCGATCGAGCAGTTTCCGCAGATCACCCCGCCCACCGTGCAGGTCTCCGCGGCCTATCCCGGCGCCAATGCGGAGGTGGTGTCGGAAACGGTCGCCGCGCCGATCGAGCAGCAGGTCAACGGCGTGGAGAACATGATCTACATGTCCTCCACCAGCGCCAACGACGGCTCCTACAATCTGACCGTGAGCTTCGAGGTCGGCAGTGATCTCGACCTGGCGCAGATCCTGGTGCAGAACCGCGTGTCCCTGGCGGAGTCGAACCTGCCGGAAGAAGTCACCCGTCAGGGCGTCAGCACCAAGAAGAAGTCGAGCAACATCATTCTCATCGCCGCGCTGACCTCCGAGAACCCGCGCCACGACGAGATCTTCCTCAGCAACTACGCGACCCTCAATATCCGCGACACCCTGAGCCGCATTCCGGGCGTCGGTGAAGTCTTCATCTTTCCCCCCAGCGACTACTCCATGCGGATCTGGCTGGACCCGACCGCGCTGGAGGCCCGCGGACTGACCACCAACGAGGTGGTCTCGGCGATCCGCGAGCAGAACGTCCAGGTGGCCGCCGGCCAGATCGGCCAGCCACCCGTCCCCAGCGGCCAGTCCTTTCAGTACACGGTGAACGTGCTGGGCCGCCTGGGCGAGGTTGAGCAGTTCGAGGACATCATCATCCGCTACGCTGACGACGGCGGCATCATCTACCTGAAGGACATCGCCCGGGTGGAACTGGGCGGCAAGAGCTACGACGTCAACGCCTCCCTCAACGGGTCGCCCTCGGCGGCGGTTGCGGTCTATCAGCTGCCCGGCGCGAATGCCCTGGAGGTGGCGACGCAGGTCCGCGCCGCCATGCAGGAACTGAGCGGCCGCTTCCCCACCGGCATGAGCTACCAGATACCCTACGACACGACGATCTTCGTCGAGAGATCGATCGAGGAGGTCTACATCACGCTGTTCCAGGCAGCGGGCCTGGTCTTCCTGGTACTCTTCCTCTTCCTGCAGGACTGGCGCGCCACGCTGATCCCCGCGGTGACCATTCCCGTTTCGCTGATCGGCACCTTCGCGGTCATGGGCGTGCTCGGCTTCTCGCTCAACATGCTGACCCTCTTCGGCCTGGTGCTGGCCATCGGCATCGTGGTCGACGACGCCATCGTGGTGGTGGAGGCGACCACGGCGCATATCGAGCGAGGCCTCAAGGCGCGCGATGCGGCGGTCCAGGCGATGAAGGAGGTCTCCGGGCCCGTCATCGCCACCACCCTGGTGCTGCTGGCGGTCTTCGTTCCCGCCGCCTTCCTGCCGGGCATCACCGGCCAGATGTACCGCCAGTTCGCGGTGACCATCGCCGTGGCCACCGTGTTCAGCTCGGTCAACGCCCTGACCATGAGCCCGGCGCTCTCGGCCCTGCTGCTGCGCCCGCAGAAGCAGCAGAAGAACGCCTTCTTCCGCGGCTTCGACAGGGCCTTCGCCGCGGGCGAGCGCGGCTATGCGGCCCTGGTCAGGAAGCTGGTGCGCGTCACCGCGCTGGTCATGCTGCTCTTCGTCGGCCTTTTCGCCCTGACCGGCTGGCAGTTCGGCAAGCTGCCCACCGCCTTCCTGCCGATCGAGGACCAGGGCTACGTCATCGGCGCGGTGCAGCTGCCCAACGCCGCCTCGCTGGAGCGCACCAACGCGGTGCTGGCGAAGATCGATACCATCCTCGCCGACATGCCGGGCGTCGACAACTGGGTGACCATCGGCGGCTTCTCGGTGATCGACGGCACCAACGCCTCCAACGCCGCCACCGTCTTCATCACCATGACGCCCTGGGAGGAACGCCAGACGGCGGAGCTGTCACAGCAGGCCATCCTCGGCCGGCTGCAGGGACAGTTCGCCCGGATTCAGGAAGCCATTGCCTTCGTCTTCCCGCCGCCCGCCATTCCCGGGCTCGGCGTCGCCGGCGGGTTTCAGATGCAGCTGCAGGATCGCGGCGGCGTCGGCCTGCAGGAACTGCAGCGCATGACCCAGGAAATCCTGGCCGACGGCAATGCCCAGAGCGGCCTGACCAACCTCAACTCGACCTTCCGTGCCGACGTGCCTCAGCTCTTCGCCGAGGTCGACCGCGTGAAGGCGAAGGCCCTGCAGGTTTCCCTCGACGAGGTTTTCGGCGCGCTGCAGACCTATCTCGGCTCCTCTTACGTGAACGACTTCAACAAGTTCGGACGCACCTGGCAGGTGAAGGTGCAGGCCGACCACAGCTACCGCATCGAACCGGAGGACATTCGCCGGCTCAATGTGCGCAACGCCGAGGGCGACATGGTGCCCCTCGGCACGCTGGTGCGCGTCGACGAGATCCTCGGTCCGCAGACCGTGCTGCGCTACAACCTCTATCCCAGCGCGACCATCACCGGCCAGGCGGCAGCCGGCTATTCCTCCGGCCAGGCGCTCGACCTCATGGAACAGCTCGCCGCGACCAAGCTGCCCGAGTCCATGGGCTTCGAGTGGACCGGCATCTCCTACCAGGAAAGGAAGACCGGCGCCGAGTCGATCCTGGTCTTCGCCCTGGCCATCCTCCTGGTCTTCCTGGTGCTGGCCGCCCAGTACGAGAGCTGGGCCATGCCGGCAGCCGTCATCCTGGTGGTGCCATTGGCCCTGCTCGGCACCATTGCAGCCCTGCTGGCCCGCCAGTTCGACAACAACGTCTATACCCAGATCGGCATCGTCCTGCTGATCGGGCTGGCCAGCAAGAACGCCATCCTGATCGTCGAGTTCGCCAAGGCTGAGCGCGAGGCCGGCAAGTCGGTCACCGAGGCCGCGATCTCCGCCGCCCGCCTGCGCTTCCGGCCGATCCTCATGACAGCGATCTCCTCCATCGCCGGCTTCATGCCGCTGGTGGTCGCCGCCGGCGCCGGCGCCGCCAGCCGCCAGGCCATCGGCACGGCGGTGGTCGGCGGCATGCTGGCCGCGACCATCATGTCCCTCACCTTCACGCCGGCCTTCTACGTGATCATGCAGCGCCTCGCCGAACTGGCGGGCAAGCGGAAGAAGAAGAAAGAGCCCGCGGCGACGCCCAGCCCCACAGCGGGCGACTAGAGCAGATCAGGCTTGGCTGAAACCGCCGCAGACGGTCCCTGCGGCGAGAGAAACGCCGCGCGGAGGAAGAACAAGGCAACTCAGCGGCGACTTTCGACAGCCAGAGCGCGCGAAATTCAGAACCGCAAGCCATATGGTTGAGTACTCTCCCCCTCAGATTGAAGTGGCTGCGGATAGCCTCTAGAGTTTCGACAGCGAACTTTGCCGCTACATTTTTTTGTGGCAACGGCCACACCTTGAAGACATTCGCCGTGGCAAAGTCATGACGGTTTCTGACCGTAGTATTCGTTCGATCGCCGCAGTTGTTTGGACCACTTGTCCGTCTCAGCGGAAGCGCCGCCGGGGCGGCCTGGACGTCGGGGAACGGAAAATGCCAAACCATGGCCAAAGCAAGCGATGCGATAAGTTCATTCCTTTCTGTGCTCTAGCCCTGCCGCTGGCGGCAGCGGCGCTGGGCTCCGCCGCCGCGGGCGCGGCGGACGTCATGCCGAACGCCTGTCCGGTGGATGGCTGCGAAGTCAGGATCGTCGAGGTAAAGCCCTCGGGCTCCGAGCTGGAGTTGACCCTCGAGGCCAACTTCACGCCCGATGTCTCCAAAAACCACATCCACGTCTGGTGGGGCGAGCGCTACACCGTGCAGCAGGCCGGCCGCGGCGCCATGCCTGTCTACGGCGTGGAAAAAGGTGCCTGGCACCGGCACGACGACTATCCGACATACGTGACCCAGGGCGCCGCCTCGACCAGCGAGCGGGCGGACACGGTGCAGCTCTGCGTCAGTGCCGCCGACCGCGACCACTACATCCTGGATGTGGAAGTCTATCATTGCGTGGACGTCGGCGAGCACCTGTAAGAGGCCGTTGATGCATGGCGCTACCTTCTTATGTCGGCCGCTACGAAGTCCGTGACGAGATCGCGACCGGCGGTTTCGCGGTCGTCGTCCGGGCGTGGGACGAGGAGCTCGAGTCTCCGGTCGCGCTGAAGATCCTGCGCGAGGAGTTCGCCCGCAGCGAGGAGATGAAGCTGCGCTTCCTCGAGGAAGCACGCCTGCTGCGCCGCATCCGCTCGCCGAACATCGTGACGGTGCACGATCTCGGTCGGCTCAACGACGGACGGCCCTACTTCGTGATGGACTTCGCCAACCGGGGCACCCTGGCGCCGCGCCTGCAGAACCGTGCGAAGGAGGATCTCGGCGACCCGCAGGCCGTCATGCAGTTGATCGACGCGCTGGCCAACGGCCTCTCGGCCATCCACGAGGCCGGCGTGGTTCACCGCGACATCAAGCCCGCCAACATTCTGTTCCAGCAGGTGCGCCGCGGCACCTACGACGCCACGGCCGGTCCGGGAGGAGAGGCAGCGGCCCAGGCGGCACTGGTCGAAGAGGACGAGCGCATCCTGGTCGGCGACCTCGGCATCGCCAAGGACCTCGTGAAGAATGACGCCTCGGCGACGCTGATCGGCGGCACGCCGCACTACCAGGCTCCCGAACAGGACGAGGAAGGCGCCGAGATCACCCCGGCCGCCGACATCTACGCTTCGACCGCACTGCTGTGGCACGTTCTCACCGGCGAGAAGCCGCCGCAGGCGCACCACGTCGCCGGCTGCCTCGATCTCGTTCCACCGGTCTGGCACGACGTGATGCTGCGCGGCATGGCGCTCGATCCCCGGGACCGCTTCGCCGACGTCGAGAGCTGGCGCAACGCCATCCACGACACCCTGGCCCGCCAGGCGGAAAGCGAGCGCGGCGACTCCTCCACGCGGCCGACCTCCCGGCCCGCGGCCTGCCCCTACAAGGGCCTCGCCGCCTACCAGCCCGAGGACGCCGCCAACTTCTTCGGGCGCGAGGCGCTGGTGGACGAGCTGGTGCACCGTGTCCGCCTGCAGCAGGTGCTGGTCGTCGGCGGGCCCTCGGGCAGCGGCAAGTCCTCGCTGGTGCGCGCCGGGCTCATCCCCGCGCTCAATGCCGGCGCCCTGCCCGGCAGCGAGGGCTGGCGCATCGCGCTCTTCACGCCGGGGCGTGATCCCCTGGCCGAGCTGCACTTCCAGATCTCCCGCCTGATGCAGCCGCGCCGGCCGGCGGTGTCCATCGAGGACCTGGAAGCGCACCCGACGCTGGCCCGGCATCTCGGGGCGGCGGAGGACGGCGAAGCCGAGATGGTGATCTGCATCGACCAGTTCGAGGAGCTTTTCACCCTGGTGCCGGCCGCCCAGCGCGCCAGGTTCGTGGCCGCGCTCTCGGCGATGACCGACCCGGCCGACAGCCGGGTGCGGGTCGTCATCACCGTGCGTTCGGACTTCTACTCCGCCTGCGCGCAGATTCCCTGGCTGGCCGAGCGCATCACCCGCAACCAGGTCCTGGTCGGCCCCATGGCCGCCTCGGAACTGCGGCGCGCGATCACCGAGCCCGCCCGGCGCGGCGGCATCTACCTGGAACCGCAGCTGGTCGACACCATCATCGACGAGGCCGGCGAGGAGGCCGGCTCCCTGCCGCTCATCGCCCACGCCCTGGTCGAGACCTGGATGCGGCGCAAGGGGCGCACCCTGACGCTGGAGGGCTTTCGTGCCGCCGGCGGCGTTGCCGGTGCCATCAGCCAGACCGCCGACGCCACCTTCGAGCAGCAGTTCGACGTCGGCGAGCGGCAGGCCACCAAGCGCCTTTTCCTCAGCCTCGTCACCCCCGGCGAGGGCACGCCCGACACGCGCCGCGTCCTCTCGCTGTCGGAGATCGACCACGATACCTCGCCGGACGTCATGCACCGGGCCATCGAGCGCCTGACCGACGCGCGCCTGCTCACCGTCGACGACAGCTCCGTGCAGATAGCCCACGAGGCGCTGCTGCACACCTGGCCGCGCCTGCGCGACTGGATCGAGGAGTCGCGCGACGACCTGCGCACCCGCCAGCGCATCAGCCGGGCGGCGATGGACTGGGACCTCGCCGGCCGCGACTCCGACCTGCTGTACCGGGGAACGCCGCTGCTCTCGGCGCTGGAGTGGGTCGGCAACAACCCCGACCAGCTCGGCGCCATCGAGCGCGCCTTCCTCGCCGCCGCCGTCGAGGCCAGGGACCGCGCCGAGGCCATCGCGGCGGAGAGCCGGCGCAAGACGCGGCGCACGCGGCGCTTCGCCGTGGCGGCG
>Ga0207735_100228_pt1 | contig 13166 bp, 11 predicted proteins | sample TtaePargueraPR_9_FD_187280 | JGI IMG/M metagenome (GOLD analysis project Ga0207735, IMG submission 187280) | Aerobic enrichment media microbial communities from Bioluminiscent Bay, La Parguera, Puerto Rico - Tt and E2 (1) (SPAdes) | ecosystem: Environmental > Aquatic > Marine > Unclassified ... | reverse complement strand
AAGCGACCGCGCTCAGCACAGGCGGGGTCCGACGGCGGCACGACGGCGGCGCTCGACGGCGGCACGACGGCGGCGCTCGAGACCACCCGCGGCGGCACCAGCGTCGAGGCGAGCGCCGGGGAGAACTCCCCCGGCGAGGCCGCAGGCGACCCGGGCACGGCGGCGGACGGCGTGGACGATTCCGAGGCCCTGCCGCGCAACCGCTGGCTGCGGATGATCCGCCGGCACGGCAAGGTGCGGGTGCTGGCGGCCTCCGCGGCGGTCGTGTTCGTGGCCGTGATGGGCGTGGTGCTGGCCGTCGAGCTGCTGATCGGCAAGCCGCTGGCGGATGCGGTCCAGGGTCAGGACGGTTCGGGGACCAGCATCAGCCGGACCGTCGGATCGGACCGTTCCGCATCGTCCAGCAGCACGGACGACGGCGACGGGGTCGACCGGGCCGGTCGGAGCTCCACCGGCACGGACGAGGACCAGGGTGCCTCGGACGGCGAGCAGGCCGGCACCACCGGGACTGGGACCGACAACTCCGAGAGCTCGGACGGCTCCGAGACCTCCGAGCCCACGACGGACCCGACGCCGGAGCCCACCGAGCCCACCGACCCTTTTGAGCCCACGTCACCGACGGAGCCCACGGAACCGACCGCTCCCGAGACCCCCGAGGTGGGCGGTTCGGAGGACGCAACGGAGGAGTCCGGCAGCGTCACGAGCCCCGGCTCGGGATCCGGGTCGACCGGCACGGTCGGCGGCACGGAGTCCTCGTCGGGCGAGAGCTCGTCGAGCACCGACTGATCGCACAGCTACTCGTTGTGGGCACGAAGGATGGCCCGTGACGTCCGGCAGGCCGGACGTCACGGGCCATCCTTCGTGCCCTCCACGCCTGCCGGGGCGTGGCGAGCGAGGACGGAGTCCGTCAGCCGCCGAGGACGGCCTTGAGGAACTCCTTGGTCCGCTCGTGGGAGGGGTTGGTGAACATCGTCTCGGGGTCAGCCTCTTCGACGATCTGTCCCTTGTCGAACATGAGCACGCGGTCCGACACCTCGCGGGCGAACTGCATCTCGTGCGTGACCAGGAGCATCGTGATGTCCGTGGTCTCGGCGATCTCGCGGAGCACGTCGAGGACGTCCGCGACGATCTCGGGGTCGAGCGCCGAGGTGACCTCGTCCAGCAGCAGGATCTCCGGGTCCATCGCCAGCGCGCGGGCGATCGCCACGCGCTGCTGCTGACCCCCGGAGAGCTGGTTGGTGTTGAAGTCCCGCTTCTCGGACATGCCGACCTTCTCGAGCAGCCGTTCGGCGTCCGCGATCGCGTCGGCCTTGGACTTGCCCAGGACGTGCACCGGCGACTCGATGATGTTCTCGAGCACCGTCATGTTCGGGAAGAGGTTGAACTGCTGGAAGACCATCCCTACCCGGTTGCGCACCACGCGGCGACGCTTCTCGGGGACGGACACCCACTTCTCACCCTTGTACTCATGGGTGTAGGGGTCGCCGTCGATGAGGATGAGTCCGCCACTGAGCTCCTCGAGGGTCATCAGCAGCCGCAGGATCGTCGTCTTGCCGGAGCCCGACGGACCGATCAGCGTGATCCGCTGACCCTGCGGGACGGAGAAGTTCAGCCCGTCCAGCACGACGTTGTCGCCGAAACGCTTGGTGACGTCCCGGAACTCGATGGCGGGCACGTCGCCCGAGGTGTTGGTCATGGTCTGGCTCTCTGCGGAGTGGGTCGGGTCAGGCAAGGCGGATCTCCATCCTGCGTACCAGCAGCGACGTCGGGTAGCTCACCGCGAGGAAGAGCAGGCCGACCATCGTCAGCGCCTCGACGTAGGAGAACGTGTTGGCGCCGTAGTCCTGCCCCGCCTTGTACATCTCGGTCACCGAGATGGCGAACAGGAACGGCGTCTCCTTGAACATGGAGATCGCGTAGTTCCCCAGGCCGGGCAACGTGTTGCGGATGGCCTGCGGCAGGATCACCGCGCGCCAGGTCCGGCCCTTCGACATGTTCAGGGCCGTAGCGGCCTCCCACTGGCCCTTCGGGACCGCCTCGATGCCGGCGCGGTACACCTCGGACATGTAGGTCGCGTAGTGCACGCCGAGGACGACGAACCCGACCACGTAGCCGGGCACGGCCGTCAGCAGCAGGTAGACGAAGACGAGCTGGACCAGCACCGGCGTCATCCGGATGAAGTCCACGACGAACTTCAGGGGCGTCGTCAGCCACCGGCTCGGGGTCCGCATCGCCAGGGCGATGAACAGGCCGAGGATCGAGGCGATGATCATGCCGAGCACGGTGATCTGGATCGTGACCCAGAGACCCGCGAGCAGGTCGGGAAGCACCTCCCAGGCGCGCTCCCAGTCCCAGATGCTGTCGTCGTTCACGCAGCACCACCCCCCGCAGGCATCTGCGTGTTCGCCAGCCGCGCGTTGGTGGGCGGCTTGAGGCTGAACGTCTCACGCAACGTCGGCCGGGTTCCGCGACCCAGGCGCCGCTTGGCACGCTCTTCGAGGATATTCATCCCCCAGGTCAGCAGGTAGGCGATGACGAAGTAGACGATCAGACCGGCGGTGTAGCTGAAGAACGTGTCCGCCGTGGCCCGTCGCAGCTCGACGGTCCAGAAGTTCACGTCCTGCAGGGTGATGTAGTACGCCAGCGCCGAGCCCTTGACGAGCTGGATCAGCAGGTTCGCCAGCATGGGGATCATCAGTGCCCACGCCTGCGGGAAGATGACCCGGCGCACCTTGTGGAACCACGTCATGTTGAGCGCGGTCGCAGCCTCCCACTGCCCCTTCGGCACCGATGCGATCGACCCTCGCACTACCTCGGAGGCGTAGGCCCCGTAGTTGAGGCCGAGCGCGACGATCGCCACGGCGAGCGCTTCCATCTTGAAGCCGAACTGCGGCAGCACGTAGAAGAGCCAGAAGAGCTGGACCACCAGCGAGGTGCCCCGGAAGAACTCCACGACCACGCGGGACGGCCCGCGCACCCAGAGGGACTGGGTGCGCGAGCCGAACCCGAGGACCACGGCGATGACGATGGCGAGCAGAGCCCCACCGAGCGTCATCTCCAGCGTGACAAGAACTGCATCGCCGAGGGCCGGGAGCCTATCGATGAGTTCCTGAAGATCTTCGCCCATGTGGTCAGGAGCCCATGCCCAGCTCTTCGGTGATGGCCTCGAGGTCACCCTCGCACAGCATCTCGGCGGTCAGCCCCTCGGGCGGGAACTCGGCCGCGCTGAAGCCGAAGGGCTCCATGATCTCGAGCCATGCGGCCTCGTCCGCCAGGATCGGGGCGAGACCCTCGTTGTAGGCGTCGAGCAGCTCGGTGTCACCCTGACGGAAGACCTCGGCACCGGCACCGATCTGCGACACACCGTTGATCGTGGCGGTGAAGGCCTCGGTGGCCTCGACGGGCTGGTCGGTCTCCTCGGCCAGCGCGCGCAGCGAGATACCGGTCAGCGCGTAGGCGTCCGCACGGCCGGACACGACGGCGTCCAGCCCGGCCTGGCGGTCCGGGACCTCCATGGCGTCGACGTCGGTCTCCTCGGCGTAGCCCGCCTCGATGGCACCGGAGGTGACGGCCAGCGTCAGGCCGCTGCCCTCGACCGACTGCCAGTCGGTCAGCCCCTCGGGATTGCCCTCGGGGACGAGGAACGCCGTGGTGTACATGATGGTCGGCTCGGCGAAGGCCACCTGCTCGCAACGCTCCGGCAGGATCGACATGCCGGCGCTGACCGCGTCGAACCGGTCGGCGTTGACGCCCGGGATCAGCGCGCCCCACTCGACCTGGGTTCCGGAGACGGTGTCGATGCCGAGCTCGCCGTAGATGGCGCGCCCCAGCTCGATGGTGGCACCGGTCAGCTCGCCGTCCTCCTCGTAGGAGTAGGGCACCTCACCGAAGTAGCCGACGTTGATCTCGCCGGCGTCCTGCAGGTCGGCCAGGGTCGACATGGACTCGCCGTCGCCGCTGTCGCCGCTGTCGCCGTCGCTCGATCCGCCGTCGTCGACGCTCGAGCAGGCGGTCAGGGCGGTCAGAGCAAGTACAGAGCCGGCCGCGGCCAGTGCGCGGCGGCGATTCGTGGTCCGGATGGACTGCACGGGGTCTCCCTTCCGTCGCCCCGGACGACTGAGAGGCCGCGGGGCTGGATGTGCGGACGATCCGTTACGTTAGCGGTGTTCCGGACGCTCCGACAATGGGCGTGTCGTCGTGTCTGATTGTCTACAATCGAGGGATCGGCGTGAACCCGCAGTTCGGCGCGGCAGAATTCACCCCGCGACACGCGCCTGCAACATTCCTCGTCGGTGATCGTTGTCAGGTCGTGACCTCGGAAGGAGCCTCGATGCCCCCCTCGCACCGCCCGGCCCCCGGTGCCGCCCCGACCCTGTCCCCGGTGACCCGCCCCTCGACGGTGGACCTGATCACCGTCGAGCTGCGCAACGCCATCTACACGGGCGCCCTCCGCGTCGGCTCCCCGATCCGCGAGGTCGAGATGGCCGGCCAGCTCGGGGTCAGCCGGGGCCCGTTCCGCGAGGCGGCCCAGCGCCTCGTCGCCGAGGGCCTCGTGGTGGCCACCCCGGGGCGTGGCCTCTCGGTGCGCCGCATCGACCGGGACCGCATCCCGGCGCTGTACACCGCGCGCACGGCGGTGGAGACGACGGCGGCACGTCTCGCCGTCGAGCACGCCACGGACGAGCAGGTCGCCGTCGTCCGGCGGGCGCACGACGCGCTCGTCCGCGCCGACGCGACCCACGACGCCCTGCAGATCGGCGCCGCCGACCTCACCGTGCACTGGGAGCTCGTCGCGGCCGGCGGCAACCCCTGGCTGCTGAGCTGGATGAGCACCCTCATCGTCGAGGTGCGCATCGCCAGCTTCACCGTCAGCGAGGAGTACGCGGTCCGTCGCGACGCGGGGCCGTCGCACGCGCCGATCGTCGAGCTGCTCGAGGCGCGGGACGCCGACGCCCTCGACGCCGCGATCCGCGCCAACCTGGACGACGCCGTCGCCCGGCTGCTGGCGCCGGAGGCGACCAGGGTGCCCATGCTCGAGGAGCCGCGCCCGCTGCCGGCCCCGCGCCTGGACCCGCTCGACCTCTGATGCCCCTTGTGGGCGCGCTACGCGTCCCGTTGTGGGCCCACTTCTTGGCCCGAAATGCACGGTATGTAGGCGTTCCACAGCACAGAAAGTGCGCCCACAGCGAGAGCAGGGCGGTCAGCGGGCGGTCTGCTCCCGGCGCGCCCGCTCGAACTCGTCCGCCCGCCAGGACGTCATCCCGCCGACGACGACGGCACTCGGCTCGCCCGCCCCGTCGCGCAGGACGTGGATCGGCTCCCCCACCGGACCGAACCCGGCATGAGCCTCCGGTCGCAGCACCTCGCCGTCCACGGACAACCGCTCGGCGCCCTCCAACGGGTCGGCACGCCGCGGGTCCACCAGCCACAACGCATCACCCAGACGCACCAGGTCCGTCATGCCCCACAGGTTCGCGAACCGCCCGGTCCACCGGTCCAGCGGGTGCCCCGCCGCGACGGCCGGGTCCGACGCCGGTGCCGCACCCTCCGCCACCGGCGCACCCGCGTCCGCACCGCCGTCGTGCACCGACGTCTCGGAACCCTCCAGAGCCGTCGTGACCAGCGCGAACAGGCCCTGCGCGATCTGGTCCGCGGGCCCGTCGACCGCGTTGGTCAGCACCGAGACCGCGATGCGCGCGGACGGGTCGAACCACGTGCGCGTGATCTGCCCGGGGAACCCGCCCGAGTGGCCGAGCAGCCGCCGCCCGGCCACCGTGCGCGACTCGAACCCGAGACCGTAGGTCCGACGCGGCGCGTGCGGCCGGTCGATGACGGACTCGTCGCGATGCAGCAGCCGCAGCGTCTCGGGGCGCACCAGACCCGCGCCGTCGAAGTGCGCCGCCGCCCAGCGCACCAGGTCGCGCGCCGTCGAGCAGAAACCCGTGGCCGCCGCGAGCGCCCCCGTGGTCACGCCCGCGACGGGCAGGCGACCGTCGGCGAACGTCGTGGCCAGCCCGGGGGTGGCCAGGGCGCGTGCGGAGTGTCCGACGACGGCACGTCGGGCGACATCGTCGTCCAGCTCGGGCAGGGTGTCGGCCAGCCCGAGGGGCTCGAGCAGGTCGGCGCGCAGGTGCTCGTCGTAGGGGCGGCCGGTGACGGCCTCGACGACGAGGCCGAGCAGTCCGTAGGCGAGGTTGGAGTACTTGAAGTGCTCGCCGCGGCCGTAGACGTCGCCGCCGTGCAGCACGGAGTCGAGGAGGACCGCCCGGTCGGGGAACGGGGTGGCGAGCTGCCAGAAGTCGGCGTCGCGTCCGTCGCGCAGCAGGCCGCCGGTGTGACCGAGCGCCTCGCGGACGGTGACCTGCCCGGCGTCGGAGCCGTCGAGCTCGAGCACGTGGTCGCCGAGGGGGTCGTCCCAGCGCAGGTGGCCGGCGTCGACCAGGCGGGCGATCGCCGTGGCGGTGAACGTCTTGGAGTGCGACGCGACGCGGAAGACGTGGTCGCTGCGCAGCGGCGTGCCGGACGTGATGTCGGTGACGCCCCACGCGCCGTCGGCCACGACGTCGTCGCCGACCAGCACCGCGTACTGGACGCCGGGGACACGGGCCAGACCGGCCTGGGTCGCGACCCAGTCGTGCAGGTAGTCCAGCCCGCCCGACGTCGGTGCGGTGGCGCGGGCAGGGTCCGGCGCGGTTCCGGTGAGGGTCATGCCGCCAACCCTAGCCGCGCGCCGCGTTCGGGAGCGGTGCTCAGGATCCGATGAATTCGCTGTCGGTGGCCCGTCCTAGGTTCTAGGTTGGAAGCACACCCATCGAGGAGACCCCCCATGCGCGACGCGTCCGGTCCGGCTGTCGAGGCAGCCGGCCTCGTCAAGCACTTCACGTCCGGCAAGAAGACGACCAAGGCGGTCGACGGCGTCGACCTGTCCATCCCCGCCGGCACCGTGTTCGGCCTGCTGGGGCCCAACGGTGCGGGCAAGACGACGGTGGTGCGCATGCTCGCCACGCTGCTGCGCCCCGACGCGGGCACGGCACGGGTGCTGGGGCACGACGTCGTGCAGGACGCCGACGCCGTGCGCGGTGCCGTCGGGCTCACCGGCCAGTACGCGTCCGTGGACGAGGACCTCACCGGCACCGAGAACCTCCTCATGCTCGCGCGGCTGTACGGGTTCCGCGGCACCGCGGCCAGGACGCGCGTGAGCGAGCTGCTGGAGGCGTTCAGCCTGACCGACGCCGGGTCACGGCAGGTCAAGACGTACTCGGGCGGCATGCGACGGCGGATCGACCTGGCCGCGTCGCTGGTGCTCTCCCCGCGGGTGCTGTTCCTCGACGAGCCGACCACGGGGCTGGACCCTCGCTCGCGCAACCAGGTGTGGGACATCGTGCGGGTGCTCGTCGACGACGGCGCCACCGTGCTGCTGACCACGCAGTACCTCGAGGAGGCGGACCAGCTCGCCGACCGTATCGCCGTGATCGATCACGGCAGGCTCATCGCGGAGGGCACCTCCAGCGAGCTGAAGCGGTCGGTCGGCCAGGGTGCGGTGGACCTGCGCCTGGCCGACGCCTCCCGGCGTGGCGAGGCGGCCGACGTCGTGCAGCGGGTGCTCGGTACGGAGCCGACGCTGCCCACCGACCCGTACGCCCTGTCCGCGCGGGTGCCCGACGACGGAGCGCACCTGGTCGCGCAGGTGCTGCCCGCGCTGGGAGAGGCCGGGATCGCCGTGCCGGAGTTCTCCCTCGGCCAGCCCAGCCTGGACGAGGTCTTCCTGACGCTGACCGGCCAGCCGTTGCCGGACGAGCAGGGCTCCGAGGAGCCCGCCCCTGCCCCGGAGGTGTCCCGATGAGCGCCGTCGACATCAGCACGACCACCCTGCGCGACGCCGTCGCGCTCGAGACGCGGCCCACCCGACCGTCCGCCGTGTCCACGTCCCTGACGTTCGCCTGGCGGGCCCTGCTGAAGATCAAGCACGTCCCGGAGCAGCTGTTCGACGTGCTGGTCTCCCCCGTGATCTTCACGCTGATGTTCACGTACCTGTTCGGCGGGGCGCTGGCCGGGTCGACGGACGCCTACATCCAGTTCCTGCTCCCGGGGATCCTGGTGCAGACCATCATCATCGTGACCGTCTACACCGGCTACACCCTCAACACGGACATCACCAAGGGGGTGTTCGACCGGTTCCGCTCGCTGCCGATCTGGCGTCCGGCGCCGATCGTGGGCGCTCTGCTGGGCGACACCGTGCGCTACACGATCGCGTCGATCATGTGCATCGGGCTGGGGCTGCTCATCGGGTTCCGGCCCGACGGCGGGGTCCTCGGCGTGGTCGGAGGCGTCGCGCTGCTGCTGGTGTTCGCGTTCGCGCTGAGCTGGATCTTCACCATCCTGGGGCTGCTGCTGCGAACCCCGAACGCCGTGATGGGCGTGTCGATGATGGTGCTGATGCCGCTGACGTTCGCGTCGAACATCTTCGTCGACCCGTCGACCATGCCGTCCGGGCTGCAGGCGTTCGTGGACATCAACCCGGTGTCGCACCTGGTAACCGCCGTCCGCGGGCTGATGGGCGGGGTGGCGGACACCGGCGACGTCGTGACCGTGCTGATCTCCGCGGTGGTCATGACCGCCGTGTTCGCGCCGATCACGATGTACCTGTACCGCACCCGCCACTGACCCGGGCTCGCGCCGCCGGCCTGTCCTCACCCGCTGAGCACCCTCCACGCTGTGGGCGCACTTCCTGGCCCGATATGCACGTGATGTGCAGACTTTCGGCTCGAGCAGTGCGCCCACAGCGACGTCATCCCTCATCGAGCGAGCGTCTGACGTACGCGAGCGACGAGCCGGGTCCCGTCCCCGATGACATCGTCGGCCACGACCACGATCACGGTGACACCGATCTCCTCCAGCCAGCGCCGACGCCGGACGTCGTCGCGCCATTGCGCCTTGTCGGTCCGGTGCTGGTCGCCGTCGTACTCGATCGCCACCCGCGCCCCCGGGTAGTACATGTCGCAGCGCTTCACGTAGGTCCCGTCGTCGAGCCGCACCACCTCGTTGACCAGCGGACAGGGCAGTCCGGCGCTCGTCAGCAACAGGCGTGTCCGCGTCTCCATCGGCGAGTCCGTCCCCGGCCGGACCCGCGCGAGCTGGTCCCGCACCTGCGCGATCCCCTTCACCTTCGTCGTCGCGGCAGCGGTCCGCTGTAGTTCCGAGATGCTCGTCAGCATGCGCTTGCGACGCAGGAACGCGTCTCCGAGGACGACGACGTCGTCCGGAAGGCGCAACCCCACCCCGACCTGGACGAAGGTCTGCGCCGGTGCGGTCATGAGCAACCCGTCGAGATCGACTGCCGAGATCGCGTCCTGCCGACTGCGGTGGGCCACGACGCCGGGGCGACGGACCCTATGGCTCGCGGAGGGAGTCACGACATGCAGTCGCCGGTCGTCCTCGACGGTCCACGGCACGTCGACACCGAGGAGTCGCAGCGCGGTCACGTGACTGAAGACGACGTCGTCGTGCAGCACTGTGCTCAAAGCGACGCAGCGCTCGAACAGGTCGCGGGGCTCGCCGGTCGTCCGGACCCCGCGGAACGGCACGGCGTACTGGCCGCCGGCCCGCAGGGCCTCGGCACCGACGCCCTGCGCTCGCGCGGCGCCGACGGAGAAGGCGCGGATTCGCTGACGCATGGCTCGAACGTGCCAGACCGACGACGCTCGCAGGCATCCACATCAACAGCCTGTGGAAAACCGGCCATGCGGCGAACCAACACGACCGTGACGCAGCGCTACCTCCCTGTTGTGGGCGCACATCTTGAGGTCCCACAACAGGCTAAACCGGTAATTTCGGGCCAAGAAGTGCGCCCACAGCCCGGGAGGACTCGAGCAGGTCAGGCGGCCGACTCGGCCTGCATCTCCTCGTCGCACTTGCGCGTCACCACGAGCACCGGGCACTTCGAGTGGTGCAGCACAGCCTGGCTGGTCGACCCCAGCAGCAGCCCGCGGAACCCGCCGCGGCCCCGCGATCCCACGACCACGAGGTCCGACGCCCCCGAGAACTCGGTCAGCAGCTCGGCACCCGAACCGTCGAGCACGTGCCGCTTGATCTCCAGGCCCGGGTTCTCCGCCTGGACACGGTCGACGATCACGTCCAGGCCCGCCCGGACATCCTCGAGCACCTGCTCGTGGTCGATCTGCGACGGCAACCAGGCGAGCACCCCGGCCCCGCTGCCGAGGGGCACGCCGGCGACCGCGACGAGCTCGGCGTCCCAGGCGAGGGCCTGCTCGACGGCGTGGCGCAGAGCGACCTCGGCCGACGGCGATCCGTCGACGCCGACGACGATCCGGCGGACCTCGTGGACCCGGTCCCCGTCCCGTCGTTCGGGATCGGCGGCGTCGACGGCGGCCTCCCGGTAGGGCACGACGACGGTGGGACAGTGGGCGTGCGCCGGAAGCGCCGAGGACACGGTGCCGAGCAGCCGCTCGGTGAACCCGCCGCGGCCGCGGGTACCGACGACGGCGAGGCTGTGCTCCGTGGACAGCTCCACGAGCACCCCGGCGGCGTCGCCGGTGACGACCGAACCCTCGACCCGCCCGGAGAAGCCGGCGACACGAGCCCGCGCCTCGGACAGGACCGCCTTGGCGCCCTCGGCGATCGCCGTGTCGTCCAGGGCGGCGTACCCGCCGTCGAGCGAGGCGGCGGTGAACGACGGCAGCGAGTAGCTGCACACGATGTGCAGCGACCATCCGACCCGCTCGGCGTACGCGGCGGCCCAGTCCAGGGCGTGCAGGCTGGCCGCGGATCCGTCCACCCCTACCAGGACAACCTCTGGACGTGTCATCTCGCGCCTCCCGTTCTGACCGGACCTCGACGTCCGACTGGCTTCGTGGTTCAAGCCTAGCGAAAGGCAGCCGCAAGGTGCAGCAAAGCGGTCGGCCCGTCCGGCCCGGATCCCGCCCGATTCATGTTGTGGGCGCACCACCTGGGTAGGTGAACCGTTCTCAACGGTCATTTCGGGCCACGGAATGCGCCCACAGCCGCAAGGGTGCGGCGGCAGGGCGGGGCGGCAGGGCGGGGCGGCGGGGCGGGGGGCGCGGCGACAGGGCGGGGCGGCAGGCCGGGGCGGGACGACGAAGGCCCCGGCACTCGCGAGGAGTGCCGGGGCCTTCGGTCGAGCGGGTGCGGTCAGCCCGTGACGCGCAGGAACGTCGGGCTGGACTGCCAGATGCTGGCCTGACGCACGGTCCAGCCACCCGGGCGGGTCGCCTCGATCTGCTGGCCGTTGCCGATGTAGATCGAGATGTGCCCCGGGGACCAGATGAGGTCGCCCGGCTGCGCCTCGGAGCTCGAGATCACCGTGGTGTTCGATGCGTTACGGATCGCGCTGGACGAGTGCGGCAGCGAGACGCCGAGCTGGGCGTAGACGTAGGTCACGAGGCCCGAGCAGTCGAAGCCGGACGGCGAGGAGCCGCCCACGACGTACGGGGTGCCGATGTACCGGGCCGCGATGGACACCGCCGACGAGTAGGAACCGCTGGAGGTCGCGGTCGTGGTGCTCGCGGAGCTGCTGCTCGAGCTGGACTCGGAGCTCGACGAGGACGAGGACGACGTCGAGGTCGACTCGAGCGAGGTCCGCTCGGCCGAGCGGGACGGTGCGACCTCGCGCACGGGCTCCGGCTCGGGTTCCGGCGCGGCCTTGATGCCGGCCTTCTTGACGACCTTCGAGGTGACCTTCTCGACCGTGACCTCGGACTTGGCGTCCACGGTCACGACCGGAGCCGACTCCAGGGCCTGACGGGCCTGGTCGGTCAGCGCACCGAGGTCGACAGTGCTGAGCTTCTTCGCGGCGTCCGACTCGACCGGAGCCGCCTGTGCCGCCGTAGCGCCACCGATGGTCGACACCAGCAGGCCACCGGCGGTCGCGACGACGGCGGCGCGGCGACCCGCAGCGGCGGACGGTGCCGCCATCAGGGGACGACGAGCGGCGCGGTGCCGTCCTCGCGTCGTGGTGCGTGCGTTCACGTCTTTCCTCTCCATCCGCCTACGAAGTCAGCTGTCGGGTTCGGGTGGGAGAATCACCCGGCCGCGCGGCCCGAGGGCCACGAGACTTCACCCCGAGGACATCGTGTCCGATGCCCGGAAGTGGGTCCCCCGCTCCCGCCAAGGTCTCGGATCCTCGACCGGTGGCGGGACTCGGCGTCCGGTCGAGATTCGATGGAATGCTCCAACGAACGAGTGAACCGTATCCGATCGCGGCGTCCATGTCACGTTTCGATCACGACGCCGATCACGGCGTGTCCCGCGGGGCCGACGAGAGCCCGCGGGAGGGCCTTCAGAACGCCCCACGGCACCCGTCGGACCGTAGGCCCGCGAACGGCCCCGGAGACGCCAGAGGGCCCCTGGACGCCGTCAGCGTCCAGGGGCCCTCTGCGGAAGTTCTCAGCCGACCCGGATGAACGTCGGGTTGGACTGCCAGATGCTGCGGAACTGAATCGTCTTGCCGGGGCGCGGCGCGTCGATCTGCGTGTTGCCGCCGGCGTAGATCGCGATGTGGCCCGGGGACCAGATCAGGTCGCCCGGCTGCGCGGCGGACCGCGACACCACGGTGCCGGCGTAGCGCTGCGCGGACGAGGCGCGCGGGAGCGAGATGCCGACCTGGGCGAAGACGTACTGGGTGAACCCGGAGCAGTCGAACCCGGACGGGCTGCTGCCGCCGGAGACGTACGGCACACCGACGTAGCGCGACGCGACGGAGATCACCGAGGAGCCGACGGCGGAGTCCGGCACCGCCGTCGTGGTCTCGGTCGAGGACGAGGTGCTCGACTCCGAGGAGGTCGAGATCGCCTCGCGCTCGCCGGAGCGCGACGGTGCGACCTCGCGCACGGGCTCCGGCTCGGGCTCGGGAGCGGCCTTGATGTCGGCCTTCTTGACGACCTTCGAGGTGACCTTCTCGACCGTGATCTCCGACTTCGCGTCGACGGTCACGACCGGAGCGGACTCCAGGGCCTGGCGGGCCTGGTCGGTCAGCGCGCCCAGGTCGACGGTGCTGAGCTTCTTCGCGGCGTCGGAGTCCACCGGGGCGGCGTGCGCGGCCGTGGCGCCACCGATGGTGGAGACCAGCAGGCCACCGGCGGTGGCGACGACGGCGGCACGGCGGCCCGCGGCAGCGGACGGCGCTGCGA
>Ga0207735_100227_pt1 | contig 13177 bp, 10 predicted proteins | sample TtaePargueraPR_9_FD_187280 | JGI IMG/M metagenome (GOLD analysis project Ga0207735, IMG submission 187280) | Aerobic enrichment media microbial communities from Bioluminiscent Bay, La Parguera, Puerto Rico - Tt and E2 (1) (SPAdes) | ecosystem: Environmental > Aquatic > Marine > Unclassified ... | reverse complement strand
CGCGCACGTCGATGCCGAGGCTGGAGCCGCCGCCGGACAGGGTGGTGATCATGCCGACCTTCAGCTCGGCGGCCTGGGCCGCGCCCGGCATAACGCCGAGGCTCAGGGCCGCGCCGGCCGCCAGGGCCAGCGCCAGGCCCTTGAATTCATTCCTCATTAGATACCTCCGGTTCTCCCCGCGAGGCGCCTTGGGGGGCGCCTTTTGCTTCTGGCCGGAGCCCGCTTGCGGGCCCCGAAGACCCCAAGGATATACCGCGTTCGAGCGGCTTCCGCCATAGCCCCCACTTCCCCTCTCCCCTGGTGGGAGAGGGTTGTGAAGGCTTGGAGAGCGCCAGCGAACCTAGCCGGAGCTGGGTGAGGGGGAACCGCTCTGGCAGGAATCCCCCTCACCCAGCTTCGCCTAAGCTCGACCTTCGATCTCGCAAAGGTTCCGCAACCCTCTCCCACGAGGGGAGAGGGCCACCTCTTCAGACCGGGGTCATCTGCGGGCAGCCGCGGGTGGGGTGGCGGGAGATGGCGACCTCCAGGTCGAAGGCGCGGCGCACGAGGTCCTCGGTCAGCACCGCCTCGGGCGGGCCCTCCGCGGCCAGAGTGCCGCCGTGCAGCACCACCAAGCGGTCGGCGTACATGGCCGCGAGGTTGAGGTCATGGAGGATGGCGAGGACGCCGATGCCGCGCTCGGCGGCGCGGCGGGCGGTGCGCAGGGTGGAATGCTGGTGGGCCAGGTCCAGGCTGGAGGTCGGCTCGTCGAGCAGCAGGTAGCGCGCCGGGTCCTCCTTGCGGAGGTTGGGAAAATCGAGCTGGGCGAGGACCCGGGCGAGCTGCACCCGCTGGCGCTCGCCGCCGGAAAGGGTGGTGTAGACGCGCCCGGCCAGGTGCGCGACCTCGGCCTCTGCGAGGCAGGCCTCGGCGACGGCCAGATCCTCGGCCCGGCTGCTGGCGCCGACATGGGGCGAGCGGCCGAGCAGCACCACCTCCAGTACCGGAAAGCCGAACTTCAGCTCCGAATGCTGGGGCAGCACGGCGCGCCGCAGCGCCAGGACCCGCGGCGCCCAGTCGGCGAGTTCCCTGCCCTCCAGGGCCACCTCCCCCTGCTGCGGCCGCAGGCTGCCGGCGAGGACCGACAGCAGGGTCGACTTGCCGGCGCCGTTGGGCCCCAGCACCGCGACCACCTCGCCGGGCGCCACGGCCAAGGAGGGGCCCCGCAGGACCTCGGCCGCGCCGTAGCGCAGGCGGATGTCGTCGGCGCGCAGCATCACCAGCCACTTCCGCGGCGCCAGCAGCCACAAGAAGAATGGCCCGCCGATGCAGGCGGTGAGGATGCCGATGGGCAACTCCGCCGGCAGCACCAGGGTGCGCGCGAAGAGATCGGCGATCAGCATGAGCGCGGCGCCGAAGAGGATGGAAAGCGGCAGCAGCAGGCGGTGATCCGGCCCGGTGAGCAGGCGCACGACATGGGGGACCACCAGCCCGACGAAACCGATAACGCCGCTGAGCGCCACCGAGGCCCCGGCGCCGAGGGCCGCCAGCACGACGATGAGGCGCTTGGTGCGCTCGACGTGGAAGCCCAGGTGTCCGGCCTCGCTCTCGCCCAGCAGGAAGGCGTTGAGCGGGCGGGCGAAGAGCGGCAGCAGGAAACCGCCGACCAGGATGAAGGGCGCCCCGGTGCCCAGGCGGTCCCAGGTGATGCCGCCCAGGCTGCCCAGCATCCAGTAGTTCAGGTCGCGCAGCTCGCGGTCGTCGCTGAGGAAGACCATGAAGCCGATGCCGGCCCCCGCCAGGGCCGTCACCGCGACGCCGGCCAGCAGCATGGTCGCCACGTCGGTGCGGCCGTCGCACGTGGCGATGCGGTAGACCAGCAGGGTGGCGAGCAGCGCGCCGCCGAAGGCAGCCAGGGGCAGCATGAAGGACAGGGGAATGAAAGGAACCGCGCCGGCGAAGCTGCTGCCCAGCACGATGGTCACCGCCGCGGCCAGGGCGGCGCCGTTGGAAATGCCGATGAGCGCGGGATCGGCCAGGGGATTGCGGAACAGCCCCTGCAGCGCCGCGCCACAGACAGCCAGCGCGCCGCCGACCAGGATGGCGGCAACGGCGCGCGGCAGGCGGATGGCCAGCAGCACCGCCTCCTGCTGGCGCGAAAAGTCCCAGGGCAGTTCGAGCCCGACCTGGGCGAAGAGGATCGCCAGCGCCTCGCCCGGCCCGATGGCGAGCGCGCCATAGCCGACGGCCAGCAGGAAGGCGACCAGCAGCAGACCCGTGAAGAGCCACAGCGCGAAGAGGCTGCGCCGGTGGCGCGCCTGCGCGAAACCAGAAACGTCGGCTGCCAGGCTGCTCATAGGGGGCTGGTCATAGGGGGCTGATCATAGGGGGCTGCTCATGCGCGAGGCCTCACGGCGAGAGGACCGGCACCGCCAGGGTCGGGTGCAGCTGCCGGCCCAGCTCGGCCGCCGCCTGCGCGGTCCGCGGGCCGAAGCCGAGCAGCAGCAGGGTGTCCATCACCACGATGCGGCCATTCCGCGCCGCCGGGGTCAGGGCGATCTCCGGGATCTCCAGCAGGGCCTCCCGGCCGCCCAGCAGGTCGAGCGAGCGCTGGCCGATCAGCAGCACCTCCGGCGCCGCGGTGACCGCCGCCTCGGGGGAGAGCGGGCGATAGCTCTCGAAGCCGTCGACGGCGTTCAAACCGCCGGCCAGTTCGATGATGCCTTCCGCCGAGGTCGCGCTGCCGGCCGCCATGGCGGCGCGGCTGCGGCTGACGGCGAGCAGGAAGAGCACCCGCGGTCGCGCCTCGACGGCGGAGAAGACCTGGCGCACCGCCGCCAGGTCGGCGGCGACCTTGTCGCGCAGCTCCCTGCCCTTCGCCTCGACGCCCAGCGCCGCGGCGACCATGTCGATCTTGTCGAGAACGCCGTCGGGCGTGTAGTCGTCCGGCACCACGACCACCGGCACGCCGGCGTCGCGGATCTGGTCCAGCGCCGCCGGCGGGCCGGCATCCTCGATCGCCAGCACGACCTCCGGGCCCAGCGCCAGGATCGGCTCGGCCGAGAGCTGGCGCATGTAGCCGACATCGGGAAGCTCCGTGGCCGCCGCCGGATGGAGACTGGTCGAGTCCACCGCGAGGAGACGATCCTCCAGCCCGAGGGCGTAGACGATCTCCGTCACCGCCCCGCCCACCGAGACGATGCGCTGGTTGGCGGTGACGGTCACTTCCTTGCCGGTGGCATCGACGAGAGTCCCCGCCGCCGCGGCGCCGCCCATTCCCGTGGCAGCGAAAAGCAGCGCCGCCAGCACGGCGGCGGCCCGGAGCATGGGGTTCATTGCACGGCCACCCCTTGCGGCGGCAGGGTCTCGACGAGGTCGCGCCAGTCGGCGCGCTCCGCCTTGCCCTCGCCGCGCTCGCCGAACATCCAGGCGATCTGCTCGCCCGAGGTGTCGAAGATCTCCAGCGAGGTGACGAGGCCGTCGCGGGTCGGCTTGCGGATGATCCAGGCCTCGGCGATGCCGTCCTCGCGCAGGTGCAGGTTGAAGCCGGGGTCGAGCACGTTGAACCAGGGGCCGACCTGCTTCAGCTTTTCGACCGGCCCGGTGTGGATCTGCACCACGCCGGGGCTGCCGACGAAGACCATGATCGGCAGCGCCGAGGCGGCGGCCTGCTCCAGGGCCTGGCGGAAGCTGCCCGGCTCGACCCGGTAGGCGAAGTCCTCGCCCACCAGGCGGAAGGCCTGCAGCCGGCCGACGCCCAGTTCGATCAGCATGTCGCGGAAGTCGTGCACGTCCTGCAGCGCCCGCCAGCGCTCGCGCAGGGCGCTCCGGTCGATCAGGTCGTCGGCACGGTCCGCCGGCGTGGCCGCGCGGGCCGCCACCTTGATGACCGGCGCCTGATCGTCATGAAGATACTCGGCGACGATGGCCTCATAGGCCTCGGCGTCGCTCTCCTCGCGCAGGTAGATCTTAAGCACCGCGAGGCCGTCCAGGTCGAAGAACTGCAGGCTGTGGCGCGGCTTGCCGTGCGCCTGCTCGGTGACGGCGAAGCCGAAGTGCCAGTGATTGAAGAAGAGGCGCAGGTCGACGTCGTGGTTCAGCACCAGGCCCATGCTCTGAAAGGCGGAGACCTTGTCGAAGGCGCCAACCTTTTCGTGGACGGCGCTCTCGTTGCGGGTCAGCACCATCACGGTGCCGAGCCGCGGCATCTGCTTCAGCAGCTCCGGCCAGGGGCCGTCCAGGCGCCGCACGCCCTCGCCGCAGCGCGCGGCGACGAGTTCGGCCTCGGAGACGCCCAGGCGGGCGGCGGCGTCGCGCGCGCGCAGCCCCGGTTCCTCCTCCTTCAGCGACAGCCAGCGCCGGCGCAGCTCCGGCTCACTTCCTTCTACCGCAACATCAGTCATGTTTTTCTTTCCTGCTCCTGTCCTGTCACCACTTCAGCGAATAGCTGACCAGGGCCTTGAAATTGCGCCCCTGCTCCGGCACGCCGGCGTAGACGCGCTCGTAGTCCGCGTCGAAAACGTTGTCGACGCCCAGGTCGACGCGCACACCTTCCAGCGGACCCTCGGTGGGCTGCCAGGCGAAGAAGATGTCGTGGACGTTGTAGGCGTCGCGTTCCTCGCTGGGATCGTCGGTCTTGTCGAACTTCGCCGCGAAAGTGCTGCGGAAACCGACCACGGAGTCAGCTTCCGGCACCTTCACGCCGCCGATGAAGGTCAGGCGGTCGGCCGTGAGGGAGCCGAGCTTCTCGCCCGTGTCGCGGTTCTCGCCGTCGATGGTGGAGAAGCCGAGCGAGGCCAGGAAGCGCGGACCGTCGTAGGAGGCCTCGATCTCGCTGCCCCAGAGCTTGGCGTGGGGCACGTTGGCCGAGCGGGTGGTGCCGTCGCAGGCACCCGGAATGAAGGGGTTACAGTCGACGAAGACTTCCGGCTGGGTGACCTCCAGGTCGATGAAGTCCTTGCCCCAGACGATGAAGTGCGAGGCCTTGAACTCCAGCTGGTCGCGGTCCTGGAAGACGTCGCGGAAGCTCATCCCGCCGCCGAACTCGAAGGTCTGGGTGCGCTGCGGATCCAGGTCGGGGTTGCTGATGAAGCGGTTGGTCACACCGGCGCCGACCGGAATCTCGAAGTGCGTGCCGGAGAGGTACAGCTCGTTGATGTGCGGCGCGCGGAAGGCATGGCCGTAGCTGGCGAAAACGTTCAGCCACTCCACCGGCAGGTAGGCCAGCTTGATGCTGGGCGAGACGGCCTGGTCGGTGTTGTCGTCGTCGAGGTCGCTGGACGAGGTGTAGTGGTCGTAGCGCAGGCCGGGGATCAGCAGCACGTCGCCGGGCAGCGCGCCGAAGGGTTCGGCAATCGCGAACTCGCCCTGCGCGAAGAATCCGAAGAAGGTGGTGTCTGCATCGGGCACGCCCTCGCGGTCGCCGCTGGCCGAGGCGCCGTCCTGCACGTCGCGATAGAACTCGCCGCCGTAGGTGAAGGTGACGCCGACATCTTCGGTCAGGTCGGCCCGCGAGCGGTTGTCGAGGCGGAAGCCGATGGTGTCAACGTCACGCCTCAGGATCTCGCCGATCGGCCCGGCGCCGTCGTCGTCCAGGCGCAGCTCGTCCGCCTGGAAGTCCGTGTAGTAAGCCAGCACATCGAGGTCCAGCAGGTTGTCCTGCGGATTGTGATAGCTGTAGGCGGCACGATAGGTGTTGGTGCGGATATCCTTGTCGGCCTGGCCGCCGCTGCCCAGCCCCTGGCCGTTGAGCGGCTCCTCGGCGTCGTTGTTGAAGGTGACGAAAGAGCCTTCGATGCGGTGGTGGTCGGCGAAGCTGTAGCTGGCCTTGGCGAGGCCGGAGAGGATGTCGTCGTCGGACTCGTCCAGCTCGCTGCCGTCGCCCAGTTCGATGGAGCCGGAATCGCGCTTGTTGATGTGCCCGACGAGGTCCAGCCCCTCGGCCGGTTTGCCGTAAGCGGTGAGCGAGGCCGCGCGCTCGCGGTTGGCGGTCTGGTAGCCGGCCGTCGCCGTGGCGCCGAAGGTCTCGTCGCCGAAGAGATAGTCCGAGGCATCGATGGTGCGCAGGGCGATAAGGCCGCCGGTGCCGCCGCTGCCGTAGAGCGCCGAGGCCGGGCCGCGCAGCACCTCGACCTCCTTCAACACAGCCGGGTCGAGGAAGAAGCGCCCGTTGTGGCCGGAATCGAAGTTCTGGCGAGCGCCGTCGATGGTCACGATGACGTCCGGGCCGGAGAAACCGCGGATGGTCGGCACCTCGCCGGTGCGCCGCGGGCCGCCCTCGGAGCCGACACCGGGGACGAAGCGCAGGATGTCGTCGGGGCTGGAAGGCTGCAGCAGCTGGATTTCCTCACGGGTCTTCACCGTGACCATGCCCGGATACTCAAAGGAACGAACCGGATTGCGTGTGCCGGTGATGGAGATCTTGTCCGGCGGGGCCGCGCCCTCGGCTTCGTCACTCTCCCCTGCGTCCTGAGCCACCTGATCGGGCGCCAGCTGAATCGGTTCCTCGGCCTGCGGCGCGGCGCCCTCGGCCGCCGCCCGGCCCACGGGCAAGGCCGCCATGGCGACCCCCAGAGCCAGCAGGCTCACGCCCCAAAATCGATTTCGACCAACCATGCAAACTCCCCCATGCCCAATGTCTGGGCCGTTACGGAAAGTCCGGGCTGGCTGCCGAAGGCGGAAAGGCCGGGTGGCTGGCTGGGACCGTTCAGATCTGTTCGTGCCGGGCGTGGCGGCCACCCGGAGGGGTGGCGCGCGCCCTGCCGGCGGCAGGCTATTTCGTGAGGATCAGCTTTCCCTTGCTGGTGCAGCGCAGGCGGTAGTCGTCACCCTCGTGCTCGATGATGACCTCCCGGGCGTCGGCCAGGAGTTCACGGCTGAGCAGGCGGCGCGGCGCCGCCCTGTCGGCCCGCGAGGCCGTCGCCCGCAGGCGTTGCGAGAGAGTGTCGTCCGCTTTGGTGTTCATGCGCTTTGCTGCCATCCCCACTCCGGAAACCGCCGCCGGACAAGTTCCCTGCCCCTCGCGGCCGCTCCCGCAAAGCGCCGGCAAGGGGGCAGTGCCCGACCCGCCTTCCGCGCTCCTGCATCTTGATAGTGCGAGTGACTCGCATTTGCAATACTTATTCGTCAGGGGCTTGCGGCGCCCTGGGGCGAAAACCACGGTCGGCCAAGCCAACCCGGAGAGGAGAAAACCGCCTCGACCCGGGGGGCCAAGGCCCTACAATCGGCGCCGCCAAGTCAGAACGGCAGGCAACGCCATTTTCGGGAGGACACCACGTGGACAAGGAACGTTTCGAACTCGGCCTCAAGCAGCGCAAGGCGACCCTGGGCGACGCCTACGTCGGCAAGGTCCTGGACCAGGCCGACGATTTCAGCCGCCCCTTCCAGGAAGCCATGACCGAGTGGTGCTGGGGCTTCGGCTGGGGCGATCCGGCGATCGACCCCAAGACCCGCAGCCTGATGAACCTCGCCATGATCGGCGCGCTGGGCAAGATGCACGAGTGGGAGACGCACTGCCGCGGCGCCCTCACCAACGGCTGCAGCGTCGAGGAGATCCGCGCCGCCTGCCACGTCATCGGCATCTACTGCGGCGTGCCCCAGGCCATGGAGTGCTTCCGGGTCGCCCGCAAGGTGCTGGAAGAGAACGGCAAGATCTAATGCGCCGCGTGGCGGCAGGGGGACCGGCCCCCTGCTCCACTGCGCCCTACTGCGCCATGCGCGCCGGCAGACCGGTCTTCGCGGTCTCCACCGTCCCCAACACCGGATATCCCTCGACATAGACCCAGTCCGTCGCGCGGGCCGGTTCGTGGCAGGCCACGCACTCGGCCTCGAAGTCCTCGGTCACCGGCGTCATAGGATCGGCGGCGTCGAAGTAGGCCCAGCCCCAGCCCTCGCCCCACAGCGGGTTGCCGGCGAAGCGGTCGGTCGAGTCCTTGACCATGACGAACCAGCCCGTGCGCTGGGCAGCGCGCGAGACATGGCCTGTCGTCATGTCCTCGCTGACCGTCGAGAAGAGTTCCTTCACCAGGACGCTGCCGTCGGGAAAGGCGCCGCTGCGGCGGTAGGCCTCGATCACGCCGGGCTGGGCATAGACCACGTGGAACTCCGCCGCCCCGCCGCCGGGCTCTTCTCCCGCAATCGACCAGCTGCCGAGCAGCCGCCAGTCCGCGCCGTAGTCGACGGCCGGCACCCGAATGTTGCCCTCGGCATCGACCGCGGCAGTGTAGCCGGGGAGAAACTCCCCTTCCCGGGCGGCGGTGGCGGCCGCGACGATGAAGACGCCCAGCAGGACGAGGGCCAGCGCGAGCGCCAGAAATCGTGTCGAAAAAGAACGCATCTTTGGGGACTTTCTTTGCTGAACAGAAGGGAAGACCAAGCAGGAAGCTGTGGCCGAAAGCCCGTCTTTACAAATATAAGATGGTCACTTATCGATAACTTATAGTTATTGATTGGGAGGCCTGTCGTGGAGCTGTATCAGGTTCGCTATTTCCTGGCGGTGGCCCGCACGCTGCACTTCACCCAGGCCGCCGAGGAAGCCGGCGTCTCGCAGCCCGCGCTCACCAAGGCGGTGAAGAAGCTGGAGGAGGAACTGGGCGCGCCCCTCTTCCTGCGCGAGGGGCGCCAGGTTCTGCTGACCGACTTCGGGCGGGTCATGCGCGAGAATCTGGCGCGCGTCGTCGCCGCCCGCGAGGAAGCCGAAGAGGCCGCGCGTCAGTTCCTGAAGCCGGCCAAGCTGCAACTCGCCGTCGGGATCATGAGCACCATCGGCCCGCGCCCGCTGCTGGGCTTCCTCGACCGGTTTCGCCTGGAGCAGCCGGGCGTCGATCTGCGGCTGCAGGACGTGACGGCGGAGAACGCGGTGGAGAAGCTGACCGCCGGCGCGCTGGACTGCGCGATCCTCGCCTGCCCCGGCGGCAAGCTGCCGGCAGGGCTGCGCGGCAGACGCCTCTTTCGCGAGCGCATGATGATCGCCTTTGCGCCGGACCACCGCTTCGCCCGGCTGAAGCAAGTCCCCTTCGCCGAACTGAACGGCGAGCGCTACATCGACCGCCTGCATTGCGAGTTCCGCGCCGCCTTCCTGGCGGAGGCCGATTGCCGTGAGACCCGGCTGGACTTTCCCTATGCCAGCGAGCGCGAGGACTGGATCCAGGGCATGGCCGCCAGCGGCATGGGCCTCTGCCTGCTGCCGGAGTTCAGCATTCTGCAGCCCGGCCTCGCCAGGCGGCCGGTGGTCGATCCCAGGCTGTACCGCAGCGTCGAGCTGGCCTACCTGCCCGGCCGCGCGGCCGTACCGGGCATTAAGGCGCTGACCGACCTGGCCGGCCGCCACCTCTGGCCAGCGGCGGGCGAAGACCGCGAAGCGGTCTAGGCCTTCACCCGCGCCATCTGCGGGTCGTAGAGCGCCTCGCTGTGCAGGCTGCAGGGCACGCGCTCCGAAGCGACTTCCAGCTCGTAGCTGCCGGAGGTCAGGTAGGCCTCGTCGACGCCCGCCGGGTTGCGCACGTAGCCGAAGCCGATCGGCTTGCCCACTGTGTGGCCGTAGCCGGCGGAAGTGAGCCAGCCGACGCGCTCGCCGTTGCGGTAGATGGTCTCGCGGCCCAGCAGCACGACCTCCGGATCGTCCACCGTGAAGCAGGCCAGCATCTTCTTCACGCCGCCCGTCATCTGCGCCTCGATGGCGGCGCGGCCCTTGAAGTCGACGTTCTTCTTCAGCTTCACCGCCCAGCCGAGGCCAGCCTCGACCGGCGTGTGATCGGGGCCAATATCGCTGCCCCAGGCGCGGTAGCCCTTTTCCAGACGCAGGGTCTCGATGGCGCGGTAGCCGGCGTTGGTCAGGCCGTGGGCCTTGCCCGCCGCCATCAGCGCCTCGTAGACGTTGACCGCGTACTCCGTCGGCAGGTGCAGCTCCCAGCCCAGCTCGCCGACGTAGGTGACGCGCAGGGCCAGCACGGGACAGCCGGCGATGCCGATGCGCTTCGCCGTGCCGAAGCGGAAGCCCTCGTTGCTGACGTCGTCGCGGGTCACCTGCGCCAGGATGTCGCGCGCCTTGGGGCCCATGAGAGAGAGCACGGCGTTGGCCGAGGTGACGTCGAAGAGCTGCGCGTTCATGCCCGCGGGAATGTTGCGCTTGATCCAGTCGAAGTCGTGGGTGGCGAAGCCGGTGCCGGTGACGATGTAGAACTCGTCGTGGCCGGTGCGGGCCACCGTGAGGTCGCACTCGATGCCGCCCTTGTCGTTCAGCATCTGGGTGTAGGTCAGGGAGCCCACCGGCTTGGCCACGTTGTTGGCGCAGATCCATGACAGCGCGTCCTCGGCATCCGGCCCCTTGAGGACGAACTTGGCGAAGCTCGACTGGTCGAAGAGCACGGCGGCCTCGCGCGCCGCCTTGTGCTCGCGCCCGACGGCCTCGAACCAGCCGGGCCGGCCGAAGGAATAGACGTCCTTCGGCGCCTCGCCCCTGCTCTCGTCGGCGTACCAGTTGGGACGCTCCCAGCCCAGCTTCTCGCCGAAGCAGGCGCCCTGCTCCTTCAGCAGGGAGTAGAGCGGTGAGCGGCGGCAGGGCCGTCCGCTGTCGTGTTCCTCCGACGGCCAGGCGATGGTGTAGTGCTTGCCGTAGGCCTCCAAGGTGCGGGTGCGCACCCAGTCGGTGTCGAAGTGCGGCCGCCCGAAGCGGCGGATGTCGACCGGCCAGAGGTCGTAGGGCGGCTCGCCCTTGTGGACCCACTCGGCCAGCGCCTGCCCCGCGCCGCCGCCGGCGGCGATGCCGAAGGCGTTGAAGCCGGCACCGACGTAGAAGTTCTTCAGCTCCGGTGCCTCGCCGAGGATGAAGTTGCCGTCCGGCGTGAAGCTCTCCGGCCCGTTGATCAGCTCGCGCACGCCCGCCGTCTCCAGCGCCGGCACGCGGCCCAGCGCCAGCTCCATGAGCTGCTCGAAGTGATCGAAGTTGGAGTCCAGCAGGGTGTAGTGGAAGCCCTCGGGAATGCCGTCGACGGCCCAGGGGATGGGGTTGGGCTCGTAACCGCCCATGACCAGGCCGCCGACCTCCTCCTTGTAGTAGGTCAGGCGGTCGGGATCGCGCAGGGTGGGCAGCTTGCCCGGCACGCCCTCAATGGGCTCGGTCACCATGTACTGGTGCTCGACGGAGACCAGAGGCACGTTCACGCCGACCGTGGCGGCCAGGCTGCGCGTCCACTGCCCGGCGCAGCAGACCACGATCTCGCAGTCGATTCGGCCCTTGTCGGTGACCACCGCCGTCACCTTGCCGTCCTCGGTCTCGACGGAGAGCACGGCGGTGTCCTCGAAGATCTTCACGCCGTTCTGCCGCGCGCCCTTGGCGAGGGCCTGGGTGATGTCGGCCGGATTGGCCTGGCCGTCGGTCGGCAGGAAGGCGGCGCCCACCACGTCGTCCACGGTCATCAGCGGCCAGAGCTCCTGCGCCTCTTTCGGGCTCAGCAGATGCATCTCCAGGCCGAAGGAATGCGCCGTGGTGGCCTGGCGCTTCACTTCGGTCCAGCGTTCCTCGTTGCAGGCCAGCCGGAGGCCGCCGTTCATCTTCCAGCCGGTGGCGAGCCCGGTCTCGGCTTCCAGCGTGTCGTAGAGCTCCACGGAGTTGCCGAGCAGCTGGGTGATGTTGGCGTTGGAGCGCAGCTGGCCCACCAGTCCCGCGGCATGGAAGGTGGTGCCGGAGGTCAGCTTGTGGCGCTCGATAAGGACCGTGTCGGTCCAGCCCAGCTTGCCGAGATGATAGGCGGTGGAACAGCCGACGATGCCGCCGCCGATGACAACCGCTTTCGCCGTGGAGGGGAAATCAGACATGGATATCCTCAGCTTGATCAGCTTTGCTGAAAGTCTCTAACGGCGGCCTGGAAGCGCGCCAGGTTCTCCGCGGTATAGGCCGCGTAGTCGAAGTCGATGTCGGAGTGGATCTCGGAGACCATGGACCACAGGGTCTCGCGCAGCAGGGAGGCGCACTTCATCGCCTGGTAGCGGCGGCGCAGCCCGTTGTCCACGGGACGCTCGAAGTAGGTCTCCAGCATCCAGTCTTCCTGCTCCGGCGAAAGGCCGTTGTTGGATGCGAGCCCGCCCAGATCGAAAAGCGGCGAGTTGAAGCCGGCATAGTCCCAGTCGATGAGCCACAGCCGTTCGCCGTCGTCGAGGAAGTTGGCGGGCAGCAGGTCGTTGTGGCCGAAGACCATGGAAACCTCGCCCACGGCTTCCTCCAGCTTCCGCGCCAGGGTCAGCAGCGCCGGCAGCAGGCTGGCATGCGCGCTGTTGCCTTCCTTCAGCGTCCAGCCGTAGTCGCGGATCACGTGGAAGACCCAGAAGGCCAGCACCGGGCCGCGCAGGAACTGCGGCAACTCGCGATGACAGCGGGCAACCAGCGGCAGGGCGCGCGCCAGCGTCTCCGGCCGGCGCAGGTCCTCCTCCGCCAGGGTCTTGCCGCCGATGTAGTCGATCACCAGCACGCCGGGCTGGTGATGCACCACCGCGGGGGAGATCCCGGCCTCAGCCGCCGCCCGGCTGGCCGCCAGCTCGTTGAAGCGCATCACCTGGTGGATCGGAATGTCGTCGCCGACGCGCACCACGTACTTGCGCCCCGCGTCCTCCACCACGAAGTTCACGTTGGTAATGCCGCCGGAGAGCGGTTGCGGGTCCACCTTGCCCTGCCACAGTTCCAGCCCGGTCACCAGGCTGCGCGGATCGGTCATCTCAATGGCCTCCTTCGGCGGCGAGGCCGAGGCGCGCGCGGGCGCGCTGCGCCCCCGCCGCGATCAGGCGGTCGGCGATGATGGCGATGAAGGCGACGGAGACGCCGGCGACGATGCCGCGCCCGGTGTCTGCCTTGGTAAGAGCGATGTAGACCTCCTGTCCCAGGTCGCGGGTGCCGACCAGCGCGGTGATCACCAGCATGGACAGCGCCAGCATGATGGTCTGGTTGATGCCCAGCATGATCTCCGGCAGGGCCAGCGGCAGCTTGATGCGCCACAGCAGCTGCCAGCGGGTGCAGCCGGAGACCGTGCCCGCCTCGAGGAGCTGCGGGTCGATGGAGCGGATGCCGTGGGCGGTGTAGCGCACCGCCGGCGCCAGGGCGTAGAGCACCACGGCGATCATGGCGGTGAAGTCGCCGACGCGGAACAGCATGACCACGGGGATCAGGTAGACGAAGCTCGGCAGGGTCTGCAGCGTGTCGATGAAACCG
>Ga0207735_100226_pt1 | contig 13187 bp, 8 predicted proteins | sample TtaePargueraPR_9_FD_187280 | JGI IMG/M metagenome (GOLD analysis project Ga0207735, IMG submission 187280) | Aerobic enrichment media microbial communities from Bioluminiscent Bay, La Parguera, Puerto Rico - Tt and E2 (1) (SPAdes) | ecosystem: Environmental > Aquatic > Marine > Unclassified ... | reverse complement strand
GGGGCCGTCAGCGGCCGCTTCGGGGCCCTCGCGACCATGGTCTACCCCATCGGCGCGCGGGACGTGCCGACACGACCGCGCGTCGCGAATTCGGCGCCGGACCAGGGCCGCCGCGAGCGCGCTCCGCGCGCGCCCGTCGTCTACCTCAGGAAGCCGTCCGCGACCAGCTCGCGGACCGCCGGGACCAGCCCCTCGACCATCCGCGACGCCGGCACGTCGAGCAGCGCGGCGAGCGCGTGCGCGATCTGGCCTGCAGAGAGCTCGCCGTCGCACGCGCCCACGAAGCCCGCGAGCGCGGTGTCCATCGACACCGACCGACCCAGCCCGGCGCCCTGGCGCAGCAGGATGTACGACGGGTCGGCCTGGAGGACCGGCCCATAGGACTCGCGCGTGACGTCGTCGGCCGCGGTCCACGCGGTGTCGAGCAGCGCCTCGTCCGACAGCGAGGCCACCCGGTCGTGGGCCGTGAGCGCGTGGACCAGGTAGCCGCCGAACGGCTCCTGCAGCGCGCCCTCGTGCTGCTCGAGACGGCGGAGCGTCGGGACCCCGGACACAGGCCGCCGCAGCAGCACCATCCCGAAGCCCACGGACCGCACGCCGCGCGCGTCGAAGTCCGACAGGTACGCCTCGTAGGCGGCCTCGAACTCGGCGCGGCCGCGCTCGGGGGTGACGCCCGCGTCGCGCAGCCACGTCTCGGCGTACTCGGCGGCGTCGAGCCGATCGCGCTCGATCACCCACGCGTCGAGCGGAACGGGCGACGCGGCGAGCCACGCCTCGACGCCCTCCGACCACGAGTCGCCGTGAACCTCCCAGTTGCCGAGCATCTGCGCCACGCCGCCGGGCGCGAGGACCGTTCCCACCGAGGACACCAGCCCCGCGACGATCCCGTCGCCCTGTTCGCCGCCGGCGCGGTACTCGAAGCTGGGCGCACCCTCGGGCGTGATGACGAACGGCGGGTTCGACACCACCAGGTCGAAGGACTCCCCTGCGACAGGCTCGAGCATCGAGCCCTCGCGCAGGTCCCAGTCCCCGGCGGCGTTGAGCGCGCGGTTGAACGCGGCGAAGCCGAGCGCGCGCCGCGACACGTCGGTGGCGACCACCGAGGTCGCGTGCAGGGACGCGTGCAGCGCCTGGATCCCGCAGCCGGTGCCGAGGTCCAGCACGCGACCCACCGGGGCACGCATCGTCATCCCGGCCAGCGTCAGCGACGCGCCGCCGATGCCGAGCACGTGGTCGTCCCGCAGCCGCGCCCCCGTGACCGCCTCGCCCTGGTCGGATGCCACCCACCAGCGCGCCTCGCCGGCCGGGCCGAGCGCCGAGTACGGCCGCAGGTCGAAGCGGGCGCGCACCTCGTCCCCGGACACGTCCACGAGGCCGACGCGCGCCGCACCGGCGGCGCCGAGCGACCGCAGCGCGCGGTCGAGCTCGGCGGCGGTCACGGTGTCGCCCAGGAGGAACAGTCGCGTGAGCGTCGCCTCGGGGGTGGACGATGCGCGGGCGGCGAGCCGCGCCGGCAGCACCTGCTCGCGGGACAGGGCGCGCATCGCCCGGTCGCCGACCACGGCCTCCACCGCGTCGACGGTCCAGGAGTCGAGGTCGGCGCGGAGCGCCTCCGCGGCGGAGTCGTCCAGCGCGGGAACGTCGAGGGTCACGCCCTCGAGGCTAGCCCGATGCACCTCTCCACACACGGCGACGGGATCGGGCCCCGTTCGGTACAACCACGGGCCTCACGGGGCTCCCCTGGTGGAGAGTTGCACCAACGGTGTGGAGAGGTGCACGGGTGGAGGGGTGCACCGGGCTCAGCCGAGGCGGGCCGAGGTCAGCAGCGCGCGGTAGAAGGCCACGCCCCGGCCGAGCGACTCGACCTCGACCTTCTCGTTGGGCCCGTGCACCGCCTCGCGCTGGCCCTTGTCCATGCGCAGCGGCGCGAAGCGGTACGCCGCCCCTGCGATCGGCGCGATGTGGCGCGAGTCGGAGGCCGCGAGCATCACGTACGGCACGGTCAGCGCGTCCGGGTACGACTCCCCCACGGCCTCGACCATGGCCGTCCACCGCGCATCGTCCCCGCGCGGCGAGATCGGCGAAGGCTCGGACGGGTCCATGACCTCGATCTCCACGCGGCGGTCCCGCACGACGCGGCGCACGTGCGCGACCGCCTCCTCGACGGACGTGCCGACCGCGACACGGATGTTGAGCACGGCGCTGGCCCGCGTCGCGAGCACGTTGTGCGCGGGGCTGCCCTCGAGCTGCGTGATCGCGACCGTGGTGCGCACCATCGCGGCGAGCTCGGGTCCCAGGCGCGGCAGCACCCGCGCGAGCACCGGGCGCAGGGACGATGCGCGCCGCAGCACCGCGGCGAGCGGCCCGCCGACGCGGGAGCCCAGCGCCTCGAGCATCTCGACCGACACCTCGTTCACGGACGCCGGGTGCGGGTTCGCCTCGATGCGCGCGAGCGCCTTGGCCAGGATGCCGGGCGCGGAGGCGCGCGGCGGGGTCGACGCGTGGCCGCCGAGGCCCTCGACGGTGAGCCGCAGGTCGACGATGCCCTTCTCGGACACGCCCACCACGGCCGCCTCGCCGTCGAGCCCGGGGAACGCGCCGGTGGCGATCGCACCGCCCTCGTCGAGCACCATCCACGGCGTGATGCCGCGTTCCTGGAGCAGCGCGGCGGCGGCGATCGCGCACGCCCCGTTCGACTCCTCGTCGGCGCCCATGAGCACGTACAGGTCTCGCGGCGGGGTCCAGCCCTCGGCCAGCAGCGACTCGACGGCCTCGAGCATCACCACCAGCGCGCCCTTGTCGTCGAGCGCGCCGCGCCCGTGGACCCAGCCTGCCTCGATCACGCCGTCGAAGGGCGGGTGCTCCCAGCCCTCGGCCGCCCAGTCGGCGGGCACCGGCACCACGTCCTGGTGCGCCATGAGGACCACGGGCTCGTCGGCGCGCGCGCCGGGGATGCGCAGCAGCAGGCCGGCGCGGCCGACCTCCTCGGCCGTGTGCGCGAAGACGCGCGGGTACAGGCCGCGCAGGGCCTCGTGCAGGGCGGTGAACGATGCGGCGGTCGCCTCGTCGTGCGGGCCCGGACCGCCCGGGGTGACGGTGGGGATGCGGATCAGCCGGGCGAGGTGGTCGGCGACCGCGTCGGACGTCGGCACCGCGGTGGGCGCGGGGGCGGTCATGCGCGCTCGTCGCCGGCCAGGTCGACGCGCGAGGCGACGACGTCGGGGCCGACCGTCTCGAGCGGCGCGACGCCCTCGTCGACGTTCGCGGTGAACGCGACCTTGGGGACGGCGAACAGGCAGATGGCGGCGACGATCGCGGTGCCGCCGCAGATCGCCCACACGGTCATGTAGCCCGACAGCGAGCCGGCGGTCGACTCGGCCGCGGCGGTCGCGACGCCCGAGGCGAGCGCGAGCGCGAAGACCGAGGACGCGAACGCGCCGCCGAGCGTCTTGGTCGTGTTGGTGAGGCCGGCCGCGACGGCGGTCTGGTGCGGCGGGGCGGCGGACGCGGCCGCCGCGGGCAGCGCCGCGACGAGCATGCCGGAGCCGAGGCCCGCGACCACCATGCAGGTCACCACCATGGCGACGCCGCCGTGGAACGGGATGAGCGACAGGTAGCCGCCGGCGACCAGGAACGAGGCGCCGATGAGGACGCCGCGCGGGCTGAACCGCGCGCTCAGGCGGGCGAAGATGCCCGCGCCGACCAGAAGCGACATCACGTACGCGCCGATGAGGTAGCTCGCGGTGGCGGAGGTGAGGCCGAGGCCGTAGCCGACCTCGTCGGGGTCGGTGCGCGAGAAGGTCGACAGCGGCGCCTGCGCGCCGAGCACCGAGACGCCGAACAGCGTCGCGGTGAGGATGACGGGCCACACCGTGGGGCGGGACAGCAGCTTCATGTCGATCAGCGGGTCCTCGGTGCGGTTCTCGACGCGGACGAACCACGCGAGCAGCGCGACGCCGACCGCGACCATGCCGACCACCCAGACGGTGATGCCGTCGGCGCGCACGAGCGACAGTCCGCCGGTGATCGACAGCAGCGCGAGCGTGAGCAGCACGGTGCCGCGGGTGTCGATGGTGCCGCCGGCGCGCTCGCCGGTGTCGGGGACCTTGAGCAGCACCACCACGAGGGCGATGGTGACCAGCACCGCCGGCACGGAGAGGGTCGCCCACAGCGGCAGCATCGTCCCGAGCTGGCCGCCGGCCAGGGCGCCCAGGATCGCGCCTGCCTGCAGGGCGACCACGATGAGGCCCGCGCCGCGGCGGGTCAGCGCGGCGCCGTCCTCGCGCTGGCGGGCGCGCGAGTGGATGATCGCGATGTTGAGCGGCAGCCACACGACGTAGAAGCCCTGGATCGCCCACGCGAGCACGAACAGCGGGAACGACGGCGCGAACGCGAGCGCCCAGCTCGACAGCGCCGTGACGATGAGCGAGCCGATCAGCACCTTCCGGTGGCCGAGCATGTCGCCCAGGCGGGCCAGCACGGGCACCACGATCGCGCTCAGCAGCAGCTGCGCGGCCTCGAACCAGTTGACGTCGGCGTCGTGGATGCCGAGGAAGGCGGCGATGTCCGTCAGCAGCGGCGTGTAGAAGCCCTGGATGACGCCCGACGTTCCCTCGACCACCACGAGGGCGCCGACGACGCCTCCCGCGATTGCTGTGCTCTTGCGTGCCATAAAGCCGGATGCTCCCATGCGGATGTGTCGCGAGGATTGCGCGCCCCCGCGGCCGGCCCTCGTCGGCCGGTGCGCAGAGCCTACGGGTCGGGCCCGCGTGCGCGGCGCGAGCGTGAGCACCGCCACACGAGGTGCGCGGCGCCCGCCCCGGGGGGAAGCAGGCGCCGCGCGGGGGAGCTATCGGCCCCTCAGCGCTGCTCCCCCGCCGCGGGCAGCGAGCCCGCGGCCGTCTGGTCGGCGTCCGTGCCGGAGTCGGGCTCGGCGTGGCCCTCCTCCGCGGCCGCCGCGTCCGCCTCCGACGCGATCCCGCCCGCGTGCGCGCGCCGCGACGCCATCACCACGGCGACGACGGCCACGATCCCCGCGACGCCGGCGATGACCGCCCGCATCCACGGGCTGGCGGAGTCGCCGTACGCGAGCGCCACCACCGCGGGCGCGATCAGCAGCGCCACCAGGTTCATCACCTTGATCAGCGGGTTGATGGCCGGGCCGGCGGTGTCCTTGAACGGGTCGCCGATGGTGTCGCCGATGACGGTCGCCTCGTGCGCCGGCGAGTTCTTGCCGCCGTGATAGCCGTCCTCGACGATCTTCTTCGCGTTGTCCCACGAGCCGCCCGCGTTCGCGAGGAACACCGCCATCAGCACACCGGTGCCGATCGCGCCGGCCAGGAAGCCCGCGAGCGCGCCCACGCCGAGCGCGAAGCCCACGAAGATGGGCGCCATCGCGGCCAGCAGGCCCGGGGTGGCGAGCTCGCGCAGCGAGTCGCGCGTGCAGATGTCGACCACGCGGCCGTACTCGGGGCGCTGCGAGTAGTTCATGATCCCGGGCATCTCACGGAACTGGCGGCGCACCTCGAAGACGATCGCGCCGGCCGCGCGCGTCACCGCGTCGATCGCGAGCCCCGAGAACAGGAACACGGTCGCGCCGCCGATGATCAGGCCGACCAGCGTGAGCGGATGGATGATCTCGTAGGAGAACGATGCGGCGGTCGCCGCCGCGTCCTCGAGCGCCTGGGTGACAGCGTCCGAGTAGCTGCCGAACAGCGCGGTCGCCGCGAGCACCGCGGTCGCGATCGCGATGCCCTTGGTGATCGCCTTGGTGGTGTTGCCGACCGCGTCGAGGTCGGTGAGCGTCTGCGCGGCCGTCTCGTCGACCTCGCCCGACATCTCCGCGATGCCCTGCGCGTTGTCCGACACCGGCCCGAACGTGTCCATCGCGACGATCACGCCCACCGTGGTGAGCAGCCCGCAGCCCGCGAGCGCCACCAGGAACAGCGCGAGCGTCACCGAGCCTCCCGCGACCGCGAACAGGATGACGATCGCGCCCGCGATCACGGTGGCCGTGTAGACGGCCGACTCGAGACCCACCCCGATGCCGGACAGGACCACGGTGGCCGGGCCGGTGAGGGACGTGCGCGCGACGCGGCGGGTGGGCCGTTGCGCGGTGTCGGTGAAGTAGCCGGTGATCCACAGGATCAGCCCGGCGAGCCCGATGCCGACGAACACGGCGACCGTGGCGACGATGCGCGGGTCGCCGGTCTCGTCCGCGACCGAGCCTCCGTCGAAGGCCGAGAACGAGTCGGGCAGGTAGACGAAGGCGGCGACGGCGGCGAGGATCGCGCCCACCGCGGCCGAGGTGTAGAAGCCGCGGTTGATGGCCTTGAGGCCGGCCTCCTCGCCGCGGACCTTGGTGATGAAGACGCCGAGCGCGGCCACGAGCGCGCCGATCGCGGTGACGATCAGCGGGAAGACCAGTCCCTCCTCGCCGAAGGCCGCCTTGCCGAGGATGAGCGCCGCGACCAGGGTCACGGCGTAGGACTCGAACAGGTCGGCGGCCATGCCGGCGCAGTCGCCCACGTTGTCGCCCACGTTGTCGGCGATGGTCGCGGCGTTGCGTGGATCGTCCTCGGGGATGTGCTGCTCGACCTTGCCCACCAGGTCCGCGCCCACGTCCGCGGCCTTGGTGAAGATGCCGCCGCCCACGCGCATGAACATGGCGAGCAGCGCGGCACCGAAGCCGAAGCCCTCCAGGACCGCCGCCGCATCGTCCCGGTACAGGAACACCACGGCCGCGGCGCCGCCGAGGCCCATGCCCACCACGGACATGCCCACCGCGCCGCCGGTGCGGAACGCGATGCGGGCGCCCTCGGCGCGGCCGCCGCGACGCGTCGCGGCCGACGCGACGCGCACGTTGGCGCGCACCGCGAGCCACATGCCCATGTAGCCGATCGTCGCGGAGCAGCCCGCGCCGAGCAGGAAGAACAGCGAGCGGCCGACGCGCACGCCGGCGTCGCCGGGCAGCAGGAACAGCAGCGCGAACACGAGCGCGGCGAACAGCGCGAGCGTGCGGAACTGGCGGTTGAGGTAGGCGGAGGCGCCCTCCTGAACCGCGGTGCCGATGTCGTTCATGGCGTCGGTGCCGGTCTGGGCCTGCAGCACGTTGCGGCGCAGGAACCAGGCGAAGATCAGCGAGATCGCGGCGATGACCCCGATCACGACGACGATCATGGCGCTGCCGGAGCTCACCTCGACGGCCGCACGGGTCGCGTGCATACGTCCTCCTTGACGTCTCCCCCGGCACGACCACGTTGTCGCGCCCGCAAGGGCTTGGGGCCACTCTAGGGGACGTCGGCGCGTCGCGGACGTGCGACCCAACGTTTCTGCCACGGTGCGCGTCAACACTGCGAGGCCGAACGCGAGGGTGGGGCGATGAGCGACTGGCGGGACACGATGACGGCGCTGGTGAGGGACCGTGAACGGGCGCTGCTCGGGTACGCGTACCTGGTGTGCGGCAACTCGACGCAGGCGCAGGACCTGGTGCAGGACGCGCTGGTGCGCACCTTCTCACGGCCGCGCCCGGGCCTCACCTCCGCGAAGGCCGAGGCCTACGTGCGCCGCGCGATCACGTCGGTGTACGTGGACGGCTACCGGCGCGAGCAGCGCTGGAAGCGGGTGCAGCACCTGTTCCGTCCCGCCGAGCCCGCCGCGGACCCGCTCGCCGGGGTCGAGGCCGGGGCCGACGTGATCGAGGCGCTGGCCACGCTCGCGCCCCGGGAGCGGGCGTGCGTGGTGCTGCGCTACTTCGACGACCTCACGGTGCCGCAGATCGCGCGCCAGCTGGACCTGGCGCCCGGCTCCGTGAAGCGATACCTGCACGACGGCCTCGGCCGGCTCGAGCTGCTGCTCGGGGCCGTCGAGGACGAGCGTGCCGACGAGACCGTCGGCGTCACGCCGACCGAGGAAGGGTGACTGCCATGGTCAAGCTCTCCGATGCGCTCCGCGGCGCCGCCGACCGTGCGCCGCTCGACGGCGTCGGCGTGGACACGGCACGGGTCGCGCGCCGCGCCGCCACCCAGCGCGGACTGCGGACCGGCGCGTCCGGCGTGGTCGGCGCGGGCCTGGTCGCGGTGTTCGCGGTCGGGATCGTGGGCCCGGGCGGATGGGGCTCCGGGACGGACGAGGGCACGTCCGCCGCGACCGCCGACTCCGTCGAGGGCGAGCGCGACTTCGCCGAGGAGTCGATGGACGATGCGATGGGCGGCGACGGCGCCGAGCTCCCCACGGCGAGCTCGCTCGCGTGGGGGCTGTGCGGGCAGGAGCTGCCCGCGGTCCCGGAGATCGGCGCGCCGATGGCGCTCAGCGCGGCCCTGCCGTCGGACGAGGCGTCGGGCGGCACGCTCGACGTCACCGTGACGACGACCGCGACCGGAGACGGCACGTTCGAGACCTTCGGCCTCGACGGCGTGATCCTGTGGGACGGCATCGTGGTCGGCACCATCGACGGCGCCCCCGGCGACGGCGTGGCGCGCGAGGCGACCGTGCTCGACCTGGTCGCGGGCGAGGAGTCCGTCGAGGAGCTGTCGGTGCCGCTGGTGAACTGCTGGGACGGCGAGCCGCTGCCGGCCTCGAAGTACGAGCTGGTGCTGAGCCAGGAGCTGTACGGCCTGGCCGTCGAGGAGGGCCCGGTCGAGCCCGGCGAGATGATCGAGCCCGTCGAGCCCGTCGAGCCGACCGTGGACCCGACCACCGAGGGCTCGGTCGAGGACGAGCCCGCGGTGGGCGTCCCCGAGCCCGTGGACCCCTCCGACGTGCAGGACACGGGCGGGTCGGCGGACGCCGACGCGAGCGTCTCGTCCGACGAGGCCGGGCAGACCTCCGGGTCGGCCCCGTCCGCGGGCGAGCCCGGCGGCGGCACGTCGACGATCGCGGCCGGCGGCGCGACCTACCGGGTCGTGGCCCCGTCCCTGGGCTTCGTGATCCCGGGTGACCCGGTGGACGAGCCGTTCGCCGCCTACCTCAGCCCGGCGCCCGACCCGGAGCCGACCGCCGACCCGAGCGCGCAGGACGGCGCCCTGGACCCGTCGACCGCGCGCGCGCTGTACGAGGGCGGGCTCACCGGGGCGTGGGACATGGCGGCCGGCACGCAGCGGTGGTTGGTCTCCTCGGACTACACCGGTGAGCTGGGCTACGCCTGGTACGGCTGCGCGTACGACGACGACGGCGCCTTCCCGGCCCGCTCGGCGAAGATGGACCTGCTCGACGTCGAGGTCGACGCGCCCGCGTCGGTGTCCGTGTCGTACGGCTGGGTGGTCGACGGCAACCCGGAGCTGACCGCGGTGGTGACGAACACGTCGGAGTGGGATCTGACCAGCTTCTGGGGCGCGAGCCAGCTGCAGCTCGCCCTGGTCCGCGACGGCCGCGTGGTGGCCGAGGCCTACCCGGTCAACCCGTACCAGGACGCGATCGCGTACGCGGAGGACGCCGCGGCGATCGAGCGCGAGGAGGCGGGCATCGACATGTACGTGCCCGACTACGGCTCACTCGCGGCCGGCGAGTCGCTCGAGTCGCTGTTCCTGTGGCGCGACGTCAGCACCTGCTGGACCAGCACGGGGCAGGCGGAGCTGGCTCCCGGCACCTACACCCTGCTCGCGATGCACTACGTGCCGGTCGGTGGCGGCGCCGTCTACTACGACGAGGGCTGGGACGGCGAGGTCGACACCGACGAGCCGGACATCACCCTCGAGGAGCCCGCGAACGACAACCCGTTCGGCGAGTCCTCGCGGAGCTCGTTCGACGACCTGCTCGGATCAGACGACGCGGGCGTCGCGGTCGGCGGCGGCGCGGCCGGCATGACGTCCGACGGGGCGGACCAGACCGATGCCGCGATCGCGGTCGCGCCGGCGTACTACGACGGCATCGAGTTCCAGGTGTGGACCTCGCTGGGAGAGATCTCGGTCCGCTAGAACAGTGTTTCGCCTGGTTACACCTGTGGGGTTCATCACATTTCCCGCATAGACGGCGCGACACGCAAGTCGTTGGTGTCGACCCGGGGTGCTCGCGCGTTATCTAATCGTGACAGTCGATGTCGCGAGGCATCGCAACGAGCTTCCTGTCAGCGGGACGATCCCTCAGCCGTCCGCTGGCAGGAACCCCGTCGGCGGCGGTCCGGTTCCCCTCAGCTCGGGCCGCCGCCGACACCTCTCCTCCCGGCGCGCGCGGCACCCCGACGATGCCGCCCCCGGTCGAGGGCCGTGACCTAGGATCGACAGCACACGCGACGCCCGGCGCTGACGCGGCGACGCGATCCCGCCGCACGACCCTCAACCGCGAGGAGCCGACTCCCTTGGTCGACGACCTGCCCCAGCCGATCCCGGAGCGCTCGGTCCTGCTGCACATCGGCGCCCCGAAGACGGGCACCACGGCGCTGCAGGAGGCGGCGGCCGCGCGTCGCGACGAGCTGCGCGAGCACGGGGTGCTCTACCCGGGCACGCGGATCAACCACCGCGACCCCGCGGCGTCGCTGCTCGGGCATCCGCTCCCGGGCAGCGGGGGCAGGAAGACGCCCCCGCGCATCGGCCAGCGCATGATCGCCGAGCTCGAACGCGAGCCGTGGAGCCGGGCGCTCGTCTCCGCGGAGCGCTTCGCCCTGGGCAAGCATCGCGAGGTCGAGAGGACCCTCGACGCGCTGGGCGCGCTCGACGCCGACGTGCACGTGCTGCTGTGCCTGCGCAACATGTACAGCTACTCGCTGTCGATGTGGCAGCAGCGCGTCAAGAACGGCGAGCGTCGGAGCATCGGCGAGTGGATGGATGAGGCCACGTCCGACGGGTACAGCCTCAGGCTGCCGAAGTCCGGACTGTTCCCCGAGGGCGACGGGTACACGCTCGTGTCGCGGTGGGCGTCCCTGGTCGGGCCGGAGCGGATGACGCTGCTCGTGGTCGACCCGCGCGAGCCGACCGCGATCTTCCGCACCGCGGAGGCGATGCTCGCGCTCCCGTCGGGGATGCTCGGCACCGGCTCGGCCAACCGCAGCCTCACCGCCACCGAGGTCGAGTTCGTGCGTGCCGTCGCGGGCGAGATCCCCGAGGACGCGGCCGCCGACCCCGGCACGCTGCGCGCGCTCATGCTCAACGGTGTCTCGGGCGGCATCGTGCGGGGGCGGGGCCAGGTGACCGGCGAGGGACGCACCGCGTTCCCCGCGAGCGCGATCGCGGGTGTCGAGGGCGCGACGGCGCGGCTCGTCGCGAGCGTGGAGGAGTCAGGCATCCGTGTCGTCGGCTCGCTGGACACGCTGTCCGCACGGCCCTCGTCCGTCTCCGAGGGCGACGACGGCTCCGCGGAGACCGTGCCCCAGGAGCTCGCGACCGCGGCCCTCGAGGGCCTCTTCGTGCAGGCGTCGAAGCGCGAGCGCCGCGCACGCAGGCAGCAGGCGGCCCGCGCCACGACCACGGGCGGAGATCAGGCGGAGTCGCCGGCACCCCGGTCCCGCCGCACGCTCGGGCGTGTGCGCGACCTCCTCCAGCGGAGGCGCGCGCCCGCCGTGACCGGCGCGACCCTCCTGCACGTCAGCCTCGGCACCGGCGCGGACCAGGCTCTGTCGGCGGCGGCCGCTCGCGGCCGCGGCACGCTCGCGGCGCAGGGGGTATGCGTTCCCGGTGCCGGGGAGACGCACGACGACGCGATCCGCGCGCTCATCGGCGACGACACGTTCGACGCGTGGGGCGAGGTGCGCGACGAGATCGCGGCCGCCGAGCCCCGATCGACCCTGCTGAGCTCGGAGGTGGCCGCGCGGCTCACCGACGCACAGGCGCGCGCGGCGGCCGCGGCCCTCGGGCCCGACACGCGGGTGCTCCTCGGGGTCGACCATCCGGGAGCGATGGCCATCGGGCGATGGCAGCGCCACGTGGTCGAGGGCGGGACCACGAGCCTCGACGACTTCGTGCGCGAGGACCTCGGCACCTCATTGGCCGCGCCCACGCTCCTCGGGATGGTCGACCGCTGGTGCCGCACGGTCGGACCGGACCGCGTCACGGTGGTGGTCGGCGCCGACGACGGCGGTGCGCGGCTTGTCGCCGAGGCGGCACGCCTTCTCGGGCTCGACGACGCTGACGCCGGAAGCGCCGCTCTCCACGCGGCGCCGTGGGCCCGCGCGCTGTCCCTCGACGAGGTCGAGCTGATCCGTGCGCTCAACGCGCGTCTCGCGGCCGACCCGGACGCCGACGCGGGGCTGCGGCGCACGCTGGTGCGCGACGGCGCGGTCCGGCACGCACTCGAGTCCCGGGCTCCCGCAACGTCGGAGCGTGCGCTCGGGCTTCCGGCCTGGGCAGAGAGCCACGCGGCGGAGAGCGCGCGGGCGCTCGCCGACGGGATTCGCCGCGGCGGCGCTCGCATGGTCGGCGACGCGGACGCGATCCTCCGCGACATCCCTCCCTCCGAGCGCGGCGAGGACGGCGAGGACGCGCCGTCCATCCCCGCGGACCTCGGGATCGACCTGGTCGCCGGCATGCTGACGACGGCTCTCGGCCTGGACTCGGAGGAGCGCTCGCGCGTCTCACCCGCGTGACCCGGCGCGCGACGCCTGCGCGACGCCCGAGCGCTCGACCAGGACCATGACCGTGCCTGTCGCATCCACGTCGCAGGTCAGCACCGCGCCACCGGCCCGCGCCGCCGCCTCCGCGGCGGCCGCGCACGCCCGATCCGGGCTTGGCGGAGCGCCACGCGCCCGGTCCGCGCGCGCGACCCATGCCCCGGCCAACGCCGCCGCGTCGGCCGCCGCCGTCGCCTCCGCACGCCGATGAGCGGCGCCGGCGGCACCGATCACGAGGGCGCACGCGGCCACCAGCGCCACGGCGACGCCGGCCGCCACGACGCTGGCCCCTCCCTGGTCGCCCGCACGGGTCACGGCTCGGCAGGGAGCGCGACGCGCGCGACACGGTCGGGCCACGGCCACGCCGCCTCGATGCCCACCGTGACCGCCACCCATCCCCCGCCCCGGTCCACGCCCACCTGTGCGCCGTCGCCGGCGACCGCGAGCGCGGCGGCGACCGCCGCATCGTCCGCGCCCACCACGCCCGCCCGGGCGCCGGCGAGCGCCGCCGCCGGAGCGACGAGGCCCGTGCCGGCCGCCTGCACGGCGGCCAGGCACCACGCGAGCACCATCACGACCGCGGGGAGGGCCAGCGCGAGCTCCACCGCCGCCGAGCCGCGGTCGCGCGTCACGCGCCGAGCGCGCCACG
>Ga0207735_100225_pt1 | contig 13196 bp, 15 predicted proteins | sample TtaePargueraPR_9_FD_187280 | JGI IMG/M metagenome (GOLD analysis project Ga0207735, IMG submission 187280) | Aerobic enrichment media microbial communities from Bioluminiscent Bay, La Parguera, Puerto Rico - Tt and E2 (1) (SPAdes) | ecosystem: Environmental > Aquatic > Marine > Unclassified ... | reverse complement strand
CCTCCAGGACAGGGACACGGTGGTGCCACGGCCGGGCGCGGACGCGACCTCGGCGGCGCCGCCCGCGACGTTTTGCATGCGCTCGATGATGCTCACGCGGATGCCCAGGCGGCGCTGGGACACGCGGCTCGGCGAGAACCCGGCGCCCTGATCGGCCACGACGACCGCGGCCGCCGCATCGTCCACGTCCACCTCGACCCGGGGGGTCGCGTCCGCGCCGCCGTGCAGCAGCGCGTTCCTCAGCGCCTCGGCGGTGGCCTCGGCGAAGGCGGCAACCACGCGGGCCGGCAGCGGCGCCTCGCCCTCGACGGCGAAGCGGACCGGCACGTCGCCGTCCACCGCCGCGGTGGTCGAGCGGATCACGGCGACGAACTCGTCGGGGTCGTAATCGCGGGACTCGGTGTCGCCGCTCGCGAGCGACTCGACGCGTTCGATCGCGTGTCGCGACTGTTCGGGCAGCTCGGCGGGAGGCGCCTTGCGGGACGCCGCCAGCAGGACGGAGAGGACGTCGTCGTGCACGATCGCGTTGATGCGGGTCTGCTCCGCCTCGCGCGTGCGCCGGCTCGCCTCGAGGGCGGCCTGGTCGCGGGCGTGGGCCGCCGCCGCGTCCTGGCGGTCGCCCGACGAGATGGTCGCGATGGACACGCCGCACAGGATCAGGCAGTAGATGACCGCGCCCAGGCCGTCGAGCACGGCGTCGAGGGTCGGTCCGTCGGTCACCTGCACCTGGGTGATGACGACCAGCGGTCCCTGGATGAGGGGGTAGATCCAGCCCAGGGCCCGCGGCCACACGATCGCGGCCAGCACCGCGTGGATCGCGGTGATGCCCTGGATCCAGGGGGTGCCGTGGTCCGCGAGCCGGTCCTCGATCATGAACACCGGCCACAGCAGCTGGATGCCGATGAACGTCAGCGACGTCGCGCCCGCGATGGCGAGCAGCGGCCGGATCGGCAGGACCCGCGACAGGGGGGCGAGGGTGGCCGGCACCACCACGCCGACCAGCACGGTGAGGACGCCGAAGGGCGAGCGCAGCTGGTCGATCTGCGCCATGAAGCCGCTGGCCCCCGTCGCGAGCAGCGCGCCGAACACGAGCGCACCGATGCCGAGCGCGAGGAGCAGCGTGCGCTGGATCCGTTCGCGCGCCGGATGTTCGGTCACTGAGGGCCCTCGAGCAGGCCGTCCTCGAGCGCCCTCTTGTACAGGTCGACGCGCGACTGCGCGGGCCGGCCCGCATCCGCGTACTTGCGGCGGATGCGGCTGACATAGTCGGCGACGGTCTCGCGCGACACCCCGAGGTGGCGTGCGACCGAGAAGGCCGTGAGCCCCGAGGCGTACAGCGACAGGATCTCGCGCTCGCGGGCGCTGAGCTTCGCGTCGGCGAGCGCGTCGTCCGAGTCGATCGCGGCGGCCCAGTCGGTGCCGAAGACCTCGTGGCCCGCGGCCGCGGTGCGGATCGCGTCCAGCAGCACGTCGGGCTCGGAGGACTTGCGGATCAGGCCCAGCGCGCCCGACCGGGCGGCGGACTGGATGAGGCGGCGGTCCTCGCCTCCCGTGTAGATGATCACGTGCGCGCCGAGCGCGTGGACGGCGGCGATGTTCGACTCAGGCGTCGAGCCGTCGGCGAGGCGCAGGTCGAGCACGACCAGGTCGAGGTCGCGGCCGAGGCCCGGGAGCGCGTCGACGGTCTCGACCAGGCCCGCGAGCTCCAGATCGGAGGCGCTCTCGACGAGGTCGCGGAAGCCGAGCGAGATCAGCGCGTGGTCCTCCACGAGCGCGATCACGCGACGCTCCTTCGCGGCCGTCATGGCTCCCCCCTTCGCCTACGTCGAGATGCTACTGGAGGAGTCCGACCCTCGGCCTCTCACCAGCCATCTCGGCGCCGGTGCCCCCATAAATGGGGGCTTGTCGACCGGGGGGCCCGCTGACAGGTTTGAGGTGAGGTTCACGCGAGCGGTGGAGGGGGTTCGAGTGGCGAGCTTTGCGACGGAGTCCTGGGCACTCGTCGCTACCGGGGGGATGCTCGCACTCGTCGTCATCGCCTCACTCCACCCTCGCGTGGCCCTGGGGGCCGCATCCCGCCTCGTCTTCGCGCTCGGCGCGGTCGCGTTCATCGCCATCGCCCTCCTTGCCGAGCTGGTCATCGGGGTCGAGTTGCCGCCGGTCGTGCTCGCCCTGCCGCTCGTGCCGCTCGCCGTCGCGGTGCGGCTCGCGCTCGACGCCCGGTCCGGCGCGCACGCGGCCCCGGCCGCCCCCGCCACCGCATCGTCCGCGGCCCGGACCGAGGCCGCGCCCGAGCCCGCGCCGTTCGGCGCCAGGGGAGAGGGCGCCCAGCGGCTGCTCGCCTCAAGCCCGTACGCGACCGGCGCCGAGCTGTCCGAGCTCGCCTACACGCACCCCGAGCTGCGGCCCGCGATCGCCTCCAACCCGTCCGCGCCGGCCAGCCTGCTGCAGTGGCTCACGGAGCAGGGCGAACCCGCGGTGCTCGCCGCGATCTCCGCGCGGCGGCCGCTCGCCAGCTGACGGCGGTACCGTGGCGCGCATGCGCGCCGTCCCCTTCGCCCTGCTCGCGACCCTGACCCTCGCCGCGTGCGGCTCCCCCGAGCCGCAGCAGCTGGCGGTCGGCGACTGCCTCACGGTCTCGTCCGTCGGGTCCACCGTCGAGCAGGTGCCGGTCGTGCCGTGCGACGGGGTGCACGAGGCCGAGGTCTATGCCGTGTACGACGTCGCCGACGCGGACGACTACGACGAGGACGCGGTGATCGCCCAGGTCGAGGAGCGCTGCGTCGGGCTGTTCGCGGCCTACGTGGGCGAGCCGTACGCGACGTCCTCGCTCGACATCTTCTACACGTGGCCCCTCGAGGACGCGTGGGCCGAGGGCGGCCGCGAGGCGGTGTGCGCGGCCTACGTCCCCGACCCGGACACCGGGCGGCCGCTCGAGTTCGAGGGCACGCTTGCGGGCTGACGCGCCCGCCACCCCGACCTGCAAGCGTGTACATCGAGATCGAGTGCACGGGATCGGCGCGAAGCGTGCACTATTCCTTGAGGTAAACGCTTGCGCCTGGGGAGAGGGCGCCCGGGGGAGGATGCGCCCGGGGTGAGTGCGGCTCAGGCCGGCGCTGCGGTGCCCGCCTCGATCGAGCCGGTGACCGGCTCCGCGGTCGACACGACGCACACGGCCGTCCGGTCGCCGGCCTCCCACGAGGGGCGCGACGGCGCCCACACGCGCCACGCGATCCCGTCCGCGAGGTCCGCGGGGACGATGCGCGCCACCTGGGCGGCGCAGAACGCGGTGGCGTCACGCGCCACGGCGTGGGCGCCCGGCCACTCGTCGCCCGGGAGGTCGAGCTGCGCGACGGACTCCGTCGCGTGCGCGTCGGCGCATGGCACCGCGGTCACCGCGCCCACGACCGCCGCCTCGTCCACCGGCTCGGTGAGGCATAGCCCCGCGACCACCTGGACGCTGTTGAGCGAGCCGGTGGCACCGCGTTCGACCGGGGCGAGGGCGCCCGCGCGGGCCTGCAGCACCACGTCGGCCGCGACGCCGCCGCCGATCGCGAGGGCCGCCGCGCCGCCGACCACCCACGCGAGCCGCGGCCCGCGGTGCGGGCGCCGGGGCCCCGGCCGCCCGGCGGGGGCGGAGGGAGCTGCCGGACCGCCGGTGACACCTTCGCCCGGCTCGGCGCGCACGGGCGCCGGCGCGGCCTCGATCCCCGGTGGGGCCGCGAAGCCCTGCTCCGTCACCCGGCGTCCGCGAGGTCGATGACCACGGGCACGTGGTCCGAGGCGCCCTTGCCCTTGCGCTCGTCGCGCACGATGCTCGCCGCGACGGCGCGCTCGGCGAGCGGCGCCGAGGCGTACACGAAGTCGATGCGCATGCCCTCGCCGCGCGGGAAGCGCAGCTGCTTGTAGTCCCAGAACGTGTAGGTCCGCTCCGCGGGGATGAAGCGGCGCGACAGCTCGACGTAGCCGGCGTCCTCGAACGCGTGGAACGCGCCGCGCGCCTCGGGCGTCACGTGGGTCTCGGCCTCCGAGTCCTCCTCGGACCAGATGTCGGTCTCGAGCGGCGCGACGTTGAAGTCGCCGACGAGCGCGGTCGGCATGTCGGACCAGGTCGCGGCGGCGTCCTTGAGGCGCCCGAGGAATTCCAGCTTGTACGTGTAGTGCGGGTCGTCGAGGCCGCGACCGTTCGGGACGTACAGGCTCCACACCCGCACGCCACCGCACGTCGCGCCCAGCGCGCGCGCCTCGACCACCGGCTCGAGGTCACCCTTGGCGAAGCCCGGCTGCGCGGGGAAGGCGGTCTCGACGTCGGCGAGCCCCACGCGCGACGCGATCGCGACGCCGTTCCACTGGCTGAGGCCGTGGATCGCGAGCTCGTAGCCGGCGGCCTCGAAGGCCTCGCGCGGGAACTGCTCGGGCTTGCACTTGATCTCCTGCATCGCGAGCACGTCGGTGCCCGAGCGGTCGAGCCAGTCGACCACCCGGTCGACGCGGGCGCGGATGGAGTTCACGTTCCAGGTGGCGAGTCGCATGGGCTCCAAACTACCGGGGGACGATGCGCCGGTAGCCTCGCACCATGGCGATCGCATTGGTGACCGGAGCCTCCGCGGGGCTCGGCGAGGAGTTCGCGTGGCAGCTGGCCACATCGGGCCACGACGTCGTGCTGGTGGCGCGCTCGCGCGACCGGCTGAGCGAGGTCGCGCACCTGCTGCGGTCGGCCACCGGCCAGGAGGCGGAGATCCTCGCCGCGGATCTCGCGACGGAGGCCGGCCGCGAGACCGTGGTCGCGCGCCTCCGGGACGAGGCCCGACCCGTGAGCCTGCTGGTCAACAACGCCGGCTTCGGCATCGGCGAGGGCTTCGCGCGCTCCAGCTGGGAGGACGAGAAGGCGCTGCTCGACATCCACGTCACCGCGCCGCTGCAGCTCGCGCACGCCGCGCTCCCGGGCATGATCGCCCGCGGTCATGGCGCGATCCTCAACGTCGCCTCGATCGCCGCGCACCTGTCGAACTCGACGTACGCCGCGCACAAGCGGTGGGTGGTCGAGCTCACGCACGCGCTCGCAGGGCAGCTCGAGGGCACCGGCGTCACCGCGACGGCCGTGCTGCCGGGCCTGGTCCGCACCCGCTTCCACGACTCACCGAAGCTCGCCCACATGCGCGACGAGTTCCCCGACGCCGCGTGGCTCGACCCCGAGCACGTCGTCTCGGCCGCGCTCGCCGGCGTGCGCCGCGGCCAGACCACCGTCACGCCGTCGGCCCGCTACGCGCTCGCGGGCGCGCTGCTCGGCGCGGTGCCGGGCCGGCTGACCCGGGGGCGCCGCAGCCAGCGGCGCGACTGACGCGCCGTCGCGCCTGCGCGCGCCTCCCTCCACACGAGGAATGCAACTCCCTCCCATGTCCTCGGGGCTCGTGACGCAGGTTGCAGAGCTGAGCCGGTTCACCGACCGCATTGTGTGGAGAGGCGCTGCGGGGGCCGAGCCGCCGCATCGTCCCCCGATAGGCTGGGCGCCATGACCACCGGCACCCCGCGCGAGCAGCTGCGCGACCTCATCAAGGACCTGGCCGTGGTGCACGGCCGCATCACGCTCGCGTCCGGGCGCGAGGCCGACTACTACGTCGACCTGCGCCGCGTCACGCTCCACCACCGCGCCGCCCCGCTCGTGGGCCACGTGCTGCTCGACGCGCTCGAGGAGGCCGGCTTCGGCCCGGCCGACGTCGACGCCGTCGGCGGCCTCACGCTCGGCGCCGACCCGGTCGCGACCGCGCTCATGCACGCGGCGGCCTCGCGCGGGCTCGACCTCGACTCGTTCGTGGTGCGCAAGGAGTCGAAGGCGCACGGCCTGCAGCGCCGCATCGAGGGCCCCGACGTCGCGGGCCGCAAGGTGGTCGCGGTCGAGGACACGTCGACGACCGGCGGCTCGGTGCTGACCGCGGTCGAGGCCCTGCGCGAGGCGGGTGCCGAGGTGGTCGCCGTCGCGGTGATCGTCGACCGCGACACGGGCGCCAGGGAGCGCATCGAGGCGGCCGGTCTGCCGTACCTCTACCTGTACGGCCTGGACGACCTGGGCCTGTCCTAGGGGATCGAGGGACGATGCGGCGGATGACGACGGAGGGCGCCGTCCGGACCGCCGCTGCCGTCGTCGCCGCGCTCGGCGTCGTCCTGTTCGTCGCGGGCGTGCTGCCCGGGCCGGTCGCGTTCGTGCTGGGAGCGGCGCTCGCGCTGGGCCTCGCCGCGTACGAGGGCGCCGTCGCGTGGCGCCACCGCGACGAGGCGGCCCGCTTCGCGCTCAGCCACGGCTGGGAGCACCTTCCGCGCACCGCCGCGTACTCGACGCGCTTCGAGGGCTACCCGTTCGACCGGGGCGGCCGTGCCTATCAGACCGACGTGCTGCGGGGCTCGTACGGCGGCGCGCGGTGCGCGACGTTCACGCACGTGGTCGCTCAGGAGTCGGTGGACTCGCGCGGCAAGACCTCGGAGACCAGGCAGACCTACCAGGTGACCCTCGCCGAGCTGGACGTCGACCTGCCGCGCGTCGACATCGTGCCGGAGTCGCTCGCCGGGCGGGTCGCGCAGGCCTTCGGCGGCGTCGACATCGAGGTCGAGTCGCACGCCTTCAACGAGCGCTGGCGGGTGATCGCGAAGGACGTCAGGTACGGCCACGACGTGGTCGACCCGCGCATGATCGCGCGCCTGCTCGAGCACGACGTCGAGGGGCTGTCGATCCGCATCGACGGCGGCGCGGTGATGGTCTGGAGCGTGGGCCGCGAGGGCGTGCGGACCCTCGCGCGCCGGCTCAACGTGGTCACGGGGATCGCCAGGCGCATCCCCGCTCACGTGGTCCGCGAGTACACCGACCGCGGCCACGGCGTCGCGGATCCCGACGCGCCGCTGACCGGACCCGCGTGGGCCACCACCCCGGGCGTCCTCACGTCCGGCCGCTACACCGGTGTCGGCGTGGACGCCGACGGCGACGGCGTCGAGGACTGGGCGCAGGCGCCTCCCGAGGACACGGCGGGGACCCTGGGCAGCGACGGCCCGGCCCGCTAGAGTCGCAAGCGACCTCAAGGAGACAGCCATGGAGTGGTTCCTCATCGCGATCCTCGTGATCGCGGTCATCATCGTCATCTGGGCCATCGCGGCCTACAACGGGCTGGTGCGCCTGCGGAACCTGGTGCAGGAGGCCTGGCGCCAGATCGACGTCGAGCTGCAGCGCCGCCACGACCTCATCCCGAACCTGGTCGAGACGGTCAAGGGCTACGCGAAGCACGAGCGCGAGACCCTCGAGGCCGTCACCCAGGCCCGCACCATCGCGGCCGCCCCCGGCTCCTCGCCGGCCGAGCAGGCGCAGCAGGAGAACATCCTGACCCAGGCGCTGGGCCGCCTGTTCGCGGTCGCCGAGGCCTACCCGGACCTCAAGGCCAACCAGAACTTCATGCAGCTCCAGCAGGAGCTGACCAACACCGAGGACCGCATCGCCGCGGGCCGCCGGTTCTACAACGCCAACGTGCGCACGCTCAACACGCGCATCGAGACGTTCCCGACCATGCTGATCGCCAACATGTTCGGCTTCCACCGCGAGGAGTACTTCGAGACGGAGGACGCGGCCCGCCAGGCCCCGAACGTGCAGTTCTAGCGGCCGGGGAGGTCCGCCCGCCCCCGCGCCCCGGATGGGGTAGACCTTGGTCGCTTTCGAGCGATCGCTGCGTCACAGGGGTGGCTCACGGTCGTTTCCGCGCGGAGACGCGCCCCGGGACGGGCTGGGAGGATGGGCGCATGACGATCGGCACCCCCCTCACCGGCCATGCGACCCGCGCCCTGCTGCTCGGCTCCGGCGAGCTCGGCAAGGAGGTCGCGATCGAGCTCGCGCGCCTCGGCGTCGAGGTGATCGCCGCCGACCGCTACCCGCACGCGCCCGCGATGTCCGTCGCGCATCGTTCCCACGTGCTCGACATGCTCGACCCGGCCGCGCTGCGCGCCCTCATCGACGCCGAGCGGCCCCACCTGGTGATCCCGGAGATCGAGGCCATCGCCACGGACGTGCTGCAGGAGGTCGAGGACGCTGGGGCCGCGACGGTGATCCCGACCGCGCGCGCGACCCGCCTCACGATGGACCGCGAGGGCATCCGCCGCCTCGCCGCCGAGGAGCTCGGCCTCCCCACGTCGCCCTACCGCTTCGTCGACACCCTCGCCGGCCTCGAGGAGGCCGTCGCCGCGCTCGGCACGCCGTGCGTGGTCAAGCCCGTCATGTCCTCGTCCGGCAAGGGCCAGTCGGTGGTGCGGACGCCGGACGATGCGGCGCGTGCCTGGGACTACGCTGTCGAGGGCGGTCGCGCGGCGGGGACCCGGATCATCGTCGAGGGCTTCGTCGACTTCGACTACGAGATCACGCTGCTCACCGTGCGCCACGCGGCCGGCGTGACCTTCCTCGACCCCGTCGGTCACGTGCAGGTGGACGGCGACTACCGCGAGTCCTGGCAGCCCCAGCCCATGTCGGACGCCGCGCTCGCGGAGTCGCGTCGCATCGCCGGCGCCGTCACCGCGGCGCTCGGCGGCCACGGCGTGTTCGGCGTCGAGCTGTTCGTGAGCGGCGACACCGTGCTGTTCTCCGAGGTCTCGCCGCGCCCACACGACACCGGCCTGGTCACCCTCGCCTCGCAGGACCTGTCCGAGTTCGCGCTGCACGCGCGCGCCGTGCTCGCCCTGCCGGTGCCCGCGGTGCTGTCGCTCGGCCCGGCCGCTTCGTGCGCCGTCCTCGCGGAGGGCACCGGCGTGCCGGTGTTCTCGGGCGTGGACGATGCGCTGGCGGAGCCCGGCACCGACCTGCGGCTGTTCGGGAAGCCGCGGGTGGACGGGCGCCGCCGCGTCGCCGTGACCGTCGCGCGTGGCGCCGACGTCGACGACGCCCGGGCGCGGGCCCGCCGGGCCGCGGCGGCCCTCGACGTCGCGCTTGTGGAGAACTGACCCGCTGTCGGATCCCGGTGCGACGCTGGTGACGTGACCGACCGCGACGCCATCCAGGACCAGATCCGCACGCTGCTCGCGATCGCGGACGGCGGCTCGCCCTACCCCGAGGAACGCGCGCTCGCCCGGGCCCGGGCCGAGAAGCTGATGATCCGCCACGCGATCGACGAGGCCGGCGTGCGGATGTCGCGAGAGGAGGCGGTCAGCCCCACCACGCGCATCTTCGAGTTCGCCGGCATGTACCTGCGGGACCAGGTCCAGCTGGCCGTGTCGATCGCGCACGTGTTCTCGTGCCGCTGCGTCCTGCACGGCGACCGCCGCATCACCGCCGTCGGCTTCGCCTCGGACCTCACCATGGTCGCGGCGCTGGTCGACACGCTCGTGCCGGCGATGCGGCTCGAGATGGACGCCTACGGCGGCTCGCAGTCCCGGAAGAAGGCGTTCGCCTCGTCGTACACGTGGGCGGTCGCGGCGCGGCTCAAGGACTTCTACGCCGGCGCGCTGCGCGAGGCGGAGGAGCAGGGCACCGGCTCCGCGCTGGTGCTCGCGGACAGGTCCGCCCAGGTGGAGCGCGCCTACGCCGAGATGTTCCCCCTCCTGAGACGGGCCCGGCGGCGCACGCTGACGTCCTACGAGGGCTGGGGCGAGGGCGAGGCGGCGGGCAGGCGGGCCGACATCTCGCTGGGCCGTAAGGTCGACGAGGGCGCACGCGGCGAGCTCACCGAGGGTTGATACCGTCTCCCGGGTGACCACCGACCTGTCGATCCGCTCCCTGACCCACAGCTTCGGCGACCGGCGGGCGCTCGACGGCGTCTCGTTCGACGTCCGCCCCGGCCGGCTCACCGGCTTCGTGGGCGCCAACGGCGCCGGCAAGACCACCACGATGCGCGCGATCGTGGGCGTGCTCGCGCCCGACGCCGGCGACATCACGCTCGGCGGCGAGCCGATGACGCTCGAGCGGCGCCGCCGCATCGGCTACATGCCCGAGGAGCGCGGCCTCTACCCGAACATGCGCATCGACCACCAGCTGGTCTACCTCGCGCGGATCCTCGGCGTGCCCAAGGACGAGGCGCGGCTCCGCGCCGCGGACCTGCTCGAGGGCCTCGACCTGGCCGACCGCGCGGCCGAGCCGCTCCACACCCTGTCGCTCGGCAACCAGCAGCGGGTTCAGGTCGCCGCGGCGCTGATCCACGAGCCCGACCTGCTCATCCTCGACGAGCCGTTCTCCGGCCTGGACCCGCTCGCCATGGACGCGCTGGCGGCGCGCCTGCGCGAGCGCGCCGAGGCCGGCGTGCCCGTGCTGTTCTCGAGCCACCAGCTCGACATGGTCGAGCGCCTGTGCGACGACCTGGTGGTGATCCACGAGGGCCAGGTGGTCGCCGCAGGCTCGGCCGCGGACCTGCGCGAGCAGCGCGCCGGGCGCCGCTACCGGATCGCGGTGTCCGGGCATCCCGACTGGGATCCCGGGGCACCCGGCATGACCCCGGTCGGCGCCGAGTCCGGCGCGGTCCTGGTCGACCTGGACGAGGCCGTCGACCCGCAGGCGCTGCTCGCGGCGGCGCAGGCCGACGGCGCCGTCACGCACTTCTCGCGCGCGGTGCCGAGCCTCGCGGAGCTCTTCTCGGAGGTGACCCGATGACCGCCCGCTCGACCCTGGTCGGCCTGGTCGCCGGCCGCGAGATCGGCGTCAAGCTGCGCGACAAGGGCTTCCTGGCCTCGACCGCCGTGTTCGTCGTCATCATCGTCGCCGCGATCGTGGTGCCGGCGCTCATCGCGGGCGGCACGCCCGAGTACCGCGTGGCCGCCACCGCCGACGCGCGCGAGGTCGCCGAGACCGCCGCCGTGCTGGGCGCGTCCGAGTCCCCGGGGGTGCCCGCCGCCGAGATCACGGTCGTCGACGCCGCCGACCCCGCCGCGGCGCTCGACGACCCGGAGGTCGACGCCGCGGTGTCCCTCGACGGCGACACCGTCGTCATCACCGGCCGCGACGGCGTCGACGGCGACCTCGAGGCCCTGGTGGGCGCCGCATCTTCCACCCTCGCGGTGCAGCGCGCCGCCGCCGAGGCGGGCCTCGACGCCGGCCAGGTCGCCGCGCTCACCTCGCCCGAGCCGCCGCGGGTCGACCTGCTCGAGCCGCGGCCCGACCAGCCGGTGCCGCCGCAGCTGCTCGTGGTGATCTTCGGCTTCCTCTTCTACTTCACGGTGCTCACGTTCGGCATGGCGATCGCGCAGTCCGTGGTCGAGGAGAAGTCCTCGCGCGTGGTCGAGATCCTGGTCGCGGCGCTGCCGGTGCGGTGGCTGCTCGCGGGCAAGGTGCTCGGCAACACGCTGATGGCGCTCGGCCAGGTGGTGCTGATCGTCGGCGCGGGCCTGCTGGGCGCGCGGCTCATCGGCGAGGGCGAGATCGTCTCCCAGGCGCTGAGCGTGAGCGGCTGGTTCCTCGCGTTCTTCCTGGTCGGCTTCCTCATGCTGGCGTGCCTGTGGGCGGTCGCCGGGTCGCTGGCGGCGCGCATCGAGGACCTGCAGTCGACCACGCTCTACATGCAGATCGCGGTCATGGCGCCGTTCTTCACCGCGGTGTTCCTGCAGGACGAGGGCCCGGCGCGGGTCGCGCTGTCCTACATCCCCCTCACCGCGCCGCTGCTCATGCCCGCGCGCGTGGCCACCGGCGACGCGGCCGCGTGGGAGCCGTGGGTCGCGCTGGCGCTCGTGGTCCTCACCGCGGTCGTGCTGGTGGTCGTGGGCGCGCGGCTGTACGCGGGCTCCGTGCTCAACACCGCCAAGCGGATGCCCGTCACCGCCGCGTGGAGGGCCGGCCGTGGACGCTGACCGCGGGGACGATGCGTCGGGCCACGGCGTCGGCCCGTGGCAGGGCACCTGGCCCGACGACCCGCGCCTCGACCCCGACCTCCTCAGAGACGGCGACCGCCGCAACGTGGTGGACCGTTATCGCTACTGGCGTCACGAGGCGATCGTCGCCGACCTCGACTCCCGGCGGCACCCGTTCCACGTCGCGATCGAGAACTGGCAGCACGACCTCAACATCGGCTCGGTGGTGCGCACCGCCAACGCGTTCCTCGCGCGCGAGGTGCACATCGTCGGCAACCGCCGCTGGAACCGGCGCGGCGCGATGGTGACCGACCGCTACCAGCACGTCCGCCACCACCCGACGGTCGAGGACCTCGCCGCGTGGGCCACGGCGGAGGGGCTGCCGGTCATCGGCATCGACAACCTGCCCGGCTCGGTGCCGCTCGAGACCTACGCCCTGCCGCGCGCGTGCGTGCTGGTGTTCGGCCAGGAGTCCGTGGGCCTGTCGGACGCCGTGCGCGAGGTCGCGGTCGCCACGCTCGCGATCGGGCAGTACGGCTCCACGCGGTCGATCAACGCGGGCGCCGCCGCGGCGATCGCGATGCACGCGTGGGTGCGCCAGCACGGCGACGTCGAGGCGGGCCACCAGGGCTGACAGGTTTCCTGCGCAGCGGATGTCGATCCGTTGCGTGCGCTGCGTCGTCGGGGTGAGACTCGGGAGGGACCCGGGCTCATCGACGCGAAGGACATGCCATGAAGTACACGCTTCTCATCGCCTCCGACCCCACGCTCCCGTCGCCGGAGCCCGGCGACGCGGACTTCGACGCCTACATGGCCGCGTGGTCGCAGTACACGCAGGACATGGTCGACGCCGGATGCTACGAGGGCGGCGAGGCGCTCCAGGGCGCCGAGACCGCCACCACCGTCCGCCACGCCGACGGCGGCACCACCCTGGTCGACGGCCCGTTCGCGGAGCTCAAGGAGCACCTGGGCGGCTACTACCTGATCGACGTCGACACGCTCGACGACGCCCTCGAATGGGCGCGGCGGATGCCGGTCGGGACCGGCGCGGTCGAGGTGCGGCCGGTGTTCCCGACGGACGGGTTCTGACCCCCGGCGCACGGGACGATGCGGCGCTCACCCGCGTCGCCCGCGAGGAGGGCGGGCGCCTGCTCGCCCTCCTCGCGGACCGCCTGGGCGACCTCGACGCGGCGCACGACTGCCTCCAGGAGGCGTACGCGAAGGCGACCGCGACGTGGCCCGAGCGCGGGCTTCCCGACGAGCCGGCGGCGTGGGTCTACGTGGTTGCGCGCAACGCGGGGATCGACCGGCTGCGGCGCGAGGCGGCGGAGGGGCGCCGCGTGTCGGCCCAGGCGAGGATCCTCGACACCGGCGTGGCGCGCCACGAGGAGTCGATTGCGGAC
>Ga0207735_100223_pt1 | contig 13238 bp, 11 predicted proteins | sample TtaePargueraPR_9_FD_187280 | JGI IMG/M metagenome (GOLD analysis project Ga0207735, IMG submission 187280) | Aerobic enrichment media microbial communities from Bioluminiscent Bay, La Parguera, Puerto Rico - Tt and E2 (1) (SPAdes) | ecosystem: Environmental > Aquatic > Marine > Unclassified ... | reverse complement strand
GGCGGTCGAGCTCATGCGCGCGTACATCCCGGGGATGCGTGCCCGGCGCTTCGGACGGATCGTGCACATCACGTCCGCGATGGTGAAGAGCCCCGCGGCCGACATGGGGCTGTCCGCCTCCGCTCGGGCCGCGCTGACCGCGGTCGCGAAGTCCGTCTCCAAGGAGGTCGCGCCGGCCAACGTGACCGTGAACTGCCTGCTTCCCGAGCGGATCGACACGCCGCGCCAGGAGTTCATGGCGCGGCGCCGCATGGACCGTGATGGGGTGAGTCGCGAGGAGGCTTACGCCGCGATCGCGTCGACCGTGACCGCGCGGCGGCTCGGCCGGCCCGAGGAGTTCGGGGACGCGTGCGCGTTCCTGTGCTCCGCGCAGGCCGGCTACATCACGGGGCAGAACCTGCAGCTCGACGGCGGAACCTACGAGGGACTGATATGACCGACGTGACCATGGCGGACTCCGCGACCCGGGAGGCGCTGCTCGCGCTCGAGGCGCGTCGGCGCCGCGCGCTCATCGACGTCGACCTTGCCGCGCTCGAGGACCTGTACGACCCGTCGCTGATCCACATCCACGCGCCCGGGCTGGTGCACACGCGCGAGCAGCTGCTCGAGCACACCCGCACGCGCCGCCCGTACCTCGACATGAGCCGCGGCGAGCTGACCATCCGGGTGCTGGGCGACGTCGCGGTGATGACCGGCCTGCTCACCAACCGGCTGCGCAACCCCGACGGCGGCGAGCGCACCATGAGCGGCCAGGTCACCCAGGTGGTGCGCCGCTGCGAGGACGGCGCGTGGCGCTACGTGAGCTTCCAGATGACCCCCCTCACCGAGCAGGTGTGGGGCACCCTGCCCTCCGAGACGAAGGACCGAGCATGAGAATCGCCCGCTACCGCATCGGCTCCGGCCCGTCCCGGCTGGGACGGGTGGACGGCGACACCGTCACCGAGATCACCGGCATGCCCGGCATCGGCACGTCGCTGCGCGCCATCCTGCCCAACCTGCCCGCGCTGCACGAGACCGTGGCGGAGGCGGAGGGCGACGCCCACCCGCTGACCGAGGTGACGCTGCTGCCGCCGGTCGACGCCCCGCAGAAGTACCTGGGCATCGGCATGAACTACAAGGAGCACGCCGAGGAGGCGCGCCAGGCCGGGATCCCGATCCCGACCAGCCAGCTCTGGTTCAACAAGCAGGTGTCGTGCATCGTGGGCCCGCACGCCGACATCGAGAAGCCCATCGTGTCCGACCAGCTCGACTACGAGATCGAGCTCGCGGTGGTGATCGGGCAGCGGTGCCGTCACGTGGGCGCCGCCGACGCGCGCTCCGTGATCGCGGGCTACATGGTCGCCAACGACGTGTCCGTGCGCGACTGGCTGCAGAAGCGCTCCCCGACGTTCACGCTCGGCAAGTCGTTCGACACGCACGGGCCGATCGGGCCCTGGCTGACCACCGACGACGAGATCGACAACCCGCTCGACCTGGGGATGCGCCTCACGGTCAACGGTGAGGTGCGCCAGGACTTCCGCACCAACGACATGATCTACGACATCTACGAGCAGATCGCGTACCTCTCGACGGTGATGACGTTGATGCCCGGCGACATCCTGGCGACCGGCACGCCCGCCGGGATCGGCGCGCCCACCGGCAACTGGCTGCGCGTGGGCGACGTGGTCCGCGCGGAGATCGACGGTCTCGGCGCGATCGAGAACACCGTGGTCGCCGAACCGGCGCTGTAGGAGGCTGTAGGCATGGGACGGCGTCGGAGCATCCACCTGCCGGGCTTCGGGCACGCGAACCCGATCCCGGCCGCGAGCCGGATCGGCCCGTACCTGTTCTCGGGCGTGCTCACCGGTCGCGACCCGCACACGCGGGAGATGCCCCCTGGGCTCGACGCGCAGTGCGCGAACGTGTTCACCCACGTCCGGTCGCTGATGTCGGCCGCCGGCGGGTCCCTCGACGACATCGTCAAGATGACGTTCTGGCTGGCCGACTACCGCGACCGCGATGCGCTCAACCGCCAGTGGGTCGAGATGTTCCCCGACGCCGACGACCGCCCGGCCCGGCAGGCCATGGCAGCCACCCTCGACGGCGGCTGCCTCGTCCAGTGCGACCTGGTGGCGGTGCTCGAGACGGACTCGCCGTGACGACCTCGACCGGGCTGCGCATCGCGCGCGTGCTGCCGCTGCTCGCGGTGCTCACCGCGCTCGCGCCGCTGTCGGTCGACATCTACACGCCGTCGCTTCCCGCGATGCAGGACGAGCTGGGCGGCGCCGACTGGCTCGCCCAGGCCTCCATCACCACCTTCCTGCTGGGCATCGGCATCGGTCAGCTCGTGTGGGGGCCGCTGTCCGACCGCTTCGGCCGCCGGCCCGTGGTCCTCGCCGGCGTCGCGAGCTGGACGTTCGCGAGCGCCCTGAGCGCGCTGGCCGTGTCGCCCGAGATGCTCGTCGGCGTGCGGCTGCTCGCGGGGCTGTGCGGGGCGGCCGGGATCGCGGTGGCCCGGTCGATCGTGCGCGACGTGTCCCCCGACACGTCCGTGATGGCGTCGCGCATCGGGATCCTTGCGATGGTGACCGCGCTCGCCCCCGTCATCGCACCCGTCCTGGGTGCCGGGATCGCCGAGCTGTGGGGCTGGCGCGCCGACTTCGTGACCCTCGCGGCGCTGGGCGGCGTGATCGTGCTGCTCTTCTCCCTCATGGTTCCCGAGACCCTTCCCGAGGACCGGCGCGAGCCCGGGGGCGTGACCGCCGTGCTCGGCGCCCTCGGCCGCGCGGTGCGCGACCGCGAGCTTGCGGGCGCCGCGCTCTCGCTGGGCGTGCACTCGTTCGGCTTCTACGCGTACATCGCCACCGCATCGTTCATCGTGGAGCGCGAGCTTGGCTACCCGCCGACCGTGTTCGCCCTGGTGTTCGGCACGAACGCCGTCGCCGTGATCATCGGCAACTCGGTGTTCCGGCGCGCGGTGCGGCGCCGTCACCCCGCCGCACCGCTGGGCGCGGGCTATGTGCTGTGCGCGGGGGCGGGCGCGGCACTCGGGCTCGGCGCGATCTCCGGCGCGCCCGAGATGCTGCTGTGGGCCGCCGCGATCGTGTACGCGTTCGGCCAGGGGCTGGTGCTGCCGGGCGCGCACTCGTGGGCGCAGGCCACCGCCGTCGCCTCGGGCGCGGCGTCGGCGCTGGGCGGGTCCGCGCAGTTCCTCGGCGGCGTCCTGGGCTCTCCGGTCACCGGCGTGATGGGCCCGACCGCCGCCAATCTGGGCCTCGTGACAGCGGTCGCCTCGGGCGCCGCGGTCGCGATCTGGGCGGTGACGCGCCGGCGGGTGCCGGCCGCCGCATCGTCCACGCAACAGTCGAATCGGAAGGGGAAGGTCACATGACGGACAAGCGGGAGGCCGCGCTGCTCGCGCGGGTGCCGGACGGGCTGTTCATCGGCGGGCGCTGGCAGCCGGCCGCGGACGGCGCGACGCTCGAGGTGCGCGACCCGGCCACGGGCGACGTGATCAAGGAGATCGCGTCCGCCTCGGTCGACGACGGCGGCGCTGCGCTCGACGCGGCGTGCGACGCGTTCCCCGAGTGGGCCGCGACGCCGGCCCGCGAGCGCGGCGAGATCCTGCGCCGGGCGTTCGACCTGCTCATGGAGCGGCGCGAGGAGTTCGCGCTGCTCATGACGCTCGAGATGGGCAAGCCGCTGGCCGAGGCGCGCGGCGAGGTGACCTATGGCGGCGAGTTCCTGCGGTGGTTCGCGGAGGAGGCGCCTCGGGTCACCGGGCGCTACGGCCCCAACCCCGAGGGCACCGGCCGCATGGTGGTCACGCAGCATCCCGTGGGCCCGTGCTTCCTCATCACGCCCTGGAACTTCCCGCTCGCGATGGCGACGCGCAAGGTGGCGCCGGCGCTTGCGGCCGGCTGCACCGTCGTCATCAAGCCGGCGGAGCTGACCCCGCTCACCACGCTGTACTTCGTCAGGCTCCTGCAGGACGCGGGACTGCCGCCGGGCGTGGTCAACGTGCTGACCACGCACCACTCCGCGGCGGTGTCGGAGCCGATCATCCGCGACCCGCGGCTGAGGAAGCTGTCCTTCACCGGGTCCACCTCGGTGGGCGTGCGGCTGCTCGAGCAGGCCGCGAGCGGGGTGCTGCGCACCTCGATGGAGCTGGGGGGCAACGCGCCGTTCGTGGTGTTCGAGGACGCGGACCTCGATGCCGCGGTCGATGGCGCGATGGCCGCGAAGTTCCGCAACATCGGGCAGGCGTGCACGGCGGCCAACCGGTTCATCGTGCACCGGGACGTGGCGGAGGAGTTCGCGCGGCGGGTCACCGACCGGGTCGCGCACCTGCGCGTGGGTCGCGGCACCGAGGACGGCGTGCAGATCGGGCCGCTCATCGACGACCGTGCCGTCACGAAGGCATCGGAGCTGGTGGCCGACGCGGTCGACCGGGGCGCCGCGCTGCGCACCGGCGGGCACGCGATCGACGGGACGGGCACGTTCTTCGAGCCGACCGTGGTCGCCGACGTCGCGCCCGGATCCGACATCCTGCGCGAGGAGATCTTCGGCCCGGTGCTCGCGATCGTGCCGTTCGACACGGAGGACGAGGCCGTCGCGATCGCGAACGACACCGAGTACGGGCTCGTCTCGTACGTCTACACCGAGTCGCTCGCCCGCGGTCAGCGCATGATCGAGCGGCTCGAGACCGGGATGATGGGCCTCAACGTGGGCGTGGTCTCCAACGCGGCCGCGCCATTCGGCGGCTGGAAGATGTCGGGCCTGGGCCGCGAGGGCGGCGCCGAGGGCATCCACGAGTACCTCCAGACCAAGTACACGCTGACCCCGAACCCGTTCGGCTGACGCCCTCCCCGCCCCCTCCCGCCAGTTCGCTCCGCACGGTTTCCGGGCCGACACGCCGGTCCGGACCCCCGCATCGTCCCTTCTCACCGGCGTGTCGCTTCCGAAACCGTGCGGAGCGTCGGGGATGTGCGGTGGGGGCGCCGTGCGGAGCGTCGGGGATGTGCGGTGGGGGCGCCGTGCCCGGTCCCCGGCGCGGGCCGGCCGTACGATGTGGCCGAGAGAGGGGTGGGCCATGGAGGGAGCGTCCCGGGAGGCGATCCCGCGGCTGCGGGACCAGGCGGTAAGCGTGTTCGCGGCGCTGGCCAACGCGGCGTCGCTGCGCGGGCTGGGCATGGTCGCGATCGGCGGCACCGTCATGCTGCTGCCCACCGCGACCACGTGGCTCGCGCAGACGGTCGTGATCGTCGCGCTCGCGCTGACCGGCCTGATGGACCTCTTCTACGCGGTCACGGGGCGACGGTGGCTGGGCAAGCGCGTCAACCGCTGGCTCGCCGCCGCGCGCGGCCTCGCGACCACGCCCATCGCCGCGGTCCTCGCGGCCTTCGCGTGGATCGACCCGACCGGCGAGACGCTGAGCCTGCTCATCGTGGTCAGCGCTCTCGGGCTCTACGTGGGCGTGCGCGGCCTCATCGCCGTGATCTCGGCCGTGGCGCAACGCGGCGAGAGCCACCGCGGCACGCGGCTCGCGGGCGGCGGCATCGCGATCGTGCTGGGCTCGCTCGCGTTCCTGTTCCCCGACCAGATCGCGACGGCCGTCATCGTGACCCTCGCGACCGCGGCGCTGATCGTCGGCTTCATCCTCATCGCCTGGGGTCTGCGCCGCGCGGAGACGGGCTCCAGCCTTGACCCGGCGCACGCGTCCGTCACCGATGTGGTGTGGGACTGGATCCGCGCCTCGGACGTCGGCAACGAGGCGCGCGGGGAGCAGATCGAGCTCCTCTACTTCGAGAACCCGAACCGGCACGCGAAGCTCGGCACGTGGTGGTTCATGCTCGCGCTGTCCGTCGCGATCGCGACCTACGCGGTGCTCGCGGACTCGACCGCCGTGGTGATCGGCGCGATGCTCGTGGCGCCGCTGATGACGCCGATCGTGGCGCTCGCCGGCGCGCTGGTCAACGGGTGGGCGCGGCGCGCGTTCCACTCGGCGGCGCTCGTGGGCGCGGGCGTGGCGGGCTCGATCCTGCTGGCCTTCGGCGTCGCGGCGTGGACCCCGGTCGCGATCACCTTCTCGGCCAACTCGCAGATCACCTCGCGCGTCGACCCGACCACCATCGACATGCTCATCGCGCTCGCCGCGGGTGCCGCGGGCGCGTACGCGACGGTCAACAAGCGCGTGTCCTCGTCGATCGCGGGGGTGGCGATCGCGGTCGCGCTGGTGCCGCCGCTCGCGGTGGTGGGCGTGAGCCTCAGCGCGGACCGCGTGGGCGACGCGACCGGCGCCTTCCTGCTGTTCCTCACCAACTTCGTGGCGATCGTGCTGGCCGCGTGCGTGGTGTTCGTCCTCACCGGGTTCGCGCAGCCGTGGGTGCTGCGCGCCCGCCAGCGCAGCGTCCTGCTGACGCTGTCGCCATTCGTGGTGCTCGCGGGACTGGTGCTGCTGCCGCTCATGTTCACCTCGCAGGGCCAGCTGTCACGGTCCGCGAACGAGCGCACCGCCGAGCGTGCGGTCGAGAGCTGGCTCGGCGAGGACTCGGGCTTCGTGATCCAGCAGGTCACCGTCGGGTCGGAGGGCGTCGAGGTCACCGTCGAGGGCTCGGGCGACACCCCACCGCCCGAGGATCTCCAGGCCTCGCTCGACGAGCAGCTGATCGGCGACATCGCGCTGCGCCTCATCGTCATCCCCGTCGAGGTGACCGAGCTGCCCGGCGACGGCGTGGACGAATGGGACGGCGTGTCCGTCCTCGACCGCGAGCGCGAGGGCTGACCCGCCTCCTGCCCCGCGTCAGTCGGGCACCGGTGTCGGGAACCGCCACGCCCCGCTGAGGATCTCCGGCCTGGGCCTGTACAGCCGCACCGCGTAGTTCCAGCCGTCCATGACGTGGAGGTAGTTCGGCGCATCGTCCGCCGGCTCGGGCGCCAGGCGCACCGTCACGGTGCCATCGGCCCCCCGCCGCGCGGTCACGCTGTTGAGGCTGTACGCGCCGTACGGGTTCTCGTCGAGGAAGCCGTCGCGGTTGTACACCGTGATGGACCAGAAGGCGTCCACGGGCACCTCGCCCACGGTCAGCGTGTAGTCCCCCACCGCCATCGGCTCGGCCTGCGTGACGTAGAACGCCTCGGACTCGGGCAGCCCGCCCCACCCGAAGGCGGTGCCGAGCAGGTGGCGCACCGGGTCGACCTCGCCCGGCGCGCCGAACATGCCGTGCGTGTCGGACACGCCCCGCGCGAGCGCGAGCAGCAGATCGCGGGTCTCGGCGAGGCTGTCCTCGTCGTAGTCGGGATGGCTCCAGTCGCGGGACGATGCGGCGCGCACCCCGAGCCCGTCCTGCAGCAGGTGCGCCTCGGCTAGGTCCTCCGGGTCATCGGGGTCGGCGAGGACGCGGGCCGCGGCGACCACCCAGTCGCCCTCGCCCGCCGCGTCCGAGAGCTGGTGCACGCCCGGGGTATGGATCACGCGCGTGACGTGGTGGTCGAGGCTGACCACCATCACGGAGAGGTAGCGGTCTCCCGCGTCGGGCACCTCGACGGCCGCGCCGCCGCTGGTGTCGATCACCGCGAAGCTGTACAGCGTGTCGCGGTTCATGCGGATGACGTCCTGCTTGTCGAGCGGCGTCGGCACGCGCGCGTGCGCGAACTCGTTGACGCCGCCCGCCCTGGCGACCATGCGGTCGAACTGCGCGGCGGTCTCCGCGCGGGCGAAGTTGTCGACGTTGACCTTCATACGCTCCACGCTACTGAGCGCCGGCCCTGGCCGCGCGGCCTGCGAGCGTAGGCTGAAGGTATGCGTGGCCGCCTGCTCGGGCCGGTCGCGATCCTCCTGACCGCGACCCTCGCGGCGTGCACCGCCACCCCCGAGCCGACCGCTACACCGGCGCCGAGCGCGACCGTCACCGCGACGGTCACGGTGACGCCGTCGCCGTCCGGCGCGGCGACGGCCGCTCCCGAACCCACCGGCGAGGCCTGCGCGCCGTTCGGGACCGACGCGGCCAGTGCATCGTCCCCGGACTGGTACGCCGACCTGCGCGCCGAGCTGTGGGGCGTGACGATGCGCGTGGGCACGCACGACTGCTACGACCGGTGGGTGTTCGAGTTCGCGGGCGAGGGCGCGATGCCAGGCTGGTCGGTGACCCCTCACGACGCGAGCACGTTCGCGGCCGACCCCGTAGACGAGCCCTTCGCTCCGCCGCTCGCGGGCGCAGCCTCGCTCGACGTCGCATTCGCGGCCTGGTACGACGGCACGCCCCTCGGGGAGGCCCCGTACGCAGGCGACCGCGTGATCGTCACCGACGGTTTCCCCGCCATCGCGGAGGCGCGGATCCTGACGGGCTTCGAGGGCATCAGCCACGTGGGCATCGGGCTCGACGAGCCGCGGCCCTACCGGGTGACGTGGCTCGACGACCCGGGCCGGCTCGTGGTCGACGTCTACACCGGTTAGTCAGGCCCGCGGCGGGACGATGCGCCGGTCACCGTGGGGTGCGCGGCCCGAAGATCACGTGGCTGAGAGGGAGCAGCGAGGCCAGCATCAGCGCGTTTCCCAGGAACGGGTCCTCGACTCGGATGCGCGCGCCGGCCACGAGCAGCGCGCAGAAGATGAGAGCGGAGATGAGCCTGCGCACGGACCGCTCGGCGCGCCCGAGCAGGGCCTCCATGCGGGGCACTCCCACCTCGACGCGGCCGCTGTCGACCTTGGTGAGGATCCTGTCGACGCGCTTGGGCAGGCGCCACGCGATGGTGACGTTCTCCACGGCCTGCTGCGCGATGTCGTTCGCCATGTGGGTGCCCTGGTCGCGCAGCAGCTGGCGCGCGTAGGGCTCCACGGAGTCCCAGATGTTGTACTGCGGGTCGAGCGAGCTGCACATGCCGGAGGTGAGCGACACCGCGCGGATGACCAGCAGGAAGTTCTCGGGCATCTGGAACGGCACCGACAGCATCACGTCGCCGAACTCGAGCGCGAAGTCGCGGAACTCGCGCGGGTCGACGTCGCGCAGCTCGGCGAAGCCCATGCCGCCGAAGCGCGCGAAGACCTGCGTCATCACGCGTTCGAGCTCCATGGTGTCGGCGGAGGGCAGCAGGACCCCCGCATCGTGCATCGCCTGCACGATCCCGCGACCGTCGCGCGACGCGGCGGCGATGAACAGCGAGCGCAGCGTGGTCCGCAGCCGGTCGGGGACCTCGCCCATCATCCCGAAGTCGACGAACGTCAGCGTCCATTCCCGACCCTCGGGGCCCTCGGCGCCGGGGGTGATGAAGATGTTGCCGGGGTGCGGGTCGGCGTGGAAGAAGCCGTGGATGAAGAACTGGTCGAGCATCACCGCGGCGAAGACCTGCGCGACCTGCTTGGGGTCGATGCGCGCCTCGCGGACCGCGTCGATCTCGGTGATCTTGATCGCGGTGACGTCCTCGAGCGTGAGCACGCGGCGGGTGGTGCGCTCCCATACGACCCCGGGGACGCGCACGCGGGGGTCGTCGGCGAACACGTCGCGGAAGCGCTCGGCGTTGGCGGCCTCGTGGAGGTAGTCGATCTCCTCGAAGCTGGCCTGCGCGAACTCCTCGATGAGGGCGGGCATGTCGACGCGGTGCGCGACGGCACGGATCCGGCTGAGCCACGCGCCGACGCGGCGCAGCGCCGAGAGGTCGACCGCGACCACCTCGCCGATGCCGGGGCGCTGGATCTTGATGACCACGCCGTCGTAGCCGGCGTTCGCGGCGTCCTCGGGGGCGAGCCGCGCGCGGTAGGCCTGACCCAGGGACGCGGCCGCGACGGGGTCCTCGTCGACCCACGCGTAGACCTGATGGATCGGGACGCCGAGCTCCTCCTCCGCGAGCGCGCGGATGGCCTCGTACGGGACCGGCGGCACCTCGTCCTGGAGGTCCTCGAGCTCCTTGGTGACCTCGGGCGGCAGCACGTCGAGGCGCGTGGACATGAACTGGCCGAGCTTGATCATCAGGCCGCCCAGCTCGACCGCCAGCACGCGGAAGCTCTGCGCGAACCTGCGCAGGCGGGCCTCGCGCGTGCGCTCGGCGAGGCCGGCGAAGCCGAAGCGCGGCAGGAACAGCTCGTACCACCACGTCGCGATGAGATGGCGCGCGGCGAAGCGCAGGATGCGGCGGTAGCGGGCGCGACCGCTTCTGGCGTCGGGCATCTGCACTCCTCGACCCCGACGGCCCGACGGTTCTCGTCAGTCCTGCGCGAGGATCGAGTAAATCTTACGTCGGGCGGCGTCGAGGGCCTCCGCCGCCTCCTTCTGCTGGTCGGAGGTGCCCGAGCGCGCCACCTGCGCCGTCGCCTGCGCGAGGTCCATGCCGGCACGCGTCAGCGGTCCCGGGTGGAGGCCCTCCTTCGTCCCGGAGCTGTCCCACGGGGCGTGCTTCGCGGCGTGCTCGGCCTCGAGCCTGCCGTCCTCGGTGAGCGAGTAGATCTTCCGGTCGTGGGCCATCTCGGCCGCGACCACGCCCTCGTCGGCGAGCAGCTGCAGCGTCGGGTAGACGGAGCCCGCGCTGGGCTTCCACCTGCCTCCCGAGCGCTCCTCGATCTCGCGGATGATCTGGTAGCCGTGCATCGGCTCCTCGTGCAGCAGCGCGAGCACCGCGGCGCGCACGTCGCCGCGCCCCATGCGGGTCCCGACGCGCTTGTCGAACTCGGCCTTGATCTGGTCCATCGCGTCCCACATGGCGTCCATCGGGGCGCTCGCATTGAAGCCGCCGTTCTTGCCGGGACGGTACGTGCCGGTCATGATGACCTCCCTGTCCGGTCCGCTCAACGATGGTGAGCGATACATCGTTCAGTGTCGCTCGCGAGTGCGCGGATGGCAAGGGGTGTCTCCAGTTGGCGCGCCGGACGTCAACTTCGAGATCCAGTGCACGCGATCGGCGTGCCGCGTGCACTGGATCTCGATGTTGTGCGGCGCAGGCTCCAGGCCGCGCGTCGCGCGTCGCCGAACGGTGCTTCAATGAAACTGGGGGGACCGTCGCTCGTAGCGGAGGTGCATCGTGGCAGGCAGAGGGCCGGAAGATCGAGCGCGCCTGTGGGAGCGACCGCACGTCACGTACCTGGTGATCGCGTACGCCTTCTCGTGGCTCTTCTGGATCGGGTCGTGGGCGATCGCGGTCGCGACGGACGCCGGCGACCAGCTCTTCAACGCGGACCTGGTGTGGGCGCTGCTCTTCGAGGGCGACGCCTCGTCGACGGTCGCCTGGCTGTCGCTGCTGTCGATGGTGGGCGTGTGGGGCCCGATGGTCGCCGGCATTCTCGCGACCCGGCTCGACCCGGAGACGTCGTCGCGGGACCTCTGGCGCCGCGTGCGCCGGGTCGGGATCGGGTGGCGCTGGTACGGCCTCGCGCTCGGCATCCTGATCGCCGTGGCCGGCCCCGCCGCGCTGATCGTCGCGCTCACCGCCGACCCGATCGACGACGCCCCCGGCGCGACCACCGTGCTGGTCTTCCTGCTCGCCTTCTTCGTGGTCCAGATGCTCACGTCCGGCACGGAGGAGATCGGGTGGCGTGGCTACCTCAACGTCAAGCTGCGTCGGGGGCGCGACTTCTGGGACACGGGGTGGGCCGTGGGCATCCCGTGGGCCGCGTGGCACGTGCCGGTCGTGATCTTCATCTTCCTGGGCCAAGGCCTCGAACCGCTGGCGATCGTCGGGAGCCTGGTGGGCTTCGGCATCGGCATCGTCGCCGCGGCGATCCTGCACTCCTGGTTCTACGAGCGGACCGAGAGCGTGTTCCTCAACATCTTCATCCACGCGAGCTTCAACACGCTGCCGCTCGCCACCGTGCTGCTGTTCCAGGACTCCCCGGCGGCGGTCATCGCGAACCTCGCGCTGTGGGCCGTGGTGATCTACCTCAAGCACCGTCACGACAAGGCGGCCACCGGCTCGGAGGCGGGCGCCGTCGCGTCGACGGGCGAGTAGCCCGCGGCCGACGCGACAAGATCGAGATCCAGCGCACGCGATCGGCGTAGCGCGTGCACGCGTTCTCGATGTTGTGCGGCCTGGCTAGACGTGGACGGAGGCGGCGACCAGGATCGCGGTCGCGATCACCACGGCGGCGAATAGCACGCTCTCCCAGCCGACCGCGCGGCGCAGGTGGCCGGCCTCCTCGGCGGCCGCCGCATCGTCCCTCGCCAGGCGCGGCACCACCCGGAAGTGGGTGTACGCGCCGATCCCGGCGATCGCCGCCACGAGCGCCACCTTGACCAGCAGCGTGAAGCCCCAGGTGGTGGTCCACAGGTCGGAGGGCCGGTCGACAATCGCCCACGTGAGCGCGATGCCCGCGAGCCCGACCACCACGAACGCGGCGGAGGCGATCACGCCGTAACGCGAGGCCATCGCGCCCGCGTCCGCGGCGCGGCCGTCGCGGGCGCGGCGGCGCAGCACCGCGACCAGGCCGAGCACTCCCCCCGCCCAGACGGCCGCGGCGGCGAGGTGCGCGATGTCGGCGGTGAGGACCAGCCCGCGCGGCTCGGCGGTGTTGCTGTGGCCGCCCAGGACGTGGCCGGCGCCGGCGAGAGCGACACCGAGCCACGCAAGCCACGAGCGGGCGGGGGTGCGCCGGGCGCCGAGCAGCATGAGGAGGCCGCCGGCCGCCTGCAGACCGAACACCCACGCGGCCGTGCCCGCGAGGGCGTCGCCGAGGGCGTCGGGGGTGACGGCGTCCGCGAACGCGCCGCCGGCGAGCAGCGCGGAGCGGCCGACGAGGCGGAGCGCGAGGCCGCCGAGCAGTAGGGCGCCGCACCAGCGTACGCCCGCGACAATCCGGGCGGCGTCCGGCGCGTCGCGGCCGCGCAGCGCCGTCGCCGCGAAGACGAGCGCGCCTCCTCCGACGAGCAGCGCCCACAGCGCGATCGCACTGCCCGTGCGGGCGACGATGCGTGCGGCCAGGTCGTCGCTGTCCCCGCCGGCGGCCTCGGGATCGGCGTGGGTGGCCGCAGGGCTCGGGGTCGCGGAGGGTTCCGCAGCGGCGCTCGGCGTCACCGCCCCGCTCCGGCTGGCCGTCGGCGTGGGCGAGGCGGTCGGCTCGGGCGCGGCGCCCGCGACCGCGACCGCGAAGGCGTAGGTGCCGTCGAGCGGATGTCCGTCCTCGGCCGCGGCCGTCCAGGTGACCGCGTAGTCGCCGTCGGTCAGCGGCTCTGCCGGGGTCGCGATCACCACGGCGCCGTCCTGCTCCTGGGTAACCTCGACCGGCACGTCGCCGTCGGGGCCGGCGAGGGTCACGGCATCTCCCAGGGGCGTGACCA
>Ga0207735_100222_pt1 | contig 13267 bp, 15 predicted proteins | sample TtaePargueraPR_9_FD_187280 | JGI IMG/M metagenome (GOLD analysis project Ga0207735, IMG submission 187280) | Aerobic enrichment media microbial communities from Bioluminiscent Bay, La Parguera, Puerto Rico - Tt and E2 (1) (SPAdes) | ecosystem: Environmental > Aquatic > Marine > Unclassified ... | reverse complement strand
CAACATCAAGTACTTCGTGCGCTCCACGGAGAAGCAGGCGACCTCGTGGGAGGACCTGCCCGAGGACATCAAGGCGACCTACGACAAGCTGGGCATCCCGGAGGCGGAGAAGCAGCGCCTCGTCGCGGGCGTCGCCGCGCAGTACGAGTCCGAGGTGGTCTACCACCAGATCCGTGAGGACCTCGAGGAGCAGGGCGTCATCTTCCTCGACACCGACACGGCGCTGAAGGAGCACCCGGAGCTGTTCGAGGAGTACTTCGGCACCGTCATCCCGCCGGGCGACAACAAGTTCGCGGCGCTCAACACCGCGGTGTGGTCGGGCGGCTCGTTCGTCTACGTGCCGCCGGGCGTCCACGTCGAGATCCCGCTCCAGGCCTACTTCCGCATCAACACGGAGAACATGGGCCAGTTCGAGCGCACGCTGATCATCGCGGACGAGGGCTCGTACGTGCACTACGTCGAGGGCTGCACCGCGCCGATCTACAGCTCGGACTCGCTGCACTCCGCCGTGGTCGAGATCATCGTGAAGAAGAACGCGCGCGTCCGCTACACGACCATCCAGAACTGGTCGAACAACGTGTACAACCTCGTCACCAAGCGTGCCACCGCGGCCGAGGGCGCCACCATGGAGTGGGTCGACGGCAACATCGGCTCGAAGGTCACCATGAAGTACCCGGCGATCTTCATGCTCGGCGAGCACGCCAAGGGCGAGACCCTGTCGATCGCGTTCGCCGGCGAGGGCCAGCACCAGGACGCGGGCGCCAAGATGGTGCACGCCGCGCCCAACACGTCGAGCTCGATCATCTCGAAGTCGGTCGCCCGCGGCGGCGGTCGCACGTCCTACCGAGGGCTGGTCCAGGTCCTCGAGGGCGCCAAGAACTCGAAGTCGAACGTGCTGTGCGACGCGCTGCTCGTCGACCAGATCTCGCGGTCCGACACCTACCCCTACGTGGACGTGCGCGAGGACGACGTCCACATGGGCCACGAGGCGTCCGTCTCGAAGGTGTCCGAGGACCAGCTGTTCTACCTCATGTCCCGAGGCCTCGAGGAGTCGGAGGCCATGGCGATGATCGTGCGCGGGTTCGTGGAGCCCATCGCGCGCGAGCTGCCCATGGAGTACGCGCTCGAGCTCAACCGCCTCATCGAGCTCCAGATGGAAGGATCCGTCGGTTGACCGTCACCGATCACACCCAGGCCACCGCTGACGCCGCCCACAGCCACGGCGTCATCCCCGACTCGTCCCGCGCGGACCGTCCCGTCTCCTTCGACGTCGACGTGTTCCCGGTGCCCACGGGTCGCGAGGAGAACTGGCGGTTCTCCGCGGTGCGCGACCTCAAGTCCCTGTTCGCGGACGAGCCCGCCGACGGCCACCTCGAGTGGACCACGAGCGAGCTGCCGGAGGGCGTCTCGCTCGTCCAGGTCGAGGCGGACGATGCGCGCGAGCGCACCGTGCGTGCGCCCGGCGACCGCGCCTCGGCCGTCGCGGTCAAGCACGCGGGCGGCGCGATGGCGCTGACCGTCGCGCCCAACACCGTGGTCGAGGAGCCCATCACCATCGACCTGCACGGCACCGGCGGCGACGTCCGCGGCCACCTGCTCGTCGAGCTCGGCCAGAGCGCCGAGGCGACCGTGGTCGTCACCCGTACCGGCACCGCCCGCTACTCCGAGCTGGTCTCGGTGGACCTCAAGGACAACGCCGGCCTCAACCTCGTGCTGCTGCAGCAGTGGGAGGACGATGCGGTGCACGCCGGCGAGGTCGTCGCCCGCCTGGGCCGCGACGCGCGCCTGCGCGGCTCGGTCGTCACGCTCGGCGGCAAGGTCGTGCGCCTCAACACGTCGGCGGCCTTCGCCGGCGAGGGCGCGAGCGTCGACCTGTTCGGCCTGTACTTCGCGGATTCGGGTCAGCACCAGGAGCACCAGCTCTTCGTCGACCACGCCGTGCCGAAGTGCACCTCGCGCGTCACGTACAAGGGCGCGCTGGCCGGCAAGACCGCCCGCTCCGTGTGGATCGGCGACGTCCTCATCCGCGCCGCGGCCGAGGGCACCGACACGTACGAGCTCAACCGCAACCTGGTGCTCACCGACGGCGCCCGCGCGGACTCGGTCCCCAACCTGGAGATCGAGACCGGCGAGATCGAGGGCGCGGGCCACGCGTCCGCGACCGGCCGCTTCGACGAGGAGCAGATGTTCTACCTGCGCTCGCGCGGCATCTCGGAGGAGCAGGCCCGCAAGCTCGTGGTCCGCGGCTTCTTCGCCGACCTCATCCACGAGATCGGCATCCCCGCCGTCGAGAAGTCCCTCATGCGCGAGATCGAGCTCGAGCTCGAGCACGTCGAGGAGGAGCTCGCCGATGAGTGAGCAGCTCGCGTGCATGGTCGGCGACCTCGAGCCGGGCTCGGCCCTGCTCGCGGAGCTGACCGTCGCGGACGGCTCCGACATCCCGGTCGCGATCGTGCGCTCGGATGACGGCGACTTCTACGCGATCGACGACCTGTGCACGCACGGCGAGGTGTCGCTGTCCGAGGGCGAGGTCGACGGCTGCCACGTCGAGTGCTGGGCCCACGGCTCGCGCTTCGACGTCCGCACCGGCGAGCCCGACGAGCTGCCCGCCATGACCCCTGTCAAGACCTACCCCACCCGCGTCGAGGGCGAGCGTGTGCTCGTCGACGTCGACGCCCCCAGCCTCAGCAAGGAGAACGCATGAGCACCCTGGAGATCCGCAACCTCCACGTCACCGTCGAGACCCCCGAGGGCACCAAGGAGATCCTCAAGGGCGTCGACCTGACCATCACGTCCGGCGAGACCCACGCCATCATGGGCCCCAACGGCTCCGGCAAGTCGACCCTGGCGTACTCGGTCGCCGGCCACCCGAAGTACGAGATCACCGAGGGCACCGTCACGCTCGACGGCGAGGACGTCCTCGAGATGAGCGTCGACGAGCGCGCCAAGGCGGGCCTGTTCCTCGCGATGCAGTACCCCGTCGAGGTCCCGGGCGTGTCGGTGTCGAACTTCCTCCGCACCGCCAAGACCGCGATCGACGGCGAGGCCCCCAAGCTCCGCACGTGGGTCAAGGACGTCAAGCAGTCGATGGAGAACCTCCGCATGGACCCCGCGTTCGGCGAGCGCGGCGTCAACGAGGGCTTCTCGGGCGGCGAGAAGAAGCGCCACGAGATCCTCCAGATGGAGCTGCTCGAGCCGAAGATCGCGATCCTCGACGAGACCGACTCCGGCCTCGACGTCGACGCGCTGCGCATCGTCTCCGAGGGCGTCAACCGCGCCAAGGAGAACACCGGCCTGGGCGTCATGCTGATCACGCACTACACGCGCATCCTGCGGTACATCAAGCCCGACTACGTCCACGTGTTCGTCAACGGCCGCGTGGCCGAGGAGGGCGGCCCCGAGCTCGCCGAGCGTCTCGAGGCCGAGGGCTACGACCGCTACCTGGCGAACGCGTAGCCGATGCTCCGCGACCTGCACGACGACTTCCCGCTCCTCGCCCGCACGGTGAGGAACGGGAGGCCGCTCGTGTACCTGGACTCCGCCGCGACCTCGCAGAAGCCGCTCGCGGTGCTCGAGGCCGAGGCGGGGTTCTACCGCGAGCACAACGGCGCCGTCGCGCGCGGCGCCCACCTGCTCGCGGAGGAGGCGACCGAGGCCTTCGAGACGGCGCGCGACGACGTCGCCCGGTTCGTGGGCGCGGCCTCCGACGAGATCGTGTGGACCTCCGGAGCCACCGCCGCGGTCAACCTGGTCGCGGGCGGCATGCTGCAGGCGTCGCTCGGCGCCGGAGGGGACGAGGCGGCGCGCTTTCGGGTGGGCCCGGGCGACCGCATCGTCGTCACCGAGACCGAGCACCACGCGAACCTCATCCCGTGGCAGCAGCTCGCCGCCCGCACGGGCGCCGAGCTGGCGTGGATCCCGGTGGACGACGAGGGGCGCCTCGACCTCGACGGGCTCGACCGCATCGTCGACGAGCGCACCCGGCTGCTCGCGTTCACGCACGCGTCGAACGTGACCGGGATCATCAACGACCCCGAGCCGCTCGTGCGCCGCGCCCACGAGGTGGGCGCCCTCGTGTTCCTCGACGCGTGCCAGTCCGTGCCGCACATCCCCGTGGACGTCGCCCAGCTGGGCGTCGACCTCATGGCCTTCTCGGGCCACAAGATGCTCGGCCCGACCGGCATCGGCGCGCTGTGGGGCCGCAAGGACCTGCTCGACGCGCTGCCGCCCGCGACGTTCGGCGGCAGCGCCATCCGGGTGGTCACGATGGAGCACACCACGTTCCTCGACGCGCCGCAGCGCTTCGAGCCCGGCACCCAGCCCGTCGCGCAGGCGGTCGGCATGGGCGCCGCGGCCCGCTACCTCATGGACCTCGGCATGGAGAAGGTCGCGCGTCACGAGGCGCGCATCGCGCAGATCATGCGCGAGGGCGCCGCTGAGACCCCCGGCGTGCGGCTGCTCGGCCCGGTCGGCGACGTCGACCGGTTCGACGTGCTCGGCCTCGCCGCGGTCGTGATCGACGGCGTCCACGCGCACGACGTGGGCCAGGTCCTCGACGACCGCGGCATCACCGCGCGCGTGGGCCACCACTGCGCGCAGCCGCTGCACCGCCGGCTCGGGCTGACCGGCTCGACCCGCGCATCGGCGCACGTCTACACGCGCGAGGAGGACGCCCGCGCCTTCGTGGACGCCCTGTCCGACGTCCGCACCTTCTTCGGAGTGAATGCATGAGCCTCGAGTCGATGTACCAGCAGGTCATCATGGACCACGCGCGCGAGGGCCACGGCCGCGGCCTGGTCGACTCCGACCTCCCCGCGCACGGCGAGTCCCACCAGGTCAACACCACCTGCGGCGACGAGGTGACGCTGCGGCTCGGCCTCGACGGCGACCGCATCGCGTCGCTGTCGTGGGAGGGTCAGGGCTGCTCGATCTCGCAGGCGTCGATCTCGGCGATGCACGAGCTGATCGACGGCGAGTCCGTCGGCACCGCGGAGGAGACCCTCGAGGCCTTCCGCGCGCTCATGCAGGCCAAGGGCGAGCACCTCGACGAGGAGCGCGAGGACCTGCTCGGCGATGCGACCGCCTTTGTCGGGGTCGGCAAGTACCCTGCACGTATCAAGTGCGCGCTCCTGGGCTGGATGGCCTTCCAGGACGCGCTCGTCCAGGCGCGGCACGCGTCGGAAGGAGAGGCATGAGCGAGGAGACCAAGGCCCCGGCCAACGCCGCGGACGTCGAGGAGGCGCTCCGCGACGTGATCGACCCCGAGCTCGGGATCAACGTGGTGGACCTGGGCCTCGTGTACGGCGTGATGCTCGACGAGAACCAGCACGCCGTCATCGACATGACCCTGACCTCGGCGGCGTGCCCGCTCACGGACGTGATCGAGGACCAGGCGGGCCAGGCGCTCTCCGGGCTCGTCGATGGCTACCGCATCAACTGGGTGTGGATGCCGCCGTGGGGCCCCGACAAGATCACGGACGAGGGCCGCGAGCAGCTCCGGGCGCTCGGCTTCAACGTCTAGGTGTCCGGGACGCACGTCGTCCTGATCCGCGGCATCAACGTCGGCGGCTCCAACAAGGTGCCCATGGCCGCGCTGCGCGCGGCGCTGACGGACGCGGGCCTGGGCGACGTGCGCACCTACATCCAGTCCGGCAACGTCGTGGTCGACGCACCCGGACGGACCCCCGAGGACGTCGGGGACGTCGTGGTCGGCGCGCTGGCAAGCGGCTTCGGCGTCGAGACGGTGGTCGTCACGGTGACCGGGGAGGCGCTGCTCGCCGCGGTGGACGATGCGCCGGCGGGCTTCGGCGCCGAGCCCGACACGTACCACTACGACTGCGCGTTCCTGCGCCCGGGCCTCGACGCCGCGACGGCCGCGGGCGCGTTCGGCGTGCGCGAGGGCGTCGACCGGCTGTGGGCGGGGGAGGGCGTCGTCTACGTCCGGCGCCTCAGCGCCCAGCGCACCCGCAGCAGGATGTCGAAGGTGGTCTCGAGCCCGCTCTACCGGGACATGACCATCCGCAACTGGCGGACCACCACCACGCTCGCGGGGATGCTGGCCGGCTAGCGGCGACGCTCGCGACGGCCCGCGGGACGCACGGTGGGCGTCTCGCCGGTCTCGACCTCGCGCACCGGCGGCTCGGCGAGCATCACGGGCGCCTCGCGCGGCGCATCGTCCCTGGAGGCGCGCAGCGCGCGGCCCGACTCGGCGATGCCGCGCGCGTGCAGCGCCTGGCCCAGCTGCAGCGCGAAGCCCACGGACCGCGACGCGGCCGGGATGAGGAAGGCGCGCGGCTCGCGCTCGAGCGCGCGCGCGCGGGCGGCCACGCGCGCCTCGGTGAGGATCCGGGCCGACTCGGGGATCGCGCGCAGCGTGAGCGCCACCATGACGCCCACCGAGTCCGGCGGCAGGATCCACCGCAACGGTCGCGCGAGCGTCGACACGAAGTCGAGCATCGCGCCCATCGAGGTCGACGAGGTGATCGCGAGCGCGAGGGCCGCGATCGACACCAGGTCGCCCGCGAGGTCCAGCGCGCGCACGTAGTCGCCGCGCCACACCTGGAACAGCGTGGTCATCGCGGCGATGAGGATGATGAACGCCATGCCCTTGAGCGTCGCCTTCGCCGGCGGCAGCGTGGACACGAGCAGCAGGATGCACGCGGCGGTGATGCCGATGCTCGTGACCGGGTCGGACACGGCGACGCTGGTGATCGAGATGCCCACCAGGAGCAGCATCTTGAACCACACCGGCGCGCGGTGCATCGGGGTGCGCCGGGGCCGGTACAGCCCGAGCATCGAGATCACGCCATCGCCCCCTGCGAGGCGCGGCCGAACATGAGGTCGCGGTAGAGCTTGACGGCCTCCTTGGGGTCGCCGTCGAACACGACGCGGCCCAGGTCGACCACGAGGGTGCGCTCGGCGCGCACCGCGGCGTCCAGGTCGTGCGTGACCTCGATCACCTGGAGGGGGAGCGAGCGCAGCAGTGCGCCCACGTGGGCGCGCCAGCGCAGGTCGAGCAGCGTGGTGGGCTCGTCGGCGACCACGATCGACGGGGTGCACGCGAGCACGCCCGCGAGCGCGAGGAGCTGTCGCTGGCCGCCCGACAGGGCGTTGACCGAGACGTCCGCCTTCGCCGCCAGGCCGATCTCCTTGAGCGCGGCGAGCGCCGCATCGTCCCGCTCCTTGCGGTTCTTGATGAGGCGGCGCAGCGACAGCGCGACGTCCTCGATCGCCGTGGGCATGATGAGCTGCGACGACGCGTCGGTGAACAGGTAGCCGACCTTCTGACGGACGCGCGCTCCGTGCTTGGCGGTGTCGAGCCCGTCGACCTCGACGGCGCCCTCGACGGGCAGCACCAGGCCGTTGATGAGACGCGCGAGCGTCGACTTCCCGGATCCGTTGGCGCCGATGATGCTGATGCGGTCCTCGGTGAGGGTGAGCGTGGTGGGCTCGAGGATCGGCACCCCCGAATCGGGCGCGACGACGGCCGCGTCCTTGAACTCGATCATGGTGTCAAGGGTAAGCGGTGTGCCGGTTCGCCCGGAACGTCACCCCTTCGCCCCCTCCTAGGCCGTGGCGCCGGCGCCCTCGGTGTCGGCGGCCGGGCGGGCGCCCTCGACGCGCCGCGCCGTGACTCCGAGCAGGCCCGGGTACGTGCGGTGGATCGCGGCCGCGACCAGGCCCGCCGCGACCACCTTGATGACGTCGCCGATCAGGAACGGGATCACGCCGACCGTCACGCCGGAGACGCAGTCCGGGTCGGTGAGGCCCGTGCAGCCGACCGGCAGGATCGGCATGCCGGTGCGCCAGGCCAGCCACGGGACGCCGACCGCGTAGACGATGGGCAGCGACAGCAGGCCGACCCCGATCAGCGCGGCCGGCGCGACCCCGCGACGCGCGAGCACGCCCGTGCGGGCGAGCAGCTGGGCGCACGCGCCGAGCACCGTCGCGGCCGCGACGAAGCCGATGAGGTAGCCGCCGGTCGGGCCGGTCAGCACCGCGAGACCCGCGGCGCCGTTGGCGAAGATCGGGGCGCCCGCGAAGCCGAGCACCAGGTAGAGGCTCACCGCGCCGAGCGCGCGCCACGGCCCGAGCACCAGCCCGGCCAGCACGATCGCGAACGTCTGCAGCGTCAGCGGCACCCCGCCGATCAGCGTGACCTCCGGGATCAGCGTGGAGGCGGCGATCAGGCCGGCGAAGACGGCGACGAGCGCGATGGACTGGCCGGTGAGGCCGCGGTTCCGAGCCATGGGGACCCCCTGGGATAATGGTTGCGGTCACCCTATTCGCGCGCCCGCCCGAACCCCCCTCGTTCCGGCACGGGTGCGCAAACGTTGTGGGGACCCGACAACAATCGCCGTCCACACAGCAGGGAGAACGTGTGATCATCGCCAAGGACCTCGAGGTGCGCATCGGCGCCCGTGTGCTCCTGCACCCCGCGAGCTTCCAGATCGGACCCGGCGACCGGGTGGGCCTGGTGGGCCGCAACGGCGCAGGCAAGACCACGATGACCCGCATCCTCGCGGGCGAGGCCCAGCCCACCGGCGGCCACGTCTCGCACAAGGGCAGCATCGGCTACCTGCCGCAGGACCCGCGCGAGGGCGAGCCCACGCAGCGGGCGCTCGACCGCATCCTCGGCGTGCGCGACCTGGCGGGGCTGCTCACCAAGATGCGCGCCGCCGAGGAGGGCATGTCCAGCGCGGACCCTGCGGTCATGGAGAAGGCCATGAACGCGTACCCGCGGCTCGAGGAGCGCTTCCGTGCCGCCGGCGGCTACGCGGCCGAGTCGGAGGCGCAGCGCATCGCCGCGAACCTGGGGCTCGACGAGCGCATCCTGGGCCAGCCGCTCGGCACCCTGTCCGGCGGCCAGCGCCGCCGCGTGGAGCTCGCGCGCATCCTGTTCTCCGACGCCGAGACCCTGCTCCTGGACGAGCCGACCAACCACCTCGACGCGGACTCGATCGTGTGGCTGCGCGGCTTCCTCGCGAACTTCCCCGGCGGGCTCGTGGTGATCTCGCACGACGTCGAGCTGCTGCGCGCCTCCGTGACGCGCGTGTTCCACCTCGACGCCAACCGCGGCGAGCTCGACCAGTACGCGCTGGGCTGGGACCTGTACCTCAAGCAGCGCGAGACCGATGAGCGGCGTCGCCGCCGCGAGCGCGACAACGCCGAGAAGAAGGCCGCCGCCCTCATCGCGCAGGCCGACAAGATGAAGGCGAAGGCGACCAAGGCCGTCGCGGCGCAGAACATGGCCAAGCGCGCCGAGCGCATGCTCGCCGGGGTCGAGGGGGAGCGGGTCAAGGACCGTGTCGCGGCGCTGCGCTTTCCCACGCCGGCCTCGTGCGGCAAGACGCCGCTGCGCGCGGCGGAGCTGTCGAAGTCGTACGGCTCGCTCGAGGTGTTCACCGATGTCGAGCTCGCGATCGACCGCGGCTCGCGCGTCGTGGTGCTGGGACTCAACGGCGCCGGCAAGACCACGCTGCTGCGCCTCCTCGGCGGCGTCGAGGACCCCGACACCGGCGAGATCCAGCCGGGCCACGGCCTCAAGCTCGGCTACTACGCGCAGGAGCACGACACGCTCGACATGGACGCGACCGTGCTCGAGAACCTGCGGCACGCGGCGCCCGACCTGTCGGACACCGAGGTGCGCAACGTGCTCGGCTCGTTCCTGTTCATCGGCGACGACGCGCACAAGCCGGCGCGCGTCCTGTCCGGCGGCGAGAAGACCCGCCTCGCGCTCGCGACGCTGGTGGTGAGCCAGGCGAACGTGCTGCTCCTCGACGAGCCGACCAACAACCTCGACCCCGCCTCGCGCGAGGAGATCCTGCGCGCGCTGCGCACCTACGAGGGAGCGGTCGTGCTGGTCACGCACGACGAGGGCGCGGTCGAGGCGCTCGAGCCCGAGCGGGTGCTGCTGCTGCCCGACGCGGTCGAGGACCTCTACAACGAGTCGTACCGGGAGCTGATCTCGCTCGCGTAGCGACAACCGGCTACCCCTGTGAGGCGAGGATGTCGCGGAACCGACCGTGATCTACCCCGAACGGGGGTGAGGGGCTAGAGGGCGTCCTCGATCTCCTCGTCCGTGGGCTCCCGGTGGGCCGGGCGCGGGCGGCGGGGGCGCTTCGGCGTTGCGGGCGCCGCGGTGACGCCGCTCCAGTCGCGGCGCGCGAGCATGATCCCCGCGACCGGGACGATGGCGGCGAACGCGAACCACTGCCACGCGTACGCGAGGTGCGGCCCGAGCGACAGGGTCGGCAGCGGCACCGGCTCGCCGTAGGCGTCGACGCAGCCGTCCGCGGCGCACGACTCGCGCACCATCGCGTAGCCGTCGACCGGGTCGTACGCGGGCTCCGGCATCTGCGCGGGCGTAACGCGGGTGGCGCCGGCGTCGCGGCGGCCGTCGTCGTCCTCGGACCGGCGCAGGACCGCGGTGACGGTCGCCTCGCCCGCGGGCAGGTCGGCCGTTGCGGGCTCCTCGTCCTCCGGCGGCACGGGGATGTAGCCGATGCTGAGCAGCAGCGAGCGTCCGTCGTCCGTGTCGAACCACGCCAGCTGCTGGTAGACGCGCTCCCGGTCCACGGGCCGGTTGCGCAGCAGCGTGAGCGAGGCGGCGTCGTAGGTGCCGGTGACGGTGACCGTGGTCCACTCATCGTCGTCGACCGCCTCGCCGGGGGGCAGCGCCGTGGCCAGCGTGACGGGCTCGGCCTCCGCGTTCGCCTCGTACAGCTCGATCGCCTCGGCCCGCGTCTCGTGCCGTCCGTACTGCCAGAAGCCGGCCCTCACCGCGACCGCGGACACCGCCGCGGCGAGCAGGAGCACCCCGACCACGCGCAGGATGCGCGATGCGAGGGAGGGGAGTGCCACGCCCCCGATGCTAGTGCGCGCGCTTTCGCGCTCCGCGCCGCGTCTCGGCTACGGTAGCCGCCATGACCCGACACGTCCTTGTCACCGGTGCCGCGCGCGGCATCGGACGCAGCATCGCCGAGGCGTTCGTCGCCAACGGCGACACGGTGTCCACGATCTACCGCGGTGGCGACTTGCCTGAGGGCGTCACCGGAGCGATCGCGGACGTCACCGACACCGAGGCGGTCAACGCCGCGTTCGACGAGCTCGAGGCGCAGCACGGCCGCGTCCGGGTGCTCATCGCCAACGCCGGCATCACCCGCGACGGCCTGCTCATGCGCATGAGCGACGAGGACTTCGAGCAGGTGCTCGACGTCAACCTCACCGGCACGTTCCGCTGCGTGCGCCGGGCCGTGAACTCGATGATCCGCGAGCGGTTCGGCCGCATCGTGCTCATCGGGTCCGTGGTGGGCCTCCTGGGCAACCCCGGCCAGGTGAACTACTCGGCGTCGAAGTCGGCGCTGGTGGGCATGGCCCGGTCGGTCACCCGCGAGGTGGGCGCCCGCGGCATCACCGCCAACGTGGTGGCACCCGGCTTCATCACCACGGACATGACGGCCGAGCTGGGCGAGGACACCGTCAAGCAGTACGCGGACACCATCCCCGCCAAGCGCTTCGGCTCGACCGCCGAGGTCGCCGCCGCCGCCGTCTACCTCGCGTCCGACGCCGCGGGCTACGTCTCGGGCGCCGTGCTGCCCGTCGACGGCGGCCTCGGCATGGGCCACTGACTCCCCGTCCCCTCACAGGAGCACTCATGGGCATTCTCGAAGGCAAGAACATCCTCGTCACCGGCGTCCTCACGGAGGGCTCGATCGCGTTCGACGTGGCGCGCCTGTGCCAGGAGCAGGGCGCGACCGTGGTCCTCACCGGCGTGGGCCGCTCGCTCAAGATCACGCAGGCCATGGGCCGCCGCCTCCCCGTCGAGGCGCCCGTGGTCGAGCTCGACGTGACGAACCCCGAGCACCTCGACGGCCTCGCGGACGCCGTCCGCGCGCACGTGCCGCACCTCGACGGCGTGGTGCACAGCATCGGCTTCGCGCCCCAGTCCGTGATGGGCGGCAACTTCATGTCGGGCGAGTGGGAGGACGTGGCCACGGCGGTCCAGATCTCCGCGTTCTCGCTCAAGTCGCTCGCGCGGGCCGCGCTGCCGCTGATGTCGCAGGGCGGCTCGATCGTGGGCCTCACGTTCGACGCGCGCTTCGCGTGGCCCGTGTACGACTGGATGGGCGTGGCCAAGGCGGCCTTCGAGTCCGTCAACCGCTACGTGGCGCGTGATCTCGGCCCGCAGGGGATCCGCTGCAACGTGGTGTCCGCCGGCCCGCTCAAGACCACCGCGGCGCGCCACATCCCCGGCTTCGACCAGATGGAGGGCAACTGGTCCGACCGTGCCCCGCTCGGATGGGACTCCGAGGACGTCGAGCCCGCCGCGCGTGCGGTGACGGCCCTGCTCAGCGACTGGTTCCCGGCCACGACCGGCGAGATGGTGCACGTGGACGGCGGCGTGCACGCCATGGGACAGTAGACCCGTGCCCACGCTGATCCTCGCCCGTCACGCCAAGGCCGAGGCGCCCTCGTCGGACCTCGCCGACACGGACCGCGCCCTCGCCCTCATCGGCCGCAAGGCCTCCACCCGTCTCGGCCAGGTCATCGCCGAGGCCGGGCTCAGCCCCGAGCTCGCGCTCGTGTCGCCCGCCGTCCGCACGCAGCAGACGTGGAAGCTGATGTCGACCGCGCTGCCTGGCTGCTCCGCGACCACCGTCGACGACCTCTACGAGACCCACGTCGCGGGCCTCGAGAACGTGCTTCACGACATCGTGGACGTCGACACCGTGGTCGTGGTCGGTCACGAGCCCACCTCGTCGGCCACCGCCGCGCACCTGTCGGGCCCCGGCTCGGACAAGTCCGCGCTGCAGCGCGTCGCGCACGGGCTGCCGACGGGCACCGCCGCGGTCATCGAGTTCGACGGCGCCTGGGCCGACCTGGGCTCGCGCTCGGGCCGGCTGATCTCGGTCCTGTCGGGCCGCGACGTCGAGGAGTGACGGCGCCCGACACCGCCGCGCTGTGGCGCGCGCTGCTCGCGATGCAGCGCCTCTCGTGGGAGCAGGGCGTCGCGTCGCACGCCGCGATCGACCTCGGCGACGTCGACCTCGCCCGCGCGCTCGCGCGCGACGGCGTGCGCCGCGCGGACGTCGACGGCCGCCTCGGTGCCACGGAGGACCGCGGCCTGGTCAACGGGGGAGCGCTGCTCGAGGCGGCGCTGCTGCTGGACGATGCGGCGGGCACCGAGGCCGCGCAGCGCCAGCGCTGGTGGCTGCTGCGGCACTCGCCGCGCGACGACTGGGGCGTGCTGCACCACCTCGAGGGC
>Ga0207735_100221_pt1 | contig 13440 bp, 8 predicted proteins | sample TtaePargueraPR_9_FD_187280 | JGI IMG/M metagenome (GOLD analysis project Ga0207735, IMG submission 187280) | Aerobic enrichment media microbial communities from Bioluminiscent Bay, La Parguera, Puerto Rico - Tt and E2 (1) (SPAdes) | ecosystem: Environmental > Aquatic > Marine > Unclassified ... | reverse complement strand
GGCCGCGGCGGGCGGGCGCGCGCCTGGCGGTTCGCCGAGGTCCGGGACGACGGGCCCGACGTCGGCGCCGCCGGCCCGGGGCGAACCGGGGCGTCCGACGTCGGCTGGACCGGTCCGAACGCGAGCTCCTGGCACAGCTCGATGGACCGTGCCGCCTACGAGGCGGCCGTCGCACGCGTGCGCGACCACGTGCGCGAGGGGACCGTCTACCAGGCCAACGTCTGCCGCATGCTGTCCGCGCCGCTGCGCGTCGACGGCGGCGAGCCGGACGCGGCAGCGCTCGCCGAACGGCTGGCGACGGGCAACCCGGCACCGTACGCCGCCGCGGTGCACGTGCCGGTCGGCAGCGGCGTCGACCCCGTCTGGGTCGTGTCGGCCTCACCCGAGCTGTATCTCTCGCTGGAGGCCGGGATGCTCGGTTCGGGTCCGATCAAGGGCACCGCACGCACCCCGGCCGGGCTGACCGGCAAGGACCGTGCCGAGAACGTCATGATCACCGACCTGGTGCGCAACGACCTGCAGCGGGTGTGCGCGCCCGGCACCGTCGCCGTCACCGATCTGCTCGGCGTGGAGGAGCACCCCGGGCTGGTGCACCTGGTCTCCCGGGTGCAGGGCACGCTCGCCGGGACCGTGCGGGCCGCGCCGGACCGTTGGCGCCAGGTGCTCGGCTCGACGTTCCCCCCGGGGTCGGTCTCCGGCGCGCCCAAGTCCTCCGCCCTGCGGATCATCGAGGAGCTCGAGCCGGTGCCCCGTGGGCCCTACTGCGGCGCCGTGGGCTGGGTCGACGGCGACCGGGCCGAGCTCGCCGTCGGCATCCGCACCTTCTGGTGGTCCGACGGCGTGCTGCGGTTCGGCACCGGCGCCGGCATCACCTGGGGCTCGGACCCGCGGGCCGAGTGGCGCGAGACCGAGCTCAAGTCGGCACGGCTCGTCGGGCTCGCCTCCGGGACGGCGAGCAGGCCGCCGCGCCCCTAGCGTGGACAGGGCACGCTCGATCGACCGACGGGAGGAACCCGATGACCGCGCTGTGGGTGACCCTGCGCTACCGCGACGCCGACGCCGCCCTGACCTGGCTGCGCGCCGTCGGCTTCACCGAGGACGTCGTCCACCGCGACCCCGACGACCGCAGCGTCGTCCAGCACGCCCAGCTCTCCTGGCCCGGCGGTGGCGGACTCATGCTGGGCACGCACCGCGAGAGCCCCGGCTGGCCCGTCGAACCCGGGCACGGGGCCACCTACGCGGTCACCGACGACGTCGACCGCGTCTTCGAGGCCGCGGTCGTCGCGGGCGGTCGTGCCGTCATGGAACCCGCCGACCAGGACTACGGCGGACGCTCGGCGACCGTCGCCGACCCCGAGGGCAACCTGTGGAGCTTCGGCAGCTACCGGCCGTGAACGACGACTCCGGCACGACCGATGAGTCGACGCCGTCCGGCAGGTCGGGACCGGCATGACACCGATCACCTGCGACCTGTCCGTGTCCCTCGACGGCTACGCCGCCGGGCCGCACCCCAGCCGCGAACGCCCCTTCGGCGACGTCGTCGGCACCGGCGAGGTGCTGCACTCGTGGATGTTCGACCACGCCGACGACCACCGCGACGAGATCGACGGGATCCTCGACGCCGGCGCCTACGTCATGGGTCGCGGCATGTTCTCGCCCGACACCGGACCCTGGGACCCCGACTGGCACGGGTGGTGGGGCGACGAGCCCCCGTACCGGGCACCCGTGTACGTGCTGACCCACCACCCACGCGAGCCCCTGGTGCTCGGCGCCACGACCTTCCGGTTCGTGACCACCGGTCTCGAGGACGCCCTGGCCGCCGCCCGCCGAGCCGCCGGCGCAGGGTCCGTGTCGATCGCCGGCGGGGTGCGCACCGTCAACGCGTGCCTGAAGGCCGGCGCGATCGACGAGCTGCGGCTGCACGTCGCACCCGTGCTGCTCGACATCGACGGGGGAATGCGGCTGTTCGACGGGGTCGGCCGGCACGACCTCGACGCCGTCTCCGCCCGGCACACGCCGGAGGTCACGCACCTGGTCCACCGCCGCCGTCGGGCAGACTGAGCCCCATGAGTCTCGTGATCTGGGCCGAGGGCAGGCTGGTCGGAGCCGAGGAGGCCGCGCTGAGCGCGGTCGACCACGGCATCACCGTGGGCGACGGCGTCTTCGAGACGTGCACCGTCCTCGACGGGCAGGTGTTCGCGCTGACGCGGCATCTGGAGCGGCTGCGCCGCTCGGCGACCGGTCTCGGGCTGGAGGCGCCCGACGAGCAGAAGGTGCGCGACGGCGTCACCGCCGTGCTCGACGCGGCCGTCGCCGCGTCCGGCCCCTTCGACGGCCGCCTGCGACTCACCGTCACCGCCGGCGTCGGACCGCTCGGGTCCATGCGGGTGCCCGGCGCGCAGAGCGTCGTCGTCGCGGCGCAGGACTCGGTCATGGCACCCGAGTCCCGCTCGGCCCGCTCACCCTGGCCCCGCAACGAGCGGTCACCCATCGCCGGGCTCAAGACGACCTCCTACGCCGAGAACGTCGTGGCGCTCGCGGACGCCAAGGCCAAGGGTGCCGACGAGTCGATCCTGCCCAACACGGTCGGCGAGCTGTGCGAGGGCACCGGCTCCAACGTGTTCGTCGAGCGAGCCGGCGAGCTCGTGACGCCGCGGCTGGAATCCGGGTGCCTCGCGGGGATCACGCGTGCACTGGTCCTGGAATGGGGCGCCGAGGCGGGGCTGCCGGTGCGCGAGGCGCACGAGGGCGAGCTCGGCTTCGACGTCCTGGACGCGGTGTCCGCCGGACGGGCCGCCCTGGCGCTGACCTCCTCGGGCCGCAACGTCCAGCCGGTCAGGTGGCTGGACGGCGTCGACGTCGCCGCGGGCGAGGTCACCCTGGCCGCACGGGAGGTCTTCGAGAAGCTGTGCCGGGAGCGCCTCGACCCGTGACCTGCGGTGTCGTGGACCGGTGTGGGCCACGCCGCACGGATCCGGTTTGGTCCGACGGCGGAAGTGTGGCTAGTATCGTCCACGCACTCGGGCGATTGGCGCAGTGGTAGCGCGCTTCGTTCACACCGAAGAGGTCACTGGTTCGAACCCAGTATCGCCCACCGAGAGAGGCCCTTTGACCAGCGGAAACGCTGGGCAGGGGGCTTTTCGTTTTGCCGGGCGGCGGGCTGCTGGTCTAGCTGCTGGTCTATGGCACTCGATCTGGCTGTGGGGGAGTGCGTCGTCGAGCTCGACGTCGGTGCGCGGTGACGGCGCGTGCGTGCCGGCACTGCTTCAGCGTCGACGTCCCGAATCCAGGCTTGAACTGCGTGAACGCTGTTCGTTCGACGCTCCCCGAGTCAGGTCGACTGGTTGGTGCGGGGTCGCGGTCGGGTCCGTGACGTGGCCACCGGCACAGCGGGGGTTGGGGGCGTTTCCGAAGAGGTCACTCGGCCGTCCTGACGCTTAGAGTTCCCGGCCAGCTCCGTGGCCGCGCTGGGGACGGCCGTCCACGCCGTCAGCCGATGTCGGGTGTCACCTGCTCATGCAGCAGTCCCGGACTCATCATCGAGGAAGTCGACCTTGAGGCGGTGAGAGATCTGCTCCGGACTCCAGGCCGTCGCCCAGTGTCGATCTGCTCGGTGAGGCTTCATCGTGCGGCCCTTCCACCCGGGCGTGGCCGGCGCCGCCACGATCGTCGCGTCGGCGCGTCGTACATTGCCGTCCAGACGCTGCTGTACGTACTCGCGCAGACGGTCGTTCTTGGCGAGCTTGGCGAGCTTGGCGACCTTGGCGAGCTTGGCGACCTTGGGCCGCTTGGCGGCCTGCTGGGCCTTCCACTGCGCGACGGTCGCCCGGTACTCCAACTTCCCGCGGCGAGTGGCAGCTCTACGGCGCAGTTCACGGGAGACCTCCCAAGGCCACGACCCAGGACGCGGGCAATCTCACGCACCCCGGTCCCGGTCGCGTGCAGGATCGCGATCTCCTCACTCTCTTCGAACGTCAGGTAGCGGCCCGAGGGCGTGGCCAGCGAGATCGGCGGCATGCCGCCAGCGTGGCGAAACCACCGCGTTCCCACCGGCCACGACACGCTGACAGTCAACACCGCATCGGCCGACGCTCGTCTTGTTGCCATCGGACACTAGACAAAGCGGGCATGGTCGCCTACTTTCTCGATCACCAGACACGGCGCGTGTATCCGCAGGCACTGGGGCCAGCGTCATGGGCGGCTGGTTGGTCTGCTGGGCGTTGTGGCTCGGCTCGTGTCGGGGAGTTGGGTCGGTTGGCTGCTCTGGTGTCGTTCGCTGGTGTCCCGGAGGCGTGGTTCCGCAGGATCGCGGTGACTGCTGCGGTCACGGCGGTGTCGGTAGGTGTGACGGGGACGTATCTGCCGAATCCCGCTGCTGCGGTGGTGGACGCTCCCGTGCAAGAGGTGGCGCCGGCGTCGGTGGCTACGGGTAAGCCTCAGCGCGGATCCCATGGGGCGTTGGTGGCGCCGGATGGTGTGTCGGCGCAGGTGAACGCCCGGCTTGCGGGCGAACGCGTGGAGGACTTGTCGCAGCGCACGGAGACGTCGTCGACGTTCGCGATGCCGGACGGTTCGTGGCAGTCGGCGTTGTCGTTGTCGCCGGTGTGGGTGCGCACGGGCGGCGATGGCACGGCGGAGGATGACTGGGAGCAGTTCGACGCCACGTTGAAGGCGGTGGACGGCGGGTTCCGTCCGGTGGCTCACCCGGGAAGCGTGGTGGTCTCGGGGGCGCAGGACACAGGTGAGGATGGCGTCAGTGTGGTGGCGTCGTTGACCGACCCGGCCACAGGTGTGACCTCGGAGCTGACGTTCCCCGGCGATCTGCCTGCCCCGGACGTGACGGGTGAGCGGGCCGTGTATGCGGGCGTCGAGGCAAACGTGGACATGGTCGTGGACGTCACGGGTGGGGGTGTGGAGCAGTACTTCGTCATCCACGAGGCGCCGGCCGATCCGGCTGCGGTGGAGCTGGACCTGGGGTTGAGCGCTGAGGGTGCCACGGTCGAGGAGCCGAAGAAGGCTCTGGTGGATCTGGTGGTGGACGGTCAGGTGGCGGCGCGGGCCGCGAGCCCCGTGATGTGGGACGCGACGGCCGATGCCCAGCTGGCTAACCCGGTGACCGAGCAGTGGTCGCTCGAGCAGCCGCCGCTGTGGGCGGGCACCCCGGCGGACCTGGACGACCTGACCGAACCTGATGCCGCCTCGAGCACGGACGAGTCGAGCGATGCGGAGTCGGATGCTGCTGCCGCGGATGAGGCTCCGGTGTTGGACGCAGGGGTCACTGAGGTGGTGCCGGTCGAGGTGACGGTCGCCGGTGATGCCGCTGCGGTGACGATGTCTCCGGGCGTGGAGTTCTTGACCGATCCGGACGTGGTGTTCCCGGTGGTGATCGATCCATCGGTGAGCCTGGGGCTGCCGCGAGACACGTTCGTGCAGACCGACTGGTCCGATGATGCCTCCTTGCAGACGGATCTGCGGGTGGGGACCTACAACGGGTCGGACAAGGCGCGTTCGTTCTTGAACGTGGACGTCTCGAAGATCAAGGGCAAGAAGATCCTCTCGGCGAAACTGAACCTGTGGCAGTTCCACTCGTGGTCCTGCACGGCCAAGTCGTGGGAGGTGTGGTCGGCGAACCTTGCCGAGACCGGCACGGTGTGGGGCAACCAGCCGGCGATGATCAACAAGTGGGCGACCAGCACCGACACCAAGGGTCACAGCTCGGGGTGCGCGGACGGCTGGTCGAACGTGACGATCACGGATCTGGTGCAGGCGTGGGCGGATCAGTCGCCGTCCACGCGTGGGCTGGCGCTCAAGGCGACGTCTGAGACCGACACCTACGGGTGGAAGCGGTTCAACTCGACCAACGCGTCCTCGGGCAAGCCGACGATCACGGTGTCTTACAACTCGTACCCGAACACCCCGGGCACGTCGTTCATTAACTCCAGCCAGTACAACTGGTACCCGTCGAGCACGGACCCGAACAAGCAACTGTTCGTCAAGACGACCAAGCCGGTGTTCTCCAGCGTGGTCTCCGACCCCGACGGCGGAAACGTGTTCGCGTGGTTCGACGTGCTGCACGGCTCCACGCAGGTGTGGAACAACCTCGCAGGTAAGACGGTCGCCTCAGGCGGCACCTCGACGTTCACCCCGACGTCCTCGACGCCGGCGTTGAGCAACGGCACGACGTACACCGCGCGGGTGTTCTCCCATGACGGGTCGCTGTACTCCAAGGCGTACAAGTCGTTGTGGACGTTCACCATCGATACGACCAAGCCCACCACGCCGAGCATCACCGCGTCGGGGTACACGGCCGGGCAGTGGAAGGACACGGCACCGTCGTCGAACACGTTCACGTTGAAGTCGACGTCGACGGACGTGGTGCGGTTCGAGTACTCCAAGGATGGTGGGGCGTGGACGTCGGTGGCGGCGTCAGGCACGACCCCGACCGCGAGCGTGTCGTGGAACCCGGGCGCTGGAGCCCACACGCTCAAGGTCCGCGCGATCGACAAGGCGGCGTGGGCTTCGCCGGAGGCGACGTTCAGCTTTGGTTCCGGTGGTGCGGCGCTGTCCGCGCCCGCCTCGGACACTAAGTCCACGGACAGGTTCATGGTCAAGGCGACCGCGCCGACGGCGGGGTCGGGCACTGTGACGCGGTCGATCTGGTGGCGAGCCTCGGGGACCACCGGGGCCGGGGACTCGACGAGCAACGGTTCGACGGCCGGGTGGACCAAGGACGTTGACCTTCCGGCGGTGCCGGCGGGGGCCGCGGTGAGTGTGTCGCAGCCGTGGTCGGCTGCGGCTGCGGCGGCCTCGCTGGGCAAGGAGCGTGTCCCGGTGCTGCTGGACGTGCAGGTGTGCTTCACCTATTCGGCCACCGGCACGGTGCGGTGCACGTGGAACAGCGCCAAGACGCACCGGTCGACGGTGGTGCGGGTGCCACACGCCTTCGGTGACAATTTCCCCACCGCGGACGCGGGCCCGGGGCAGGTCGCGTTGTGGACGGGCGAGTTCAACACCTCGGCCACGGACGTGTCGGTGCCCGGCTATGTGGGTGACCTGTCGGTGTCGCGTTCGTACTCCTCCCAGGCCGGCACCGAGGACTCGTCGGTGTTCGGGCCGGGCTGGTCGGCGTCATTCGACGGCACCGATATCGGTGTCGCGGGCTGGCAGGTCGTGGACAACACCGGCATCGACGGCACGATGGCGCTGATTGATGACGAGGGCGGCGCGTTGGTGTTCCGTCAGCCGGGTGGTGGGCGAGTGCTGGGCAAGACGGGCACGTACACGCCCGTGGACTCCGAGACCGCCGAGACGGGTGCCACGTTCCGCAAGGAGGGCTCAGCGAGTGCCGCACGCCTGCTGTTCACCGACCCGACGGGCGCGGTGACGAGCTTCGCGTTTGCCGGTGAGGGCACTGACCGGGTGTGGCAGCCGGTGTCGGTGAGCGAACCCGGCTCAGCGCGCACCACGTCGTTCGCCTGGAACGACGCCAAGCAGATCACCCGGATCCTGGCACCTGTGCCCGACGGGGTCACCTGCCCCAGCAGCGGTGCACTGAACGCGGGCTGCCGCGCCATCGACATCACCTACGGCACCACGACCGGTGGCGGCGAGGTGGCCGGGCAGGTCAAGCAGATCTCCTACACCGCCTACGACCCCGACCGCCAGGGCGGGCCGGGAATGACCACCGTGGTGGTCGCGCGGTATGAGTACGACACGCAGCGTCGCCTGACAAAGGTCACCGACCCGCGCACGAACCTGTCGACCTCGTACGCCTACCACCCGTCGGCGACCTCCACGTCGGGGCAGCCGCTGCTCACCACGGTGACCGATTCCGGGCTCAAGCCCTGGAGGCTTGCCTACGGCGCCTCCTCGCAGGACACGATGTCGCTGCTGACGGTGCACCGCGGCAACCCGGCCGGGTCCGGCACCGACGTGCAGGCCGCGCGGTTCGTGTATGGCATCGCCCGCGACGGCAGCAACGGGCTTCCCGCGGTAGGCGGCGAGGTCGCCGCGTGGGGCGAGTCGACTGCGCCGGCTTACGGTGCGGCAGTGTTCGGGCAGGACCGTGCCGCCTCGGCGACGCCGGGGGCGGCTGACTGGCCGTTCGCGGACCTGCAGTACACCGATGCCGAGGGCAGGGTGACCGCGTCGGCGACGCACGGTGCGGGGGACTGGCAGTTCGCTGCGACCCGCTTCGACGCGGCGGGCCGGGTCACCCACGCCTGGGACGAGCACGCCACCAGCCAGCTGCGCACCCAGCACGCCGAGCAGGGCGACCTGGCGGGCGAGGTCATCGACTCGTATGCGACGATCACCCGCTACAACGCGCCCATCACCGCCTCGGCGGCGATCACGTGGACCCCGCCGGGCGGCACCGCGCAGACCATCGCCGCGGGCACTGAGCTGCTCGCGGCCGGCAGCCTGGTCACCGACACCTGGGAACCGGCCCGTGAGGTCGACGGGGAGCTGGTGCGCACCCACACCCACATCGACTACGACCAGGGCGCCCCGAACAGCCGGGTCAACCCGGCCACCGGGATCGCGTTCGGGCTGGCTACCACCACGACGGTCACCCAGGCGGACGGCCTGTCAGGGTCCGCGGACCTCGAGGTGCCGGTCGCGACCGGTGAGAAGGTCCTGTCACGGCAGGTCAGCGGATACGTGCCCATCGACGGCAAGACCGCGACCGACCCGACCTCCGGGTGGATGCTCGGGCAAGCGACCACCACCACGACCCGCATGGGCGCAGGGGGTGCCACCTCGGGCGCGGACATCACCACCAAGATCCGCTACGACGCCGAGGGCCGCACGGTGGAGGAGCGGCGCCCCGGCTCGAACGGCACCGACGCGGCGACGCTGCTGACCGGCTACTACACCACCGCCGCCCAGTCCGGAAAGTTCGCTACCTGTGGTGGCAAGCCGCAGTGGGCCGGGCTGACCTGCCTGAGCACTACCGGTGAGGCCACGCCCAGCCTGCCGGTGGAGGCCACCACGAAGTACTCGCTGTACCTCGGGGCCGCGACCGTCACCGAAACCTCCGGCAGCGTCGTACGCACGACCACCACCACGTTCGACACCGCCGGACGCCCCATCCGCATCGGCACCACCGTGACGGGGCTCTCCGGGCCCCAGCCCGTGCCGGACACCACGACCCTCTACGACCCGGCCACGGGCCTGGCGACCGCAACCGTCAGCCTGAAGGCCGCCGGCAGAGAGGAGGGACGCATCTCCACCGGGTACGACGCCTGGGGTCGCCCGGTGACCTACACCGACACCGACGGCGCCACCACGACCACGACCTACGACCCGGCCGGACGGGTCCACACGGTCAGGGACCCCAAGCGCACGGTCACCTACACCTACAACGGTGCCGGTGAGCATCGCGGCCTGCCCACCCGGGCTGAGGTCCAGGGTGTGGGCGCGTTCACCGCGACCTATGACGCCGCGGGGAGCATCACCCGACAGACCCTGCCCGGCGACACCGTTGCCCAGCAGCTGACCTACGACCGGGCCGGCGACCTCGCCGAACAGTCCTACGCCACGATCCCCGCCAGCGGGCAGGACGCCCAGGAGATCCTGGCGTGGACGATGGCCACCGACGTCCAGGGCCGCACCACCCAGATCACCTCCGGCGCCGCGGCCAGCGACACGGGTCTGGGCCGCGTTCAGCAGTTCACCTACGACGCAGCCCAGCGGCTCATCGCTGCTCAGGACGTGATCGGGCAGGACTGTGCCACCCGCACCTACGCCTTCAACGTGCGCGGCAACCGCACCGGCCTCTCCTCGACGACGGGCACCGACCCCGAGGACCCGTGCGCTACGACCGGGGACACGGTCACCAAGACATGGACCTACGACACCGCCGACCGCGTGCAGCACGGCGCCACCATCAACGGTGCCACCTCGACGCCGTACGTCACCGACAAGCTCGGACGGCAGACCACTCTGCCTGCCATCGACACCCCCACCGGTGCCACCGGCGGGGACGTCACCCTCGGCTACTACGACACCGACGCCGCCCACCAGATCACCCGCGGCGACGTCATCACCACCTACACCCTCGACCCTTCCGGACGCCGCTCCGGGGAAACCACCACCGGCAGCGACTCCGACACCACGGTCGTGCGCCATTACACCGACACCAGCGACAACCCCGGGTGGGCCGTCATTACAACCGGCACCAAGACCACCACCAGCTGGTACGGCGCATCCATCGGCGGCGACCTCGGCATCGAAACCCTCTACACCACCGACACGGGCGACAACACCGAGGCCACGGCCGCGAACCTCACCCTCGCCGACCCCCTCGGCTCAGCCGTTGCCAGCATCCCCATCCCCGCCGCCGGCACCGCCGTCCAACTCGGCGCCGTCGGCTCCTGGGACGAATACGGCAACACCCTCACCACACCGGCCGACGACGACGCCATCAACTACGCCTGGCTCGGCGCCAAGGAACGCGCCACCAACGCAGTCACCGGCCTCGTCCTCATGGGCGCACGCCTCTACAGCTCCACCACCGGCCTGTTCACCAGCGTCGACCCCGTTACCGGCGGCAACACCACCGCCTACGCCTATCCGCAACAGCCTGTTGATGAGTACGATCTGGATGGTCTGAGACGAGCTTGGCCCTGTCGATGCGGCCGAGCGCCTAAGGGCTTCGGCGGTTCAGTTTCTGCCCACTACGGCCCTACGGCTTCCTCGAAGGGGTCAGCGAAAGCGGGCTCAACAAAGGGGAGTCGGTATACATCGAACTATAAATACTCCCGGACGTATGGGCGGAGCATTAGTTCCATTAGAAGCCAGGCTAATGCATACGCGAGCCGGATGAGGCGAGCAGGGTATACTGTCAACGTGAAGAATCTGCGCTTTGGCGAGTACGGGAATCGTGCCGACGTTACGGTTGATGTCTTTACTCGATCTGGGCGGCGACACCATACGCGCCACTTCATTACAACGCAAAACTACAGGATGAGATGACAATGGCGAAGAAGTGGTTTCTCTTCTGGCCCGCTGAAACGACTGTTGCGTGCCGAGGTAGCGGGTCTCGGGTGGGCGTTTCGAGGGCTGTCGTGCACGCGGACTCCCTTGCTCAGGCAAAGGTGTTGCTCAAGTCGTACGGGTTGTCCGCTTCTAGGTGGACGAAGGTAAAGTCGACTGCTCAAGAGCAGCTGTCCTCGTCTATCGACGGCCCCATTGGCTGGGAAGAGGAGGACGTAATTGGGGAGAATTGGATTACAGTGCCGATTGAGCAGTACTGCCGAGAACGCTTCGGCATGGACTCGGAGCGAGAGGAGAAGGGCTGACGTGGCTCTTGAATCAGCAAGAACGGTTGGTTCCTCCGGGCAGAGTATAAAGAAAGGTGATAGCAGTGGAACCGACGTTGGAACAATTTTCTCGTGAGAGTTTGGTTGCACTCCAAGAATCGGCGCGCAAGTTGTCGGAGATAGCTTCGCGCTATGCGGAAATGTCGAACAGTGCGCTCCGTGGGACGCCTGCAGACTTGCGACTGATTCAAGAACTCAACGATGAGTTGGAGTCTGGCGTGGTCGATCTCAACATTCGTATCCACGCGCACTCGGGAACGTTGGCCTTGGCATTGGATGTGATCCCCGCCGATGAAGAGCATTTCGATGAGTTTGTGGAGCTCGAGGACGTCGATGTCGAGGTTCAGGGGCGTGTTAGCGTCTTCAGTCGCTGGGACGTCGTGGTCTCCGATACCGAAGCTCTGTTAGTGGCGGGCCGAGCTGCGCACCGCCGCGACAATTCGGAGGACTGCGAGGAGGATGCTGTGCTGGCCGTTCCCGATGCATTCTCTGCCTTGTGGAGGATCCTTGGCGACGATGGGCGCCTGTGGTACTCCATACCCGGAATCGAACCAATCCGGGGCGTGAAGTTCGGGGTGGCTCCGGACGATGAGGATTTGTGGGACCAGGAAGTGAACCTGACGGAAGGCATGCTTCCGCCTCCTGGCAGGGTGCTGCGCACGGAGTGGTGGTGACCGTGTCGCGCCTCAGGCCTAGCCTCGATCGGGACTGCTGTACGGATAGGTGACTGCGGCTGGCAGGCGGCGGCGAGTGGCCTCTCCTCCTCGCCAGTGCTGCGTGAGGGGCCGCTTCTGGTGCCCCTCGAGTGTCTCGGGCTTGAAGGCTTGGTCGTCCTGGGGGCTGCGAGGGGAGCTCAGGCGGCGAGGAACGCTACGCGAGCATCAGGGCCAGCCGTGCAACCACTTATGTTGCTGGACGTATATGGGCGCGAGGCGGGGCAAGAACGTCGGCTCGCAAGGGAAATGCAATGTATGGAAGGGAGTCAGGACGGGCCTATCGAACAGCGTCATGGAAGGGTAAGCGTAATGGATACGGCTCGAACCTCACCTACCAGAAGCGAGGCAGTCACTTGCATTCGAACCTCCATGTAGTTCACCGGACGCCCCGGAGACATCGATGAATGTTATCCAGCGCGAAGGTGTGACTTGGGAAGTGTTCGAACTCTTGTCAGGTAGTGAGGTGGCGGGCTACATCGCCTGGTCGCGAGAGCCTGCTGTGAGAACCCGCAAGGTTGGGATCTTCCGCAGAGTAGCGGAAGAAGTGGATCTCCTTACGTGGAGAGCCGACATTTTAGCGGATCCGGATAGACATCCCGCTACTTTGTTTTCAATGATACTCAGTACGCCCTACGTGCGATCGATGACTCGCTCGTCGCGGGTTAAATCTTCGACCGCCGATTCGCATAGAGCTTTTCGCGGTTCGTTGCGTGGACTGGCTTTTAAGGGTTCGACTCTGTTTCACGGCCCAACGCAGCTGGGGTTGTAGCCGCGGTCGGAAAGCGCCCGGCTTCGAGCAATGCAGACTCGGGGTGGATCGAGGAAGTCCATTTTAGGATGAAGTCGTACAAGAAGAGCATCCCTGAGGCAGGCGACCTGCTCGACGCCCACATCTATCGGCCGAAGAACAAAGGGGCGTGATGGAGATGGCCCTGAACCTGGACGACGTCCTCGCGAAGCGACCCGTTGACCGAGAGCTCGTTGATGCCCACGAGGCGCGTATGCTCTCCGAGGTGCGTGCGTACCGGCTGCGCGAGCTGCGCGAGGCTCTCGGTCTGACCCAGGCTCGAGCTGGCTCAGCGCATCGGCGTGGGGCAGCGTGAGGTCTACAAGATCGAGCGCGGCGACATCGATAATGCGAAGGTCGGGACCGTGCGCAAGTACCTCGAAGCGGTAGGTGGAGACCTCGCTATCGAGTACGTCCCGACGGACCGGCGAGTCCAGGTGGCCTGAGCCGTGCCGAGACTGCCGGGTGCGACCTGGTGAAGTCGTCCGCGTTGCTGGCGCTACTGCTGGCTTAACTGTGATGTCCAGGGAGGTTGGTCAGCCGGCTGACCGGCGGCTGGTTGCCGATCGCGCTGTGGAGCCTGTGGTGATTGTAGAAGTGCAGCCACCCGGGC